>Ga0255347_1000392_pt1 | contig 80904 bp, 75 predicted proteins | sample wastewater_treat_2_FD_192479 | JGI IMG/M metagenome (GOLD analysis project Ga0255347, IMG submission 192479) | Wastewater microbial communities from Lulu Island WWTP, Vancouver, Canada - plant24 | ecosystem: Engineered > WWTP > Wastewater > Unclassified | place: Canada: Vancouver, British... | reverse complement strand
GAAGCCGCTATATTCCGCATTCTATGTACTGAATTATCCACAACATAGCTCTTATCTGTCACTTGTATATTTGAAAAACTGAGATTTCGTGAGTATTTGCGAGATTTTACAAGATATTATGAGGAGGTAATTTCTTATTGAATTGCTTTCTGGATTTATCAGACCATTTTACTTTATCTGTATCCGGCGGTGCTTCTTTTCTTGAAAATGTAATGTTATTGTTGGGACGTATTGTTTTGGTATCTGTTGCAACTATTTCATCACTTACTTCGTCATTTGCATCCGCAGATGTCAAAAGACCACTTGCGATATGCGTGACAAATACATCATCTATTTGAAAGATATACTTCGGTACAAAATAACTATTAGCAGCAAATGAACTTCTGATGTTTTTATACACGTTCATTGCCCATGTACTATTGGAAGCAATTGCTGCCGCAATAAACGTTGCTCCAAGTACTGCCACCTGTGTGCCTGTTAAAGTTGCATATCCGCTCGGATCGCTGTTCATCACAGGGTTTGCATTAGCATACAAATACTTATGCAGGGATACGGGGTCAAATATGCTTCCCTGATAGGTATCCATGGTGGTGAATGTACCCGTTGACGGGTTCATATACCTCGCGCGGAGATATACTTATATTATGCCATGGGCTGGGGCGTTTGTCAAGAAAAAAGCGGACTCGAAGAGTCCGCTGATTATTTAATCCTGAATTATATATACAATATTAAACAGTATTTTTTTATTGTCCAGCAATTCAAAGAAATGTTCAAGAGTTATTACTCCGCAAACATTGTTGTATTCTCCTCCTTGTAATCGTGGCAAAAACATTATACGCTTTTTAGGAGACAAATCCTGCAACTTTTCCATCACCGTCTTAAACGAATGATAGTATTCATCTCTTATCTTCATCACAAACATTCCAGATGTTTTATCGGTCCAGAAAGGATATTTTCTTTCGTTTTTGGGAATCAAGTCTATATCTGCTATATTCATTGCACTAAAGAACCTATGATCTTTGTCAATCTCAAACAGGCAGCACCAAGCACCCTTTTTTTCTGACATATAGGAAAATGTTTCCTTATAGCATCCTCTTCCGCAATTACGTGGATTTACCTCTATCCTGATTTTTTCAATAATCATTGAAGGGATTTTTTTCCACCATCTATCAATATTTCTAAATCATATGACATGCTTTACTCCTTTCAGAACGCCTTTTTATTAATCATAATTCTTTCCGTTTTTTATTGAATAAAACTTATTTTTTACTCAATAATTCAAATATTGTGATCCCAAGTGCTATCAATTCCTTTGTTTGTCGGCTTTGTAAAGCTATATATCCATTTCTACTAAATAAAATATCAGGATTAGTATTCTGCTTAACAAATCTAACAATCTTTTTATCTGTTCCAGACTTATTTTTTATTTGTTCAGCTATTGATTTTATTTTGGGTTTTATTTTATTATGGAATTCTCCTTCTTCCAAGCCATATTTTTTCTCAATTTCTTCTGGATCGTAATTCTTGTAATTCTTATCATCTTTCTTTTTCTTATTCTTCTTATTATTAGGGTCAGGATCAGGCGAAGCAGCACCAGTACCTGATGTAGCTCCAGATGTTATCTCAGAACTCACTTCGTCATTTGCATCCGCAGAAGTCAAAAGACCACTTGCGATATGCGTGACAAATACATCATCTATTTGAAAGATATACTTCGGTACAAAATAACTATTAGCAGCAAATGAACTTCTGATGTTTTTATACACGTTCATCGCCCATGTACTATTAGAAGCAATTGCTGCCGCAATAAACGTTGCTCCAAGTACTGCCACCTGTGTGCCTGTTAAAGTTGCATATCCGCTCGGATCACTGTTCATCACAGGGTTCGCATTGGCATACAAATACTTATGCAGGGATACGGGGTCAAATATGCTTCCCTGATAGGTATCCATGGTGGTGAATGTACCCGTTGACGGGTTCATATACCTCGCGCGGAGATAATAAAGTCCTGTTGCGCTGTCAAGCTGTTCGCCGCATATTTATATTATGCCACGGGCAGGGGCATTTGTCAAGAAAAAAGCGGACTCGGGAGAGTCCGCTGAAAATTAATCAATTATTCCTATATTCCGACAGTAAAACGAAAATAGCTCTTCTCCAATCTCCTCAACTTTGAAATTTATTTCCTCAAGTTGATTATTCGAGATATCTTCAATTTTTATTCCTATAGGTAAACAGTTATTTAAATCTGATAATCTTATATCTTTAATTCCTTCAAATAGAATAGTCACTTCATCATATTCATAAGGAAATTGTGATAAAACCAATTTCATATCATACAATAATCCTTCATAAGATTCAAGGCTTCTTGACAAATGTATTTCCTTTATATATTTGTATTTTTCATTTTTTTCATATATTTTCAGGATTTTGTTCACGGCTTGTATTCTCCTTCATAGTGAATTTTTTCTCCATATTTTCCTCCTCTTGTCCAAATCGGCAAATGGTGATGTGTAGCAGAGATGCCTTTTGATGGATCAGCAGCATTATAGTCAGTTCGTGCATAAAGTCGACCATATTCATCATAATATGCTTTCCACGGTTCAACTCGTCCAGTGCCGTTCCCACCATCTCTAATATACTGTCCTTCTAAATAACGTATACCAGGTTCGACTTGATCAGGCGCCACCCTTCCTAATCCCTTTCCTCCTCCACCTTTCAAAGGCTCCCAAGCACCATTCTCACTTGAATGCCACCTGGAAATATCTATTTTCCTGCCAGATTCTTTAAAAGTAAAGCTTTCGGAGTTTTTAGCCGTATTAGTATTCTCAGGTACCTTTGAATTAAGGTGTGATTTATATAATCCAAACCCGCCAACAGCAACCAAAGTTAGCCTGTATATACCTTGCCAAAAATTACCTTCACGGAATGATTGTATCGCTAGTCCAGCTCCTACAAACAGTCCGGAGTAGCCTAATGCCATTGCTAACTCTCCGGTAGCAAAAGAGAATGCGAAACCAACCAAAAAGCCATTTCTGAAAGCAAGTGCTAATTGATCACGATCGGTCACGCCTGCTAATCTTTGATCCACAACGGCTAATAATCCTCCAGCTACGCCGCTGCCGACTTTCTTCATTAAGTTCTTGAAAACCTTAATAGCGAATGAAGAATGTGAAGCTTGTGCTTTATCGATTTCCGCGCTTCCAGCCATTCCCGCTTCTAAATCCTGATGTGTTGCCATATATCCACTCGGATCGACATAAGTCACAGGATTTGCATTCGCATACAAATATTTGTGAAGTGATGTCGGGTCAAATATCGAACCTGCATAGGTATCCATGGTGGTGAATGTACCCGTTGACGGGTTCATATACCTCGCGCGAAGATAATAAAGCCCCGTTGCGCTGTCAAGCTGCTCGCCGCATATTTATATTATGCCACGGACAGGGAAGTTTGTCAAGAAAAAAGCGGACTCGGGAGAGTCCGCTATACTATTAATCATGTAAACTTGTTTATACAGACCTATATATCCATTCAAATGAGTTATTGTTTTCAACCACAATTTCTTTAATTTTTTCAATATAATATATAGCTTCATTTGACGGCTTGTGACAAAATATTACTTTTATATTAGCAATTTTACCCTTCCCTCCAAAATCGTCATAAATCTGCCCCGATTCTATGTAGTCTAAATAATCGTTAACTTTATCTTGTAATATTTCTAAATGGGCTCTTAATATTTCGGAATTCCATGGAATATGATCACTAATACAAATAGTAACTTTGTCATCATCTTCATGCCCGAAGTCTATTACATTTCTATCAACTACTGACATATTAATTATCAACCTCCTTTTGAAAACAATAAAACTGTAACTCCATCTCGTGTAATATATACATCTTGCGGAGGAATATCATAGGAACCATATTTTATCCCAACAACACGACCACCATATTTTGCAATTAAAGGATATAATGCTTTCTGATTATTTGTCAATGGTGCATTTTTAGACGCTTTAACTTCAATAATTCCTTTTTCATTGAACAAATCGACTCTTGTTCGCTTAATACTAAGATTGCCATTTCCATCATAAGCTCTTATTGAAACTTGCCTCTTAGTGTTAGGATATTCTTTTAATTCAAGTTCGTATTGCGCTAACTCAGCTTTTTCACCATTAGCATAATTTTGACGTACCAGTTCGGCTTTGCTAATTTCTTTAGCAGTATTAGTATTCTCAGGCACAGGAACAGTAACAGTTTCAGCGGTATTCTTTGCGGATGCGATCTTGACGGTACTGTCATAACAGTTTTTTGCGCCTTTGGCCGCTCCTGCTACAAATAGAAGATCAATGAACGCAAGATCAAACTTGCCTGCGCTTCCGTCCGCAACCGCCTGTGCTAAACCTGCTCCGGCAAAAATTACGCTTGAGCCGCCCAATGCTGTCAGTATCATAGTAGACTGCATTGCGCTTCCAAGAATATAGCTTACGCCAAAGAACACGCTTGCCGCTGAGGTTATAACGAATGTATCAAAAACCTGTCCCCAGTCGATCTTTCCAGTGGTCCTCCACTGACGATATGCGTCCAGTCCCGCAAAAACTGCGCCAGAGATAACAGAACGCCATACCGTCATTGCAAATTGCGAAGAGATCGCATTTGCTTCTTTAAGCGGAACCGAACCCGCTTCTCCCGCTTGAAGATCAGGAAGTGTATTATATCCGCTCGGATCACTGTTCATCACAGGATTTGCATTCGCATACAAATACTTATGCAGGGATACGGGGTCAAATATGCTTCCCTGATAGGTATCCATATTGGTGAATGTACCCGTTGACGGGTTCATATACCTTGCGCGGAGATAATAAAGCCCTGTTGCGCTGTCAAGCTGCTCGCCGCATATTTATATTATGCCACGGGAAGGGGCATTTGTCAAGAAAAAAGCCGAGGTCTATTGACCTCGGCTTAAAGAAACTTTATTCTTTAAATCACCATCTCCAATACTTCGCCCCCCTGTGCAACAATCAATCTGTCAAGCCATTTTTCAAAGTCACCTTTTATGTACTCAAATTCATCTTCAGAATCACCTTCATCTCCATCAATAATATATCTCTTATCTCCAGACTTATATTTTTCAATATCAAAAAGCAATAAGTCCTGATCTCCAAGCCATGTAGCAAAAACGAGCCATGAATCTGGTAAATTACGCCACAATTGTGCCTGTTCGTTGACTTTGATAAGCTCCGAAATACCATAAAGCTTACAGCCCCACTGTCCATATTGTTTATCTTTAAATAATACAGCTCCATCTGTTATTTTCAGAAAATCCTTATAGCTTTTGGGCAAAATAATCTTCGTTTTCTCTTCAAACGAAGTGATTTCTGTTTCTTTAGCGGGCGGATTCCATTTGAATTCTGTTTCCATAATAAACCCTCTCTCATTTTGAACTGTAAGAGTATTGTTTGGTGATAAACGGCTTTTTAGTGAGTTTATTGAATTCATTATAATATTCCTCCTATATAACGATTGTTGCTATTTTCAGTTTACTACATGCTTTTTAAACTATATAATGATATATTTAGAATATAAAGCAGATTATTATTAGAAACCAGCCCACCATTTAGTAAACAATTTATGGATTTCTCGTAATAACGGAACTAAATTATCAAAATCGTTAGTTCCGCCATATTCACGTGGGCGAATATGATGAATATCATAGTTCCCCCAATCTCCTGGTAAGTTACCATATCCTCGATCTTTCCACTCTTTGATATAATCATGACGAGTGCCTCCGTCCCATTCGACCCTTTCATCTTTTGGTACTTTTGAAAGCTCTCCCTCTGGAAAAGGAATATCTTCTCCTGTTCGAGGATCAACAACAGATGGATATGGATCATCGTGTTTATTCTTTTTACTTTTTTTCTTCTTATTTTTGTTATTTTTGGGATCAGGCGCAGCAGCACCAGTACCTGATGTAGCTCCAGATGTTATCTCAGAACTTACTTCGTCATTTGCATCCGCAGAAGTCAAAAGACCACTTGCGATCTGCATGATAAATATATCATCTATTTGGAAGATATACTTTGGTACAAAATAACTATTAGCAGCAAATGAACTTTTGATGTTTTTATACACGTTCATCGCCCATGTACTATTAGAAGCAATTGCTGCCGCAATAAACGTTGCTCCAAGTACTGCCACCTGTGTGCCTGTTAAAGTTGCATATCCGCTCGGATCACTGTTCATCACAGGGTTCGCATTGGCATACAAATACTTATGCAGGGATACGGGGTCAAATATGCTTCCCTGATAGGTATCCATCGTTGTGAATGTACCCGTTGACGGGTTCATATACCTCGCGCGGAGATAATAAAGTCCTGTTGAGCTGTCAAGCTGCTCGCCGCAGTAGAGATAGCTGTTTTCGGTGGTGCCTGTCTTATCAAGAAGCTCGCCCCATGCGTCGTAGCTATAGGTGTCTGTAACTGCTCCCGTTTCATCAGACAGTCCTCTTACAGAACCGTGTCCGTCATAGAGATATGTGGATACTGCGCCGTTTCTCTCCTGCGAGATAAGGTCTGCACCTATGGTATACCAGCACTTTTCATTGCCGTCTGCATCAAGCTCTGCAAGAACCTGTGTAAGACTTCCGCTTACATCATTCAGATAGTAGGTATAGTCATTCTCAGACTTCTTTACCGTTCTGTTTCCGGCATAGTCATATTCATATTCCTCTACGGAAACGCTGTTGCCCTCCTGGACTGTGGCACGGATCATCTTGTTCTCTGCATTGTATGCATAAAGAACAGACTTTGTATCAGATGTTACCGAAATAAGATTTCCTGCGTCATCATACTGATATGAAGTGCCGTTTTCAGAAGTGAGCTGATTGGGCGCATTGTAGGTATATGTGGTCTCTGCGCTGTTCTTTGTCTTTGTGATACGGTTGCTTACGCTGTCGTATGCGTAGGTGTATTCGGTAACCTCGTCACCGACTGTTATCTTTTCGCCTGTCAGGCGGTAAAGCTTGTCGTAGGTGTACTCGACTGTCCTGTCAGTTTCCTCTGCCTTGAGCCGCTCACCTGCAGCACCGAGGGTATACTCATATTGTGCCACAAGTCCGCCCTGTTTGTCAAGTGCTTTTTCACTGATAAGTCGGTTGAGCTCGTCATAATTGTAGGTTACTACAATTCCGTTGGCGTATTTTACGGCTGACCTGTTACCATTTGCATCATACTCGTAAAGTGTTGCATAACCATTCCTGTCTACGACCCTGACAAGCCTGTCAAGCTTATCGTATTCATATGAGGTGGAGCCCAGTGCGGTATTTATGCCTGTAAGTCTTCCTGCGTCGTCATAGCTGTATGATACATAGCTTCCGTCAGGATATGCTACCTTGCTGAGACCGTCCATGTCATCGTAGGTATAGCGTGTTGTGCCGCTTCCGTCTGTTACTGCTGAGAGCTTTCCGTCTTGGGTATAGGTGAATGAAACTGTTCCGTCAGCGGTCTCCTTTGAGATAAGTCTGTCATAGTCATCATATGAGTATGTTGTGAGTTTGCCGCCGAAATCGGTGGAGGTAAGGATATTGCCGCATACATCATAGGTCGCCTCTGCTGTCTTACCGAGAGCATTTGTGGTTTTAACAACCCTGCCGAGATCATCATAGGTGTATTCGGTTGAATGATCATTTGCATCTGTTACCCTGATAAGATTGCCGACCTCATCATAGGTGTAGCTCGTGGTATTGCCGAGAGCATCTGTTACACCTGTAAGGCGGTCTGCACCGTCGTATGTATAGGCGGTGATATAGCCGTGCTGATCTGTTCTGGACGTTACGCGGCCTCTTGCATCATATGATGTCAATACTGTCGAATGATCGGGGAATTCTGTAGATATCCTGTTACCGTTATCATCATAGCTATAGATATATGTATTGCCCTTTGCATCAGTCATGCTCTCAAGCTGTGAATGACTGTTATAAGTGAATTCTGTACGGTTATCAAACGCATCAACGATAGCCGTGTTTCTGCCTATCCTGTCATACTCATACTTTGTCTCGCCGCCGCTGGCGCTGACAGTGGATATCAGTTCATAATTCTTATTGTAGGTGTATGTTACAGCTGCACCGTTGGGATAGGTCTTGGAAAGAAGATTTCCGACATTATCATACTCCATTGTAACAGTTCTTCCAAGTCTGTCAGTTGCAGTCAGGTTGTTTCCCTCATTATCATATGTAAATGATTCAGAGGTTCCGTCGGCATAAATGATCTTTGTAAGGTTACCAAGATCATCATACTCATATGATGTTTGTCTTCCCTTTTTCATCTGTAGCAAGAGCCACCTTGCCCATGCTGTTATATTCGGTTGAAGTGATGTTACCGCTGCTGTCAATTATCTGTACAAGGTTATTGTCGACATCGTATACATAATGCTCGGTGACTGTTCTTTCAATACCCTCTGATGTGTATTTGAGAGTTTTTGAAATACAGTTGCCGCTGCTGTCATATTCAAACTCAGCTGTATGATTTGCACCGTCTGTCACAGATACTGCATTGCCGTTGTTGTCGTAGCTTATGATCATATAGGTGCCGATCTCATCTGTAACAGATGTAAGTTCACCCTTGCTGTCGTAAGAATAGCTGATGACATTTCCAATCGCATCTTCTGTTGAGGTAGTGTTGCCCTTATCATCATAATTGACCTTTATTACATCTAAGCCCATTGCATTGACTGAGGTAACAAGTCCCTTGGTATTATATCCGTTGGTCACTGTGTTGCCCTCTGCGTCTGTAAGCTGACACAGGTTTCCTACCTCGTCATAGGTATATGTGGTCACGTTGCCCATAGCATCGGTTTTGGAGGCAAGGTGACCGTTGAGGTCGTATTTGTTTCTTACAGTGTTGCCCATTGGGTCTGTCTGCGAAAGGATATTACCGTTCTTGTCATAAACATATCTGGTAACTCCACCGTTTCTGTCGGTAACAGTTTCCTCTCGTCCTTCAATATCATGATCGTAGATGATAACATTGTTATTAGCATCTATAGTTTGGATAAGCCTTCCGTTATCATCGTAGATGTTTCTCGAAATGACCACATTATCAGAATTGATAACAGCTGTAAGATAATGATCATCATACTCGAATGAAGTTACGTTTCCTGAAATGTCTGTTGCCTTTACAAGATCGCCATTTTCGTCATACTCATAAGAAACTGTCTTTTCATCAGATGACCTTACGCTTGTTATGCGTCCGGCACTGTCGCGCTCGATAGTCAGTGCGCTGTTTGAACCGCTTATGCCATTCTCATCAAATGTTACGCTGTTACCATAATTATCAGTGATAGCGCGAATTCCGTTATATTTATTGATCTCATATTTTACTCCGTCAGCAGCGGTGATTATCCAGTCGGAAGGATCAAATTCAACAGCCTCGTCTTCGTTATAGATCATATTGTCCTGACAGGTCCAGTAGCCGTCTGCGTCAGGTGTGGTAAGCTTTGATGTTGCTCCGCCTAAGGCTTCGAATACGGGAGTAATATGCTTTCCGAATCCGTCCTTTCTTATCTCGGCTGTCATTCGGAACTTTTCTGTTCTTCCATTATCCCAGTTAACGGTTATGATATGCTCTCTCAGAGCCTGAACTCCCTGATCGCCTGTCATGCCGGTCTTCTGCCAGCCAATATACAGCGGACCATTGGTATTGATGGTTATATTCTTTGCAGACTGATCCCAGCCATATCCGAAATCTCCGCTGATATTTCTGTCACGGCTGTCATAGGTTCGGATAAGCGAGAGTGGGATACCGCTTGCGCGGACATTCATATCCTCAAAACTCAGTGAGAAGTTGCCTATCTTCATCTGACCTTCTACAGAAACAAAGGTCTCCGCCTTTACTATTCTGGCATCGGAGCCATACACCCTCAATCTGAGTTTGTATATTCCGTTTCTGAGCATAGTTGTATCAAATTCGCCAAGAGAATGGCCGTTTACCTTTGAGGAGCTTTCCTTGATAATAGTATAGGCACCGCCTTCTGCCGGCTGATAATCAAGTATGTATTTATTAAATTCAGTACCGCCCGCACTGCCTATCACAAATGTAGGACACGAAACCTTATCATTCTCAACAGGAGATATTATCCGGGCTGTGAGCTCATTCGGATCAATATCATCACCTCCGCCGACCGATATGGAGCTTCCTCCTGAGCCGCTGTTCTCAACGACATAGAAGCTGAGTATATAAGTGCGAAGGTTGTCAAAGTTGTCCCAAACCCTTATTACCAGAGTATGCGGATCCATGTCAAGCTTACCGAGAAATACCTGCCCGTTTTCATCAACGGGTATCTCATTCCCGTCAAAAACGGTCATTATTCTTTTTATGCCCGAGATATCCTCAGCAGATATAGTTACGATAACATCATCATCGTCCTGTATACCGTTTTCCTTGTTCAGCGAAACATTTACTGTCGGCTTATCCTTTTCGTATACCAACACGGTATTTGGAATAGTCAGCAGTTGTCCGTCTGTCGTTTTGGCTGTGAGAACAAATTCGTTTTCAAACAGCTTGTCACCGCGGAACATATAGGTAAGATCATCTGACAGTGTTATTTTCTTACCGTTAAGTGTTACATTGATAGTTGTTTGATCAATATCATCTGATGCAAAAACTTTATATATGGCACTGTCGCCATACTTTACGAGACCGTCGATGACAGCACAGAGCTTTTCATCTGTATCCTGCTCTTTTTCAGAAACAACTATCATCCTGCTTGTGGTCGAGGTCAGACCTCTTGCATCCTCAGCTGTAAATGTAAATATATACTCTCCTGTCCTCAGATCGTTAAGTTCAAACTCATTATTATTGATAGAAAGAGGCTTATCATTTACTGTTGCAGTAACAGTGACTATCTCAGTCTGCCCCTGCACAGTCAAAAGTCCCCTCAGGGAGTCTCCCTCTTTATATCCGTCCTTGTCAAATGCGATGGCAATTGAAGGTGCGTGTTCAGGATTGATGTTTACTGTGAAGATCACTCCATCATTGTTTCCTGCCTCATCATATGCTCTCGCAATGATCACATAGGTCCTGAGTTCGGCATTTTTTATAGTGTATGTGTTGTTCTCGGAAAGTGTGACATCTTTGCCGTCGATTGAAACCTCTGTCTTAACAACACCAATGTTGTCTGCAGCCTCAACAGTAAAGCTGATATCATCATTTTCAAAGTAAGTATCCTTATCGGGGATTATTTTCACCACAGGATCGATCGTATCAGGCTCTATCGCCGTGATCGTCAGTGCAGCATCACGAGGATTTCCCGAAGGATCGGTAGCTAACGCCTTTACATCATAGGTACCTGCCGATTCGGGGGTGAATACGAAGGTACCATCCTCAGAAAGAGGCACTTCTTTTCCGTTGATGGTAAGGACTATCGAAACCTGACCGCTGTTATCGGTCGCAGTAACTTTAATAAGATCATCCGAGCCGACATATACTACTTTCTTCTCGATCTCCAGAACAACAGCAGGTGACATTATATCCTTGGCTATAAACTTTTCTGAAGCGGTCCCCTTATTTCCTGCCTCATCATAGGCATTGGCTGTAACGATGTACTCGCCCCATTTCAGATCACTGACCATATATTTTCCGCTGCTGTCAGGCTGTATCTCTATTCCGTTGAGGAGTACGGTCAGCTGCTCAACTCCGATATTATCCGCTGCTGATACAGTAATTACCGCAGTATCACCTTCGATATATTTTTCCTTGTCAAAGCTTATGGAAACAACGGGCTTTTCATTATCTGCTTCAACAACTCTTATCTTTGCGGAAGCCTTCAGTTCCTTGCCGTGTATCGTTGTGCCGTGGGCTTCAAGGACATATTCCTTCTCAGCAGATGTATCTACGGTTAAGATACCGTCCTCGGGGATAGTTACTTCTTCACCGTTGAGTGTGTAGCTGAGCTTCTGTACCTTTTCGGCTCCTATAACTGATACCTTGAAGTATGCCTGTGTATCAACGGGAGCTTCTTCTATGGAAGGGATTATGTTTACAGCTGCGGCTTTGCCGTCCACTGTGATGTTGAATGACTTGACATCGGACCTTCCTGACCAGTCATACGCCCTTACAACTAAATTGTATACTCCGTCGGTTTCAGGCATTGTAATGCTGAAGCTGCCATCATCTGCAACATCTGCTGCGGTCCTGTCATCGAGGATAGCAGAGTACCATGAGATGTCGGCGCTGTTGAGCAATTCTATCTTTGCGCTTATCCTTTCGCCCCTGTCTGCAAACTGAGGAAGCATGACACTTATGGAAGGTGCCTCTGTTTCCTGCTGCTGTTCGGGGTCTATGTCTGTAAAGCTGTCAGCAGGCTCGCATACAATGGTCTTTACACACTGATATGTGTTCTCGCCGTCGCTGACTGTACAGGTTATATCGTAGCTTCCGTTTACGGAGCAGGTAACTGATGTGAAGGCTCCTGATGCGTCAGAGAAGCTGACGTTTTCATCATCGCAGCCCCATGTAACGGATATATCCGAATCCATGCAGTCATCGGCAACAGATGCTCTCATTCTGAGAGGAATGTTTACCTTTGTCCTGTCCTTGGATATAATAGCTGCGGAAGGTTTTGCATTTGAGAGCGGCTCGGTCACTGCGTCCTTTGAGACGATCGTGATATCGTACAGCTCGGGCGAACGGCCGTCTGATGAAACGGTCATATCTACGCTTATTTTTGCATAGCGTCCGCGTACTCCGCTGAATGACACATTATTCTCTGCCTTGACAGGGGCGGAGAAGTTCTCACCGTCGTCGCTTGCCGATACATAGACCGATATGTCTCCGTCACCGTATCTTTTGCCGTTCCAGTAGATATTGTCCCAGTCAATATTCTTGTGACCGCCGTCGAAAACAACTGTCCAGTTTCCGCTTTCTGTATATTCGCTTACAGGAATGGAAACATCATCGGTATAAACTACATTGGCTTTTCCGCTGCTGTCATAGTATACACAGGAGGTATTCTCAAGAATATCCGCAAATCCGTCTGTATCAGAGGTTATTGCCACAGGGATATTTAACTCCTTCTGATCGTTCAGGGCGACGCTGCCTACGCTCCATTCAAGGGAAACGCTTCCGTCTTCATTTTCTGTTACCGCGGAAGGCACGGGGCTGATAGCAGAGATGTCAACAGAAGCTGCATCCTTTACCGTGGTCCTGAAAACAGTGTTTCTTCCTGCTACATTGAATACCTCTGATGCAAAGGAGGACATTATCTTCATTATGTCCTTGTTATCGGGAGCATTCTTGTAGACACCGTTGCTGTTTATTGCCATTTTCTGCATTGCAAAGGTGTTGCTTCCTACTTTAAGTGAGAAGATCCTGATATTCTTCTTGCCTGCTTCGGCTGCGTAGTACAGCGCCATATCCTCCCGGTAGCTTTCGCCATCTGAAAGAAGGATTATGCACTTGCGGCGGCTGTCATCGCTCTGTTCACTGAATACATCAAGTGCATTTTCAAGTCCGAGATAGAGCCAGGTACCGCCGCCGGCATAAAAATGGCTGACAGCAGTGCTGAGCAGCTCCTTATCAGATGTAAGATCCTGAGAAACGTAGGAACCGTCATCAAAAGGAATGACTGCACAGCGATCATTGGGCTTCATCTGAGAAATGATCTGGTTGCAGGCAAGCTTGGTCTTTGTCAAACGATCTCCGGCCATACTGCCTGAGGTGTCCACTACGAGAACAAGGTCAACAGGCTCGTAATCATCCGATGCTTCACCGTAGCCGCTGAGACCGTATTTTAAATTGACGGTATCGCCGCTTCCGGAAACGAATGACTTGTCAGAAGAGTATGTTACCTTTACGCCCTGTGCATTTCCGGCGCCGAGGTATTCGGATACCTGAGAAGGGGAGGACTCGCCGCTGAAGGGCTCAAGTGTGAGCTGGTCTGATACGGAAAGTCCGACACCGCTGAATTCACCCTGGCTGAAGTCATCGTCAACTGTGTAGGTCTTGACTACGCTTCTGGGCTCAAGCATATCGAAGTTGCTGCCGTTGACAGTCAGTCTGCTTCCGCTGTGAGCAATGCTGTCTGCCCAGATAAAGCCTGTGAGTACAGTCTCATTAGAGCTTATGGATACCTTGCCGTGAGGCGCATATATACCGCCGTTTATGGAGATGCTCGTACCCTTGATTATGACGTTTCCGTTCCTTGAGTAAAGAAAGACTCTTCCGCTGGTCTCGAAGGTGTCAACATTGTAGGTGATGTCTCCGTCTGCGATGATGTAGCAGTCTCCCTCAAAAGTCGTGCCGCTGATGACAACATCGCCTGATGCCTTGACAGACTTGTTGATGATGTTGTGGTCCTCGATATAGGCGGGACTTTCGGGATAGTAATCATAAGGCTGTGCATTGGTGTGTATGAGATTGTCATAGTCTATGATGTCAACGGGCTCAACATTTTCGTTCTGTTCAGCAATATCTATGTGACAGCCGTAGGCATTTACAGAACCAACTGCATCAACACGGCCGTTTACTGCCATCTCAGAGCCGCTGCACTGGAATGAGGCACCTGTGTAAACATTTCCGTTGACACTGCTTCCCCAGCCGTAAAGTCCGAGGTCGGCGGTACTGCTGGCTGAGTACAGAGCATAGTGCTTCATTTTGTTCTCTACGGCAATGGGTGAGTCTTCGTCCTCCCACTCGCAGATAAAGCCGCAGTAGTCTACAGAGTACGAACCAAAGCCGTGTTCATCGTTGTATGTATTGTTCCAAGTGCCTACAGTTCCCATGCCGCTGTACATGTGAACATAGTTTTCATCGGTGTTGTTGGGCTCGCCTATATCCCAGTTGGTGTAATCGAACTCCTCTCCTGTGACCCAGTTCCAGTCATTGGAGCTGGTGTCTCTGGAAAGACCGATAAAATAGGTCATCATTGTGCCCTGTGAAAGAAGCTCGCTGATGATGTAATTCTGTTCCTCAGCAGAGGTTATGGTGACAAGATGTCCGCCAAGGCTTTCGCAGTATGCCTCCGCTTCAGTCCAGCTTTTTGATTCGTCAAAAATCTGGTATCTGTGTCCGCTTTCGCCGGTTTCTTCCTGTACTGTATTGCGTTCTCCCTCTGCAAATGCGGAGATGGGCAATACGTTGCAGAAATTTGCAAGCATGGCAAGGCTCAGAGAAACACTAAGTATCCTCCTGCCTGCTTTTCTTTTTGAATTCATTTTTCCACTCCTTGTAAAGAAAATGCTGTGATCGTTATAACATAGATGCCGAAAAACGCGGGATACCGAACTGATTCGGAGATTTATACCGTAAAACAGCAGGCGCACTCCGCACTTTCAGCTTTAATAATGTCACTTACTCCAATTGAAAAAGGCGTGGTAAAGCTTATATATAACACATAATTAGTATTCAATTGAAGTTTTTTGATACATCGATTTTATACTGTATTTATTAAGATAGTATACTGATCCTTCCTTTCATAATTATGGTCTGATCTCCTGTAGATAGTACTCCTCCTTTAAGATAAAATAAAAAAACAATACCTTGAAAACGAAAGAGCGAAACAAGCAGCAAAGATAATAGTGATAAAAAGGTGATGATATTACTGTGAATGAATAGAGGTATTGTTTATATCCTGCAAATGCAGCGGGTTTATTATAACATATCGTATAGTCACAAATCAACGCATTAACGTGAAATGACAATTTTTTGCGTGAAATGTATATAATTAAATGTTCGTCCGATATAAACATAAATATTTTGTCATAAGTACATAAACAACAGCCTGTCAGTGATCAGAAATGATACTTTCTGTATTGCCTGCTTAATAATAATTACACTGCTGATAGCCGGTAATGTAATCAAAGTACTCCGCTGAGGTAGTATTTCTGTTTGTTTTAAGCGACGTACCACCAATAAATCCCCTGAGATCTGCTTTGAGGACTTGCCTATAATACCGGCAATTTCTGAATACAATATCTCCTCAAAGCACACAAAATACAGTACCTGAGAATATTCCGCTCATCTGCAAAGAGATCATCGATTGAAACATATGAATTCATTCTGAGCTTTTTCGTATTTTTATCTCTTACTGCCTTTATGCATAATATTCTCAAAGTGCTTTTCAGCACACTTGAACATTTTTCGAATCTACAGTTTAACACAAAAATTGTTGCTATTTGGCTTAGTCTCCAATAATTATGTGTATGTGTTATGAGTTAGATACGGCTTCATGCGCGGGAAATAGATTTGCGCCACGGGTTTACTGAGACGTGAATATGCCTGCAGGGTTCCCCACTGGAGCCGGTGACTTGGCTCGAAACTGAGACTTCAGAATATAATAAAGAAAGAATCCCGATACAAATGCATCGGGATTCTTTACTCTATTCAGTTTGATTCTCACTTTTCTGCGTTAAGCACATTTTACATCAGAAAGGTTTTCCCCCGATAGTTTCGTATAAATGTCTATATAAGCATCACAGTAGCCATACTTTTTGTAGGGAGCGCCGCCCTTACTCTCAGCTCTCAACTGTCAATCTGTATACCTTATCCACGGTATTGAAACTGTATGTCCCAAAGACTGCACCGCCGGCACCGACCATGGTGTTCTGCACATCGAGTATACTGTTGAAGGATATGCCGTCCTCCTGCCTTCTGATATTCCCGTATATGCCCTTTTCGCAGACAGGATAGGTGAGTCCCAGCTCGGGCATTATGCAGTATACAGGCATACGGAAGGTATTGCTCCTGTTTCCGATGAACACCATTCCACAGCTGTAGGTTATCTCGTCGCCCATGTCCGTGATATCGGAGATATAGTGCTCCATCTTCGTAATATCATAGGTGTGGAGCTTATTCCCCGACCTTATGATGAAGCGCTCCGCGTCGGCATATACTATTATTCCCGTGGAGACAGAGGTCTCCGCGTGGTAAAACTCGTTGTCAATATCAAGCTTGCGGCTGCCCTCACGCTTTACCAGATAGCTCTGTACACCGTTGAATCGGTCGTTTGTCACCGAATTTTCGGGAGCTTCTATATCCTCACTCAGCACAAATCCGTCCTTGTCGCTGTCAAACTTGTAAAGCCCCCCGTCATCATCGCTGTCCTTTGGATATGCGAGTATACAGACAGCTCCCGTATCATCGGTATGGAGCCATAAATACTCCTCAGTGCTGCCCTCAAAGACCTGCTCCGTCTCATGGGTATAGAGGTCGGTCTTGTATATCCTGCTGCCGTTTTCATACGATGAGTCGTAGACCTGGCTGAACAGTGCTCCATTGCCGAAGCATGGGGGATTACAGCGGTCCTCCAGTTTCTCGGCTGACCAGCTGTACACCTCCTCGGTGCTGCCGCTTTTCGGGTCATAGCATAACACTTCCCAGTCATATATGTCAAACTTGAAATTGTGGTAGGAAACATAGAGGAAGCAGAGGTCATTCTCGGTATAACAGCTTTCTATGACTCCCTTTACGGGCTTGTCTACAAAATCCTGCCATTTATATACAGTCTGGTCGTTCCAGTATTCCTGCCCGTAGCATTGCTCGGCGAACTCAGCCCTGTTGCAGACAGGTATCCTCTCGCCCACCTCAATGCCGCTGAGGTCTGTGCTCTCCACCTTTACTGGAGCCTCTCCCTCGGGATAGCTCAGTGTGACGTTCAGCACCTTGAAATCGCTGTCGCTGTACTCTGCCTTTGCGCTTATATCGCTGTCCTCGGCGTAGTCGCCCGTGATGTCATCGGTCACCGAGCTGACCTTTTTCTTCTCCGCGCAGCCCCAGCCCAGCACCGAAACTGCCGCCAGTATCAGGGCTATTCTCTTATTCATCGTTACCCTCCGCAGTGAACCAGAAGTATACGTACTCATAGTCATAATACTCCGTATGTGTGAAGTCACCGTCAGGGGTACTTACCGTCACTGGCTTTGATTTTGTAGGACGGTAGGTCATGAACATCGCATTTTTACTGTCATGGCCGAAAATTCCCGAGCTCATGTTCATCTGACTGACGTCATCAATAGGAACTGTCTCAACAGGGAAAACAAGTCCCAGAGCAGGCATAATGTAATAAGCGCCGCCTGTACGCATACCGCTCATATATGTGATAACTCCGTCGCCGAAGGCAACGCAGTTTCCGCCGTAGTTGGTATAATCAATAACATAGTGCTGCATGGTCTCAAGGTCGAATTCGTGCAGGACATATTTAGAAGCGGAGAGACCATAGTCTCCGCCGTTGGAAAGGCTGAGAATAAGCTTATCCCTGCCCGCATATACTATATCGCAGTTGTTGAGACCAGTGGAAACTCTGTATTCCTCGGTGACAACGTCGTATTTTCGTGTACCCTCGGGCTTTTCCTTCCATGCAAAGAGCTCCCCGTATATGTTTGGAAACTCCGCTGTGCCCCATTTGCTTTCTTCAGCAGGGCTGAAAACGGAATAAAGCTCCTTCCACTCCCCCGTATCGAAATCGTACTCCTTCATGGTCATGTCCGAGCCATGCTCAATGAAGAAGTCCTCATTGTTGTCGGAGTATACTATCTCTCCCTCCTTGGGCTTATAGTCCTTGTCCACCTCTTCCCTTTGAGGGACGGAAAATGTAACTATGAGCCTGTCGGCGTCATTGGGGACCATGTGGCCATAACCATCATCTTCGCTTTCCAGTATCTGCTCCATCTCGCCTGTTTCCCCGTCAAAGCGGCATATTCCCATGGTATCCGTATCCACGAAAAGCTCTCCGCGGACGGAGCATATCTGCCTTATCTCAAGGCTGTTTTCGGGGTCGGAGTGATGGAGTATCTCCTTCAGCTCTCCCTTTTCCGTATCATAGCGGAAAACCGAGCTCTCATGGCATCCGTAACAGAGCGTATCATAATTAACGGCTATATAGGCAGTTGTGCCGCAGCCAATTGCGGAGGTGATGATAAAACTATCGGGATCGGTAAAGCTCATCTCCCATTCCGATAACCTGTCTGCCATAAAACGCTCATCGCGGTAGCCTTCGTTTAAATATTCCATGAACCTGTCGCGGTATTTCTCGTCCCTGCACGGAGAGATCCTGCTGCCGAAGTCCTGCTCCTTAGAGGAGAATTCGCAGCGCTTATAGGGAAACTCCCTGTCCGTAATGGTGGTCTCCACGTTTACTGCGGAGAAATCCTCGGCGGAATAGGTCATAAACTCCCTTTCAACGGGCTCTCCAGAAATATCCTCACCTGTATCCGCAGTGGTATCCGCCGCGGGTGCCGAGGACTTTTTATTTTTCTTCTCACTGCATGAGAAGGTGCTGAAAGCAAGCATTGAAGCCGCAATTAAACATAATACCCTTTTCATGATGATGCTCCTTTCGGATAGTCTTCATATATAAGTGATTTCAGAGGGCAGAAAAGACGAAGTTTTTTCATGTTAAAACAAAAAAATATATATCCATTATATCGCACCGCCTTCATACTGTCAATACCAAACCAAGCACTATTCGGTACAAATTCGTAGGGAACGCTTCCCAACGGGAGCCGAGACCCTCTGTCCCTTCGGACATCTCCCTATACTATAGGGAGTCAACCTCGGCGTTCCGTAAGCTTCTTTACAAGCCGCAAAATGAAAAAGCTGGGCGCCGCCCTTAACACCCAACTAAACACCAAGCACTAACAACTAATCACTAAATACCATACTTGATATTTACATTCATTTATGTTATAAGCGGAGTGCCTCCGCCGCCTGTTTCGCGGCAGAATACTGTAAAATATCGGCTTTATCGCCGCGCCACTTGCTTTATCAGTAAGTTTATGTTATAATAGTAAGATACACAAACTATTGACATTTTTCCACACGCTATGAACCAACGATACTATATTCCCATAGGAGATACAAATGAGTACTGAAACTATAATGAAATACGATTCTCCCGCTGAGAGCTATATAGAAGCCCTCCCTATCGGAAACGGACGTATCGGAGCTATGATAAGCGGTACGCCCGATAAGGAGTCTATCACTCTCAACGAAGATTCCTTCTGGTCAGGCGGTCTGCGCCACCGTATCAACCCTGACGCGGTAGAGGGCTTCAGGGAAGCCCGCAGCCTGCTCCTGGAGGGTAAGCCCTCGGAAGCCGAGGAGGCTGCTTTTGCGAAGATGCAGGGCGTTACGCCCAATATGCGCAGATATATGCCCCTGGGCGAGCTGAAGATAGACCTCCGGCTGGACGGCAGGGCAAGGGAGTACTCCCGCAGCCTTGACATCGGCAGCGCTGTTGCCGACGCTTCCTTCACAGTCAACGGAATCACATATACCAAGGAGTATTTCGTCTCCGCTCCAGACGAGGTAATGGCTGTGCGCATAAGCGCCTCTGAGCCCGGAAAGGTCTCTCTCTCCTGCTGCATAGACAGCCCCGAGGACCTCTACGACGACAACCGTCCCTGCGGAGAGAATATGATACTTTTCAGCGGCGGCACAGGCGGTGCAAACGGCATACTCTTTGCTGCCTGTCTCGGAGCCTCAGCCAGAAACGGCTCTGTAAAGACCGTGGGAAGCAAGCTCGTAGTTGAAAATGCCGACGAGGTCATGATGATACTCTCGGTCCGCACCGACTTCTACAGCCAGAGCTATGCCGAGTCTGCAGAGGTGGACACGGAAATGGCTTTGCAGTGCGAATACGACGAGCTCTATTACCGCCATGTCAATGACTACCGCGAGCTCTTCGACCGCGTTGAGCTTTCCCTCAGCGACAACAGCGAGGAGGAGGACATCGCCCTCCTCAACACCGCGGAGAGGATAGACCGTCTCAAGGGCGATGAGCTGGACAATAAGGACTGCCGCCGTCTTATAAACGATAACAAGCTCTTTGAGCTTTACTTCAACTTCGGAAGATACCTGATGATTTCATGCAGCCGCGCAGGCACTCAGCCCGTGGGCTTGCAGGGTCTCTGGAACGACCTTACCGCCGCCCATATCGGCAGCAGATACATTCTCAACGTCAACACCGAGATGTGCTACTGGCTGGCTGAGAGCTGCGGACTTTCCGAATGTCATCTGCCCCTTTTCGACCTTCTGGAAAGGGTCTGCGGAAACGGCAGAGTCACCGCAAAGGAGATGTACGGAATCTCAAAGGGATTCGTATGTCACCATAATACGGATATATGGGGCGATACCGCTCCTCAGGATGAGAACCCGACGGCTACCATATGGCCTATGGGCGGTGCATGGCTGGCTCTGCATATCTTCGAGCACTATGAGTACACCCTCGACATGGATTTCCTCAGGGAGAAGTACCACATAATGAAGGAGGCTGCGGAATTCTTCCTGGAGTATCTTGCAGAGGACAAGGACGGCAGACTGGTAACAGGTCCTTCCGTATCCCCCGAAAACATATATAAGGACGGAAACGGCGCTGAGGCAAGCCTTTGCATGGGACCTGCCATCGACTCACAGATACTTACGGTACTGTTCTCCGACGTCATAAAGGCTGCCGGAATACTTGGCAGAGACGAGGCGCTGGCAGAGAAGCTTGTGGAGGCTGTAAAGAAGCTTCCTCAGCCTCAGGTGGGCAAATACGGTCAGATAATGGAATGGTCGGAGGACTTCGACGAGATAGACATCGGTCATCTCCACATCTCACAGCTTTTCGCACTCCACCCCGCTGACCTGATAACTCCCCACAGTACGCCGAAGCTGGCTGATGCCGCAAGAGCTACCCTGGTCCGCAGAATCATCAACGGCGGCGGACGTACAGCCTGGAGCTGCTCATGGGTCACCAATATGTGGGCAAGGCTCTATGACAGCAGCATGGTATCGGAGCACCTGAAACGACTGCTGTCCCACTACACCGCTCCCAACATGATGTCGTGGAAGCCCTCCATGAGCATAGACGGCAATCTGGGCGGCACTGCTGCTATCGCAGAGTCTCTCATGCAGAGCTGCGGCGGCTGTATTTACCTGCTCCCTGCCCTCCCAGACGAGTGGAGCAAGGGTCACGTAAGGGGACTCAGAGCCAAGGGCGGCTTCACCGTGGATATGAACTGGATAGAGAACAGGCTCAGCTCCGCGGAGATATACTCATCTCTGGGCGGAGAGCTCAGACTCAGGACCAACTCTGTGGTCAGCATCACCTGCGAGGGAGAGTCCGTCAATTCACGGATAGAGGACGGCGCTGTGGTATTTAACACGGAACAGGGCAAAACATATACTGTCAATGCCTGATATAGGAGGAACAAATGGATATTCGCAAGTTCATCGCTCTTGCAGCTGCTCTGGGAGCTGCCGCATCGGCATTCACAGCCTGCAGCAAAAGCAAAAAGGCTTCGGTAACGGCTTCCGTGCCTATAATCGAGGAAACCACTGCTAAAAAGACAACCGAACCCACTACCACGGTCCCTGTGGAGACCTTCCCCGATTATCCCGTGACCTTCCCCGAGATAGAGAAGACCCAGTCGGGCAACCTATATGAGGCGGAAAAAGGCGAGCTGAAGGGCGGCGCAAAGGCCGCCGCAGACCTTCCCGAATTCAGCGGCGAGGGCTATGTCACAGGCTTTGGCAACAAGGGCGAGGCTTCGGTCACCTTTGAGGTGGACGTGCCCAGCAATCAGCACTATGACCTTTCCTTTAACATCTCGGCAAAGACCGCCGTGGACTGCCGCCTGTCACTGGGCGACGAGCAGCTGACGGTGTTCAGGACCACCGACAATGATCAGTTCACCTATATCACCATTTACGGAGTCTTCCTCACAAAGGGCAAGCAGAAGCTTACCATAACTCCCCAGAACGGCGATATGTGCATAGACTATCTCAAGATAGAGAACAATACCTCCCTCAGCGACATCAGCTACGACGCAAAGGGCGAGCTGGTAAACAAAAACGCAGGGGAGTCAGCTAAGGAGCTCATGAGCTTCCTCAGCGAAAACTACGGAAAATACATCATCACGGGACAGTATGCCTACGGCGGAAATAACTCCGAAATGGACCTTATCTACCGCACTACAGGCAAATACCCCGTTATACGCTTCTCAAACTTTGAGGTCCCCGACGAGAACTACGATGCCGGCTTCAAGGAGATAGATGCCGCAGCGGAATGGTACCTCAACGGCGGTATCACCTGTGTCAGCTGGTTCTGGAAGGCTCCCTCGGACAAGAAAAGCGGTATCCGCACCGAGGATACTGACTTTGACCTGTCAAAGGCTGTCACCGAGGAGAAGATAGCGGATCTCACCGAGGAGGAGCTGAGAGAGCTCTACAGCAAGGGCACTATTTCAAAAGAATGCTACGGTCTGATCCTTGACATCGACAGCATGGCGGGACAGCTCACATCTCTCAAAAACAGGGGAGTTCCCGTGCTCTGGAGACCCCTGCCCGAGGGCTGCGGCGACTGGTACTGGTGGGGCGCAAAGGGAAATGCTCCCTATAAGTGGCTCTGGCAGCTCATCTATGACCGCTTTACCAGATATTTCGAGCTGGACAACCTTATCTGGATATGGAACGGTCAGAGCGAAAGCTCTCTGGTGGACAAGCGTACCTTCGATATTGCCGCTGTAGACCTCTACCTTGACGGCGAGAAGGACTACGGAAGCAGATTTTACGAGGAATTTGCCGCTGTCCAGAAGTTCGTGGGCAGCGATAAGCTCATTGCTCTCAGCGAGTGCGGAAGCGTTCCCGATATGGACGCCGCATTCCGCGACAACGCTGTATGGTCCTTCTTCGGACAGTGGTACGGAAAGTACATACAGGACGAAAAGGGCGAATATTCCGAGAAATTCACCAGCAAGGACGCTCTCGTCAGGGCTTATAACTCCGACGGCGCCATGACTCTGGATGAATATCAGAAAATGAGAGGCATCGAACCGAAGCCTGCTGAGGCTGACGGTGAGGATTAAGGAAGGAGGCTTCGCATGAACGACGATATTTCGCCGATAAAACCCGATTCCGACACTCAGGCGGAGCTGATGGTGAAAATGCTCCATGAGGTGGAAAGAAATGACCACAGGGCTGCCAGCTTCAAAATGTGGGACACCCTGGTCATTACCCCATTCTCTCAGCCCGAGGACCTTTTCCTGTTCATGGAGGATGACTTCTCCCTGCTGAATACAGGGGACAAGACCTTCACTCAGCTCAGGACCGAGGCACAGAAGGCTGCGGAGAAAAAATACGCCCTCAAGGGCAATGTGACCCTTGAGAAGATATACGACATCTTCACCAAGATGAGCGGCATCACTCCCGCAGGAAGGGAAAAGCTCTTCAACCGCGAGTGCGACCTTATACACCATTTTGCCTTTGCCAGACATACGGGAAAGCTCCTTTTCGACAAGGCAAAGGACTGTAAGAACAAGATAATCATCACCTCGGAATCGATCTATCCGAGGGACGTTATAGTGAAGATACTCTGCGACTGCGGCTACGGCGAATACGATTCGCTCATTATCCCCGCCGAGCAGAATATCCCCGATTCCGCCGCCTCTGCCTTCATCGGCACTGTCATAAAGAAATCGGGAGTTGAAGCTTCAAATATCCTCCACATAGGAAGCGACATCGTGAACGATGTTGAGGCGCCCATAATGAAGGGCATGAGAGCCATAATGCTCCAGCCCGTACTTCCCCTTATGGTCAAGTCGGGAAGGCTCCGCGGCTTCATCGAGGAAAAGCACCTCTACGACATCGAGGAGCCGAAATTCACCGCTCTCAGGTGCGCTCTGGCTCTCTATGCAATATACGGCTTCGACACTCCTCAGAATAAAAGACCAAAGAGCGATTTCTGCGGCGATGCCCGTATGCTGGGCTTCATCGTACTGGGTCCCCTTACGTTCATCAAGGACTTCTCCCCCGAGACCGAGCTCCAGCGCCAGCTCATCGACGCTATGGAGAAAAATAAAGAGATCTCTGCGGGAAAACAGGACTTTGAACAGATGGTCTACCACCATTTCGGAGATTTCATCGGGAAATACGGCGGCGAAGGCTGTCAGCTGCCGCTGGAATTCATCGAAAAATTCAGCTATATCGGCGACAGAGAGCTCATAAAGCCCACTCTGTCCGAAATTGGTCTCAAAAAATGGGGAAAACCCGCCAATGAACCAAAACTCGCTCCCGTACATACAAAAGCGGTCAAAAAGAACCCTCTTCAGAAGCTTGCCGACAAGCTTTTCCCCGAAGGTACAAGAGTCAGGGAGATCTCAGAGGGCATACTCACGGGAAAAAAGAAAAAGTGACCACAGCTTTTTCCCACATAACTTCAATTACGACAGCCGTTTTCGACGGCGTTTTATAACAGCTATGGGTTATTACATTTCCCACCAAAAAATACCGTAAGAACCTAAAAAATCCCGTTGCAGCCACCTTTTGCTTCATGTTATCATTATTGAGCGGTCAGGGACCGTCAAGTAAAAGGAGGTATAAATAATGAACAACAAGGTAAAGGTACTTATCGGCGACGATTCCGCCGAAACAGGTGTAAGCGTGGCTAATAAGCTCCGCGAAAAGGGAATGTATGCCTATACAAGGCGCAGAGACTGCGGTATAATACTTGAGTCTATCAAGAAGGATCCCCCCGATGTGGCTGTAATGGACATCTCGTCCCAGAACGGCGACGTCATCTCGGTCATGAGGACCGTGAAGGACTCGGGCGTAAAGCCCCCTGTCTTCATCATTACTTCTGCCTATGACAATGAGTTCATCGAAAGACAGGTAATGGAAAACGGAGCTTCAAGATTCATGCTCAGACCCTACAGCGCAGAGGACCTCTGCACCGCTATCAATTCTTCTCTCGGAGACAGGGTAAGCAGTCTCAGCGATGATATGGAGGTGGTAGTCACCGACATGATTCATCAGCTGGGAGTGCCCGCTCATATAAAAGGATACCACTATCTCAGAACGGCTATCCTTTACTCTATCAAGGACAAAACTCTCCTTGACAGCGTAACTAAGCTCCTCTATCCCACTGTGGCAGGTATCTACGATACCACGTCATCACGGGTGGAACGTGCTATCCGCCACGCTATCGAAATAGCATGGGACAGGGGAAACGTGGATACCCTTAATTCCTTCTTCGGCTATACAGTTGATACAGGAAAGGGCAAGCCCACAAATTCGGAATTCATCGCTCTTATCACAGATAAGCTCAGACTTCGCTATAAAAGTGCACTGAACACTCACTGATAACGTATAAGCCGCGTTGTTTCCGAATATACTATTCCGTGATAATAATAAAAGGAGGAACAACATCATGGCTTTTACAAAAATCGACATCAGTGAGCTTTCATTCAATCCCTTCGATAAGATCGGCAAACAGTGGATGCTCCTGACAGGCGGCGATAAGGACAGCTTCAACACAATGACCGCTTCATGGGGTCAGCTGGGTGTTCTCTGGAACAAGAACGTCCTTACCTGCTACATCAGACCTAACCGCTATACCTATGACTTCGTCGAGAAGGGCGAGTGCTTTACAGCTTCGTTCTATGGCGAGGAATACAGAAACGCCCTCTCCTTCTGCGGTTCCCATTCGGGCAGGGACTGCAACAAAGCTGAGGAGACAGGTCTCACTCCTGTTGAGATAGACGGCTCAATGGCTTTCGAGGAGGCAGAGCTCGTACTGGTCTGCCGCAAGCTCTACAGCTATGACCTTCAGGAAAGCGGTTTTCTCACAGATGACGGTATCCCCGCCAGATTCTTCGGCACGGATCCGTACCACCGCGCTTATATCTCCGAGATCGTCGGAGTCTATGTGAAAAAATAAGCGCTATAGGGGCATAATAACAATACGATAAAAACAACACGACCAGTGCTTTTCACGATAAAAGCTGCTATTGGAGGGAATATGAACATAAATGACATTTTAAAGGAAATAGCTGTAAAAAACGGAGTATCAGAAGAAGAAGTAAGACGCGAGATCGAAGCATCTATCGCAGAAGCCTGCAAAGACCCCAAAAACCCCATAAATAAGTTAGGTAAAGGAAGAGTGCCTACTACCGAAGAGGTCATGGAACACGTCCTCAAGGAAGTAGCTAAATCCCAGATGAATTGACTTTTCACATAAAATATCCCCGAAGCTTTTACAAAAAGCCTCGGGGTTTGTCTTTATGTCATCTGTATCGGAAAAACAAAAACCCCCTTGCAGGACCGTGAGTTGTCCGCAAGGGGTTCATTTCTTATATGATCAAAAAAGACCTTATTCAGCAGAGTTGAGCTTCTTAGCGAGCTGTGACTTCTTTCTTGCAGCCTTATTCTTGTGCATAAGACCCTTTGCGCAAGCCTGATCAACTCTCTTGATAGCAACCTTGATTGCCTCTGCCTTGTCAGCAGAACCAGCTGCTACAGCTGCGTCAGCCTTCTTGAGGATAGTCTTGAGATTAGACTTTCTTGCCTTGTTGGCAGCAGCCTTTGTTGCATTGACCTTTACTCTCTTCTTTGCAGACTTAATGTTTGGCATTACGTTACACCTCCTTGGATTATGCAGACCGAATAATCGCCTGCATTTTACAGATAATAGGAGCAAACACGGGTTCGTTCACTCCCGACAGCTGCAACGCACAGCTGCCATACTGAGACAAATATAATTATAACATTTTTCCACACCATTTTCAATAGCCAAAAGTGAAATTATGACCCGAAATATTTTCCACAATTAAAGCAATATGCACAATATGGAGGAATTCATGGATATTCGTACTGATCTTGCACTTGAAAGCATATCTCCCGACAGCCTGCCCGAAAGCGTTCATATCTCCACAAGGGGAAGGGCTTTCCGCATAACGGAGATAACCATTGACGATGACAGCTGCCTTGACACCATCGGCAAGGGGAGGGGACGCTATATCACCCTTGAGGGCAGCAGTCTCAGCCGCTTTGCCGAGGACTATCAGTCCATGACCGAGGAGCTTGCCGCGGAGCTGTCCGCACTTGTGCCCGAGGGGGATATTCTGGTGGCAGGCATAGGCAACAACGATATTACGCCCGATGCCATAGGTCCCCAGACTGCCGCAAAGGTGCTTGCCACGCGGCACCTCAGCTGCGATACCGTGGAGGAGGAGTTTTTCGCGTCCCTGCGCCGAGTCAGCTCTCTTGCAGGTGGAGTAATGGGGCAGACGGGCATTGAATCCGCGGAGCTTATACGGGCAGTAGCGACGGAGCTCCGCCCTGCCGCCGTCATAGCCGTAGACGCCCTCGCCTGCACGGATATAAGCCGTCTGGGCACCACCATACAGCTCACCGACACAGGCATATCCCCGGGAAGCGGAGTTTCCAACCACCGCATAGAGCTGTCGGAAAAGGTGCTGGGAGTTCCCGTTATCGCCGTGGGAGTCCCCACGGTTGTGGATATGCACACCATAGTCCGCAGCCTGACAGGGGAAAAAATAAACAGGGAGCTGCCAAATATGATGGTAACTCCCCGTGATATAGACCGCCTTACAGAGCGCGCCTCTCAGCTCATCGCCTTCGGCATAAACCTTGCCCTGCAGCCTGCCCTAAGCTTTGAGGACGTAAGAGGGCTGTTTTAAAATTCATAATTCATAATGCATAATTCATAATTATAAGTGATATCCGCATAAAAATTCTGACGTCAGCTTTTCACGTTCAGTTAAAAAAGTGCTGTAAGCGAGCTTGCGAGCGTATGGCAGCGTGAGTCCCCGCGCTACCACATAAATTCCACATCGGGAGCTTTTACCATGTTTATCTCAGGCTCGGGCTGAGACTTTTCCTCCTTCAGCAGAGCCTTTGCAAGCTCCTCCATTTCAACTATCTCGTGGAAATAATCGTTGAGGGGCTGGAGCGCCTTGAATACTTCGATAGCGTGGTCAGCTATTTTATGGGAAAAAAGCTCTTCAGCGCCGCTGACCTTGGTGTAGACGCTGAACCCCTTTTTGATGAAATAGGGCTCCAGCTTCGGGTCGGGACAGGGCTTTTTCCGCTTGTACTCGTCACCGCCGACGGTGAGCCCGTACTTTTCAACAAGCTCATCCACCATGTTGATAAACGGCTCCGAGTCCTCAAGAAGTCCGCTGCGGAAACGCTCCATAACAGCGGCTTCTGGCTTGGAAATACGGAAGCCGAACTCCGCTCCCTCGGGGGAAAGCTCGAAATACAGGGTAGGAGTCTTGCTCCAGTACCACGCATCATAGCGGACATATATCCACATGGTATCGCGGTAGTGAAGATAGGGAGCGAAATTCTCGTCGCGGTATATCCTGCCCACCTTGTACATCATACCGTCTGTTTCAGCAAAGGGCGCAAAAAGCTCCTCTCCGAGAGCCTTCATAGGCTCGTATATCTTCTCGGTGTAGACCGCCTTCCGCGGCTCGAACCACTCTTTATTGTTGTTATGCCTTATACCGAGGAGGAACTCCAGTGCCTCCTGTGAAAATCCTTCAAACATGGTTTATCCTTTCATAAATCAAAATTTATCGTAATACCTTGCGGCAACTATAAATGGGATTCCAAAGGGACTGTGTTCCTTTGGCAGAGTCCAGAGGCAGCGCCTCTGGCGGGGTTCAAGGGGCAGAGCCCCTTATTACGTCAGGCGCCTCGCAAGGGGTGAATCCAAAAACAGTCCGGTGGACTGTTTTTGGAGAGGGGACGCCATGTAAGAGAAGGCGTCCCCTGGTTGAGCGGATGATAGTCGCCACTAATACGAATTTTGTGGGACGTCGAGTGACTCCCTACGGTGTAGGGAGATGTCAGCGAAGCTGACAGAGGGTACGTGCAGCTGTTAGCTGCGCCGTCCCCTACAAATGTAAATTATGATTTATTATATCACAAGTTGCGACATAATTCAAGCGGAAACAACTTTTAACCAAATTCTTACAGCAATATCGTCCTAATTATATTTCACACAGGGGTGGAAAAGTTTTCAACACGGTGTTGAAATGATTGTGGAGTCATATGTTCGATTGTTGATAACTCTGTTGAAAGAGTGGAAAACAACGCAGAATTAACTTTCTGGAAGTTCTTAAAAGTTGAAAACGGTGTGGATAATCAGGGAAAATGAGTAAACAATAAAAATACGTTGTGGAAAACGGCTCCACAACAATTCACTGTAAAGGATATGATTTGTATGAAAAAGCTTTTAGCAATATGCTCCATATTTTTTACCGTTTGTGCAACTCTCACAGGCTGCGGCGATAATAACGACGGACATTATACGGACGACGGAAACGGCGCTGTCATAGAGGACTCCACCACCGGTAAAAAGTACGAGACTACCGCTGACAATGACATTCGGGACCGTGTTGACGACGCTGCAGACGGTATCGGTGACGCCGGTAAAGACATCATTGACGGCGCAGGTGACGCGGGCAAGGAGGCTATCGACGGGGCTAAGGACGCCGCGGACGATATTATCGACGGACTTGACGGCGACAAGGAGCACGACGAGGAGGAAACTACCTCCCGTAAAAGTAAAAGGGAATGACAAAAAGAGAGCCCCGGGGCATTGCCTCGGGGCTTCGTGATCGTTTGTTGCAAGGGGCGCTGCCTCCGGACTCTGCCAAAGGGTTGTGAAACCTTTGAAATCCTATTTATAAGCAGTTTTTTTCAACATTCAGCCTGTAATTGTTGAAAATCAGCCGCAGAGCTCAGCCATAGCCTCCGCCATTATCTCCGCATTTTTCAGAAGATTTGCAACAGTTATGAACTCATCGGGGCTGTGCATACGGCCGTCCTCATTGGGAAACTCCGCACCGAAGGCAACTCCGCCCTCGATATCATGTACATAGGTACCGCCGCCGATAGCTATACAGTGACCTTTATCCCCTGTCACCCGCTCATAGACTCGGAGAAGACCTTGGACGAATTCGCTGTTTTCGTCGGTACAGTGGGGCTCCACGCCCTCGCAGCTGTCAACGGTAAAGCCTGCCCCCTCAAGGGCGTCGCAGATTATACCGCTTATCTCAGCCTTTTTGCGGTCAAGGGGAAAACGAATGTCCACAGCGCCGCAAAGCCTGCCGTTCACGGTATTCAGCATTGACAGCACGCAGGTCATATCCCCCGATAATTCATCGCGGAAGCCAAGTCCGCAGCTCTTGCCGCTGAACTCACCGTGTGGGAACAGCTCCCCGAGGGACTGTATAAGCATATTCTCGCCGCAGTAGCTGTCCAGAAACAGGGTTATGGCGTTCTCGCCCTTTTCGGGAGTAGATGCGTGTGCGGAAACGCCCTCGTAGACAGCCTCCTCAGGCTCGCCCTCGTCATTTTCCATGGTCACCGTGCAGAACTGGGGAACGGCGTTGATGACCGTTCCTGCCTGTATATCCAGTATCTCGTCATCGTCGAAGTCCGAGGAGAACCACACTCTCAGCATTCCCTTCTCCGCATTGATGACAGGGTATTCACCGTCGGGAGTGAACACCATGGACGGAAGCTCCCTGTGTTTGCGGTAGTATTCAAGGTCGGCAGAGCCGTTTTCCTCGTTGGTGCCGAAAATAAGGCGAATTCCCTTTTTCAGGGGAAGTCCCAGCTCCCTGACGGCTCTTGCCGCAAAAAGCGCCGCAACGGCAGGTCCCTTGTCGTCAATGGCGCCACGTCCTACCAGCTTGTCGGTGTCGGGCTCATAGCGCAGAACGAAAGGATCCGTGGTCCAGCCTGCGCCGACGGGCACCACATCAAGGTGGGTCAGTACCGCAAGACCCGCAGGCAGGTCGTTCACATCTGCGGAGCCTGCGTAGTTTTCAACATTATCAACAGTAAAACTGTACTCCCTGCATTTCTCCAGCATAAGCTCAAGAGCTCTTGCAGGCTCCTTTCCGAAGGGAGCTCCCTCCTCAGCCTTGCCCTGAACGCTGGGGACTGCCACAAGTGCGCTGAGAAGGTCGATCATTTCCTGTTTATGTGCTTCAAGATAGTCTCTGATATTGCTCATTAAAGTCTCCTTTATACCTGATGAATGGCGGTATACCGCCGAAAAATGCCTGTAAACGCAAAAAACCGCAGTAGGAGTACTGCGGCAATTTGCTTGTACACAACGTCTCCCGACGGTGTGTACCAAGAAAGAAAGGATAAATATGAAAAGAATTAATCAGTTCACAATAGCCTTCTCAGTTTCCTTATCAAAGATATGGATCCTGTTGGGATCAATAGCAACCTTGATGTCATCTCCGGGTCTTGCTGTTGATCTCGGGCTTACACGTGCTGTGAGCGGGATGCCTTCACAGAGGAGGTAAAGGTATGTCTCAGCACCCATCATTTCTGTAATTTCAACGTTAGCGTCGATAACGCCTGTAGAAGCATTTGAGAGGTACATTTCCTCATCGTGGATAGACTCGGGACGAACGCCGAGGATGATCTCCTTGCCAACATAGCTGCCGAGGTCTTCGTTTACCTTAGACTCGGGAACGATGATCTGGTATCTGTTTCCTCTACCGTTTGATGCGCCGAATTCAACGATGAACTGACCATACTCTTCCTTCAGCTCAGCGTCGATGAAGTTCATCTGAGGTGATCCGAGGAAGCCTGCAACGAACTTGTTTACAGGGTTCTCATAGAGGTTCTGAGGTGTATCGATCTGCTGAACGAAACCGTCCTTCATACAAACGATTCTGTCACCCATTGTCATAGCCTCTGTCTGGTCATGAGTTACGTAGATAAATGTGGTACCCAGCTTCTTGTGGATCTTAGCGATCTCGGTTCTCATCTGAGCACGGAGCTTAGCATCGAGGTTTGAGAGAGGCTCGTCGAGGAGGAATACCTTAGGTGAACGTACGATGGCACGACCGAGAGCAACTCTCTGTCTCTGACCACCGGACATAGCCTTAGGCTTTCTGTCAAGGAGGTGTGTAAGGTCGAGGATCTTAGCAGCCTCGTTTACCTTTCTCTCGATCTCTGCCTTGGGAACCTTACGGAGCTTGAGTCCGAAAGCCATGTTATCGAATACAGTCATGTGAGGATAAAGAGCGTAGTTCTGGAAAACCATCGCAATATCTCTGTCCTTGGGAGCGATGTCGTTTACAAGGCGGTCGCCGATGTAAAGCTCACCCTCAGAGATCTCTTCGAGTCCGGCGATCATACGGAGAGTAGTTGACTTACCGCATCCGGAAGGTCCAACGAGAACGATGAACTCCTTATCTCTTATCTCTAAATTAACATCCGAAACAGCAACAACGCCGCCGGGATATTTCTTATAAATGCCTTTAAGTGTTAAGCCTGCCATTTAATCCAGTCCTCCAGTTCAATATATAGTGCCGATCATTTATTCTTTACAGTATCAGCTATGATAATATGATACCACATTTCCAAAAATATTGCAAGTCTCTAAATTGCCAAAGTTAATGAAGGTTTATTAGAAAGTTTGCCGAAAAAACAGCGGAAAAACGCCGGCAAAAGAGTTCAAAATCCGCTTCTTTAAACAAGTTTTCAACATCTTTGTGCAATAATTCCATACACTCTCCGATCGCCAGTTTTTCGGGCAAAACAAGAGCTCCGAGCGAAACTCTCATAAGTGCCTCAACGTGGTTCCCCACAGAGGCGAACATTCTTTTCACCTGATGATACTTTCCCTCGTGAAGTTCTATAAATGCCAGATTATCGCTGTTTTCAGCCTTTTTCACGCGAGCGGGGAGACAAGTTTCGCCGTCGGCGAGAGTCAGTCCCTCACTAAATTTGTTAACATAATTATTTTCAAATGGTCTGGCAAGTTTCACAATATAAACTTTAGGTATGTGCCTGCGCGGTGAGAGCATACGGTGGGCAAGCTCGCCGTCGTCTGTGAGCAGCAGGGCGCCCATGCTGTCCTTGTCCAGTCTTCCTGCGGGGAACATCCCCTTTGTGCGCATATCCTCGGGGATAAGCTTCATAACGGTCTCGCCGTCCTTGTCGTCGGCAGAACACACATAGCCCTGAGGCTTATTCAGCAATATATAGCGGAACCTGCTGTTTCCCACAGCCCTTCCGCAGACCTCCGCATTAACTGTATCGGGGTCTATCTTCACATCACAGCGCTTAACGGGAGCACCGTCAATGGTTATTTTTCCCTTTGCGGCAAGCTCCTTTATCTGACTGCGGGTATACTCCGTTCTCTCGGAGATGAATTTATCAAGTCTGACCGATGCCATAGCTGCTCCTTTAGTAATAATCCCCCTCTGTAACGGAATAAGATTTACAGTCGGGGAGTTTTCCCCTGATCTTTTACAAGGGAGCGATATAATGAAAAAACTCACATTCATGTTCATAGCGGCGGCTGCCTTTGCCCTGACAGCCTGCGGCGGAAAGGGAGAGAGCTCAGCTGCGGCAATAGCTGCGGGAGAGCCCTCTCAGCGCATAGACTATTTTGCCTCCCACGGCTGGGAGGTTGAGGAGGTATCGGAGCAGTCCGTCACTATCCCCCACAGCTTTTCCGCTGTGTATGAGGAGTATGCCCTCATGCAGGACAGACAGGGACTTCCCCTGAGAAAATATGCTGGGAGGAATGCAAGGCTTTTCACCTATGAGGTAAAAAATTACAGCCCCGACAGCAAAAAATGCTTGCAGAGCTGCTTGTCTGTGATAATACTGCCGTTGCCTCAATGGTATACAGTGAGGACAGCGGCAGTATAAAAATGCCTGTAAGTTAGATCAGAATACGTTGAGAAGATTGCCTACAACGGGTATTCTGTATGCCTTGCCCTTAATTGCGCCAATAATAAGAACTACGAGAACAGCTATGATAGCAAGTGTGATAACGAGATTGAGAAGAACGCCGAGTATCGGAATAAGTGCAACAATAAATCTTACAATGCTGACCACAACCAGTGTGATGAGCCATGTAAGTCCCTGATTTGAGTGGAACTTACAGTAAGTAGAGTTCTTGTCTCCTGCTACTGCGGGAAGGAAGAAGAGGATAGGGATAAGATAGCCAATGATCGCAAGAGCCTTATGCTTCTCTACCTCATTCTGTACAAATGTCTGCTCTGTGTTGATGTCATTGAACTGCTCAAGGAAATCATTCATGTTTCATACCTCCGTATTTTTATTTTCGGAATTATCTTCCGTTTTTGACTCTTTTCTGTCAAATTCACTTATTGCGGCAACGAAGCTGTCAATATCCGTGAAGTCCTTATATACCGAAGCGAACCTGATATATGAGATAGGGTCTATATCCCTGAGCTTTTCAAGGACCAGCTCTCCTATCTCCGCAGACCTTGCAACCGTTCTCAGTGCGTTGGCGTAGTAGTTTTCCACATAGTTAGCTATCTCGGTGACCTTCTCCGCGGAGACGGGTCTCTTTTTTATTGCCGAGACTATGCCGTTTATCAGCTTTGCCTTGTCGAAGAGCTGAACGCTTCCGTCCCTCTTTTCGACCATGAGCAGCGGCACCTCAACAGCCTCGTATGTGGTAAATCTCTCGCCGCATCTTGAACACTCGCGTCTGCGTCTTGTCTTATCGTCAACAGGACGCGAATCTATTACTTTTATATCTTCATATCCGCAGTATGGACACTTCATAGCTTCTGCTCCCCACAATAAGACTCAGTCATTCTGGTAAGTATATTATAGCTGGAAACAAGGTCGCTGATGCCGGTCCAACCGCTTCTGTACAGCTCAAGAATGACGCCGCAGTCAGGGTTATAGCCTGCAAGCTTATCGAAGAATTTTCTGAAATCGAACCTGCCCTTTCCGATGAGAAGGCAGTCGCCCATTTCTCCCGAGTCGCTGATATGGACATGGGCTATCTTGTCGCCCACTATATCAAGGAACCTCATGGGATTCTCGTTTGAACGTATCGCCTGTTTTGTATCCAGGACGAAGGCAAATTCATCTCCCAGCATATTCTTTATTTCCTTTATAAACGCCGAAGAACCGCTTTTGCACCTTGATACGTTCTCAATGGCGACCGTTACCCCGAATTCCTTTCCGAGGCGGTAGAGCTTTGAAAATCTCTCGCAGTACAGCTCAGAGGTGCATACCGATGAGGGCTTGCCTCCGTGAAAGACGAAAATATCGGCTCCCACAATATTCATGAAGCGGAAATAAAGCTTGTAATATTCCAGCATATCGTTTACTCTGCGCTCATATTCAGAGAAGAACATCTGTGGCTCTATCTCGCAGGTAAACGGATGTACAGACGGGCATTTCACATCAAATCTCCTGAGCAGATTGGCGACGCCGTGAGCAAAGCCTTTTTTCAGCTCGGAATGGGTATTGATGAAAAGCTCTACGCATGAAACTCCGTTGACCGATAGGTCGTATAGAGCTTCTTCAAGGGGTTTTGGATACAGGCAAGCTGTAGAAACACCTGCTATCAATAATACCCCTCCTTGCGCAATTCTGATATTTTTATTATATCATATTCAGCCCGAAAGTCAATAGAACAAGCAAAAAATTTACAATAATTACAGGTATATCACTCACCCTGTTCCTCGTCCTTTTTCTCTGTTTCGAGTTTATTAACGCGGCACACCTCTATGCGGTGGTGCTTCACCTCAAGAACGGCTATTTTAAGCCCTCCTGCCTCGAGAGTGAGCTGAGAGCCGTCCTTGGGTATCTCACCCAGCTCGGCTATGACGTAGCCGCCGAAGGTCTCATACTTATCCGCAGGGAGAGTGACATCAAGCTCCTCACAGACGTCGCTGAGAGAGCTGATACCGGGAACAGTCCAGGTGTTTTTTCCTGTCTGCTCAAGCCTTGCAGCAGGCTCGTCCTCGGGGTCGTCGGCAAAATCGCCCACCAGTTCCTCAACAAGGTCGGTGATGGTGATGATACCGCTCATGCCGCCGTATTCGTCTACTACAATGGCGAAGTGGTCTGCTCCCCGCTGCTTCATCTGGTCGAAAAGGCGGTCAGCCTTCATATTCTCGTGAACGAAGCAGGGCTCGCGGACAGCCTTAGCCATTATGTTGTCCACGCTCTTGTCCTCAAGGCGGAAGTAGTCCTTGGCGTTGAGGACGCCGATGACGTTATCCACGCTCTCTCCGCAGATAGGGAAAGCTGAATGACGGGTGCGGTGGATAGTCTCTTCCCATACGCTGACATCGTCGGCGCTCCAGAGAACGTCAACATCAGTTCTGTGGGTACAGACCTGCTCTGCGGTCATATCGTCAAAGGCAAAGACGTTTTTGATTATGCGGTTCTCGTCCTCGTCGATGGTGCCCTTTTCCGCACCTGCGTCGGACATCATGAGTATCTCCTCCTCGGTAACGGTATCATCGTCGCTCTCGGGATCGATGCCCATGAGTCTGAGTATGCCGTTAGCTGAGGCGTTGAGCAGCCATACCATAGGTGCAAACAGCTTTGACACGAAGGTGATGGCTCCGCTCATGGCGAGAGCTATCTTCTCGGGGTCTTTCATGGCTGCGCGTTTGGGTATGAGCTCGCCGAAAACCAGTGTGAAATATGAGAGTATCAGCGTTATGAGAACTACCGACACTTTCTTTACGACAGCCGAGGGTATGCCTATGCCCGTTTTTGATATAGCGGACGTAAGGTATTCCGAAAAGCTGTCTGCGGCAAAAGCCGCTCCGATAAAGCCTGCCAGAGTTATAGCCACCTGGATAGTGGCGAGGAAGCGGGTGGGACTGTCAGTCAGCTTTTTAAGCCTTACAGCCTTTTTGTTTCCGCTTGCGGCGAGCTTTTCGATGCGCATATCATTTGTGGAAATGACAGCGACCTCCGCACAGGCAAAGACCGCGTTCAGCGCAATAAGTATTATTTGCAGAATTATCTGCCCGATCATTTTATATCCTCCGTTTTAAATATATTTTTCCATAACCTCATAAAGGCACAGCCTAACACAAACGATAGTGCAGACCATGCCCCGGTATCATATATTCAGCGGAGTATATTCCGTAATTATCAGGATTACTGCCGTCAGGGGCACCGTCCATCTCAGTTTTCATCTCCTGTTCTGCACAAATTATATTTTTATATCAGCGTAACGAATGCGACATATCCTTCGTCGGAAAATATCCCGAGCTTTTGAAAGATAATGATATAATATATTTATATAGCATTCGCCTTGCGAACATTATATCATATATTTCAAAATAAAGCAACACTAAGGGGAAAATTTTTTCACAGTCTCCAAATCGGGCGCATATTATAAGGCGGAGGTGTGGTATTTTGCTGAAAGAACTGTTCCTCTCCGTCATTATCAGCATAGACATATTCCTTGCGGCAGCCACCTGCTGCAACAGCGGTATACGGATACCCCTGCTGTCTGCTGCGGTCATAGACCTTATATCTGCGGCGGTACTTGGTATTTCCATGACATTTTCCGACATTATCTGCCGCGCTCTCCCTATGGAGCTCTGCCGCACGGCAGGGGAAGCGGTACTTATCATCATAGGAGCTGCCACCATCGCAAAAAGCCTGTTCCGCAGCCTTGTGCGGCGAATTGCCGACAGGGGAGAGCTGCTGCTGAAGCTGAAGGGGAGCTCCCTAATGGTGAAGCTTTGTATCGACGACACCGCCGCGGATAAGGACTGCTCAAAGGTGCTGTCCGCAGGGGAGGCTGCTGCCCTTGCACTGGCAAGCTCCCTGGACTCGGCAGCAACAGGGCTCAGCTGCGGATACGGCGGTATATCACCGCTTTCCGCCTCGGCTATGACATTTGTCTGCGGAGCCGTTGCACTTCTCCTCGGCTCGGCGGCAGGCAGAAAAATATCCTCCCTGCGGCATGATCTGTCATGGCTGGGAGGAGTCCTTCTCATAGTATTCGCCTTTTTTCAGGCTTAGATCTCGTATATCACGATCTCGGCAGGGTCAAAAAGCCTCAGCTTGCCCAGTCCTGCGGACACAAGGAGCTTCATTTTACCGAAGGTATATACTCCCTTGGCATTTTTCGGGAAAAATTTCCTCTCGGGAGAGAGCATGGCAATGCCGAAAAGTCTGACAGCTCCCCCGTGAACATGGCCGCTGAAGGTATAATCAGCGCCCCACTCCGCGTAGGCTTCACCGAAAAAGGGATTGTGCGCCATTAGCAGCACCTCTCCCTCGGGACAGCTGCCCAGCAAGGCTTCCAGATCCTCGGCGGTAATGCTGTCCAGACCGCGGTAGCCACCCTTTTTCTTATACACGCCGTAATTTTCAAGGAGACCGTATATTTTCAGTTCCCTGCCATTTATACTCACCGTTGTATGCTGATTTCTCAGCAGCACAGCCCTTGTATTCGCGAACATAGTCTCCATCTGAGGCTTCATTTCCGCGGAAATGCTCTGCTCGTGGTTGCCGTATATCATGTATACGGGAGCAATATCACAGAGCTGATCGAGAGTTTTCTTCGCAATGTCAAGGCTGTCGGTGTCCCTGGAAACAAGGTCGCCGCTGAAAATGATAAGGTCGGGTTTTTCAGCCCTCACCCTGCTGATGAGCCTGCTGTTGTCACTGCCGAAGCTCCGCCTGTGGAGGTCGGAAAGATGGGCTATCTTAATGCCGCTTCCCAGCTTCTCACGCCTGACCGTGAGGATGTAAAGGTTCTCCGCTGCCGCATATACGGCAAGTAGAATTACTACTATAAGTATAATATATATCAATTTCTCTCTCCAAAAAACAGGTCGTGAAACCTTCTCTCCTCGCCCTGGGGTATTCTATGGGGACTTCCCGAAAACAGCAGTCTTATGGGCTGAGGCTTAAAACCCTCGTCGCAGAAATGCTCGTAGGTATACTCGTCTATCTCATAATAATCGCTGTAATACATGAAGCTGTCGTTCTCAAGCGTATTCATCACATACATATTCAGTGCAGGTGACCAGCCCGCATACATGATATTGTTCGGGTGCATCTTTTTACGCTCTATAACTCCGCCCATAGCTCTCATTTCCTTTCTCTGCGGCTGTCCTGCCCGTGTTTTTTAAGTATCAGTGCGTCAACTATCCCGAAAATCAGCAGATACAGCGAGGTGAACACAAATCTTCCTGCATACGTGGCTATGACTTCCCGTACCGTCCCCCTGTACTCCGCTTCGGGAGAAAATACGCTTATGTCGGGAGCTGCCAGCAGCATTATCACTGTCAGTATAACTCCCGTTAGCAGGGGCACGGCTGCCGAGAATGTGAAGAAGAACCGCCGCGAGAAGCTGCCTTCCCTTCCGCTGTCAAGCTGTACGAAATGATACATCATACATAGCACGAGGGGCGTCACCAAAGTGAAGCCCCATGCGTAGTTTATTTTTTCGTATACGAACCAGTTAGCCCACTGGCAGAAAAGGCTTGCCAGAGTCACAGCTATGGCTGTGAACGGGCTTTCGCGGAACCGAAGGAAGCTCTCCTCAGGCTTATTCCTCATTCTCCTCGTCCTCGGGCTCAGCCTCGATGACTACCTCATTCTGCTCCTCAAGTGCAGCCTCTGCCTCAGCAGCCTGAGCCTGTTCCTCGGTGAGCTGCTCCACCTTTTCGGTCTCGGCATTGTCATCGTGCTCCGCACGGGTGAAGGCAACTACATTTGCGCCCTCATTTACCCTCATTACGCGGACGCCCTTTGCGATACGTCCCATAACTCTGATGTCGCTGGCGAGTATCCTGATGATGATACCGTCACTAGATACGAGGATTATATCATCGTCCTCGTCAACTATCTTTATTCCGCAGACATGACCGCGTATATCGTCCACCTTGTAGTTGGTAAGTCCGTAGCCGCCGCGGTTCTGGATACGGTAGCTGTCAAGCTCGGTGCGCTTGCCGTAGCCGTTTTCGGTGACTGTCAGAAGAGTTGCTCCCTCGCGGACTCTTGCCATGCTTACAACATAGTCGCCGTCGCGGAGCTTGATAGCTCTTACGCCGTGAGCGGAACGTGAAAGTGCTCTGCCCTTGCTCTCCTCAAGGCGGATAGCCATACCGTTGTGAGTAGCTACAAAGAGCTGTGCATTTCCGTCTGTCATGCGGACGCCTGCGATCTCGTCGCCCTCGTCAAGACCAATGGCGATAAGACCGTTCTTGCGGACGTTCTTGTAGAGTGACAGGTTCGTCCTCTTTATCTTGCCGTTCTTTGTGACCATGGTGATGAACTTCTCATCGCTGAAATCCGTGGTCTTTATCATAGCTGCAATCTTCTCGTTTTCTGTGAGAGGAAGCAGATTTATGAGGTTGAAGCCTCTTGATGCCTTTGAACCATCGGGTATCTCATAGCACTTGAGCTTGTACATTATACCCTTGTTGGATATGAACAGGATATTGTCATGAGAACCGCAGATGAACATCTCCTCCACGAAGTCCTCCTCACGCTGCTTCATGCCTGTTATGCCGCGTCCGCCGCGGTGCTGGGTCTTGTACTCCGTAAGGGGCATACGCTTGATGTAGCCGTTGTTTGTAAGAGTAACGACGCAGTCCTCCTCAGGGATAAGATCCTCTATATCCACCTCACCGCTGACATTCTCGATGTCTGTGCGGCGCTTGTCGCTGAACTTCTTGCGGATAGTGTTGAGGTCGTCCATGATTATAGCGTAAACTCTGTTCACATCTGCAAGAATATCCTCATAGTCGGAGATCTTTGTGAGAAGTCCGTAGAGTTCGTCGGTTATTTTCTGTCTCTCCAGACCTGTCAGCTGTCCCAGACGCATCTGAACGATAGCCTCAGCCTGTTCCTGCGAAAGACCTGTCTGCTCCTCAATGTGGAGACCTGTCAGGTCGTACTGTGCACGGTCCAGAAGTGCGGACATATCAACGTCCTTGAAACGCTCTATCATGCGGTCCTTGGCTTCCTGTACAGTAGAGCTGGAGCGGATTATGTCGATTACCTCGTCGATGTAATCAGCAGCAAGCACGAAGCCCTGTAAGATATGAGCTCTTTCGAGAGCCTTGCGCAGGTCGAAGCGTGTTCTTCTCTGGATAACATCTACCTGGAAATCGAGGTAGTGCTGAAGCATCTGCTTTAGTGTGAGTATCTTGGGCTCGTTGTTTACGAGAGCCAGCATGATTATGCCGACTGTATCCTGAAGCTGTGTAAGTGCAAAGAGCTTATTGAGGACGATATTCGGAACAGCGTCCTTTTTCAGCTCGATTACTACTCTCATACCGTCCTTGTCGGACTCGTCGCGGAGGTCGTAAAGTCCCTCTATGCGCTTGTCTCTTGCAAGCTGGTTGATGCTCTTGAGGAGCCTCTCCTTACGGAGCATATAGGGTATCTCGTCGATGATGATGCAGTTTCTGCCCTTTATCTCCTCAAAGTGGGTACGGCTGCGGAGGATTATCTTGCCCTTGCCTGTGCCGTAAGCAGCTCGGATACCCGCTCTGCCCATGATTATGCCGCCTGTGGGGAAATCGGGACCCTTTATGTGCTCCATGAGCTGCTCAAGAGTGCAGTCCGGGTCTTCGATAAGGAGATGAAGTGCATCTATGACCTCTCCCAGATTGTGGGGAGGGATATTTGTAGCCATACCTACGGCGATACCTACAGAACCGTTTACCAGCAGATTGGGGAAACGTGAGGGGAGCACAACAGGCTCCTTGAGACGGTCGTCGTAGTTTGAGGTAAAGTCAACTGTCTCCTTGTTGATGTCGGTGAGCATATCCAGCGTCAGCTTAGCCATTTTAGCCTCGGTATAACGGTAAGCCGCAGGGCCGTCACCGTCGATGGAACCAAAGTTTCCGTGGCCGTCAACAAGGGGATAGCGCATCGAGAAGTCCTGTGCAAGTCTTACGAGAGCGTCATATACTGACGCGTCGCCGTGTGGATGATAACGTCCCAGAACCGCACCGACGGTATCGGCGCACTTACGGTAAGGCTTCTCGGGAGTAAGTCCGTTCTCATGGAGCGTATACAGTATTCTTCTGTGTACGGGCTTCAGACCGTCTCTTACGTCGGGGAGCGCTCTGGAAACAATTACCGACATGGCGTAATTGAGCATGGAATTTTCCATTTCGTCAACTATCTCGGTATTTATTACCTTTGAGTTGTCAGTGTAAAGCATTTTTTCCTCCTGAGAGAATTTATTTTATCCGCAGTATCATGCGTTATTCTCATTTCTTTAAGCTTCTTATGATTTCAAGCTCGTCCCCGGAAAAGTATTCCTTGGGGAGAACATAGAACATTTCCTTGCCCTTCATCAGCATGAAATAGTCGTCCTGCTCTATGAGCTGAAAGTTTTCGTCTATATTTATCCTTGTCTTTTCGGGAAGGGGATCTTCCTCTGCGGCTTTCTCCCTTTCCTCCTCGGGTATATTGCTGAGATCGTCGGCAACTGTTGCTATGTCCACATACTTATCGGCTATGCCTACGCAGTACACAGGCTCGCCCAGAGCCTTTATGGACTCGGTAAGGTTCCTGCGCATCTTTTTGGGATCGTACCATTCCTTTACCGCAAAGGCGCAGGAAATTGCAAATCCCAGGTATATCATGTATTTCTGCTTCGTTGTGGCGTCCTTCATGACAAACATTCCGAAGATAATTATACCTACTGCGAGAACCGCGAAAATAGCGGTATACAGCTTGCTCTTGGGGAGTACGAACCTCTTCTGGAGCTCCAGATAGGATCTGTTGAAGAGCTCCGGCGATATTTTATATTCTTTTTTAAGCCTGTAATTTTCTTCCATTGGAGCTCCTGTCATATATCAAGATCCTGAGCGAACTTGGCGTTCTTTTCGATGAAATTGCGTCGCGGTTCTACCTTGTCTCCCATAAGGATACTGAAGGTCTCGTCTGCCTTGAGGGCGTCCTCCATGCCTATCCTTACGATGGTACGGTGCTCGGGGTCCATAGTGGTCTCCCAGAGCTGTTCGGGGTCCATCTCACCAAGACCCTTGTAGCGCTGTACCTCTACGTCCTTGTACTTGCCGTCCTCGGAGAGCTCGGCGATGTACTTATCGCGCTCCTCGTCGGAGAAAGCATAGTATATCTTCTTTTTGCGCTCGACTCTGAAAAGGGGAGGCTGAGCGATATAAACATTTCCGTTGGTGATGAGGGGTCTCATGTAGCGGAAGAAGAAGGTGAGGAGAAGTGTTCTGATGTGCATACCGTCAACATCGGCATCCGCCATGATTATTACCTTGCCGTAGCGGAGCTTTTCGATGTCGAAGTCCTCGCCTATTCCCGTTCCCAGGGCAGTAACTACGGGCTCAAGCTTGTCATTGCCGTAGATACGGTCTATTCTTGCCTTCTCAACGTTTAGCATCTTGCCCCAGAGAGCCAGGATAGCCTGATAGCGTCGGTCACGTCCCTGCTTTGCAGAGCCTCCCGCAGAATCTCCCTCGACGATGTATATCTCGGTGTAGCGATTGTCACGCTCGGCGCAGTCCGCCAGCTTTTCGGGCATTGTAGCCTTTCCGAAGGCGTTCTTGTTACGCTCTGCCTCACGGGCGCGCTTTGCAGCTTCACGGGCTTTGAGAGCGGAAACGCTTTTCTCGAAGATGAGATTTGCGGTCTCGGGGTTCTCCTCCAGGAAGTTCATGAGCTTTTCCTGGACCATTTTCTCGATAAAGGGTCTTACCTCGGGATTTCCGAGACGTCCCTTTGTCTGACCCTCAAACTCACATTCGGTGAGCTTTACGGAGATGATAGCGGTAAGTCCCTCGCGGACGTCCTCGCCCTTGAGCTTATCCTTGGCGTCCTTTATCTTGCCCATCTTCACGCCGTACTCGTTGATGACCTTGGTCAGGGCGTTCTTGAAGCCTGTCTCGTGTGAGCCGCCGTCCTTGGTGTGGATATTGTTTGCGAATGAGAGTATTACCTCATTGTAGCTGTCGTTGTACTGGAGAGCTATCTCCGCGAAGGAGTCGCCCTGAGTTCCCGAAATATAGATAACATCACCGCTGAGGGATTCAAGTCCTCTTGTGGCGTGGATATGCTCTACGAACTGGCGGATACCACCCTCATAGTGAAGGGTCTCGCTGAGGATATTGGCGCTGTCGCGCTTATCCGAGAAGACTATCTTTATGCCTGCGTTGAGGAAAGCCTGCTCGCGGAGACGCTTCAGAAGCACCTCGTAATCGTAGACAGTGCTCTCGAATATCTCATCGTCAGCCTTGAACATTACGCTGGTACCTGTCTCCTTGGTATCGCCGATTATCTTCAGCTCCTCGTCGTAGTGACCGCGCTCGAAGCGCTGGAAGTAAACGTGCTCGCCGTCCTTGACTGTGAGCTCAAGCCATGAGGAAAGGGCATTTACTACCGAGGCACCGACGCCGTGGAGACCGCCCGATACCTTATATCCGCCGCCGCCGAACTTACCGCCTGCGTGAAGTATGGTATAAACTACCGTAGCAGCTGAGATGCCCTCCTTGGGGTGGATACCTACGGGGATACCGCGTCCGTTATCGGAAACGCGGATGATATCGCCCTCAAGTATCTCAACGGTTATCTCTGTACAGTAGCCTGCAAGGGCTTCGTCGATGGAGTTGTCCACTATCTCATAGACGAGGTGGTGGAGTCCCCCGGGACCTGTGGAACCGATGTACATACCGGGTCTTTTGCGGACCGCTTCAAGTCCCTCCAAGACCTGTATGTCGTTTTCATCGTAATTGTTGTTCTGCTGACTCATGATTTACCTCCAAAAATTCTGGTTGTATATGTCATTGACCCAATTCATGGGATTATTGTCTATGTAATTGCAGATTTCAAGGAATTCCCTCTCATTGCGGATAATGTGGTCGTGAAATGACCTTTGCCACACTGAAAAACCTATCTGTTTCGTTGATATCGTCTTTAATCCATTGATTATCTGATTAACGGATTTTGTAGGGGAGGCCGCCCCCGGCCTCCCGCCGTTTTCCGTCTCATAATCCGAAATGAACAATATCATGTGTATATGGTCGGGCATTATAACGTATTTTTCTACAGAAACGTAATTATATATATCATTGATCTTAATAATATTATTTTTTACGATTTTTCCAATGTCCGTTAATCTCACATTCGGGAGGCCGAGGGCGGCCTCCCCTACATATCGGGGATCTTCTGTTATTTCGGAAAAATAATGGATCCTGTTTTGGGCACATATGGTTATAAAATACATTCCGTTAGATGAATAATCATAATTTGCCAATCTGATATATTTCCGTGTATGACCTTCCATTTCAGAACCCTCCGCCATTTTTCAGGCGTTTCCGCAGTGTAGCTGCCGAGAGCTGGGAGATATACACCCTCTCGCTGCCGTTCTTCACGGTTATTATGAAGCTTTTCGGCATCTCATAGGTGGTGTAGATGCAATGATGTTCCTTTTCGGCACGTTCAAGGAGCTTCTTGGTACACTTTTCAACAGTTGTATTCTCAATGTCGAAAATTCCCACAACGTCCCTGACGTCCACGGAATAATTATTCCCTATGTGCAGATACATTTTCTTCCTCCTCCATGACGCTTCCGCCGCTTATACGGAGGATCTTTCCCTTTATCTCGGGAAGAAGCGCATTTTCGTTGGGTGTGGTTATGAATACCTGCATATCTTTTATCATATCGAATACGAACCTCTGGCGGCTCTCGTCCAGCTCGCCCATTACGTCATCAAGGAATATGACGGGAGCTTCCTTGGAACGCTGCATGAATATCTCAGCCTGAGCCAGCTTCATGACCAGAGCGGCACTTTTTATCTGCCCCTGTGAGCCGTAGTCCTTGGCGCTGACGCCGTTTATCTTTATGAGGATCTCATCGCGGTTGACACCTGCATGGGTGCTTCCCGTTCTGATATCGTAATCCGAGGTCTCTTTCAGCTTCCTGTAATACTGCTCATAAGCTTCCTCGCCGCAGGGCTTTTCAAAGTCCTCGGGTCTGAAAACGTTTGACTTGTACTCCAGCTCAAGCTCCTCTGTTCCTCCCGATATAGTGCGGTAAAGTCTGCCGCAGATACCGTTGAACTTTTCTATATACTCATGGCGCATATAGGAGATGACTGCTCCCTCACGGGAAGCCTGTCTGTCCCATACATCAAGGATACCTCTTTCGGTATTTCCCTGCATTATGCCCTTGAGGAGCGCATTGCGCTGGTTCATGATGGCGTTGTTCTTGTTGATGTGCATGACAAAGACGGGATTGAGCTGCGAAGCTGCCATATCCACGAAATTACGCCGTTTTTCGGGCGAACCCTTTATTATGTCCACATCGTCCGGGATAAAGGCTATGCACTTGAAAACGTCAAAGAGCGCCCTTGTTCCCTTCTGTTTCACGCCGTTGAGGGTTATATTCTTGCCGTTTGCGGCACTTCTGGTCATCTCAAAGGTTATCTTCTGTTCGCGGACGCTGTCCATTATCTTCACCTTTGACTCCATACGGCTGCCGCCGAGACAGATATAGTCCTTTTCCTTCGAGCCGCGGAAGCTCTTGCAGCCCGAAAGTATCCACATGGCTTCAAGGAGATTGGTCTTGCCCTGAGCATTGGGACCCACTATGATGTTATACTTTGGGTCGGGAGCAAAGGATATGCCGCTCAGGTTCTTGAAGCCGTCAATATCGGCGTAGGTGACTATCACTCTACGATTACCTCTTGACCGTCCAGCTCTACTCTGTCACCGGGGCGTATCTTCTTGCCTCTCATGGTGCAGACCTCTCCGTTCACAAGGACCTCTCCGTCCTGTATGAGCTGCTTTGCCTCTCCGCCGGAGCCCACAAGTGAAGCGAATTTCAGGAGCGCATCAAGCTTTATGAACTCAGTGGTTATTTTTATCCTGTTTTCGGGCATATATATCACCTCTTACGGTAGAATACTTAAATAGCGGAACCAAAATCAATACATTCTTTATCTTGCCAAGGGGCTGAAACATGACTTCAGCTGCTCATACAGCAGCTGGAAAGTTCAGCCATTCCGCAGCTCTCAGTTCTTGAGCTGTATGGGCATTACAAGGAATATGAAGCTTTCGCCTTCGAGAGGAAGTATCTCGATGACCTTCATTGCGCCGTTGAAGCGAATGCGCACCTTGTCGCCCTCCGCAGCACGGAGCGCCTCCAGAATGAGCTTGTTATTGAAGCCGATAGTAACGGTCTCGCCCGAAATATCGGCGGAAATAGCGTCGTTTATCTTACCGATGCCTGTCTTGCAGCTTATCTTCATTACGCCGTTGCCGACCTCGCAGCGGATAGGCGACTTGTTCTTGTCATCGATAAGCAGCGAGCAGCGCTCAAGACAGGTGGAGAAATCCCTCTTGCTGATGATGACCTCTGTCTTGCAGCCGCTGGGGATACTGAGCTTGTAGTTATGGAACACGCCTTCGAGAAGTCTGGATATAACGAAAACGTTGCCGATCTCGAATATGATGTGTCTGTCGTTGGTGCAAACTGTGCAGAGCTTTTCATCGTCGTCGTCCTTGATAAGTGTGGACACCTCAAGGAGAGCCTTTTTCGGAACTACGAAGTGATATTTCTCTGTACAGTCGGTGAGCTCGCTTCTGATAGCGAGTCTGAAACCGTCTATAGCTACCATGTTGAAGCTTCCCTCCTCGATGTCGAAGAGCTCACCTGTGAGAACGGGCTTGCTCTCATTGAGAGAAGCAGCATAGCTGGTCATATTTATCATGGATTTGAGTATGCTCTGCTTTACGGAGAAGCTTCTTGCGGAGTCTACCTTGGGAAGCTCGGGATACTCGTTTGCTGACATTGCGGGGAAGCTGCACTCGGTAGCGCTGCATGAGATAGTGATAACGAGGTTCTCGTCAATATCGAAGGTTATCTCGTCTCCCGACATACGTCTTGTGAACTCGCTGAAAAGTCTTGCGCTTACCACGAATTCTCCCTCGCCCTCGGTGTTTGCGCTGATAGAGGTGCGGATACCCATTTCAAGGTTATAGGCTGTGAGCTCAACGCTTCCCTCTGATACACGTACCTTTATACCCTCAAGAGCGGGAATGGTGGATTTCTGTGAAACAGCTCTTGAGACATTTCCGATAGCCTCGCTGATCTCTGTTTTATTGCAGATGAATTTCATTATATAAGCCTCCGTATTATCTTGGCTGTGATAAGATAAGCTAAGATAAGAATAAATATTATTGTTGTTGTTATTGTGTCGGTGGAAAAGTTGGAACAGGCGTTTTTTGAAGATATACGCCGAACAGCTCGTCCACAGAGCGCTGTTGTGAAATTTTGGAATTTTGGGAAAAGCTCAGAGCCTGTCCGTTTTTGTGTGAAAAAGGTTGAGCAGTGTGGAGTTGAAAAGGAAAAAAGTTGAGAAAAATGTGGAAAGGGGGATTTTGAAATATTTTTAAGCTGAAAATTTCACAATGGTGTTAAGTGTTGAAAGTTGTCCCTGTTGAAATGAACTCCGACAGCCGCGGTGGGCAAAGACGGAGTATCATTTTTGTATCGGGGATTAATTCAGAGGACTGTCTCTGAATTAGTTTTAAACTCACTGTTGAAAACTCTGTTGAATGAGCAGTTTTCAACATTTTAAACGTTGACTCAGATCTTGCTCTTGTCCTTGATGTTCTTGATTATATCGTTGACAAGGTTCTTGAGGTTAGAGTCCTTTTCCATTGACTCGGTAACGCTGGTGACCGAGTAAACGATGGTTGAGTGGTCTCTGCCGCCGAACTCAGTACCGATGGAAGCAAGGGGCATCTGAGTGATCTCACGGACAACGTAGATAGCCACCTTACGGGCTGTAGAGATCTGTGCGGAGCGCTTGCTTGAGCAGAGATCCTCGGGAGATACGCCGTATACCGTGGATACCTCTGAGATGATCTTCTCGACGGTGATGGGGATAGGCTGCTCGTCTGTGAGGACATCGCGGATAACGCTCTGAGCCATTGATATGGTTATGGGGCTTCCTGCGAAGTGGTTGAGAGCCTTGAGGCGGACAACTGCGCCCTCAAGCTGTCTGATGTTGGATTTCAGGCGGTTAGCCATGAATTCCGCGACCTCGCTGGGCATCTTGAGCTCAAGGAGCTCGGATTTTCTGTTGATGATAGCAAGTCTTGTCTCATAGTCGGGGTCTGAGATGTCTGCGATGAGACCGCCCTCGAAACGTGTACGGAGACGCTCCTCAAGAGTAACCAGTTCCTTGGGGGGCTTATCCGATGTGATAACGATCTGCTTGCCCTCCTGGTGGAGCTTATAGAAGGTATGGAAGAATTCCTCCTGCATACGCTCCTTGCCGGAGAAGAACTGTATATCGTCGATGAGGAGTATATCCGCATTCCTGTACTTATTGTGGAAGTCGGAGAGACTGCTCTTGTTGATGGCATTTACAAGGTCGCTTCCGAAGGTCTCACTGGTGACATAGACGATGTTGAAGTCGGGGTGATTTTTTCTTACCTCGTTGGCGATAGCGGTGATGAGGTGGGTCTTGCCCATTCCCGAATGACCGTAAATGAAAAGGGGGTTATAGTCGGGAATATCCTTGTTTCCGCAGTTGTTTGCCACTGATTTACAGCAGGCAAGGGCAAATTCGTTTGAACGTCCCTCGATGAAGGTATCGAAGGTGTAATCGTAATTTGCAAATTTATAGGACTGCTCAAGCTCGGCGTGCTTCTGCTCAAGCTCGGCGTCCGTGGGAACCTTTATTTTTTCGGGCTCGTCGGATTCAACATTGATGGTGATATTGACATTGAGTCCGAGAACGTTGAAGAATGCGTCCTTGACAGCATTGGCATATGAGTTCATTACAATATTTTTCTGGAAATCAGTCTGCACGCTGAAAATAGCCTCGGATCCGTTGAAATCAACAGGCACCAGCGGATCTATCCATGTCTTGATGCCTATTTCCGGTATAGTTCCGTTTTCGAGACAGTAGCTCTTTACCTTCTCAAAAACCTCGACAAATGAATTCATAATAACCTCCGAATGTATGTAAGTATAGTTGGAGAAAAAATGACCGTACTCTCCTATTAATAATATATAAGACAATTATACCATAACGGGTGGAAAAAAGCAAGTAGATTTCCTTGGTAAAGAGATAGAAAATAACCCTTCTTTCCACACACAAATTGACATATTGTTGAAAACTGTGTTGAAACGCTTGAAAACTCATGGGGAAAACCTGTTTTTTACTGAAAAAACCGTGTCTGAAAATGTTGAAACAGGACGGTTGATAAGAATTTTACTCTTGTTTTTCAAAAAATCCAACGATATATCAGCAATACCGGGTCAGAGCTGTGTCAGCTGTCAAAATCGGACAAAGTGTTGAAATTTCATCTGTTAAGGTTCAGAATATATTGTCAAAAAGACAGAAAATCACCTTCCCGATAAAAAAATTTCGGGAATTGCTTGACAGAAAGGTCTTTTTAATATATAATGATTTAGTGTAATGCAGGGCGAAGTGCCCCTGCGCGTAAATCGCGTCAGTCAGAGCGGTTTTTACGCTCTTGTATACAATTGGCAGAGAGGAGGACACTGAATATGAAAAGAACATATCAGCCTAAGAAGCTCCACAGAAAGAAGGAGCACGGCTTCATGAAGAGAATGGCTACTAAGAACGGCAGAAAGGTTTTAGCTCGTAGAAGATCTAAGGGCAGAGCAAGATTAACTCACTGACGAGGCTGACCACAAAATCTTTATTTTGTGGTCTTTTTTGTTAGGACGGCTTTTACAGGTGCGATTATGCTTTATACGGAAATATTGAACGATAATAAGGACTTCCTCGCCCTGTATAAAAAGGGCAGGTATGCCGCTTCAAAATACTCGGTCATCTATGTCAGACCAAACGGCAGACCATTCAATCGACTGGGTATAACCGCAGGTAAGAAAGTTGGCAACGCTGTCTGCCGCAACAGAGCTAAAAGGCTTATCCGCCTCGCCTACAGGAATAATGAGGTAAAGCTCCCCGTGGGCATGGATATAGTCATAGTTGCAAGGACCGCTATATGCGAGATCAAGTCACAGGAGTACTGCGGCTATATGGAAAAGTACGGAGTCGCCGACATCAACAGGATGTTCCGCAGCTTCGACGGTAATAAAAAGCGGATATGAAATTTCTGATACTGGGGCTGATAAAGTTCTACCGCAGGTTCATATCTCCGCTGTTCCCCCCTAAATGCAAGTATTATCCTACCTGCAGCACCTACGCTCTGGAAGCTGTCAGGCGCTTCGGCGCAGTAAGGGGCTCGGCTCTTGCCGTGTGGAGGATACTCCGCTGCAACCCGTGGTCACTGGGCGGCATAGACCATGTTCCCGAGAAATTCACCTTCAGGGTGAAAAAATACGACTTCATTGACCCTGACTACGGTGAGGATGAAGACAACAAAAAGATTTAAGAGGGATGAATATTGAACGCACTTTATGATATTATCGGTGTCCCCTTCGGATACCTGATGAGACTTATTTACTCGTTTTGCAATAACTATGCGGTGGCTATAATCATATTCACCATAGTTACAAAGATACTGCTCTTCCCCGTCAGCTATAAGACTCAGAAGGGCGCAGCAAGAATGCAGCTTCTTAACCCGAAGCTGGAAAAGCTCAAGAAAAGCTTCGCCAATAACCCACAGAGACTTCAGGAGGAACAGCAGAAGCTGTATCAGCAGGAGGGCGTAAACCCCATGGGCTCATGCCTCCTTATGTTCATACAGATGTTCCTGCTCTTCGGCGTTATCGACGTTATTTATAAGCCCATAACCCATATCCTTAACATATCCAAGGACATTATCACAAAGGCTGTAGGTATTGCAGCTGAGAACAGCGACATCAAGGGTCTCGATATGAAGAACCTGAGATGTGAGCTCCTCACTATGGAGAACCTCAGAGACCACGGCGACAAGTACGCTTCTCTCGGCGAGAATTTCCTCTCAAAGGTAAGCGAATTCAATGAGAAGTTCACCATCTTCGGCGCTAACCTTGGCAAGACTCCTACTATCCACCCCGACAGCTGGACAAAGGAAGCTGTTATCCTTGCAGCTATCCCCTTCCTGGCAGGTCTGGCACAGATGCTTGTATCAGTCTACAGCCAGATCCATCAGAAGAAGACCAACCCTGCTGCTCAGGCAGGCGGCGGCTGTATGACAGTAATGACCTTCGGTATGCCTATCATCTCTATCCTCTTTGCCTTCGGTCTCCCCGCAGGTATCGGATTCTACTGGATATGGTCATCCGTATTCTCATTCCTTATAACCTTTGCGCTTAACTGCTACTTTACTCCCGAGCGTATTACGGCGATAAATGAGAAGGAAAAAGAAAAAGCACGAATTTACGCAGAAAAACATCCGAATAAGAAGACCTTCATGCAGAAAATGATGGAGCAGCAGGCTGCTCTCGATCAGCAGAACAGCGGCTCTTCAGCTTCAGGCAAGGCTAAGGGCATATCACGTTCCGAGCAGAATAAGCAGAACCGCGACAAGCTCAAGGAAGCAAGACGACGCATGGCTGAAAAATACGGTGATTCTTACGACGATGATGATAATGATGAGGACTAAAGTCCTCAGGGAGGTAAAAGTATGACTGAAATTTTTACAGCAAGATCCGTTGAAGAGGCTAAGGATTTAGCCGCAAAGAAGTTCGGAAAAAAGATCAGTGAGATCAGCTTCGAGATCATCGACGAAGGAAAAAAAGGACTTTTCGGACTGGGCGCCAAGGAAGCAAAGGTAAAGGCGACCGTTGAGACAGCTTCCGCAGCTCAGACAACAGCTCCAAAGGCTGAGGCAAAGCCTGTTACCACTGCTCCCGCACCGAAGGCTGCTGAGCCCGTTACAAAGGCTCCCGCAGCAGAGAAGCCCGTTGTTACTACCGAAACAACGGCAGAACCCAAGCCCGCTGAAAAGAAGGCAGAGGAAGCTCCCGCAGAGACAAATGCCGCTGAGGATATGGAGGAGGAGGCTTACTCCCTCGATAACTTCACCCTCATTGAGGACGAGGCTCTCATCAATCCCAAGGTAAAGCTGGCTAAGGACTACATTACAAGCATTCTCAGAGCTATGGACGTTGACGCAGAGTTCACCGTTTACCAGAACGAGACAGGCGCTGTCATCAACATCGAAAGCAACAATAACGGTACTATCATCGGAAGACGCGGTGAGACCCTCGACGCTATCCAGTACCTCTGCTCGATCATCGCCAACAAGGGCGACAAGGACTATTACAGGATCACCATTGACTGCCTCGGCTACAGAAGCAAGAGAAAGGAAACTCTTGAGCAGCTGGCTGCTAAGGTTGCCAAGTCTGTTCTCAGAACAGGCAGATCACAGCCCCTTGAGCCTATGAATCCCTATGAGAGAAGAGTTATCCACTCCGCTATCTCAAATATCGAGGGCGTTTCCTCACGCTCTGTGGGCGAAGAGCCTTACAGAAAGATCATCATCTCTTCAAATAATCCCAGAAGAAGCGGCGGACGCCGTGACGACAGACGCGGAGGCGGAAGAAGAAATGACAGAAGAAACGGCGGCGAGAGAAGAAACCGCGACAGAGAGGTAAACATGGAGCGCAGAAGCGTTGACCTCTCAACAAGCTTTGAAAAGGATTACAAGAGACCCAAGCCTGAGGACAGCATTGAGGGTGGTCTCTACGGAAAGATAGAACTTTAATATCTCAAACAACGGCTTAATTGCCGTTGTTTTTTTAGGAAGTGATAAAATGTCGACAATAGCAGCCATTTCGACTCCCAACGCAGTCGGCGGTATAGCAGTCATAAGGATCTCCGGTGAGGAGGCAATAGCTGTTGCGGAGCGTATATTCTCCCCTTACGGCGATAAGAAGGTTGCTGATATGCCTGGGTACACCTGCGCCTATGGTATCGCCCACGACAGCGGAGAGCGACTTGACGACTGTATCCTGACGGTGTTCCGTGCGCCTCACAGCTACACAGGCGAGGACGTTGCGGAGCTGTCCTGCCACGGCGGTCTCTATGTCACAAGGAAGATACTCCGCGCGGCTCTTGCTAACGGAGCTGTCAACGCGGAGGCGGGCGAGTTCACCAAGAGGGCTTATCTCAACGGAAAGCTTGACCTTACCCAGGCTGAGGCAGTCATGGATATAATCTCCGCCAAGGGTGAGCGTGAGCTTAAAATGGCGGAGAGCCTCCGTGAGGGCGCTGCCTTCAGAAAGGCTGAGAAATGCTCACAGAAGCTGCTGAAGATACTTGGCGATCTGGCTGCATGGGCTGACTATCCCGAGGAGGATATTCCCGAGGTACGTCCCGAGAATCTTGCTGCGGAGCTGAAAGAGGTACGCGGTGATCTCAGCTCACTGGTGAAGAACTATGACAGCGGAAGGATACTTCGTGAGGGAGTTGCTACGGCTATCATCGGGCGTCCAAACGTGGGGAAGTCCACGCTGTTCAACTGTCTGAGCGGATGCGAGAGGAGTATCGTAACCGAGATCGCCGGAACCACCCGTGATGTTATTGAGGAAACTGTCCGCGTGGGTGACATCACTCTCAGGCTCTCAGATACTGCCGGCATTCACGATACAGATGACAGGATCGAGGGTATCGGCGTTGAGATGGCTGAGAAGATGATCGATAACTCTGAGCTTTGCATTGCTGTCTTTGACGGAAGCTGTCCGCTCACGGAGGACGATCTATATTTAATTAATAAAATTAATAATAATAAAACAATTGCCGTCATAAATAAAAATGATGTTGATCAGCAGATAGACACTTCCCTTTTACAGAATAAAATTCAACATATAGTATTTTTATCTGCCAAGGAAAATACAGGTGTAGAGGAGCTCCACAGACATATTGAAGAAATATTCAAGCTCAACGAAGCTGATTTTGATACAGCAACAGCTGCAAACGAGAGACAGAAAAAGTGTATCGATAAAGCACTTGAAGGTATTGAAAGTGCTATTTCATCACTTGAAATCGGTGAAATGCTGGACGCTGTCAATGTACTTATAGATGAAGCGGAACAGTCGCTTTTACAGCTTACCGGAAAGAAAGTTACCGACGCTGTAGTTGACGAGGTGTTTTCACGCTTCTGTGTAGGAAAGTAATGTTTCATGTGAAACATTAAAGGAGGGATAGATTTGACATACCAGATGGGAGAATTTGATGTCGCAGTTGTAGGTGCAGGTCACGCAGGTGTGGAGGCAGCTCTTGCCTCAGCCCGACTTGGCTGCAAGACTGTGATGTTTACTATATCACTTGATCAGATTGCAAATATGCCCTGTAATCCGTCAATCGGCGGAACTGCAAAGGGGCATCTGGTGCGCGAAATAGACGCTTTAGGCGGAGAAATGGGCAAAGCTGCTGACAGCTGCTTCATACAGAGCCGTATGCTCAATCGGGGAAAAGGTCCCGCAGTTCACAGTCTCAGGGTCCAGGCAGATCGTGTCAGGTACCATGAATATATGAAAAATGTATGTGAAAATCAAAAAAATCTTTATGTCAAGCAGGCGGAGATCTCTGACATTATTACAGAAGATAATAAAATTGTCGGAGTAAGGACAAGTCTCGGAGCTGAATACAAGGTCAAGGCTGTAATTATTGCTACCGGAACTTATCTTAAAGGTAAGATACATATAGGTGAAGTTTCATATGAAAGCGGTCCTGACGCTGCTTTACCAAGTAAAATGTTGTCAAAAAGCCTCGCTGAAAACGGTATAGAGCTCCGTAGATTTAAGACCGGAACTCCATGCCGAGTAAACAAGAGAAGTATTAATTTTGATATAATGGAAAAGCAAGAAGGAGACGAAAGAATAGTCCCCTTCTCATTTGAAACTGGATCAGAGGGACTTGAGAATAAAGTTAGCTGCTATGTTACATATACAAACAGTAAAACACATGAAGTTATTCTTGCAAACCTTGACAGATCACCCTTATATTCCGGCAGGATCGAAGGTGTAGGTCCGAGATATTGTCCGTCAATCGAGGACAAAATCGTGAGATTTTCTGACAAGCCGCGACATCAGCTTTTTGTTGAACCCATGGGAATGACAACAGAAGAATACTATTTACAGGGAATGTCATCATCGCTGCCGGAAGACGTACAGCTTGCGTTTTTAAGAACAATAGACGGACTGGAAGACGTAGAGATAATGAGACCGGCTTATGCCATAGAGTACGATTGCTGTAATCCAAATCAGCTTCTTCCTACCCTGGAGTTTAAAAATGTCGAGGGCTTATACGGTGCAGGACAGTTCAATGGAAGTTCAGGATACGAAGAAGCGGGTGCACAAGGTCTCGTTGCTGGTATTAATGCTGCCCTTAAGATAAAAGGTAGAGAGCCCATGATACTTGACAGAGCAAGCTCTTATATCGGTACTCTTGTTGATGATCTGGTCACAAAAGGCTGCTCAGACCCCTATAGAATGATGACTTCACGAAGTGAGTACAGGCTTATTTTAAGGCAGGATAATGCAGATCAGAGGCTTACCCCGATCGGACACAGTCTTGGTTTAATTTCTCACGAAAGGTATGAAAAGCTTCTCGAAAAAGAAAGGCAGACCTCTGAAGAGATCGACAGAGTGTCAAAATTAAACGTATCACCAAGTGATGAGCTGAATTCTTTTCTTGAATCATGTGGAACAAGTCCCCTTTCGACTGGCTGTAAAATGTCTGATCTTATAAGACGCCCTCAGGTTAATTATAACGATCTTGCTCAGTTTGATCCTACCCGTCCTGATCTCTCATGGGAGGTTTGTGAACAGGTCGAGCTCCAGATCAAATATGAGGGGTATATTGAAAAGCAACTTGCACAGATAGAGCAAATGCGTAAAATGGAGTCGAAAAAGCTCCCGCCCGACATGGACTATTCTCAGATATATGGACTTCGTTTAGAGGCTACTGAAAAACTGAATAAGATCAAACCTTTATCACTCGGTCAGGCTTCGAGGATTTCAGGCGTTTCACCTGCTGATATTTCTATGCTTGCCGTCTGGCTTATGCACGAGAAAGGAGCTTCAGATGCTACCTGAATATGAACTATCTTGCTCTGAATTTAAAGCTGCCGCACTTGAGCTTACAAAAGAGCAGTATGACAAACTTGATATATATGCAAAGTTTCTTGTGGAATATAATGAAAAGGTTAATCTTACTGCTATAACAGAGACAAAAGAAATACTTCGCAAACATTTTATTGACAGCGTTATGCTTCTGAAATTTGTCGATATACCGCTAAATTCTTCTCTTATTGATGTAGGTACCGGTGCCGGATTTCCCTCTGTTCCTATTAAGATCTTTCGCCCTGACATCAGACTTACCCTTCTCGACAGCCTTAACAAGCGGATAGATTTTCTTAAAAAGCTTTGTGATAAGCTTGAAATCGAGGCTGAATTTATACATGGACGTGCCGAGGATATTTCTAAATTATCTGAATATAGGGAAAAATTCGATTTTTCCTGCGCGAGGGCAGTTGCTAATATGTCACTTTTAAGCGAGTTGTGTATCCCATTTATAAAGATCAACGGTTTATTTGCGGCAATGAAGGGACCTAATGAGGACATTTCCCTCGGAGCTAATGCTGTAGAGATACTTGGCGGAAGTATTGAGACTCAACAGGAATACAAACTCTTTGACGAAAGCAGAAAGATCGTTGTTGTAAAAAAAATATCGCAGACTCCGCCAAAATATCCAAGAAATAGCAGTCAGATCAAGAAAAAAAGCTTTATAATAATGCGTTTATATGTCGCATTGATCGCCATTTTGTTTCAAAATGGCGATTTTTTTGTATGGAAACTATTTCCCGAAGGTGTTAAAATATAAAAAAACACCTGGAGGTAAATATGTCTGGATTTTTGAATTTCACTAAAGAAAAGCTTGTAAATAAGGTAGTTGAGATCGGTATTGACCTGATAATGGCTAATCCCTATCAGCCGCGAACAGATTTCAGCGAGGATATAACCGCTCTTGCTGAGTCTATTGCGCAAAACGGTATTCTTCAGCCCTTATCTGTTCGCAAAAAGGATAATATGTATGAACTCATTGCAGGAGAGCGGAGGCTAAGAGCCGCTAAAATGTGCGGATTTAAGGTTGTTCCCTGTATTGTTTATGACATCAGCGACCGACATTCTGCGGTTCTTGCTCTTGTGGAGAATATTCAGCGTCAGGACTTGTCATTCTTTGAGGAGGCTGCTGCTATCGAAAAGCTTATCACACACTATGGTATGACTCAGGAGGACGCTGCTGCTAAGCTTGGGAGGGCTCAGAGCACTGTTGCAAATAAACTTCGGCTGTTAAGACTTACTGAGAAGGAGAGGGAACTGATAACCCGCTATGATCTTACCGAGCGTCATGCAAGGGCACTTCTCAGGCTTGGAAGTCCAGAGGATAGGCTTTTTATCCTTGAAAAGATAATTCGCAACAATCTTAATGTGGAGCGTTCAGAGAGGCTTATAGATGAATTTATCGGAAGCGAGAAAAATAAGGTAAGCTACAAGAAACGTTCTGTTGTATTTCAGAATGTCAAGATGTTTGTCAACACTATTAATAAGGCTGTAGAGACTATGCAGGCTGCGGGAATTTCAGCAGACTCCAGAAAGATACAGAGTGAAGATTATATTGAGTACAGAGTAAGGATTCCAATACAGAAGAAAAACCAGACTTGAAATTGTTTCACATGAAACATTTTATATGTTTCATGTGTTTTTTTATCTCAAAATGTTTCACATGAAACAATTTTTGAAAAAATCTCTCTTTCGTATTTACAATAGGAGCAAAAAGTGTTATAATAGTATAAGTAAATTCTGAAAGGAAGATAATATGGGCAAGATCATCGCTGTTGCCAACCAGAAGGGCGGCGTCGGAAAGTCAACTACCGTTATCAATATCGCGGCATATCTGGGTTTCAGAGACTTTAAAGTGCTCTGCGTCGACTCCGATCCCCAGGGCAATACAACTACTGGCTTCGGAATAAAGAAAAAATCTGTTCCTGCATCGACCTACGATGTTATAACAGGGAAGACCCGTATTCAGGACGCAATCATACCTACTGAGTTCAAGAATGTATCAATAGTTCCTGCGACAGAGGATCTTGCAGGCTGTGAACTTGAGCTTGCACAGAATGAGAACAGGGTAAACAGACTGAAAATGCAGCTTCTTACCTGCAAGGAGGATTTTGATTATATATTTATCGATTGTCCTCCTGCACTGGGTACTATCACTATTAATGGTATAGTTGCCTGCGACAGTGTCATCGTTCCTATGCTGGCTGAATTCTATGCACTTGAGGGACTTTCACAGCTGGTGAACACTATTAAAATAGTTAAAAATAATTATAATCCCGCACTCCAGATCGAGGGTATCCTCTTTACTATGTTCGACGGACGCCTTAATGTGGCTAACGACGTTGTGGCAGAGGTGGAGAAGTACTTCCCCGGCAAGGTGTTCAGCACAAAGGTTCCGAGAAACGTGCGTATATCAGAGGCTCCCAGCCATGGCAAGCCTGTGATGTACTACGACAAAGCGTCAAAGGGCTCGGAAGCATATGAGCTTGTGTGTCATGAGCTGCTGGGCGAGCCTCTGGAGCTGCCTAAAAAGAAGAAGATCTTCTCTTTCAAAAAACATAAGAAAGGAAAACGTTCGTCTTGACGAATGAGGATTAAATATGGCAAAAGGTGGTTTAGGTGCGGGACTTGATACCTTGCTCAGCGATAATAATTTCGATGTGCAGGTAAAAAAGACCCTTCGCACTTCTGAGATAGAGCCTAACAGGGATCAGCCCAGAAAAGCCTTCAGCGACGAAGCTATCACAACTCTTGCAGACTCGATCCGTGAGCATGGTATGCTTCAGCCTATCGTTGTCAGACCAATTGACACAGGCGGCTACCAGATCGTGGCAGGCGAGAGAAGATGGCGCGCTGCAAGAATGCTGGGTCTGGACGAGGTGCCCGTAAATATCCGTGAGCTTTCGGATCTTGAGACTATGCAGATAGCCATTATCGAGAACCTTCAGCGTGAAAACCTCAATCCCGTCGAAGAAGCTGCCGGATATAACGAACTTATAGAGAAGTTCGGCATGACTCAGGAAAAGGTAGCAAAGATGGTGGGCAGGTCACGTTCCGCAGTTGCAAATGCTGTGAGACTTCTCTCACTTCCCGAGAGAGTGCTTAAAATGCTTGAAAACGGAGATATATCCGCAGGTCACGCAAGGGCGCTGCTGGGCTTTGAGGACGAGGAAATGCTTATCGCAACAGCTCTCAAGGCTGCTGAGGGCGGTTTGACCGTACGTCAGGTAGAGAAGGCTGCACAGAAGTCTGCGGAACACATCGAAGCTCCCGCAGAGACTTCAAATAAGAAAATAGACAATTATTTCAAGGAGATAGAGCTTTCACTGAATGAGCGCCTTGGCAGAAAGGTCAAGGTGGACTACGGGAAGAACAAGGGCGCCCTCATACTTGAATTTTATGACAAAAATGACCTCGCAGCACTGGCTGAAAAGCTGGCAAAAGAGGAATAAGGAGAATAAATATGATAGATATTAAGCTTATTAGAACCAACCCCGAGCTGGTAAAGGAAAACATCATGAAGAAGTTCCAGGACGAAAAGCTGGAGCTTGTTGATAAGGTAGTTGCTCTCGATGAGGAGTACAGAAAGACCAAGACAGAGTGCGACAGCCTCCGTAATGTCCGCAAGGTCAGAAGCAAGGAGATCGGCGGATACATGGCTAAGGGCATGAAGGAAGAGGCTGAGAAGGCAAAGGCTGAGGTAACTCAGCTGGGCGACAAGCTTGCTGAGATGGAGGCTCTTGAGACAAAGCTTGAGGGCGAGATCAAGGAGATCATGATGGTCATTCCTAACATCATCGACGACAGTGTTCCGATCGGTAAGGACGACTCCGAGAACGTCGAGGTGGAGAAGTTCGGCGAGCCTGCTGTACCGGATTTCGAGGTTCCTTACCACGTTGACATCATGGAAAAGGTCAACGGTATCGACATCGACAGCGCAAGAAGCACCAGCGGTAACGGTTTCTACTACCTCAAGGGCGACATCGCACAGCTCCAGAGCTGTATTCTCTCATATGCAAGAGACTTCATGATCGACAAGGGCTTTACATATTATATCCCGCCCTTTATGATAAGAAGTGCAGTCGTTACAGGCGTTATGAGCTTCGATGACATGGCAAACATGATGTACAAGATCGAGGGCGAGGACCTTTACCTCATCGGTACCTCCGAGCACTCAATGATCGGTAAGTTCATCGACACTATCCTTCCCGAGTCTGAGCTTCCCCAGACACTCACAAGCTACTCTCCCTGCTTCCGTAAGGAGGTTGGCTCAAAGGGTATCGAGGAGCGCGGCGTTTACCGTATCCACCAGTTTGAGAAGCAGGAAATGGTTGTTGTATGTAAGCCCGAGGAGTCTATGGACTGGTTCCACAAGCTCTACAGCTATACAGTTGAGTTCTTCCGCACACTGGATATACCTGTCCGCACACTTGAGTGCTGCTCGGGAGACCTGGCAGATCTGAAGGTAAAGTCCATCGACGTAGAGGCATGGTCACCCCGTCAGAAGAAGTACTTCGAGGTAGGAAGCTGTTCAAACCTTGGCGACGCACAGGCAAGACGTCTTGGCATAAGGATAAAGACCGAGGACGGAAACAAGTATTTCCCACATACTCTTAACAATACAGTTGTAGCTCCTCCGAGAATGCTCATCGCATTCGTTGAGAACAACCTCAACGAGGACGGTTCTATCCGGATCCCCAAGGCACTCCAGCCTTACATGAGAAAGGACCTCATCAAGGTTCCCGAGAAGAAGTAATGATTATAATGAGCGGTACAGTTTTGCTGTACCGCTTTTTTTATGTGGCAGGGGAGTTACCGGCGGTCAATATGCTGGTCTCCCCACTTTGCTGCTGTGCAGAGACACATTGTAACAACACCTACTGTCCCACCAAACATACTGCCTAAAACGAAGCCAAGCATAAATTTACTCCTTTACTTTCAAAACATTTTCCGCGCACATTTATATTATGCTCATTTTTTATCACATTAATCAAAAGCGGCGATGTTGTTCAATATTTTTAATATCATAAATCATAATTTGCCGCTGAGCGAGCGGCGGCGCTAAGACGTCCGTGTATCAACGAAAGGGCAGTTGCTCCTCGACACGGGGAGTGCTTGGGGCGCTCATGAACGGGATTCCAAAGGGACTCTGTTCCTTTGGCGGAGTCCAGAGGCGGCGCCTCTGGCAGGGTTCAAGGGGCAGAGCCCCTTATTACGTCAGGCGCCTCGCAAGGGGTGAATCCAAAAACAGTCCGGTGGACTGTTTTTGGAGAGGGGACGCCTTGTAAGAGAAGGCGTCCCCTGACGGGCGGCGGAACGCCGCCCCTACATTATGCTAAGGGCTAAGGGCTCAAATCATAATTTTGCTCCGCAAAACTATGATTTATGTTAGCATCTATATCATTTAACAGAAGGAGAGGGGAGAGAGTCTGCATATTTTTCTGAAAAACGGCAATAGTAATATTATACAAAGGCGGTGGAAAACCAACCCCTCCCCCACCGCAGAATGCCCGAGAGAGGTACTCCCCTGCCTGAGAATAAGGCTATTTTCCGTGAGAGAAGTTTTCGCAGCTGCAAACTAAAATATCATATCTTAACAAAATAAAGAGCCCTTTTGAAGCGCAGACAGTACAAGAAAAAAGTTTAAATTTGTTGCAAATGCCACTTTTCATTATATAGTATTTATGTTATAATTACTTTACAGCGTGCAGGAAAAAACTGCACTTAAATCAATGAAAAGAGGTAATTTCCAATGAATAAAATAACCAACGACATTTACTACATCGGAGTCAATGACCACGAGCTCGACCTCTTTGAGGGACAGTATGACGTGCCCAACGGCATGGCTTATAATTCATATATTATCCTTGATGAGAAGATAGCAGTCTGCGATACAGTTGACGGAAACTTCACAGACCAGTGGCTCAGCAATATCACTGAGGTGCTCGGTGACCGCAAGCCCGATTACATCATCGTTCACCACATGGAGCCCGACCACTCAGCTAACCTGAAGAACTTCCTGGACAAGTATCCCGGGACTGTTGTTGTGGGCAATGCAAAGACCTTCACAATGATAGATAACTTCTTCGAGGATATGAACATCGCAAACAAGCTGGAGGTAAAGGAGGGGGACAAGCTCAGCCTCGGAAAGCATGAGCTCACATTCGTTTTCGCTCCCATGGTCCACTGGCCCGAGGTAATGTTCTCTTATGACAGCACAGACAAGGCGCTCTTCTCCGCAGACGCCTTCGGTAAGTTCGGCGCTCTTGACGTTGAGGAGGACTGGGCTTGCGAGGCTCGCCGTTACTACTTCGGCATCGTAGGCAAGTACGGTATGCAGGTACAGGCTGTTCTCAAGAAGGCAGCTGCTCTTGACATAAAGATAATCTGCGCTCTTCATGGACCAATTCTCAAGGAGAACCTTGACTACTATCTGGGACTCTACAACACCTGGTCAGGCTACGGCGTTGAGTCCGAGGGCGTGTTCATCGCTTACACTTCCGTATACGGCAACACCAAGAAGGCAGCAGAGATCCTCAAGGAGAAGCTTGAGGCAAAGGGCTGCCCCAAGGTAGCTATCGCAGACCTTGCAAGAGAGGATATGGCTGAGTCAGTTGAGGACGCATTCCGCTACGGCAAGCTTGTCATCGCAACAACTACCTACAACGCAGACATCTTCCCCTTCATGAAGCACTTCATTCTCGACCTCACCGAGAGAAACTACCAGAACAAGACTATCGGTATCATCGAGAACGGAAGCTGGGCTCCCATGGCTGCAAAGGTAGTAAAGGGAATGTTCGAGAAGTCCAAGAACATCACATGGACAGACACAACAGTATCTATCAAGTCAGCAGTAAAGGCTGCAAACCTTGAGCAGATAGACGCTCTCGCAGAGGAGCTCATGAAATAAAAATACAAGGAGGGACTAAGCGTGAAAGTTACACTCAATCCCGACAAAGAAGTAGTGGCAAGAATAAAGGAAGGTCTGAAAATGAAGGACGGCTATTGCCCCTGCCGTCTGGCAAAGACTCCCGAGAACAAGTGTATGTGCAAGGAGTTCCGCGACCAGATAGCAGACCCCACATTTGAAGGCTTCTGCCACTGTATGCTCTATTATAAATCACTGGAAGACTGATATATCCATTGCTTCGCCGCAGGCGGAGCAATGACAGAAATAAAGGAGATATGACAATGAACGGATTATTCAGATTAAGAAATTCATAACAGCATGAAACTTGATAAATAGTTTCATGCTTCTCACAGCAAAACTATTTTATTAAGGAGAATATTGTTATGATATTTCATGATAATGTTGTAAAAGAGTATCTTAAAAACGTATATTTTATCTCGGGAACGCCCTGCGGCGGCAAGACTACTGTTTCACGGGAGCTTGGCAAAAGATACGGTATCACTGTATATGATATCGACGAAGCCTTTGCCGCTCATCAGAATATCTGCGATATGGAACATCAGCCGAATATGTGCGGGCAGTTCAGAAACGCAGACGAGTTTTTCGGACGCACCGCAGATGAATATAAAAAATGGCTTATAAACAACACAAGGGAACAGCTTGATTTTGTACTGCTCGACCTTATAAGGCTTTCGCAGGATAAAAAAGTGATATGCGACTGTCACCTGACTCCTGAGGAAGCTGACAGGGTAACAGAGTCATCAAGGGTGATATTCCTGATAAATGATACGACAGATATCGTAAATGCTTACTGTGACCGCATAGACCATACGGATTTCAGAGATTATATCTACAGTGCATCCGATGTGGAGAAGGCAAAGGCGGTCTGCAATGAAACGCTCTGTTCACTGAGCAGAGAACGCATAAGCAGTATAAAAAACAGCGATTATTTCTATATTGACCGCAAAAACGGAAAAACAATAGAGGAAACTGTTCAGCTGGCTGCTAAGCATTTCGGTCTGATTACTGTAAGCAAAGTGGAAAGAGGCTCCGCTCTTGCGCAGGAGCTTCTGCAATTCGTTGAGAATTGCTCATGGTATGAGGTAAAGGAGCACATTGCGGAAATGCTCAGGAAGTGGGAGTTCACCGACTGGGAGTGTATGTTTGCCGCAGTTGAGGACGGCGAGATAGTTGGAATGGCTTCAATCATGAAGACGGACTACTATCCGCTTCCGGAAATATTTCCGTGGATCTCCTGCATCTTCGTAACGGAGAGCTCAAGGGGACGCCGCATAAGCGGCGAGCTTATAAACTCAGCCAATGCTTTCGCAAAGGAGCTGGGCTTCACAAAGACCTATATACCCACGGAGTATACGGGACTTTATGAGAAATACGGATACACCTATATCCGTGATATAGTGAACTACGGCGGCGATACCGACCGCCTGTATGCAAAGGAAATTTGATAACAGATCAGAAGGAGGTCTATTATGAACGAAATAATCATCACAAAGGAAAACTTCGACGAGGAAGTGCGCAACTATAAGGGTATGCCCATTCTTCTCGACTTCTGGGCAACATGGTGCGGTCCCTGCATGATGCTCTCACCCATAGTTGAGGAGATAGCCGACGAGCTTGACGGCAGGATAAAGGTCGGCAAGGTAAATGTTGACGAGCAGCCCGAGCTTGCAGCAGCTTTCAGAGTTGAAAGCATACCCCTTCTGGTAGTTGTCAAGGACGGCGCTATCGTAAAGCAGGCTGTGGGACTTCGTCCCAAGGAGGACATTTACGATATGCTCAGAGTTTATCCCGACGTGAAGTAAGCCTCAGGGCTCACCGATAACCGTGGTGCTGATATAGAAGTTTATACGTAAATATCGGGGAAAAACCTTTCTGAGGAAAGGTTCTTTCCCCGAACCTCTTTTCCAAAGACTTTTGGCTGGTTTTTCTATGGAGAGGACGCCTTAAAATGTTAGAAAGGCATTTTTTTCAAGCGTCCTCTCCATAGAAAAACTAAAACAGAGCCTTCAGAAAAAGAGTTAAGGAAAGCACTTCTTCAAAATGGCTTTCCTCAAAATTGCGTATAAAACTGCTATATGAGTATAACGGTCATTAGTGAGCCCTTTATTTTTTGCAGACCTTGCACGGAAATGCTCCTCAGCATTGTATATATTAGTGAAGCAACGCTTCTGACGGAAAGGAGGAATACCATGAATGATAATTCCGCGCTGTACGCATTCAATAAATTCGGCGATATGATCCTGCGGGCAGCCTTCGCCATGACGGGCAGCTACCCCGAGGCAGAGGACATTACCCAGGAGGTCTTTCTGACACTCCATTCAAAGCCGCAGGATTTTGAGTCCGATGAACATATGAAAGCCTGGCTGCTGCGTACAGCAATAAACCGGTGCAAGAACCTGAGAAAAAGTGCCCGTATAAGACGGGACACTCCTCTCAATGAAGCTCTGGCAAATACGCTGAGCTGTGAGTTCACTCCCAGAGACAACGAGATAAGGGAGAGAATAGCAAAGCTCCCCGAGAGATACTCATCTGTGATATTCCTCTATTACTATGAGGAGTACAATATCAGAGAGATAGCCTTGATACTGGGAAAGAGCGAAAACACCGTCAGCTCGCTGCTGCAGCGCGGCAGAAAAAAGCTGAAAACAGAACTGGAAAAGGAGGGCTATGTCTATGAGACCTAATGAATACGACAATCTGCTGAAAAAGATAAAGTGCAGCGATGATTTTCGCAGCCGTATGCAGGAAAAGCTGAGCGCCGAGCCTTCCGGGGACGCCGGGTATGAGGAGATAGTCAGCGGAGAGGCGGAGGTCATTACTCCGGGGCGCAGGTGGGGAAAGTTTGCCGCCTTAGCAGCGGCATTCGTGATAATAGGAGGAGCCGCAGGCGGAACAGCCTACCATTTTTCAAAGGTAAACAGCGAAAGCAAGATCGTTACGACAGATGACGGCTCTATATATTCCGCTCTCAGAAGTGAGAAGGACGATCACTATATGATGATCGGTGGGGCTCATGGGACAGAAAATGCAGCTAATCTGGTTTTATGCAATTCTGCTTCAGAATTCTTTGATTACATGGACGATCACGGTGATAAAGAGGAAATACGTGAGGAAAGCGCCGTATTAGGCAGTGAATGTATTTATTTCCGCTTTGGAAGAATGGATCAGGGGATAGACTTCAGCTATCAGCTTCCGGATCTGACTATGGATCAATCTGCGGATTATATCTGTCAGATATATAATAACGGCACCTATGTATGGAGCGATATGTCAGCTTCGAGAGTTACCTATCACCGTCTGAAAAACGGAGAAGAGGGCTATAATGATCTCAGGGCAATGCTTATGAAGTACACTATCGACTGGGCAGTTAACAGCCCTGACGCAAATGAAGGTCTGAGATCGCTGCTGGACGAAAAATTCAATCATATTGACAGCGATTATGCTTATTATATGTCGGGCAGTTCTGACGGACCTGTGGAATACAAGATCGTCAACTTCAATACATTAAAGGCAGACCTGCTGAAGTTTGACTGGGTCTATCCGGGATTTGTTCCCATGACAGATGCCGTATATATGCTCAGCGCGTTAAATGGTTCAGAAGGTAATTATGAAACTTCATGTCTGTACATTTCACGAAACGGAATTATCCGTATTGAGAACGGTGATATTATGAGGACCTGCTTTGCTCTTGAAAATGACAGCGACGTTGAGGCATTCAGGGAAATACTTGATGAGCATTTTGTGCTGAACCAATACGGCACAGACGTTCAGGATTACATTATACTGGATGCATTTAATGAGAACTATGACGGAAAGACCGCAAAATTCCGCAAGGACAGCGGACAGTTCACAGGGGACACCGATGTCACCGTCAGTGACTTTGAGGGACTGAAAAATGAGCTTGCTTCCCTTGAATGGGTGACCTGTGAGGTCAGCGATGAGAATATCTATAAGGACTTCTATATTGCAGGCGCTCTTATCAGCAGAAACGGCTATATCTACCCACAGAGCGGCGGTACACATCAGTGTGCATACAGGCTGAAGTTTGACAGCTCACTGAACAGGTTCAGGGAGATACTTGACGCTCATTTCACAGAGAACAGCGAAGAAACTACAATATACAGCAGGCTTAAAGTTGATAAAGAGAGCTATACCGTTGACCTCAGCGATGACATCAAAAAGAAAGATATTGATAAGGATAGATTGTTTGAATATCTTGATAATTATGATATGTCATCAGAAATAGGAACGGGCGAGTTTAGTCCGAGTGATAAGAAAATAACTGTATTTTTCAGAAAGATCGGTGAAGCAGATAAGGAATATTCTTACGTCGGAGCAAATGAAAAATATGCTTATAAATTAGTGATATACGATACAGGTGCATTTACATGGACTGAAAACAACAACGGCAAAGAGAATCTTACAATGCACAGTTTTGCTGATGACGGCAAGGTATATCAGGATATTCTGGATATGTTTGCAGAATAACGGCAACTTATCTTTTAAGCCGCGCATCTTGCTATTTATGGTTTTTTATGTTATAATAAATGAAAGTCTCCGCAGTCGGTATGGCTGCGGAGAAATTTTTTCGGAGGTATAACTATGAAGCTCATATCATGGAACGTAAATGGCTTTCGTGCTTGTCTGCAAAAGGGCTTTGAGGACTTTTTCAAGGCAGCGGACGCTGATATATTCTGCTTACAGGAAACAAAAATGCAGCCCGATCAGGCGGACTTCAAGCCCGAGGGCTATCATATATATTTTCACAGCGCTGTAAAGAAGGGCTATTCGGGAACAGCGGTTTTCAGCAAGACAGAGCCAATCTCCGTGACCTACGGCATAAACGGAGAGCACCTTGACGAGGGAAGGGTCATCACCTGCGAGTATGAGGACTTTTACTTCGTGTGCTGCTATGTGCCCAACGCACAGGACGGTCTCAAGCGCATAGACTACCGCATGGAGTTCGAGGACGCCATGAGAGGCTATCTGTCGGAGCTTGACAAGAAAAAGCCCGTGGTGTACTGCGGCGACCTAAACGTTGCACATAACGAGATAGACCTGAAAAATCCAAAGACCAACCGCGGAAATGCAGGCTTCTCCGACGAGGAGCGCGGCAAGTTCACGGAGCTTTTAGGTGCAGGCTTCACTGATACATTCAGAAAGCTCTATCCCGATACCGTTACATATTCCTGGTGGTCATACCGCTTCAAAGCCCGTGAGAAGAACGCGGGCTGGCGCATAGACTATTTTGTGGTGTCGGACAGATTTATGGAGCGTGTAAAGGATTCCGAGATACTCACGGATATAATGGGCAGCGACCATTGTCCCGTAATGCTAACCATAGAATAAACAAAAAAGCCATAAAGAGGCATGAGCTTCTTTATGGCTTTGTTATTTTATCGGCTGAATACCTCCGAGAAGATATTGTATTTCTTGTCGCTTCCCGAGGAATAGATGGCGAAGCAGACGTTATCAAAGAGCTGTCCGTACTTCTCGTCAATGAGGACCTTCCGGAAATAGCCTGCCACATCTTCTGAGGAGTTGCCGAAGGCTCCGCAGCCCCAGGCTCCGAGAATAATGCTCCTGTGACCGTGTTTTGCGGCAATTGCCAGCATTATCCGTATGCGCCTTGTCATCACCTCGGCTATCTTCTTGTTTGAAGCAAAGATAGCAGCGCCCCGTCTGTTGGGAGCAGGCACAGTTATGACGGACGCCATGAAAGGCTTCTCCAGCAGCTCACATTCACAGCTTCGGAAAACGCATACATCAGGCGAATACAGCATATAGTCCGACTCCGTGGAGCTGAGGTGAGTGTTGTTATAGCGGTACATTTCTCCCGCAGCCTCGGAAGTTATGGAGGCATAAAGGGTGCTGCACCTGCACAGCGCCTCTTCCTGCGTATTGGCTCCCAGGCGGAAGCCGCCGCCTGCCTTGTGGGCATTGGCAAAATTCATGACAAAGGCGTTTTCAAAGCGGCTTGCAGCAGTGAATGAGTCCTCCTTAGTGACGGTGATGGTGCACATATCGCCCTCGGGTATCACCAAGGACTCCACAAGAGCTGCGCCCTTTTCGGGAGCCCATACCTCAACGGCAGAGGTGTCCTCGCAGGGCAGCTCGATTTTTTTGCCGCCCAGCTCATAGAAGCCGTCGGCGGTTATCTTCATGGTCTCATTTGCAATGGCGATGTTGTTCATAAAAACACCTCAGTTCTTAATGTCGATGATGACATACTCAGAGAATGTACCTGTCTTGAAGGGGATAGCCCAGCCCGAAATGCCCGATGTTACGATGAATTCGGTATTGCCTCGCTTCTCAGTTCCGTATACTCTGTCGTTGGCGCCGAGGAGAAGTCCTATCTGTCCCGCAGGCCAGATATGTCCGCCGTGGGTATGCCCCGAGAATACCAGGTCAGCTCCCGACTCCGCCTCATTTGCGTAGTCATTGGGCTGGTGGTCGAGAATGAAGTTGAAGCTCTCAGCGTTCATATCCTTAGCAAGGGCGGACATCTCAGCACGGGCTTCGTTGCTCTTGTCCTGACGGCCAATGAGGGTAAGTCCCTCTGTTATCTCTACAGATTCGTCCTCTAAAATGATGACATTGTTCTTTTTCAGCTCCTGGCGGAGGTCGTCGGCGGTGAAATTGCGGTAGCCCTCATAATAGCCCTTGTCGTGGTTTCCGAAAATAAAGTATATACCGTATTTCGTATCCAGCTTTCCCAGAGCCTCACAGGAGCGTATCATATCCTCCCTGTGCGTATCATCGTCAACGTAATCGCCTGCGATGACCAGCATATCGGGCTTTTCAGCCTGTATGCGCTCCATCTCCCTTGCGAAGTCATCACCCTTGAGTGTGATTCCCAGGTGAGGGTCAGCGATAGCGGCAATTCGGATACCTCCCCCGGGGAGGGGCTTGTCCGTGTGGAGCTCATAGGCTGTACGCCTTACGTCGTGGGCATTGTGCCAGCCAATAGCAAGGTATACCGCCGTAAAGAGAATGGCGATAACTCCCTCGATATTGCGGCGGCGCTCTTTTTTTGCTATTTTTCTGACTATGGCGGCGATGATGTCAGCGATGAGCCAGAATATCATAAGGTGGAGCACCACAACTATGACGGTGTAGACGTTGATAAAAGCGAAGCAGGCAAGTCCGCCGAAGGGTATCAGGCAGGCGAGCCAGGAGAGCACCTTGTGCTTCTCGCCGAATTTTTCCATGAAGCTGAATCTGTGAAAGCGAGTGAACAGGTAGACAGTTCCCCCCACAGCCATTATCAGCAGGAGTGCAAAGAGTATCAGCCAGAACATATAACTCCTCCTATTATATCGTAAAGAGCCTCTCTGTCAGCCTTATAGGGGCAGCTTGCCAGCTTTTTCGTATTTTTCAGCAGGTTCTCCGCAGCCCTTTCAAGAAGCTCCCTGTCAGCCTTTACCGGGCTGATTTTAGCGATAAACCGAGCCAGACTTTCGGTGCTGTCAAAGCCTGCGAGGGAGAGTATATGACTGCGGTCGGCTTCATCGGCAAGTCTGAGGTAGCCGCTCTGGAAAAGTCCCACAGCAGCTCCGTGAGGAATACCGCCCTCGTAGGTGAGAGTGTAGCTGAGACCGTGGGGCACCGATGTACCCGTGTGGGCAATAGCCATTCCTCCGAAAGTAGAGGCGCAGAGCAGGTCCGCAGCAGCCTTTTCCGTGAGCTTTTCCTCTCCGCTGAGGTATCCGCGGCAGCTGCTCCACAGCTTCAGTCCCGTATCAGCGAACATACGGCTGAAGGGCGTAGCGGCGGAGTTTATATAGCTCTCTATCATATGCCCCAGAGCGTCAACGGCAGTATTTGCAATGACCTTTATGGGAGCTCCCATCAGGTATTTGCCGTCGCATAGGGCAATATCGGGGAATACCTTATGTACCATTGAGGTCTTGGTGCGCAGGTCATGGCGTGTGAGCACAGCTATCCCCGTGACCTCCGAGCCTGTTCCGCAGGTAGTGGGAACAGCAGCAACGGGGATATTGTCGGGAGAGGCTCCGGCATCGAATAGCAGCTCCCGGGGAGAGCCGGCATTTTTTATCATGACAGCGATAGCCTTTGCAGCGTCAAGAGGTGAGCCGCCGCCCACTCCCACAACGAAGTCCGCGCCGCAGGAAACACCAATATCACGGGCTTTCATGACAGTCTCCACTGAGGGATTTTCCTCTACCTCGTCAAAGACCGTGTATCTTATACCCTCAGCCTCAAGTGCAGCCTTTACATCGTCCAGAGAGCCGTTTTTCTTTGAGGAGCTCCTTCCCGTTACGATGAGTGCGCAGCTTCCCAGAGCTGCCAGGTCGGCGCTGTGTACCAGCACGCAGTTATTTTCCGAAAAAACCTTTACAGGCATATAATAATTCATAATATCACCTTTATCCAGGAATGAAAAAAGTATCCGAATGGCGGGACAATGCGGTCATCGCCCCATATTTTAATATTATCATAATTTTCATCTGCGGTCAATATATGGGTAAAAAAAACGCCTCTTTGTTGCATATAATCTTCTATGCCCTGTATTCGGTTGAAATGGGCAGTTCCCTGTGTTATAATATGTGTAACTTTCCACGGCAGCAAGGGGGAATATGCCTTATGAAGAATGACAATGATTTCAGGGTAGCTGCTGACGAGATCGCTGACAGAATGGGGGCAGGGTGGAATTACGGAAACACCCTTGAAGCAAACAGGGGAGGAACTCCCGATGAGACTGTATGGGGCAACCCGAGGGCTTCCCAGGCAATGGTGGACGCTGTTGCGGATGCGGGCTTCGGTACCGTCAGGATACCCGTTTCCTTTCTCAGCAAGATCGATGACAGCTGCGGCTATAAAATAGACCGGGAATGGCTGGACAGGATAGCCGAGGTAGTAGATTACTGCTATAACAGGGAGCTTTTCGTCATCATCAATATCCACGGCGACGGCTACCACACCATAAAGGGTGGCTGGCTTCTCTGCGACGGCAGCGACCAGTCCTACATAAAGGAAAAATACGCCGCTGTGTGGCGGCAGATAGCTCTGCGCTTTGCGGACTATGACGAGCACCTCATCTTCGAGAGCATGAACGAGGTCTTCGACGGGATATATCATACTCCCGTTGCGGAGTATTACGAGAATATCAATGATTACAACCGCATTTTCATCGACACTGTCAGGAGCACCGGGGGCAACAATACCCACCGCTGGCTCATGGCGGCAGGCTGGAATACGGATATAAACTATACCTGTGACGGATACGGCTTCCGATTTCCCGAGGATAAGCTCTGCACCTGCGGAGAGGGCAGGCTCATACTCTCCGTTCACTGCTATGATCCCTGGGACTACTGCGGCGAGGAGGAAAAGACCATTTTCCTCTGGGGCGAAAAGGGACAGGAGATCATCGAGCTGGAGCTGGCAGATCAGCGATATATGGCTGACTGGGGCGACGAGGAGCATATAAGGGCTCAGTTCGCCAAGCTTAAAAAGGACTACATCGACAGGGGGATACCTGTAGTTATAGGAGAATTCGGCTGTATAGACCGTGCGGTGTGCGCTCCCCATATCCCCGACAGGATAAACGAGAACCGCGCCTACTATGACGGATTTGTGGCAGGTACTGCGGCTCAGAATGGTATTGTCCCCGTGTACTGGGACAACGGCTTCAACGGAAAATTCGGTCTGGCGCTGTTTGACCGCCGGGCGGTAAAGGCTACACAGCCCGGGATAATAGAAGCCATTATCAACGGCGTAAAGAATAAAGACCCCATGGCAGGCAGACGACCCGACGTAAAAAAGTGCATATAAATCAAAAGCTCCCGTATATATAACGGGAGCTTTTTTGCTTATTTATATGTGAAACTGCTGAGGTCGTACTGGTTCATGTCAATATTGGGAACGGGCTCTGCATCGGCGTTAAGGTGCATATCGTAGTATATATCACAGCTCTCAAGACCGCCGTTTTCATCATAACTCATATTGCACATAGGGATACCTGTTTCCTTATCCACATAGATCACCATTCTGCTGTACTGATTGGTATAGTATTCGCGTTGATCCACTCCCTTACGCTCAGGTGTGGTGTAATCTATGATATAGCAGTCTCTGCCGTCAAAGGTGGTATCACCTGTTATATCCCAGCAGCTGAAGTCATAGAGTGCTTCAAAGACCTCTGCTGAACCGTTAGGGCAATGCATTGCTCTCTGTCCTTGCAGCGAAGGACTGCCGTCTGACATTATTTTCAGATAATTATCAAGAGTGAGCTTGGGGTCGTCCTTCTTTGGTACCCAGTAATCCCATTCGTGATATCCGGGACCGAATTCATTTTCAGGAGACCAGTAATAGAATTTTTCTCCGTCACTGTAATTCTCGACCATTTTTTCATGACCTTCAAAATCGTAGTTTCTGGCATAATCGAGAAGTGCCTGAGGATCGCTCTCTATGTCATGCTCGTTAGAGAAGAATCCGAAGCTGTAAGATGTCATATCATTGTTGTTGGCGTAATCTTTTCCGAATGAGATATTTGTGCCGTCTATCCCGTTTGTCTCAGCTGAATGCAGGAAGTATGCCTGTGCGCTCTTTACGCTGATATTGTCAAAATAATCTATGGAATTCATCATCTTATCGACGATCTCTTCCTTCTGCGGGTCAGAATTTGTATCTGATGGCTCTATATCGTCGATGATCCAGTTTTCGCCGTTTTTTACCACCTTCATGGTCATGTCGTGTTTGTTGGGAACGCTGGTGAATTCGTAGTGAACGCAGGCAGTAAAGCTGTCATCGGTAATATCGCTTATATCAATGGGAGCATCCTGACGGTTATAAAAATAGAAGCTGGTAGGTATCATATAGTCTACGTCCAGAGTTGATAAATAGGAATAGGTGCAGCAATAGAGCTTGTCGTTATACATAGCGAATATACCGAAATCAGGATATTTTTCGTTGTCATAGTCATAGATGCGGTCAGTCTCATAGCCTGTAAGGTCCTCACCTATGAGCTTGGGGAACATCTTGTCGATACAGCTCTGTGACATGATCGAAAGAGCCTTATCCCTTACCTCATCAGTGTTGCTGAACTTCATACCGGAGGAATAATAGTCGTAGGACCAGCTTCCATGAATTTTTTTCTGTCCATGGCTCGGCGGGAGTGCCTGATCTGAGCTCAAACCATATACTGTCATGGTATTTGCTGTCTTCTTCTTCAACTTTCCTGTAATATTCATTTATTTCTTCCTCGGTCATGGAGTTATAATCTTCTTCACTCAGACTGTGATCTTCCATTTCGGGAAGCTCATCCATGATAAACGGACAGAGAAAATCCTCATAGGCTTCAACAAGCGACTCCGCTGTGCTGCGGTATTCTTCTGCGCGGCTGTCATCAACAGCCCCTGTGTTCTCCTGTGACATTTCCTCGGAAACATTTGTGGGGAGCTCATCGTCGTCCTCGCCGCTTTTGAGCTGCTGTGCGATGTTGTAGCCTCCGAAGGAGCCTGCACCCAGTACAAGTGCGGCAGCTGCCGCTATGGAAGCGCTCCTCCACTTGGGACGCTTATAGCGCTCAACGCCTGTTACTTCAATTTTTCTGTCGAATTTCTCGTCTGCATTCATATCTGTATCGTTATTGTATTTTCTCTCGCTCATAGCGTAGATCCTCTCCTTTTCTTCATCAGTGAGTACGGGGAAGTCCTGAGCAAGGGAATCTATGGTCATATCATCGGTATTCTTAAAAAGATCGTCTTTCATATGAGATCCTCCTTACTAAAACCTGCTTCACAGAGCAGGTCTTTAAGTTTCAGCCTGGCGCGGCTGCTTCGTTTCTGGACTGCCGAAGCTGTCATGGAAATGCTTTTTGCTATCTCTTTGGCTGTACGGTTGTAGTAATACTGCTGTATTATAATAGTAGTATCGGGTTCGCCCAGTTCCTTTATCTTACCGAGGATAATGTGTGAGCGCTCGGCTTTTTCGGCATTTTCCTCTATCCTCTCATCTGAGCGAAGCTCGTCCATTGTATCATCGTCTATATAAACGCTCCTGTTATTTCTCAGGCTGAGCCTGCGGAAGGCGTCTATAGCGGTATTTCTTGCTACTGCGGCGATAAAGCTTTTAAGATCCCCCGAAAACTCCGTGGTGGTGTCAAGCTGTTTGTATATCTTGAAAAAGACATCACTGACGCAGTCCTCCATGTCCTCGCGGCTGCCGCAGTTTCTCAGTATATTGATAACAATGGCATAAACATAGTTGCAGTATTTGTCGAAGACCGCCCTGTGGCATTTTTGCACAGACTCAGCCATAAGCATACGCAGTTCCATGTCCGTCATCAGGAACTCCTCCTTTTTTGAATGCATTCAATAATATAATCGCACCGGATAAAAAAACAGACACATAATTCTATCATTTTTGGAGAAAAAATTCAAGCTCTTTGAAAAACAGAAAAAAATTATTGAAAAACAATAATTTTCTATTGACAAATGATATTTTGTGTGATATACTATAGTCACAGTAAGAAATACGGCGCTGACCAAATAATATAAAGGAGCTTATATTTATGTGGAACAAGGACAAATCACTTTTTCTATCCCGTATACTGACCATTGTGGCAGCAGGAGTGGCGATATTCGTTGCATTCTTTATCCCTACGCTGTCTGAGTGGTATCAGTACGTGATGGCAGTAGAGACAGCGGGCATACTTGACAGGAGCTCGATGTTCTTACCAATGTGCATAACGCTCTATGTATGCGATGCGCTGGCGCTGGCAGCACTGTGGAACCTTCATCTGCTGCTGAGAAACATCAGCAAGGACCAGGTATTCATTCCCAAGAACACCTCCTGCCTGAGACGCATTTCCTGGATATGTATCGCAGTAGGCATCATGCTCATGATATTCGGGCTCTGGAGTTCGATATTCGCCTTTATTGGTATGATAGCTGTAATGTTCGGACTTATCATGAGGGTGCTGAAAAATGTCTTTGAAAAGGCAGTAGAGATAAAGTCGGAAAACGACTTTACTATATAACAGGAGGTGCTTTCCATGCCGATAGTAGTAAATCTTGATGTAATGATGGCAAAGCGGAAGATGTCCTCTCAGGAGCTTGCCGAAAGGGTGGGCATAACCACTGCAAACCTCTCCATACTGAAAACGGGAAAGGCAAAGGCGGTAAGATTTTCCACTCTCGAAAAGATATGCGACGAGCTGGACTGCCAGCCCGGGGATATACTGGAGTTCAAGCGGGAATAGGGGGGGATAATATGAAGGTACTGAAATGGATAGTTCTGGTGACCGGCGCATTCGGGGTGATATGTGCGGGATTTATGATAGCAGGAATATTCCGTTATACGAGAGGCGTTCCGAGGATAACACCAAAGAATGACCTCACATTCAGCGCAGGCACGGTGATAAATTTACATGATATAGCTGATATAGAAAAATATGATACCGCAGGCATATGTGACGCTTACTGGGACGACGGCTCCGTGGACGGGCTGGTCATCACAGGTGAGGGCAGCTCAATAAGAACGGGAAGCCGTAAAGGCGAGCTGAATCTGATAGTCAATGCCCGCGGTTACAGCGAAGCAAGGTCGGAAACAATAAAAGTGAAGATGGTCTGAGGGGGGAGTACAGGAAACTCCCGTCACATCGGCATACAGTCAATATACTGTATTCAGATATGTATAATATGCTTTAAGAGGAGGCGTTACTATGAAAAAGACAGCTGCAACGGAAAGAAGAGAGCTCAAAATAACCTACGGCACAGACCTCTGTCTCTGCGTCATGAACTTCCTTGTATGCTCTGTGCTCTGCGCAGGGGGAAGCGAATGGCTGTGTATGGCAGGTGTCATCGCCCTTCTGTCGGCAGTTCTGCCGCTGGGGTTCAGGAGGCTCTACTACAAGGACGAATATACGCCTAAGTCAGTGGGCGCGGTAATGACCGTCTACAGGCTCATACTCACAGCATTGCTCCTCTACGGCATAGACTTTTTCCTCATAGCTTAAAAGGAGAGATAAGAATGAAAAAGGGAACAACAGGCGGCATACACACATTTCTTAAATTACTTGCAGGTACTATCGCAGCAGGCTCAGTCCTGTTTTCGGGAGCTGTTGCCCTGCGGCTGTACAGAGTCAACTACCGCATAACTCTCAGCGATGAGAACATCGCCCACATAGAACGGGTCTTTGATATAAGCGAGGCGGACGAGTTCAGATACTTCAGCTACAGCGGCAGGGACAGTGAAAAGGGCGAGACAGTGGAGCTTGAGACTGACGATTACGAAAGGTTCATATCCGAGAACGTCAACGCCCCTCTGGAACTCCGCCCCACAAACGACGGCAGATTGCTCTACGATTACAGCGACGGCAGGGGAGAGATAGAGGTGATCTGCCTTGCAGGCGGAAGCTATTGCATAAAGCTCCATGAGACAGTATAAAGGAGGATACCATAATGGATAATAACAATAATCTTTACGGACAGTACCCGGGTACGCCCTATCCCATGCCCTATACACCGCCTCACCCCGTGGCAAAGGTGAAGGAAAAGCCCGAATACTCAAAGGGGGAGCTGGTTCTTTCGGCATTCGTGTTTATCGCAGCATTCTTCTTCGTCAGGTTCGTGGTGTTCCACGCTACGGGCTTCATCACCACGGGACTATTTATAGCGATCATTACCGCGGCAATTATCTACATGAAGAAGCGAAGCTGCACCTTCTCGGGCTACAACAAGCTGCTGACCGTGGTATTCTACTTATTTTCCGCGGTATTCTCCATAACCGCCAACAACTTCATAAAGACTCTTGATGTGCTCTTCCTTTTCTGCGGCATTGCCTATCTGGTGTACTCTGTGGGAGCAGACAACAAGGGCGTGGAGCGCTATCTGCCCTTTGCCCTTACAAAGGCGGTATTCGGTCACCCATTTTCGGGCTTCACCAAGCAGACCGACATCGCTCAGGACTCACTCTCGGACTCCAAGACAGCCACAAATATAAAATACATCATTATCGGACTCCTTATCACTATCCCCCTTACAGTTGTAGTTGCAGGACTTCTCATGTCCGCAGATGACGGCGTTGAGAGAATGCTCACAAGTGTCGTCAACAGCATTTTCAGCGAGGAGATATGGAACGTCATTATCCAGCTGGCAATAGCTTTCCCTGTTTCGCTGTACTTTTTCGGTATGCTCTACACCAATACTCACCGCAGCGGCATAAAAGAGCTTGACCCCAATGTGTGCAAGTTCAAGATATTCAATATGCGCTTCGTAAGCAACCTTGTGGTATACACCGCAGTAACTCCTATATGTATACTCTATGTGTTGTTCTTCATCTCACAGGCGAATTACTTCCTCTCAGCCTTTTCGGGCAGCCTTCCCGAGGGCTACAGCTACGCAGACTACGCAAGACGGGGCTTCTTTGAGTTATTTGTGGTAGCTCTCATCAATCTGGGCGTTCTCTGCTTCATGAGCCTTCACTCCAAGAAGGCAGGCAAGGAAAAGCCCTTTGCCCTGAAGTTTTACAGCATTGTCATCAGCGTATTCACCATTATACTCATCGCAACAGCTATGAGCAAGATGGTAATGTACATCAACGCCTACGGACTTACAGTTCTGAGAGTTTACACAAGCTGGTTCATGGTGCTTCTTGCACTGGTATTTGTACTGATAATAATAAAGCAGTTCCGCTATGATATGAAGTTTGCGAAGCACCTGTGCATTATCTTCACTCTCATGTTCGGACTCCTCTGTTTCTCGCGTCCCGAAGCCATCATCGCAAAGTACAACATAGAGATGTACCGCGCAGAGCAGCTTGACGAGCTTGATACGAAAGCTATTCTGCATATGTCCGATGACGGTCTCCTTGTGGCACTTGAGGAGGGCGAGGTGACAGCTGAGGAGGTCAACGAAGTGAAATACAGGCTCTATCAGCGCCACAGCTACGGAAGATACAATATCCCCGCAATGATAGTTGACAGCATGACCGAATAAGCTTTGGATAAAGCCGCATTTTCCCGATACGACAGGGAGAATGTGGCTTTTTCTCGTTATAAGTATCAATAGGGCAGACCTCTTTCCGCGCATATTGACTTTGTATATTTGAGACTATAAGGAAAAATTCCGGAAAAAGACTTGACAAAAGAGCGCAGCGAAGTCATCGAACCCTATATTGAGAAGCTTGGAAACTGTCAGATAAATGACTTCCCCGGCGACCATTTCGAGTATCAGTACAGCCCCGAGGAGTGCGCAAAGATAGCAAAGGAATTCATAGACAGCCTTGACTGATAAATAAAGACCCGTAAGCGATCTGATATAATCCCCTTAAAGTAGACACACGAAAAAACAAAAGCGTGTGAAAGCTGTAAGGGGGTTATTTTATGTCAAGAGGAAGTAAGCTAACAGATGAAGAACGCATAGCGGCAGTGCAAGAAT
>Ga0255347_1000387_pt1 | contig 81836 bp, 59 predicted proteins | sample wastewater_treat_2_FD_192479 | JGI IMG/M metagenome (GOLD analysis project Ga0255347, IMG submission 192479) | Wastewater microbial communities from Lulu Island WWTP, Vancouver, Canada - plant24 | ecosystem: Engineered > WWTP > Wastewater > Unclassified | place: Canada: Vancouver, British... | reverse complement strand
TTTTGTTATACAAACAGGAAGTTTATTAAAGCCTAGTTCGTTAATCGTTTTTATTTGTGATTTAGCAGTAGAAGAAAACTCTACTCCATCAGCACCATAAATTTCTTTAGCGATGGTATTAATTTTTTCTTCAACACTTAAATTCCAGTCGTAAAGAGGTTTGAAATTATTCTTTCCGGTTTCGATCACTGCAACAACAGCTTCCGCCAAATTAGTTGTTCCATTTCCGCCTTTAGCGAATCCTTCAGACACGACAGCTTGCACGCCATGTTTAGCACATTCAGCAGTGATATAATCCATCTCTTCAACAGAATCGTTCGCGAAGCGATTAATAGCAACAACTGGAGTAATGCCAAATTTTTTGCAATTCTCGATATGCTTTTCAAGATTCTCAAAACCTTTTTTCACCTTATTGAGATCTGCTGTATTATATTCATCTTTTTTAGCACCACCATGATGACGCAAAGCACGAACAGTAGCTACCAATACAATTGTATCAGGTTTTAATCCTGCGTAACCGCATTTAATATTCATAAACTTCTCCGCGCCTAAATCGGCACCGAAACCGGCTTCCGTAACAACATAATCGCCTAATGATAATCCCATTTTAGTAGCGATAATTGTATTTGTTCCTTGAGCAATATTCGCAAAAGGTCCACCGTGAATAATTGCAGGATTTCCCTCTAATGTTTGAACCAAATTAGGTCTAATAGCATCTTTCAACAACAACGCCATTCCACCTTGAGCGTTTAAGTCGCGCGCGAAGATTGGTTTTTTATCGAAAGTAAATCCGATGAAAATATTTCCGAGATGTTCTTTCAAATCATCGATACTCTTCGACATACAAAGAATAGCCATAATCTCAGAAGCAGCGGTGATATTGAAACCATCTTCACGAGGAATTCCGTTAGCAGTTCCGCCAATACCAATTACGATATGACGAAGAGCGCGATCATTCATATCCATTACACGTTTCCAAACTACGGTACGAGGATCGATATTTAACGAACGTGTTTTACTTTGAAGATTATTATCGATAAGTGCAGATAATAAATTATTCGCTTTTTCAACAGCGGCAAAATCACCAGTAAAATGCAAGTTGATATCTTCCATCGGAATAACTTGCGAATAACCTCCACCCGCAGCACCGCCTTTAATTCCGAAAACTGGTCCGAGGGAAGGTTCACGCAAAACAACAATCGATTTTTTACCGATTTTATTTAACCCTTCATTCAAACCGATAGATACTGTAGTTTTTCCTTCACCTGCGGGAGTAGGATTAATTGCAGAAACCAAAATCAATTTACTCTTTTTAATTTTTTCATCGTCGATTAAATTCAATGGCAATTTAGCTTTATGCTTACCATAATAATGAAGATCATCGGCGTCGATGCCCAACTTGGCTGCAATTTCTTTGATATGACGAATAGGTGCGTTTTGCGCAATCTCTAAGTCGGAAGGGAATGTTGACACAGTATTTTTTGTTAATGGTTTATAATGGTTGAATTATTGTTTCTCAAAAATATTAAATTCTACTATTCGGGCTCACGCTTTAAAATTCGGTAGATCGTAGATCGGCCAATATTAAGCTTACCTGCGACTACTGAAATATTGTTATCGTACTTGCTCAAATAGAACTGAATTATTCTCCTATTGTACTCATCTAGCGTCACTTCCTCCTCCACAGCAATAGGGTCGGCGGAGTTCAAGATGATATCTTCTGCCTCTATTGTTGACCCCGAACTCATGACAACCGACAGTTCCACAACTGATTTTAATTCTCTAATATTTCCGGGGTAATTATAAAACATAAGCTTTTCGCCGGCAGTTCTAGACAACTCCTTCACATCAAATTTATTATCGTTACAGAATTTCGCAATAAAATGTCGAGCGAGCAAGATAATATCAGAGCCACGTTCGCGCAAAGCAGGAAGTTGAATTGGCAGTCCTAACAAACGATAATATAAATCCTCTCTAAAATTTTTTGTTTTCACCTCCTCCAATAAATTTCGGTGTGTAGCTACAAGAATTCTACAATTTATTTTCTTGGGTTTACTCCCTCCTACTCTTGTTACCTCTCTTTCCTGAAGCACGCGTAATAATTTTGCTTGAAGGCTTAAATCGAGTTCACCAATTTCATCTAAAAACAAAGTCCCATCGATAGCCTCTTCAAACCTTCCTGTTCTACTATTTAGAGCTCCGGTAAATGCTCCCTTCTCGTGTCCGAATAATTCACTTTCTGCTAACTCCTTAGGAATCGCGGCCATATTTACTGCAACAAAAGGACCTTTGCTAAACGATGAATTATAATGAATGGCCTTAGCAACCTCCTCCTTTCCTGTTCCTGTTTCGCCAGTAATACTAACGATAATATTAGACTGAGCAGCCTTATCGATCATCATAAAAATGCGCTTCATCACATCGCTATTACCGATAATATTTTTATGCGCATCGAACTTATTCGTAACCTCCTGTTCGAGGTGGGAAATACGATTTTGCAGAGAGCGCTCTCTAAAAAGATGTTGCAAAGTATTAATTAACTTATCGCGTAAGTCATCTGATTTGGTAAGATAATCATATGCACCTTCGCGCAATAATTCGAGTGCCGTTTCAATTTTTTCCTGTTTTGAAATCATCAAAACCTGGATATCCTTATTGAAAGACTTAATCTTTTTCAACAACGACATACCATCGGTATCGGGCAAATTAAAATCGAGTGTAATAACGGCAGGTTGTTCATGCAAATGAGCGAGAACATCCTTTCCGCTACGAAAAACCTCGGCCTCGAACTCAGGAATTAATTCAATAGAATATTTCAGAAACTCGCTGTACCATTCATCGTCTTCAACAACGAAAACTTTAAAAGGGTTAGAAGTGGCAGTGCTCATTTTATTATTACTTATTTAAACTTTTTTGATAATTATTGAGCGCAGAAATCAAGTTATTAACTGCACTCATCAATTGCGAATAAACCGGTTCAATATTTTCCACTAAAGGCGGTTCCGATTTCCATGTATTAATTAATTCTAGGATATCCACAACCGTTAGTGCTTTAAACTGTTTGCAACTAGGAATCATACGATGAGCAATATTTCCCATTTCGACAGGATTGTCATCGCGTCGGGCGTCCTGCATCGCCTCCATTCCGGCTTTTAAATTCTTCAAGAACAACTCCACAAAGCGCGACAGAGCAGCGCTATCATCTTTAGTAAGTTGTTTTAAGGCAGAAAGATCAAATACTAAATCTTGCGTTTCCATTAATTTATTATCGGGAATCAATTGCACAATAAGCTGTGCTAGTTGATCAATTTCGAGTGGTTTCAACAATGCATCAGTAAATCCTGAAGCAATAAGTTGAGTGCGATTAACCTTGAGTAAGTCGGCAGTAAGAGCAATAATAATTACATCGGGATACTTTTCTCTAATCTTGAGCATAACCTCGTGGCCCGACATATTTGGCATTAACAAATCGAGAAGAATAATATCATACTTCTCTTTAGCAATTTTTTCAAGAGCACGAACTCCATCAATCGCAACATCCGGTTTCGCACCGGCATCCTTGAGCAACTCCTTCGTGATATAGCGATTCCACTCATCGTCGTCGACAACAAGAATATTTGCATTATGAAGACTTGTTACTGAATTATTCTCTGCTGAAGGTTGCGATACAATCAGCTCATAAGGGTATGGAATTTTTATTATGATATCTGTGCCCTTATTTGGGATAGAACTTACATCAATAGTTGCTTTTAACAAATCAATTAAAGACTTCGTGATAAACAAGCCTAGTCCGGTGCTTTCAGATTGAAGTGATTCTTTATTCTCAAATCGTCCAAACAACTTCTCTTGTTGTTTAATCGACATACCTATGCCGGTATCAATAATTCTCAACTCAAGAATTCCTTGATGATCATTAATAGGAAAGAAATCGCATTGCATTGAAACAGTACCTTTATCGGTATACTTAATAGCATTACCTGCGAGGTTTAACAAAATCTGTTTAAGGCGCAAAGCATCGCCCGACAACTGCACCGAATCGGAAATAGTATTTTTAACAATTAGCTGCAACTGTTTTTCATTCGCCTTCGGAGAAAGGATAGCATAAACCTCCTCCAAAATACTGTGAGCAAAGAAAGGATGAGAAGATAATTTTAAAGCACCAGATTGCAGCGAAGCCTCATCGAGTAAATTATTCAGCAGCGACAACAAATGAGAAGAAGACTGATGAATCGCTTTAACAAACTCATCACGCTGAGCATGCGTAGGTTTTTTTAGCAAGATCGACGACAATCCGCTAACGGCAGAAAGGGGAGTACGAATTTCATGACTCATATCCGATAAAAAATCCTCTTTAGCTTTTGTCAGTTGCTCCGCTTTAATACGTGCTGTGTCGAGTGCAATTCGAGCATTACGCGACTTTTGCATATCGCGATAAATGGCAATCATCAAAAGCAATAAAAACGCAATTCCTGCCGAAGACAAAACTAGCAACTGCTGTTTAAGCTCATCTCCGGAGCGTTTAACTCTACTAACGTTATCGGCTATACGAATTACGGATAATCGTTGAAGATCATTGATTTCGTTTTGGAGAAGGATAGAAATCTCTTCATCCTGTTTGAGAAGGAATAGCTCGCGATCAGAATAAGTACGCAACTTCTCATTGCTCTTAGTAGAGACCGATTTCAGTTGATCCTTCAGCTGCGCGATGGTATTTTTAGAAGAAGAAATCGAATCACTTAATAATTTCTCTCGATCCTTGTGTGCTTTAAACAATCGGTTAAAAAAACTTTTTCTCTCTGCTGGAGTTGAAATTGTGGTTTCTGTTTTTTGAAGAGAATCGATATTCGTTAAAGTTTCCTCGAGCACTTGAGTATAGCGCATCGACATCAACTCAGCATAAAGATTTGTTTTCTTAAACAACAAACTATTGATAAGGTGTATTTTATTTTGCGCGATTGGATCAGTTGCAAAGTTGTTTAGTAAAACAGTATCGCGTGTAAGAGAATCGAGATACGCTTCAAAAGTGAATTGAAATTTTTCATCGCCACTAATCACATAACTACGAATATTATTTTCGGTAAGCGACAAACGAAACAACATACGATCGAGATTAATTTTCAAGCTATCGGGTTGGGTAGCCTTTTCGGCGGTAGCAATAAATCGATCGGTGATTCGGGCACTAAAAAAAACGGAGCCGGCCACAAGCAAAGCTGCAAGCAACACCAAAGCGAACAACTTAAGGGCACCTTTCTCCATGATTTCCCGGATTATGCGGGTTGAATAAAGAGTAAAACTAATAAACTAGTCGAAAATTGTATCAAAATGATACAATAGTTTGTTCAAAATGACACAATTTTAAGTTTGGCACGCTGCATTTTGCGGTTTTTATATCGCATTATTACTTGTTAATCAATCATTTGTATCGATTTTTATGGAAAAAGGGGAAATACGGCATCATTATTCGAATGGGGTAGGAAACAAATTGATAAAAACTAAAAACATATCCCATGAAAAAGCTCATCATCCTTTTAGCCGTCGCAGGCTTTGCCTTTACCGGATGCGAAAACTACACTGCACAAATTGAACAATTGAAGCAAGAGAAAGACAGTGTAATTGCGGTAGTTGGGCAGAAAGACGAGCAGCTCGGCGAATTTGTAAATGCTGTTTCGGACATTGAGAATAATTTATCGGCAATTACAGAAAAGCAAGGAAACATTAAAGAAACGATCAGCAATGATCCTGAAAAAGCTAAATCGTCGCGTGAACGAATCAGTGCACAAATAGCTGAGATCAACCGACTGATGGATGAAAGTAAATCGAAGATGGCATCCATCAATAAAAAACTAAAAAGTTCGCGCACTGAAAATGTGAAACTACAAAAATTGCTTGCCACATTAAACGAGCAACTAGCGCAGAAAGATGTTGAATTAGCCGACTTACACAATCAGTTATTAGCCTTGAACGAACAAGTAGCGAATTTAAATACAAAAGTTACGGGGTTACAAACTGAAAAAGATCAACAAGCTGCAGTGATTAATGATCAAACAACAAAATTACATACTGCTTATGTAGCAGTAGGAACCTACAAACAACTTCGCGACAAGCAAGTAGTAAAAAAAGAAGGTGGCGTATTAGGAATAGGAGCTGAAAAAGAATTAGTACCGGGAGCAAATGAAGAAGCATTCAACAAAATAGATATTACTCAAACATCAACAATTGCCATAAACAGTAAAGATGCAGAAGTAGTAACTACACATCCGGTTGACAGCTACAAATTAGTAAAGAATACCACAGGAAAAGAAGTATCGTATTTAGAGATAACAGATCCTGATAAATTTTGGAAATCGTCGAAATACTTAGTTGTTCTAAAAGACTAAAAAATTGAACACTGAAGCATTGAATGAACAAAACGATGAATCCATAAAACCACTTTTCATGTTCATTCAATGGCTTCGGCGGATAGAAAGGAAAACATCCCTTTTTGGTTTAAAAATGTTTTTCCGTTAGTTAAGATTGGTTAGCGCGGTATAAGCCGCCGGGGTCGCGAAGTTCGCGGCCCCTTTTTTGTTTAGTGAATGAGTGAGAGAATGATTGAATGACTGAATGATTGAATGATTGAATGAGGGTCCAAACGAAATCTGATTTTTGTAAAAAGATGCAGGATACAGGATACAGGATACAAGATGATTTTTTTTAAGCCTGGAGACACTTTTTTACTTCCGAGATCTACTTGTATCTTGTGTCATGTATCGTTCGTCTTTTAAAAAGGATGAAGGATTCAAGACGAAGGTTACAGGATTTGATTTAGGAAGTTGTAATGGGCGAAGGGAAACAATGAGTGAAGGTAGAATGATTGAGTGAGAGAATGATTGAATGATTGAATGAGGGTCCAAACGAAATCTGATTTATTGTAAAATGATGCAAGATGCAGGATAAAGGATGTGATTTCGGATGCTGGAAAGGGAAATTAAAAATAATGAGTGAGTGAATGAGTGAGTGAATGAATGAATGGGGAGCGAAACGAGATTACAATAAATCCATGGAGTGACGTAAGACGAGACCAGCGTAATCAGAAATGCATTAAGAATTTAATTTCAATTGAAGAAACCACCTTGAAGTAAACATCTTACGTCGATTGCCTAAAGTCGATAATCGTTTTTCCTTAAAATATTTATCTTCGCTAAATGAATGTTGCGGAGTATATTTCAGATTGTGATACGGGAATACAACCAATCATGTATGCATTGCGTGAAGTGATTATAAATGCTCATCCGCAGATACAAGAAAGTATAAAATACAAGCTACCGTTTTACACATTCAACGGATTGTTGTTCTTTCTCAATCCTCGAAAAGATTATGTTGAAATGGGATTTTGCAATGGAGCATTTTTGCATGACGAAGCGGGTGTTTTCAAAGCCCTTGATCGAGCTTATATTCGGCATTTATATGTTTACAACATTGAAGATGCATTTAAAGACAGCACTAGAGAATTGATACAGCAAGCAATTCTGTACAATGAATTAAAAAAGAAGAAGAAATAAATTTAGCGATTGCTTTTCAAAACGCACCTAATTCATTCGCGAAGTTTTCAGGAATTTGCTGCGCGATATCCCACAGTTCAACAATTTTGTTGTTTTCGAAACGAAACAAATGCATTAAGGCGAAACCGTTATCGTTAGGAGTTAAACGAACATGTGAGTATGTCATAACCATATTGTTTTCGGCAATACTCTGTTTCACTTCCAAAATTTTATTGGGGAATAATTCTGCGCTTTGCATCATTCCTGCTTTCAGCGATTGAGCATCACTTTTGAAATGAATATTATGATGAACAAATTTATCTGAAACATATAAATCATATCCCTCTGAAACTTGTTGTGAAGAAACAGCTTTTAAAAAAGCTTGGGCGATGGATTTGAGGTTATTGATATCCTGTTGCATTGGTAAAAGTTTAGAAAATGAAATTAGAAAAAAATCAGCTTGCAACTCCTTTCCTTTTTATAATTGTTGATTCATGAGCACTATAACTACTAATTCACATTCCTATCTTTTTCTTTGGAGTATAAATGCAAATCCACTACCTTGCATGCCTGAAAATTCCAAAACACATGAAAAACAATTTACTACGATTTATCCTGTTGGTTTCGCTCTTTGTTAGCAATGCAACGTTCGCACAAACAGGCTCTTACTCACAAACCAAGCCGAATATGTCGAGCGTGTATTCAACTACCTCTGCGACATTTACCTCTACACCGGCAAGTTCTACAAATGGAACATTAAGTTGCAACTGGCTGGGTTGTCAAGACCCGGGGATGTCGAATCCGACATTGTATTTTTCGATTTTCGTAAATGGTACTTACCAAACACTAACATCGGTATCTCAAGCAAGTTATTGCTCATTAATTCCGTTTTCGTATTCGATTCCTATGGCTACATTAAACGCAGCCATTCAATCGGGAGGCGGATCAGTTACTTTACATTTTTACATTTCAGATCCTTGTCCTGCGGGAGCCGGATGTAGTTTTTACAACGATCCATTGGTTAACAACCTAACATTAAGCTACGGATATTCGCAAGCTAGCTTCTCAGCTACATCAACATCACTTTGTCCGGGACAATCAACAACATTCACCAACACAACACCGGGAACTACATTAACAACCAAATGGTATTTCAACGGAGGTACACCTTTAACATCAACAGCTAGCAGCCCGACAGTTTCTTATGCAGCACCAGGAACATATCCTGTAGCATTAGTAACAACAAGTGCATCGGGAAGTGACTCAACCATTACAAACAGCTTTATTACAGTAAACGCGCCTCCTGCACCAACGGTAACTGCTAACGGACCAACTTCATTTTGCAGTGGAAGCAATGTTCTTTTAAAAGGAAATACGGGATCAGGATTAACATACCAATGGCAAAAGAACAACAACAATATTTCTGCTGCAACAGCTGCTAATTATACAGCAACTGCAACCGGAAACTACAGAGTTGTTGAAACAAACAGCTATGGATGTAGTGCAACATCAGCAACAGTGACAGTAACTTCTAATCCAAAACCATCGGCTATACTTACATCAGGACCAATCACAACAGTTTGTCCTGGAGATTCGGTAGTGTTAACAGCGAATGCAGGAAGCGGTTACACATACACATGGAAAAGAAATTATGTATTAATTGCAGGAGCAACTGGAGCTAATTACTCTGCGAAAACTACCGGTAACTACTTTGCGGTTGTAGCCAACGCATTTGGTTGCACGAAATCATCTAACATCATTCCCGTAACAGTTAACACCCCTAAAGCAACAGTAACTGCACAAGGAGCATTAACGGTATGTAACGGTAACGGAGTAACCCTAAAAGCAAATACAGGCGCAGGATTAACATACCAATGGAAAGTTAACAATGTTGACATCAATGGAGCAACGGACTCGATGTACACAGCATACACATCGGGAAGTTACAAAGTAAAAGTAACGAACTCATGTGGATCGACATCATCGGCTGCGAAAGTAGTTACCATTAATCCATTGCCAGCAGTAAGTATTTCTGCCAACGGAGCTACTAGTTTTTGTACAGGAGGAAGTGTTACATTAACAGCAGTTGGAGATCCCGGATTAACGTACCAATGGCGTAAAAACAATGTAAACATCTCTGGAGCCACATCAGCATCATACCTTGCATCAGCAACCGGAAGTTATTCAGTAAATGTTACAAACACGTTTGGATGTACATCAGCATCAAATGCGATATCAGTAACAGCAAACACAACAACAGCGAATATTACTGCGGGTGGACCAACATCGTTCTGCAACGGAGACAGCGTAAAATTATCGGCTAATACAGGAGCAAGTTTAACATACCAATGGACAAAAAACAATGTGAATGTAGCTGGAGCAACACTTGCAGATTATATGGCAAAAACAGCGGGTACTTATCGTGTTAACATTACAAATACTGCAACTGGATGTTCAAAAACATCATCAGGAGTACAAGTTGTTGTAAACTGCCGTTTAGCGAATATTGAACAAAGCAATGAATTAATTCTAACAGCTACACCAAATCCATTTACTGGTTCAACTGAAATAGAAATCGGATTACCTAATGAGAACGAGGCTAGCTTAGAAATTTTCACAGTAGAAGGAAAATTAATTAGCCAACAAATTATTAATTCAAATATGCATTCAGTAGTGATCGGCAAAGAATTAATTGCCGGAACATACATTGTAAGCTTGAAAAGCGGAAACGAATCAAAGAACTTAAGATTGATTAAGTACTAATTTTCGAATCATATAAGGAACCCCCTGTACAGCAATGTGCGGGGGTTTTTTGTTGGGGGATACAAGATGCAGGGAGCAAGATTCAGGATGATTTTTTAAAGTCTAGAGACAAATTTTAATCTTTCGTGATCTACTTGTATCTTGTGTCTTGAGTCTTGAGTCTTTTAAAAAGACGAAGGATACAGGACGCAGGATAAAGGATGATTTTTTAATGTGTTGAGATAAATTTAAACTTTCGAGATTTACTTGTATCGTGTATCTTGAGTCTTGAGTCTTGAGTCTTGAGTCTTGAGTCTTTTAAAAAGACGAAGGATACAGGACGCATGATTCAGGATGATTTTTTAAAGTATAGAGATAAATATTAAACTTTCGAGATCTACTTGTATCTTGTGTCTTGCATCATTAATCATGAGCTTTTAGCCTTGAAACTTGCCACTTTTAAATAAATGTCTATATTTGAATAAATGAAAAGGTCTCAAGAACCATAAATATCAATTAAACATATCCCTTTAAAACTATGAAACGCATATTATTTGTACTCGCTTTTATCGTGTTACACACGACTGTTCACTCGCAACCATGTAAGTTTGTAAAAGAAGGTATGATACGAAGTGACGTAATAAAACTAGTGGGAGCACCTATAGAAATTGACACTTTGGGAGCCGACTTTAACTCCGACAGCATCAGCAATCACATAGTGATATGGCAATATGGAGCTATTTCAAAAGATGGGAATCAGCGAGTAGTTTTTTATGGTGACAAGGTATCTCAAGTCATTCCTGATGGGAAGAAATATGACGAATTACAAATAGCCATTAAAAACGGTACAATTCCGAAGAAAGAAATTCCTTTACGGATTGAAGAGGTAATGAGCTTGTGTAAATAAGATCGAGAACAAGGGCGTTCTGTTTCATTAAAAGGAGCAATATTCGAATCTCATTAAAAATAGACTTTCCGTTATAATACTTTTTATGCTGTCAGCCAACTTGGTTAACGGACAAGCTGGTAAATATCATTTCTTCTCGAAAGCATTCTTTTGGAGAGTTGATACGCATTGTCAATATGCTCAAACAAATTGCAATGAATATTATTACTACGAATACCACTTAGCAGGAGACACTTAAATAAATGGAAGTCTGCATAAACAAATCATTTGAGATTCTGTTATTTTAACCGGCATTGGAGGTCCGCCGTGTCTCTTATTTCCTTGGGCCTCATATTCGGGGTATATGGGTGCACTAAAAGAAGATTCATTAAACAACAAAACATATTTTGTTTTCCCCGGATTCTCAAACGACTCTCTCTTTTATGATTATAACTTGAATATTGGGGATACTCTAAAGGGTTATATGAACGGTGGGTGTAATATTATAATTTCCTCTATTGATTCTGTAATCGTTGGTTCCGAATTTAGAAGAAGATGGAATTTTAACACCTGTAACGAGGGGTCTGGGTATATAATACAAGGCCTTGGGTCTGACAACGGATTGCTAGAACATATTAATTAATCAGGATTTTGTTATTCGCAATTGATCTGCATGAAAGATAGTGTTTCGGTACTTTATAGTGCTAATGTTTCAGCACAGGGTTGCTCACTAACTTCTACTGGATTAAACTTAAATAATAGAGGAACCACGTTAGCGATTTATCCCAATCCTTTGTCTTTAGAAACCACATTGAAGGCGAGCAGAAATCTAAATGACGCAGTTATACATGTTTACAATACCTTTGGGCAACAAGTTAAACAATTGCGAAATCTATCAGGAAATTCGTTTACTTTTTACAGAGACAATTTAGAATGTGGAATTTACTTTCTAATGCTAACAGAAAGAAATAAAACTATAGCTAAAGAGAAAATAATAGTTGTAGAATAGTAAAACTCCTTTTATTAATCTGCTGTCTTCTTTTAAAAACAACTCGAAATAAAAAACGAATTTCCCATTTACATTACTTTTTAGCTCTAGAGTAGCGAGATTAAAGATACGGGAGGAAAGTTTCACTTGACAAAAGAGGAATTTAAAAAAGAGATTGTTCGACTATTAAATAAAATACTATTTTTGAATAATCAAAGTTGATTCTTTAAGGCCAATAGTTTTCTGTAATAAAGCGGAGATTGTTGGAGTTATTTTTAACAAAAAACACTAGTTACTATGCATGAAATAATTTGTCCGAATTGCAATAAAGCATTTAAGGTTGATGAAGCGGGGTATGCCGATATCTTAAAGCAAGTGAGGGATTCGAAATTCGAAGAGGAGATAAAAAACAGGTTATCGCTGGCAGAGCAAGAAAAGGTAAGTGCTGTAAAGTTAGCAGAAGCGACGATAACGAATACATTACAATTACAATTAGCGCAGAAAGAAAACGAGTTAGTACAAACTAAAGCGTTAAGTGAGCGAAAATTGACAGAACAGATCTCGCTTAAGGATACTTTATTGGCTGAATTAAAGGCCAAGCTTGAAAATGCTGAGACGGAGCGTAAGTTATCGGTTACATCGGCCATTCAGCAATTTGAGAAAGAACGGGATCATTATGCCAACGAAGTAAAATTAAAGGAAGCGGAGAAGCAATTACTAGAAAAATCATTAAGTGAAAAATTTGCTTCGGAAATAAAAACGAAAGACGAAATCATCAAAATGAAAGATGAGGAGATTGCTTTACGAAAAGACATGAAGTTAAAGCTTTCAACTAAGATGATTGGCGAGACATTAGAGCAGCATTGTGAAATTGAATTTAACCGATTACGCGCAACAGCATTTCAAAAAGCCTACTTTGAAAAAGACAATGATTCAAGGTCGGGAAGTAAGGGAGACTATATCTACCGTGAGCACGACGATCAAGGCACTGAGATCATCTCGATAATGTTTGAGATGAAGAATGAAGGAGATGAAACTGCAACGAAGAAAAGAAACGAAGATTTCTTCAAAGAGCTCGATAAAGATCGAGTAGAGAAAAAATGTGAGTATGCAGTTTTAGTATCACTCTTAGAAGCAGAAAGTGAATTATACAATGCCGGAATTGTAGATGTTTCACATAAACATGAGAAGATGTATGTTATCAGGCCACAGTTTTTTATTCCGATGATTACGTTACTTCGCAATGCTGCGATGAATTCAATGAAGGCGAAAGCAGAGTTAGCCATCGTAAAGAGTCAGAATATCGATATTACGAACTTTGAGAACAACATTAACGAGTTCAAAGAAAAGTTCGCCAAAAACTATGAGCTTGCAAGTAGGCAATTTAAAACTGCTATTGACGAGATTGACAAAACGATGGATCATTTACAAAAAACGAAAGATGCATTGCTTTCATCGGTTAACAACTTGCGACTAGCGAACAACAAGGCAGAAGACTTAACAATAAAAAAACTGACCAGAGGAAATCCTACAATGACAGCTAAATTTGATGAGTTAAATAACAAAGAAGAAAATTAACGATAGTTTAGGGCATAAGTAAAGGGGACGTTTTTGTTACCGCTGGTCAATTTTCGTTATTACAATTAAGATGTGCGCTAAATCGAATGATGAATTAATTATTGAATAACATATGAACTGCGGCAATAAATACATTTGTCTTTTTACAGCGCTTTTATTGCTGCAGTTTTGTTTTGCTTTCCAATCTCGCGGGCAACAACCTAACTTAGTAGTTAACGGAGGTTTTGAAGAGTACAGTTCTGATTCATTAATTGCTCATTATGGTTCTATTGAATTTCTATCTGGTTGGCGTGGCCCTTCTGTCGATTTTTATGGAGGAAAGAAAAACATTGGCAGATTTTATATGTCCTTTCCCTATAATCCTCCATTTAAAGCTTCAAGTGGAAATATTTTTGCGGGCTTCAGCGTTAGCAATAAATTACAATCAGAGAAATTAGGAGGTAGCTTATCTGTTCCAATTCGAAAAGAACATAAGTATAAGCTTTCATTTTCATATCGGTCCTTTGCTAAATTAAAAGGCGAAATATTATTACGTATATTCTTTTCAGATACACCTTCTCTACAGCCCCAATTCTTTAATGGTTCATTTCCATTCAAGTTAAAAGGTAAACATTCCGATTGGAATTTTTTCTCAACGGAATTTACCTGTTTAAATGACGCGAATTTTTTTGTTGTTTCGAGCGATCAGGAAAACCCAAATGCACCCATCAATTATATTTTCATTGACGATTTTAGTATAATATGTCTTGATAGTACGAATACAATTGTTGCTAATGAAAATATTCCTATTGAATCAACAATTCCTATTGAAAATAAATTCGTTCTTCCCAATGATGTTGCATTTAAAATAAATAGTTTTGAGTTAAGCGACTCCGCAATTTTTCTCCTCAGCTCATTTGCTCATTCTATCCTCTCTGATTCAACAAAACTTTTTATAAAAGGGTTTACTGATTCGTCGGGAGATTCAATCTTAAATGAAAAACTATCTAAAAAAAGAGCAGAGGCTGTGTATAACATTCTTACTTCTTTGGGCATATCAAGAGATCGTTTACAATTTAAAGGATTTGGAAGTCGTTTCCCTATTGCGCCGAACGATAATCCTGAAAACAAGTCGAAGAATAGGCGTGTCGAAATACTTGTTTCTTCTAAAGAGGAATAATAAATTTTACTTGTTTTGCAAATTATTCAGCCTTTAATCTATCCATTGGCCCAAACTTGATCTGCTTAAATATCTCTTGCTTCAATTGCATGTGAGCTTTCAAACAGTTAAATCCTCCACACCTATTGTTTCTAATTTTCCCATATACGTTACCGTTATACTACAGAAATCGAATTCGACATCAACGCGGCCGCGTACGGTATAGATACCTCTTCCTCTAAAAGGAAATTGTTTAGCAATTTTAGGGAAGTGAGTAGTATCGAAAAAGAATCCTTCTTCGTCTATAAAGCAGCCAAAGGCCATTGATTCACCTTTAACGGTACGAGTAGGTTTTATAGTAACAAGGTAACCTGTAAGTTCAACTTCTTTACCGATATATTTTTCGAGTTCTTTTACTCGAATGTTTTTTACTGTTGTCGGCTCCGCGACAAACGATGACGTATAATGTACTGGAGCCTTTTGTTTGTTGAGATGGGGGAAATTTCGCTTCAGCAAATTAAATGGTGAGCACAGTGCGAATCCTAATATTTCAATTTCGTCGAAAGCATCTTCGAGGGTATGATGATGCAATTCGGGCATTTTATACTCAGGAGTTTTCACTTGAAACAACTCCGCTTTAACTTCTGTCTTTTTTCCTCCATCCATATGCAAGTGAATATCCCACAGCAATTGTTTCTTACTTCGTTCTGTAAAATGAAAGGCTCCGATGCGAATAAGTATTCTCAATTGTTCGAGTTCAATGGCGATACGTTTCATAAAATCGGGCAAGTCGATATAATCGCCATTTATATTTCTTTCTTCTGCAATTTGCGTTGCCACATTATATTCGAGTCCGGCGATATGAACAAATCCCAAATAGATATCTACTCCTTCGATAATCGTTAGATACTCACTTTTATTTACGCTAGGCGGATGAATTGTTGCTCCTGTCATTCGTGCTTCGTGCACATAAAATTCGGTATGATAAAATCCACCGAAATTATTGATTACGCCCACCATAAATTCGAGAGGGTAATGTGCTTTCAAATACAAGCTTTGATAACTTTCTACGGCATAGCTTGCTGAGTGTCCTTTTGAAAACGAATAGCCGGCAAAACTTTCAATTTGTCGCCATACTTCATCCGTAATTTTCGGATCATATCCTCGTTCATTACAATTATTAAAAAACGTATCTTTTATTTTCTGAAATTCTTCTCGTGATCTAAACTTTCCGCTCATCCCTCTTCGCAACACATCTGCTTCCGATAAATCGAGTCCAGCGAAATGATGTGCCACTTTAATCACATCTTCTTGATACACCATGATACCATACGTTTCTTCCATCAATGTTTTCATGACAGGATGTGCGTAGATACGTTTTGCGGGATCATGGGTACGGACGATATATTCGCGCATCATACCGCTGCGTGCTACACCGGGGCGAATAATAGAGCTGGCGGCCACCAATTGAATATATTGATCGACGCGTAATTTTTTCAGCAGCATCCGCATTGCGGGACTTTCTACATAAAAGCAGCCCATGCATTTCCCATCGCGAATGAGGGCTTTAATCTTTTCATCTTCTTTAAATTTTTTTACTTGATGAATGTCGATATCAATTCCTCTGTTTTCCTTCACGATATCAACGGCATCGCGAATATGTCCGAGGCCCCGTTGACTGAGTATATCAAATTTATACAAGCCAACATCTTCTGCTTCGAGCATACTAAACTGCGTGAGAGGAAAGCCTTTCGGCGGGTGATTGAGTGCGGTATAGCAAACAACAGGTTTTTCGCTGATAAGAATTCCTCCGGCATGAACGCTAAGATGATGAGGAAAATCTTGCAGTAGTAAACTATAGCGATGAATAATTTTTCCGAGGCCTTCGCCTATTGATGAAATATCTTTTGTTGCTTGCAGGGAATCAATTTCTGCTTTAGGCAAACCAAAAACTTTTCCGAGTTCACGAATTACTGCATTCGACTGAAAGGTAGTATACGTTCCGAGGAGGGCAACATTCTCTTGTCCGTGGCGGCGAAAGATATATCGCGTAATTTCATCTCTATCTTTCCACGAGAAATCGAGATCGAAGTCGGGGGGATTTTGGCGATAAGGATTAATAAAGCGTTCGAAGTACAAATCGAGTTCATTGGGATCGACGTCGGTGATACGCAAGCAATAAGCCACCATACTATTTGCGCCGCTTCCTCGTCCTACATAAAAAAATCCTTGGCGTCGGGCATAGCGAACGATATCCCAATTGATAAGAAAATAAGAGCAAAAGCCGAGGTCGACAATCATCTGCAATTCCTTTCGGATTCGCTCTTTAATAATTTCGGAAGGGTTCTCGCCGTAGCGATAATAAACGCCTTTCCATGTTTCACGTTGCAGTAATTCTTTATCGACGATTGCGCTGCCGGTAAATAATTTTTTGTTTTTGCTTTGATGAAAATCGAAAGCGATATGCGATTCTTTAAGAATCTTTTCTGTATTTTCTATAAGTTCAGGAAACTGTTCATAACGTTGATGGATATCCGCAATTGGCATCATTTGTTCATCGGTATCACAAAATATTTCTTGCGGTACTTTACTTAACAACGAATTTTGTCCGATAGCGGTGAGCAATCGATGTACGTTATGATCGGTTTTATGTCGGACGGTAACGGGCCACAGGGCGACACATTTATTCAAGTGATCTTTCCATATAGAAAAGGGGAGTCGATTCAGCTCTTTCGTTTTAACGCCAACAAACTCATGCTCTTGAAGATCGAAAGGAACGTTAGGGATTGTTTTCTTCTTCGTTTTCGACGACGATCGTCCTGCCACCTTCATGGTAGTGCCTTTCTGCAGGCGCAAGCCGGGTTTTGAAGCTGCGGAATACGTTAACTGATCGTTTGAAAACAGAGGAGCATTAAAAGGATAAACAACAAAAACATTTTTAAAATGGGGCGCACGATCCGGGACTACTGCATCACGATTTCCCGATGACTCACCTTCAGAAGAAGCGAATACGAGACAAGAAGAGAGGAAGCGATTAATTTCCTCGAAGCCTTCGTTATTCGCTGCGATAGCGATAAACTTTAGAACAGTACCATTTCGAAATTCAACACCCACAACAGGTTCAACATCATACTTTGGTGCGAGGCGAATAAAATCGAGAACACCGGAAGTATTATTGATATCGGTGAGCGCCAATTTTTTCACTCCGCAACGTTGCGCTTCTAAAAGCAAATTCTCTACGGAGAAAGTCCCGTAGTAAAAGCTAAACCAGGAGTGAGAGTTGAGGAGCAATTGGGGTTCGAGGTTCGCGAAGGGGGTTCTTAGTTCTTAGTTCTTAGTTCTTAGTTCTTAGTTCTTAGTTCTTAGTTCTTAGTTCTTAGTTCTTAGTTCTTAGTTCTTAGTTCTTAGTTCGGCAAAGCCGACTTGGGCTGACGCCGTTTGGGCTGACGCGATTTGGGCTGGCGCCGTTATTGAGCGGAGTCGAAATAAGTCGAGATGAGTCGAGATGGGTTGGCGCAATCAGCGAGGAATTATTATTTCTCGAAACGAGCTTCTCTCAATTGAAGATACAACAAGTAGGTAGCAGCCATTCCCATTAATACGAGCGGTGCATAACGAAACGAAAGGATAATTACATCTACAATGTCCATAGTATTTGTTTTTTAAGGGTTCGTATTAATCTGTTATATGATAAGTACTCTGTTCTATCTACTTTACTTTTTCTTCCTCTAATCCCCCTCCTATTGCCTTTGTCTGCGGGGATGTACGCAAGACAGCAGCAGGAGGGGAACCGGGTCAACCAACTAATAATTTAATGACAATACATATCGTCCCTACTCTATTCTTATCCCTCGGGAACCTTTACGACAAAACTCCTTCGCAACAGCCGTAAAGATTGTATTACAATCAAACTCAGTGGTTGCAATATAATCACAAAATGAAAAATACAAGGCTTCGATTTAAAAAAAATCGTAAGTGATTGATGATCAAAATGAAATTTTAGGGGGATTTATATCGGCTTGGCCCAATAGGGGGCTTGCGGCGATTGAAAAGTTATTAGAAAACTTGAAAAAACTCGTCAAATCAACCAAAAACCGGAAAAAGTTTGGTTACTGATTGGCATAAAGTGGGAGGTTTACTATTGCTGAATAATTTTCAGGTCATGCAAAACAGAATATACAATCTCGATACGGGCAGCTGCAAACTTATGGTTATCGGGAGAAGATGATTGAATACAATTTGCGAAATAGTACACATTATCGGAGGTTTCGATATATCCTACATACCAACCAATATCCTGATTGTTTTGCACACCCCAGCCAGTTTTAGCTCGCATTACAAATCCTACTGAATCATTTACCACCATAATATTCTTCACAACATTCATAGTTCGTTGGGAGAAAGGCAATGCGTTATCGTGGAGATTACGAAGGAATTCAATTTGTTGTTTTGGGGTAATACGTAATCCGCCGGTAAGCCAAAATTTATCGATTCCACCGCTAGTATCACGATTACCATATTCACAATTATCGAGTGTAAATTTCATTCTCTTTCCGCCAACGTTACGTGCTAACTCTTGATAGTACCATACAACAGAATTTTGAAAAGCAGATTGCAGGTCGTGATTTTTATTCCAATTAGGATTTTTTCTGACAACACTATCCCACGGAATCACGTAGTGTTCATCGTGGATTACACCTGTTTCAACTCCTACCAACGAATTAAAAATTTTAAATGTAGATGCGGGAGTAAATTCCGTGTTCACTTGATCAGGATTATAAACAATCCATTTTGCCTCCTTTGAATTAAACAACACAAACGAACCGGTAACGCCGTTTTTATCATAGTACGTTTTAAAATCACTTCTAACCTCAGTCGTTTCTGAAGTCATAAAAGAAGACATAACAACGAATGACGATAGAATAAAAATTAAAAGTGATTTTTTTGACATCCCAATAAAGGTATTAAATGATTATTTCTTTTTTCCTACAAAACGAATTACAGCTCCGGTTCCGTTATGATAAGAGCCTTCGTTGAGAGTCACTTCAGTATCTTCCAATTCGATTATTTCGAAATTCTTGAAATCATTTTTTATCTCCTCAACAGAACACAAGGTATCAAGATCTTTAGGGCCGCCCACTTTTTCGTTACGAGAAACATATTCCAAATGTCGTTTGCTAAATGCTTCGAAAATCACAATGCCTCCCGGTTTCAATAGCTCTACAAGTTGATGATGAATTTCCGATTTAATTGGTCCAGGGAAATGCGCATAAATCAACGCGATTAAATCGAACGATTCTGGTTCAAAATTCAATGTTTGCAAAGGACCAACTCTATAATCTAGCTCCACCATCTTCTTCTTCGCTAAGAGTTCTGCCTTTTTCATTCCTTCGCTGCTGATATCGAATGCAGAGACCGTCCAGCCCAACTGCGCAGCATACACTGCATTTCTTCCTTCGCCTTCGGCGGGAAAAAGTGCTTTGCCGGGAGTAAAGTTTTTAAGTTTTGATTTTAAAAATTCGTTCGGGTTTTCGCCGTAAGCATAATCATCATCACTATAGCGTTCGTCCCATCGTGCTTTCCAAGGATCTATTTGTTCAGTCATACAACTCTTAGTTTTAAAGTATCATTTTATTCCTTCCACAAAAAACTTCTTCACTTCTCTATTCATCCTTCAACATAAATACAACTCATGACCTGTTGAAATTAATGGGGAGGCGTTAATCCTTATAGAGCAACAAAATTAGTGATCTAAAAGAGATTTTAGGCTAATAGATTTTATCTATGTTTAGATAAACACATTCGATTTGGTTTATAAATCAACAGCCTCTACTTTTGGGCATCAACATAACTCACGTACTAAAATGGAAGATAAATCACACGCGCACAGCGGTAATAGCAGCGGAGAAGGAAAATGTCCTTTTCATCATGGAGCGAAAGCACCGGTAGCAGGCAGAGGAACAGGCAACCGCGATTGGTGGCCGAATCAAGTTAATCTAAGCATACTGCACCAACATCATCCGATATCGAATCCATTGGGAACAGCTTTTGATTATGCGGAAGAATTTAAGAAGCTCGATTACGGTGCACTTAAATCTGACTTAACGAACCTCATGACCAATTCGCAAGACTGGTGGCCTGCAGACTGGGGACATTACGGAGGATTATTTATCCGTATGGCATGGCATAGTGCGGGAACCTATCGCACCTCTGACGGACGTGGAGGCGGCGGAACAGGCAATCAACGTTTTGCTCCGTTAAACAGTTGGCCCGACAATGGCAATCTCGATAAAGCACGAAGATTGTTGTGGCCTATCAAACAAAAATACGGTAACAAAATATCGTGGGCCGATCTTATGATACTTGCCGGAAATGTTGCATTAGAATCGATGGGATTTAAGACCTTCGGTTTTGCCGGCGGCCGTGCTGATATTTGGCAACCGGAAGAAGATATTTATTGGGGAGCAGAAAAAGAATGGTTGGGAGATAAGCGTTACAGTGGAGAACGTGATTTAGAAAATCCGTTAGCAGCAGTGCAGATGGGATTGATATATGTAAATCCTGAAGGGCCGAACGGAAATCCTGATCCTGTAGCATCGGGACGTGATGTAAGAGAAACTTTTGCGCGCATGGCAATGAACGACGAAGAAACAGTAGCTCTTGTTGCAGGCGGTCATACTTTTGGTAAGGCTCACGGTGCCGGAGATCCGAAGTTAGTTGGTCCGGAGCCTGAAGCAGCGTCGATAGAAGCACAAGGATTGGGTTGGATAAATGCATTAGGAAGTGGAAAAGGCGTTCACACAACAACAAGTGGAATTGAAGGAGCATGGAAACCTAATCCGACAAAATGGGACAATGGATACTTCGATATGTTGTTCGGATACGAGTGGGAATTAACAAAAAGTCCTGCAGGAGCACATCAATGGACAGCGAAGAATTGCAAGCCAGAACATATGATTCCTGATGCACACGATCCAAATAAAAAACATGCTCCGATGATGACGACCGCAGATTTATCATTGCGATTTGATCCTGCTTTTGAAAAAGTTTCAAGAAAGTTCCATCAAGATCCGCAAGCATTTGCAGATGCATTTGCGAGAGCGTGGTTTAAATTAACGCACAGAGATATGGGTCCGAAGGCTTTGTACTTAGGGCCAGAAGTTCCGCAGGAAGAATTAATATGGCAAGATCCGTTACCGCAGAGAAGTGGTGAAATAATAAACGACAAAGACATTGCATTACTAAAAGAAAAAGTACTTGCATCGGGAGTATCCATTTCGCATTTAGTAGAAACTGCTTGGGCATCGGCATCAACATTTAGAGGTTCTGATAAACGCGGAGGAGCTAACGGTGCGCGTATCCGCTTAGCGCCACAAAAATTCTGGGAGGTAAATAATCCTCCACAATTATCAAAAGTATTGAGTACTCTTGAAGCTATTCAAAAAGAATTTAACGATGCCAACAAAGAGAGAAAAGTATCGATTGCTGATTTAATTGTATTAGCTGGAAATGCAGCAATTGAAAAAGCAGCAAAAGACGCAGGACATACAATAAAAGTATCATTCACACCTGGAAGAGTAGATGCAACGCAAGAACAAACAGACGTAGAAAGTTTTGGTGTATTAGAACCGCAAGCGGATGGATTTAGAAACTATCAAAAGAAAATTTACACTGTATCGGCAGAAGAACTTTTAGTTGACAAAGCACAATTATTAAAACTAAGTGCTCCTGAGATGACGGTATTAATTGGAGGGTTGCGAGTATTAGGATCTAATGCGAATGGTTCACAACATGGAGTACTAACACAACGAGTTGGGCAATTAACAAACGACTTCTTCTTGAATTTGCTCGACATGAATAACCAGTGGGTGCCGACGAGTGAAATGAAAGAAAGCTATGAAGCTCATGATCGAAAAACGGGAAGCAAAAAATGGACTGCATCGCGAGTGGATTTAGTATTCGGATCAAATTCACAATTAAGAGCCATTGCAGAAGTATATGCTCAGAATGACAATCGAGAAAAATTTGTGATCGACTTTGCGAAAGCGTGGAGTAAAGTAATGGAATTAGATCGATTTGACATTAAATAAAATTAAACTACAAAAATAAAACCCCGAATTCTAATTGATTTCGGGGTTTTGTTTTTAATGATGTTCGACTTCATAGCGATCATCATTCACTTGAGGGTTAGCAATGACGAGGAACGAAAGATCAACATCATTTAAAAAACAAAAGGCTCCTATTGAAGTAGGAGCCTTTAGAGAAACTAAAAAATAATTTATTCTTTAATGAATTTAATCGTGTTTGAAGAAACTGTTCCTACTTGCAATAAATAGATGCCGGAAGAAAGAGAAGAAATATATAGTGCCTCCTCATTATTTGAGAAAACACCCTCTAATACTCTAACGCCGGTAGAAGAAAACACTGAATATTTTTGATTGATGATTGAATAATCAGCTGTAATATTAAGAGTAGAGTAAGCAGGATTTGGCGCTAAAGAAATTCCATTAAATTGAACAGAAGATTCGTTCAAAGCAGTAGGAGAAAAGGAATTCAGGAAAACTTTCCAATATTGATTATTAGGTACACCGAAGCAATCTCTGTAAGTACCTGTTCCTTGAGAAAACAAAACAAGATCACTTTTATTATCACCATTTATATCGATAACTGACCAGCCATTACTATTTACATCATACGAACCAGTATTTGCTAACATATTGTAACCATATAGATGACCAGAGCTAAGATATCCGCCTGCAGGTAATGTCCAATTTACAGCGTTTGTATTAAAGCCATTTCCTGTGTTATAATAGACTTTCCAATACGGACTTGATCCAACGCCAAAACAATTAGCGTATGTTCCATCTCCAATTGTTGTGACAACCAGATCAATTAAATGATCGTTATTCAAATCGCTAAGCGACCATCCATTACTCAAATTTCCGTAGTAAGGGTCACCACTTGTAGCAAAGTATCCATAATTATGTCCACTTGACGTATATCCACCGGAAGGCAAAGTCCAATTTATTGGAGTAGTATTAAATCCTGCACCATTATTCAAATATACTTTCCAATATTGATTATTAGGCAATCCGAAGCAGTCTTTAAAGGTGCCGGTTCCTTCCGACGTAACCACTAAATCAGGTTTGTTGTCGTTATTAAAATCAATAACTGACCAGCCATTACAATTTTGATAATAGCCTCCTATTTCATCGGTACCGAAGTATCCATACAAGTGGGATCCGTCATTATATCCACCTGTAGGTAAACTCCAGTTCACTGCTGTAGTTGAAAAGCCTGTAGCGGAACCGGCATATACTTTCCAATATTGAGAAGAAGGCAATCCGAAACAATCTCTATATGTTCCCGTTCCTTGACAAACGACTACTAAATCCGGATAGCCATCAGCATTATAATCATTCACCGACCAGCCATTACTTCCACTATCATACGTACCCTGTTCATACATTGAAAACCAACCGTAGAGATGTCCACTGCTTAAATAACCACCATTTGGAAGAGTATAATTAGTAGCTGTTGTAGAAAAGCCGCTTCCGGTATTTAAATATACTTTCCAATATTGAGAAGAAGGCAATCCGAAGCAATTTCTATACGTTCCATTTCCTTGGCAAACAACTACTAAATCGGGAAGATGATCATTATTCATATCCATCAAATTCCAACCATTTGAACTATTGTGATAGCTGCCCATGGTCGATATTGAAAAATATCCATACAAGTGACTGCCATCATAATATCCTCCAGTTGGTAGTGTCCAGTTGATAGGTGTAGTGGAATAGGAAGTTCCATTATTTAAATAGACTTTCCAATATTGCGATGATGGAAGACCAAAGCAATCGCGATAAGTACCTGTACCTTTACTTGTAACAACCAGGTCAGGCTTTTGATCATTATTCATGTCCATAATTGACCAGCCATTGCTATTACTGTCGTAAGATCCAGTTTCCGCCAAATTAAAATAGCCATAATTATGAGAGCTAGAAATATAGCCACCGGTGGGCAAGCTATAATTTACAGCGGTGGTAGGAAATCCTTGTCCGAAGGAAGACAAAGAGAAGAAGAGAAGAACAATTGAAAGTAAAGTTTTATTCATATCTTTTTGTTTTGGGTTCGCAAAGTTATGAAACGAAAAGGAGAGAATTAAACGAAATAATTTAAAAATGCACTTTGCAATAAACAGGCAAATGATCAGAGAGCCACAAATTATTTTTTCTTCTTTCGTTGATATGTTGATAGTCGGTTACAATCATGTTTTTCGTAAAAATATAATCGATACGTTTTGTAACGGAATCGGTCACATTAAAAGCATTAAAAGTACCTGAAGGCCCGGAAGTCTTTACATTCTTGCTACTAAACCCACAATCCATTTTAGAGAGAAACAATTGAGCTGCGGATTCATCGGGAGTAGAATTAAAATCGCCCATTACAATCAATTTATTTTTTGCAAGATTATTCGTGTTGATAATACTCCAAATCAACTCTGCCGACTTCTCGCGCGCAACTTTTCCAATATGGTCCATGTGCGTATTAAAAACATAAATAGTATCGGAGTGATTCAAGCTAATCAGTGTAGCCAAAGTTACGATACGTTCCATTGCAGCATCCCATCCTACCGAAACTTTTTCGGGAGTAGGAGAAAGCCAATACGTTTTAGTAGCGAGCAAAGAAAACTTCTTCGTATTAAAAAACACGGCGGAAAATTCCCCTTTCTTATCGCCATCATCGCGACCAACGCCGGCGTAATAATAATCAGTTAAAGAAGAATCAAGAAATGTAACTTGACTATATAAGCCCTCTTGAATTCCTAGTACATCGGGGTGATAGTTTAAGATCATCGACGACAATTCGTCTCTTCTATTTACCCATGAATTCTCCTTATCTCCGGCATTATCGTAACGCAGGTTAAAGGACATAAAAGTAGACTGTGCATTTGAGCTATATGTTGACTTACATATTAGTAGCAACAATAAGACAAACTTCTTCATGTGTGGGAGGGGTTAATGAATCAAACTTACAATAAAAATTTAATCTATTGCAGATTTCATTCGTCAATGATGAAAAATTCAATGGCTCTAAAATAAAAAGATGCTGTTTCGGCTCTTAACCAACCGAAACAAGCATCTAAGAAAAGACCAATCTGACTATGCTTTAAGACAATAATTTTTGTCTTTTATTATTTACTTTATAATTACAATTTTCCGAGTAACGTGTTTTGACCCCGAATCAATTGAAATAAAATAAGATCCAGGAATTAAATTTTTATTAGGCGAACAACTAAACTTATGTGCTCCGCCAGAAAGACTATTCATTCTTTCAGACCAAACTAATTCACCTGATTGGTTTCTTAATGACACCTCAACTTCCTTATCGGTATCTGTATAGAAAATAATATTGACTTTTCCACTTGAAGGATTAGGAAATACTTGTAATAAAAAAGGATTCGAGCTAATATTAATCAAATCACTCGTAACAGCATTTTTAACGATGTAAACTCTAAAGATAGAATTAGCAGATGAGGTACCATTCGACCCCATCATACCAGTATTAAAAACGTTCGGAGAAGGACTAGTAATTCCTCCATAAATATAACCTGCAAGGATAGTATCATTAGGAAGCGAATCATATTTCAACACGCCATTTCGATAGAAAGAAAGATTGTTGTCTGGAATGAATTCGGAACCTGCACCAAGAAATGAAGGCAATTCGATTGGAAGTTTGTATTCATTCATAATACCGGTTGGAGATCTTTTTACGCAAGCAATAGTTTTAACAAAGGGAACATTATCATCTTGTATTAATTGACCTGAATTTTCATAGTACTGTGACATACCACCAAAGAACAAATTGTACATTTCATTCATTGAGTCCGAATGCATCGAAATATTTGCGCATTGATACTGATTAAAGTATTGAGCAAAGCTATTATTTGCAGAATAATTAATACTATCAATTATCACGCAATTTAAATAAGGTAAATCCGCTACCGTTTGGAACACACCAGAAAAAACGGTCAACCCTTCTTCTCCGGATGGTAAAATTTGAGGAAGCATATTAAAATCTCTTCTGTGAAGATTTGTGTTATCTGTTATCGACTGCAAGTGATTTACAACTAAATTAGTGCCATCATCAGTAAGTGTGAATTTTCTTATTTGATTCGAGTAGGTTTGAGTGAAAGAACCCATACCCATTGAATTATAAGTACCATCAAAATTTTGTCCTCCTACTAGATAATAAGTGTCATTTATTTTTTCAAGTTGCCCACCTGTGACTTGAAAATTTGAATCTGTATATTGTCTAAAATAAGAAGAAATTGTATTTCCATTTATTACTGCATCTATTAGCCCTGGAACATCTATCGCGGTAATTTTATCAAAAGTTTTATGGCTTGATAAAGACGATTTATAACCATATCCCCCAAGAACGTATAAAAAATTCCCATCTTGAAAATACTCCATATTGGTTGAACCGAGTTGTTCTTTTAAATCAACAGGTAATGTAGAAGTAGAAGTAGTCCACATTTGTCCTGCAAGAGGATCAACAACAATAACTTGATTATTATTAGATGAAGCCGGAAACGGTGGACCCATCATTCCCATTCCCATTGACTTATGCAAACCATCGGTTCGTCCACCAACAATCAGCCATTTACCATTATTGGTACCATAACAAAACGACTGAACTCCAACCATGCCCGGAATACTCATAGGCTCAACATAAACACTAAACGGAAGCGATTGCGAGAATGACAAATCACAACCTAAAAGAATCAGTAGTGTTAATAGGTTTTTAATACTTCGCATAGTAAATTTTTTAATTGTTGCTACCAGGATTCTGAATATCTCTAATTCGACTTGTGCTTACATAAATACTTCGTAATATTTTCAGATTATAAAGGAAGAAACACAATGCTAAAATTTGATTGAAGTTTAACATGAAATTGAGGTTTATTTAAATATTATTCAGCCAATGGGTGAGAAACGAAAAGCATTTCTCACCCGAAAATTTTTCTATTAATGCATTCTTTGAAACATTCTATTTCAAAATTAATGATCAGAATGTTTTTCGTCACCCTTATTGCACTTCTCAACAATAACATGGAAAGTATCATGCAAATTACTTAAAGCTGTTTTGATTTGCTCATCATTCGCTTTCTCTGTAATTAGGGTTTGAAGTTTTTTACTATCTACCGCCAATTTATTAACTGCTTCCTTTATTGCATCATTTTCAAATTGGGATGGGATTTTTGATTGTGCTAATGCTTCAGCCTTTGTAACCATTTCTCCAATTCGTTCTTTAATTGGGGATAGATTTCCCTCTTCACTAGGATGAAAGGTTGGAGACATTACACCATGGAAGGTTTTTAATTCCGGCCACAAATCAAACTTTGATTGCGCTTTGGCAACATTTGATAATAACAGCATTGATACAATGCTCAACAGCAAGATTTTTACAGTTTTCATTTTTTTATTGTTTAATAAATTTGAATGATTTTATGTTGTTTTTATTTGTTTTGACCCGAATAAAATATTCTCCCGGTACAAACGATTCAACGGGTAAAGAAGTACCATTGCTTTTTTGTGAATAGGCGGCTTTTCCGTCACTATTAAACACTATAGTATATTCTGGGATTTCATTATTGGGGAGTTTAATGTAAACAGAATTAGCTGTTGGGTTGGGGAATATTGTGACTAATTCAACATTCGAAGAAATATCGTTATCAACTCCTAGAATTGTTGAAACATCCCACAATGTAACATCACTAAGAATGTTTCCCGTAACAATTTTATTTCCGTTTGGAGACCATGCAACAGCTCTTACTTCACCACTATCTTGAACTCCAAACGTCGACATTAATGTGCCGGTGTTTAATTCCCAAATCTTGCAAGTACTATCTGATGACGCGGAAACTATCTTACTTCCATCGGGTGAAATATCAATTGCATTTACATCAGCGGTATGGCCTATTATAGTTCTTACCAAAGCGCCGGTGTTAATATCCCAAACTTTAATTTTATTATCTCGACTAGCAGAAATAACATATTGGTTATTAGGAGTAACTTTCACCCCTGAAACATATTCTGTATGGCTAATGCAAGTATGAAGCAATGTTCCGGCAGCACTCCATATTTTTATTTTATTGTCACTTCCTCCGGTTATTATAAAGTTGCCGTCTGGAGAATATGCAACCGTAGTAACCCAGCTTGCATGAGCACTAATATCATTCGATAATGTTCCCGAAGGAATATTATAAATTTTCATTTTTCCATTTGAACATCCTACTGCAACTTTATCGTTAGCTGGAGATATTGCAGTTGCAAAACCATAAGAAGTTCCTGTATTAATCGTATCAAGAATAACAGGAGATGCGCCCGAGTTATCAAACACGAAGATGTTTCCAAATTCTTCAATAGCGGCGATATAATTCGAATTAGAACTAAAGGTTACACCCATAATGCACATATAGGTACTTCCTACAGAATAGTCCCAATCGAGTGAGCCGGTATTCATATCAAATACGCGAATTGATGCAGGATGACAATCGGTTCCGCTAATAATCTTTTGTCCATCAGAGCGGAATGTTACGCCATTGATTGGATTTAGGATTGGATTCGCTTTCATTGTCCAATCGATTGATTGTGCTGTCAATATTTCAGAAATCAAGAGCAATGCGAATAGAATTTTCTTTTTCATAAATTAAACGAATAAGTTACGCCTAAATTTTTCAGGTGTTAAGTTGGTAGATTTTTTAAAGAACGTTATAAAGTACGACGTGGATTCAAATCCCAGTTTTGATGCTATATCTTTTACCGAACTATCAGTAAACTGAAGCAATCTTTGCGCCTCCATTTGAACCCTCTTTCTAATTAAATAGCCCGCGGTACAACCAACAATCTCCTTGCATGTTTTATTAAGATAATTGGGACTTACCTCTAATAAAATTGCGTATTCAGTTGGAAGTTTCTTCGTTTCATAATGCTGGTCAATTTGAAACTCGAATTCCTTAATAAGTAAGTGCTTTGAGCTTGTTAAAATAGTTTTATCTATTAGAAGACTGTTTCTTTCAATTCCAGTTAAAACTATATACAAATACGATCTAAGTACATTTGCCGATTCTTTGTGAACAGAAATATATTCGTCAACAATTAAGTTAATAATAGTTCCTATTTTAGAATAAGACTCTTGACTAAGTTGAATGAATGGTTTGCTATCGCGATCTAAAAAGGTGAATTGGTTAGCAATTGCACTCTTTTCTTGGTTAAGAATAAAATCTTCGGCAAAGCAGAATATTTTACCTTTCGCGTTCGCACTTAATTTAATGCCGGTTATGCAATTTGGTTTAACAACAAAAACACTAGACTTTTTAGGGTGAACTTTAAATTGATCAATTATTATTTCTCCCTCGGCAGATTCCACAAAAATTAGAATATAAAAATCTACTTTATGCGGTTGCTTTATAATAGGATATTGAATAACGAAATCATTTAAATTTCCAGCCCAAAAGTGCCTAATTTTTTCATCAAACAAACCAATATTGCAAACAGCAACATTTGTTGTTTGCATAGTTTAGAATGAAATTAAATAAAGAGGGATGGGGAAATTTTTAGCCTAAGCTTTCGGGAGGGTGGTCTAATGACCCATAAAAATCGGGCTTCCCGTAATCTTGAAAAAGTTCATGACAGATCTTCGATATAATAATTACATCTAAATTCGTCAACTGTTTTGTTGGTTCTTGGTAGTATAATTGCAATTCACTTTGATATGAACAAGACGGCTTCTCTTGTTGCTTTTCATTTTCACTTAACTGCTTATTTAAGTAACATTGCCCTTTACAGACCGGTATTTTATCAAAACGATTTACACAAATGTTATTAGAGATAAAATCTTGCTGAAGATAAAATATGCCTATAGTCCATAGATTCCCTGCGCATTGAATGCTCAATGCAAACAAAAGGAATATGGAAAGAAGTTTTTTCATCTTCGGCAAAGCTAAGGTTTATTTTATTCCTCTAAAAGAAGTTTAATGTCTTTTATCAACTGATTGGTTGCTTCAGCATTTGTTCCGTCATACACGCCTCTTATATGTCTCGACTTATCAATCAACAACAAACCTCCGCTATGTACTAATCCCCCGGGTGCTGTACTATCCGAATATGCAATTGAATAATATCCCTTTTCAGCGATATAGAAAATACTATCTTTATTTCCAGTAACGAAATTCCACTTTTTCGTATCAATATTCAATCCTTTTGTATAGTTTTTTAGTCTTTCACAATTATCGTTTTCCGGATCTACTGTGTGCGAAAGAAAAAGCACCTCCGGATTATTTTTGAATTCATTATAAACAATATTCATCTCAGAATTCATTTTGGGGCAAATTGTTGGACAAGATAAAAAGATAAAGTCTGCTATATAAATCTTGTCTGCAAAATATTGTTCCGTGATGGGTAAACTATCTTGATTTACAAAAGAAAATGGCGGAATTACAGGGTAGTTGGTCTCATTATCAATTTGAACTGGAGTTCCCAGATATGGCAAATGCTTTGATTGGTTATTACAGCCTACAATTGCTAATAACAAAATCGCTATCCCCCACTTTTTCATTTAGCAAAGGTATTAATATTCAACATCTGTTCATGAATACTTAGTTGTTTTATCTCCTTTTGTAATAATTTAATTCCCTTGCCTTTTCTAAATCAGTTTTGATGCATCTCCTATGTTACTTTACAAACATGTAAACACTAGGGTTAAACCCATACAAAGTATCCCTTTTTAGAAGGATTTTAAGTAATGCAAATGTGACCTTCGGTTCCAATATAACATCCCATCTGTTTACGAAAGCATTTCCTTATCTCCGGCGTTATCGTAACGCAAGTTAAAAGACATAAAAGAATATTGTGCGATTAATTGAAAATGAAAAAAACAGATTATGGTAGAAGTGAATATATGTTTTTTCATTATACGTTCTATGTCGGGATAGATATTGATTATTGCATTTAGTCTTGCATCCCTTTTCCGGCCAATATTTTCTCAGTAGCTTTTTCAATTCTTCCGGCACGTGTATCCGACTGCTTTGCTGCAGAAAAATGCAGGAGGTATCCGCGTTGTCGTCCGGGAGTAAGAGCATAAAACGCTTTTTTGAATGCTGCCGATTTCTTAAAAGCATTTGTTAATTCAACAGGGACCTCCATTTCATCGGCCTTTTTTGAAACCACCTTTTTGCCGGATTCTTCTAGCTGAATTACCTCTTTCAAGAACTTCTTGATATCGCGTTCTTGTTTAAGCACCTGTTTAACATCGTTAAAGCGTAAAAAGCGAACTGATTGTGAATTTTCACCCGGCATTACCAATAAACTTTTAGGATCAGAAAGAAGAGCCCCTTTAAAAAAACTAATCACGCAGTTATCTTTGAATGCTGTTACCATAACAACATTTTTTCCTTTCCAAGTATATGTTGGCATTCCCCATTTACGTTCTTCGGTAAATCCTCCGGCGAGAACAATGCGGCGCATTTCAATTAATGGAGCGGTCCAGTTATGCACTTTACACTGTGGGGTACCGCCTAGCTTACAGCGACCACAACCATCTAATAAATATTGATCAACGAGTGGGTTCATAGAGGCAAATTTAAAGAAAGATTTCTACTAGCAAAGAGCATTTGACAAACCTTACGAAGTCTTCCCGTTAAACGGATTAAACTGACGCATTTTAAAACCAGTACCGATAGCGCGTTGTACTGCTTGATCGCCGAAGCGTTGACGCATTTTATCCATTGCTTGATAGAGGTTAATCATTTCTTCGGAATCCTCGAAGAGATTAATTTGTTGTCCTCCACCCACCAAATGACTAAACCTCACGCCGAGCAATCGAATCAACATTCTTCGCTCATACAATTTGTCGAATAATTCTTTCGCGCGTTGAATGAGGGTATGATCACTTGAAGAATAAGGTATTCTGGCTTGCATGGTATGCGTATCAAAATTGGAGTACCTAATTTTTACGGTAACGCATGCCGTTAGTTTATCTTCACTACGCAGTTGATATCCCAGTTTCTCGGTCATTTTAACGATGAGGGCTTTAAGAAAAGCAACATCGGTAGTATCTTGCTCAAAGGTTTCCTCGCAAGAGATTGATTTGCGTTCTGAATACGGCTCTACGGGCGTATTATCGATTCCGTTAGCTTTTTTCCATAGTACATGTCCGTTATCGCCTAATACACGTGTGAGGAGTTCAGGAGGCATCTGTTGGAGCGTAAGGACTTTTTCAACTCCCATACTTCGTAAAAGAGTATAGGTTTTATCGCCTACCATCGGAATTTTCTTCACTGAAAGTGGCGCTAAAAAATCCTTTTCATTTCCGAAATCAATTTTACGTTGGCCGTTGGGTTTAGCTTCGCCGGTAGCCACCTTCGAAACAGTTTTATTCTGCGACAAGCCGAAGGAGATGGGTAGTCCGGTTTCCTTTGTAATCTTCGACCGGAGTTCGGTAGCATAATCATAGCAGCCATAAAAGCGATCCATGCCACTCATATCGATATAAAACTCATCGATAGACGATTTTTCATACACGGGAACTTTTTCCTTGATGATATCGGTAACCATTCCGGAGTAATAACTATATCGCTCGTAATCACCGCGAATAATAATAGCATCGGGGCATAATCGTCGAGCCATACGGATAGGCATTGCAGAATGAACGCCAAAGGCGCGGGCCTCATAACTACAAGCGGCCACCACTCCGCGATCGCTCGATCCACCCACAATAACGGGCTTGTTCAAGAGGGCGGAGTTCTCTAACCTCGAAACAGATACGAAGAAACTGTCGAGGTCCATATGGACAACGGTGCGGTTTTGAGAGGTCATTTTGAGGTTACAAAAATAGTATTTACTTTTGACTGCAATACGATCAAATGTAAGGACTGCAATATAAACAAACAAAACTCTTAATACAAGATTAGATTTGACTTAACCGCGGGGAGCGCGGGGAAGGCGCGGAGGACGCATTGAATTACTTTTCATACAACCCTTTTAACCAACAAACATTATGTCACAACTACAAGTACCTAACAAAAAACAAGAGGAAACAAATCAAATAAAGAACGAAAATGGGGAAAATGGAAATACAGAACAAAAAATTTACCCCATAGATCGCTATGAAGATAAAATAGCTGAAGCAATTAAGAACGCCGCAATACATGTTCATAAAAGCTTAGGCCCCGGCCTATTGGAAAGTGCCTATGAAGAATGTCTTGCCTACACGCTTGAAAAAGAAGGCTGGAATATTAAACGTCAGCATCCTATGCCATTAATCTTTGAAGAAGTGAAAATGGATATTGGTTATCGGTTAGATATAATGGTAGAAGAGAAAGTTATTATTGAAATTAAATCTGTCGAAGCAATAAATGACGTCCATGTTGCACAGATATTAACCTATTTGAAACTATCCGGATGTAAACTTGGATTACTTATCAATTTTAATTCTTCAAAAGTCATGAATGGCTTTCGCAGAATTGTAAATAAATTATAACTCCGCGTCCCTAGCGCCTTCCCCGCGCTCCCCGCGGTTAAACAAAACACACATCACTACTTATGCACTTCAACACCAACATCAAACTACTTCGTCAACGTCGCAAGCTTACGCAAGATATGGTAGCGGGAGAATTGGGCGTTAGCCGTTCAACGTTAAACAGCTATGAAAATGGCAGTGTACAAAACCCTACACTAGAAGCTTTATTATCGTTTTCAAAGTATTTCAAAATGAGCATTGATACGCTCGTGAAAATTGATTTGTCGAGAGTATCAGAATTTCAGTTATCGGAACTAGAGCGAGGGCATGATGTATTTGTAACAGGAGCCAAGTTGCGAGTATTGGCAACAACGGTTGATAGCGACAACAAAGAGAATATTGAAGTTGTTCCGATTAAAGCGAAGGCAGGATACAAAAGTGGATATGCAGATCCGGAGTTCATAAAAAAGCTTCCTACATTTCAGTTGCCGATATTATTTGGAGAAAGAAAATACCGAATGTTTCAAATTACGGGAGATTCGATGTTACCTATTCCCGATAAGAGTTGGGTAATTGGTGAGTATGTAGAAAATTTTTACGATGTGAAAGATGGCAACGCCTATGTTTTTCTTACAGAAGACGACGGTGTTGTTTTTAAAGTAGCAACGAATCAAATCAAGAAAAAGAAAAGTCTATTGTTATCCTCTTTAAATCCGGCGTATGAACCCTATGAAGTTCCGGTTAACGAGATACGAGAAATCTGGAAATTCTGTAACTACTTAAGCTCTGAAATTCCTGATAAGTACTGGGAAAAGGATCGCATTTTGAAGAAAATTGAGAAGATGGAATCGGAGATGAAGACGTTGAAAGAAGATTTGGCTTCTTGATGTTTTAATTAGAAGGTAGGAGAACAAATTAGTGTTTGCATAAAAAAGAAAGAGGAATCATTACGATTCCCCTTTCTTTCAATAATAACCTAACACAACCTACAAAACTCTTAGCGCGGTTATTTACGCTTTATAACGTTAACGCCTTACCGATATTATGAATTACAATTTAATTCCCACTTCGTTAAGCGGTTTTCTTTTTCGAGGAGCTGTTTCTCTCGATTGAAACGGTTCCGGAAGGGAAGTAACATCGCCTGGATATCCTAAAGCAATAAAAACAGCCGGTTCGTAACCCTGCGGAATTTCAAACAACTCTTTTGTTTTAGTCATATCGAATCCGCCTAAAAGATGTCCGACGATACCTTCAGAAGTAGCTTCGAGCATTAAATTTTGATTAGCGGCACCAACATCATGCATTGCATGACGATTTACATTTCCATTATCGAAATGCGTTTTTACCAGTGAGATCATCAACACTGCGGCATGTTGTGCCCAAACTTGATTTCCGGGAAGTAACGCCTCCACAAACTTTTTAAAATTTTCGCTTTCGCGATGAGCATAAATGTACAACCACGGTTGTTCGTTCATACTACTTGAAGCCCAAGAAGCGGCTTCAATTAACTGTTCAGCAATGGCATTAGAAATTGGGGCACTATCAAACGACCGTGCACTCCATCTCCTTCTAATCACCTCCTGAACAGGGTATTTGGTTTCTGCAATTTTTTCCATTGTGCAGTTTTTGTTTTTCGAATTATGGTAACATCCGTATTATAAAGCGGATGTTACCATAACGCATAAATTGTCTTATTGTTTTACCAATTGAACTTCTGCGTGAATCTTCACTTCTTCACTTACTAACACGCCACCTGATTCAACAACAGAATTCCATGTTAAACCGAAATCGTTACGGTTAATTTTTCCTGTTAAGCTAAATCCTGCTTTAGTATTTCCCCAAGGATCTTTAGCGATACCACCAAAGTCAACAGCTAATGTAACAGGCTTCGTAACTTCACGAATTGTTAAGTTTCCGTTTAGTGCATATTCATCGTCAGATTTTTTCTCGAATGATGTAGCAGAAAAAGAAAGTTGCGGATGATTTGCTGCGTCGAAAAAGTCAGGTGATTTTAAGTGACCGTCACGTTGTTCGTTTCCTGTATTGATTGAATCGATATCAGCAGTAAAGTTAATTTTACCTTTTGTAAAATCATCTCCTTCCGTTTCTGCGTTGATATCAAATTTTCCAAATGATCCAGAAACATTAGTGATCATTAAGTGCTTAATTTTAAAGCCAATTTCTGAGTGAGTTGGGTCTAGTGCCCATTTAGTTGTAGACATGATATTAATTATTGAATTTAGGATTGTGAATTTAAGATTAGCGAAGCCACTTCTTATTATCGAGTAAACTTCGAATTGTTTTTATTGATTAATTATTGCGCGATGATTCCATATTTCCCCGCTTCATAATCGTGAATTGCTTCTATTATTTCGGCTCTATTATTCATCACAAAAGGGCCATAGGAAGCCATCGGTTCTTCTATTGGTTCACCAGCCATTAACAGGAACTCACTGTTACGCATAGCCGAAATTTCGATGTTTTGATTTTCTTCATTAAACCACACCAAATGTTGCTCAGGAATTTCATATCCGTCGGTCGACAATTCTCCCTTAGTTACAAAAATTGAACTATGGAAGTTTTGAGGTATTGGCATCGATAATTTATCTCCGGCATTCATGATACCATGCATCAATAAAATAGGAGTAAATGTTTCGGCGGGACCAGTTTTATCAGCGAAGCTTCCTGCTATTAGACGTAGTGTTGAGTTCTCTATTTTAATTGCCGGAATATTTTCAGAAGGAATGTCTTGGTACTTCGGTTTCGACATTTTCGCACTGCGAGGTAAATTCACCCATAATTGAATTAAGTGCAATACACCTCCTGTTTTTGAAAAACTTTCCGGTGCACCTTCAGAGTGAATAACGCCACTTCCTGCGGTCATCCATTGTACGTCGCCGCCTTTAATAGAGCCTGAATTTCCCATACTGTCTTTATGCTCCACCATTCCCTCAAAAAGAATTGTTACGGGTTCAAATCCACGGTGAGGATGAGGGGGAACAAAGAAAGGTTTCCCTGCGGGGATATCATTCGGACCAAAATGGTCGAGCATAATAAAAGGACTGATTTGATCAACCCATTGGTTAGGTAATGGGCTCAAAACTGATTGGCCTTCCCCTAAACTTTTCCGCTGTGATGCGATGATTTTACGAACCGTTTTCATGCTGTTTCCTTAAAAATAACAGCACAAATGTACTTACATTTGTTGTATATACAAGTATTTTTAAATGAAGAGCGTATATATTATTGATAATCAGAAATATAATTTCCATAAAGTCGAATTAGACGACTGCTTTTTAAGCCAGTTAAAGTCCTTTTTGACCAATTTAAAGTCCATTTTTCCCTAGCTTCGCGACCATTATCAGCCTCAACAATACTTAAGTTAATACGTCGGTTTGCACCTCCTTAACAACCCTAATCATATACCACCGCCGGCCTCCTTTACCTACTTAGTTGAAGGCATGCCCCACCCATTATGCTTGTTAGCGGCCGAGCAATTGCAGCAATATTTGAAGGAAGAACTAGTAATAGAACACAACTTTGGATTAGGTGAATCTGAAGGTCCAATAATTGGTAAAATGTTTGGTGTTTTAGTCGTACAAAACAGCGATGACGAAATCGGTTTTCTTGCGGCATTCTCAGGAAAGATGGCCGGCACAAATGATCATTCGATGTTTGTTCCTCCGGTTTTCGACTTACTCACTGAAAACAGCTTTTTAAATGTGGGTATGGCAAAATTGAATGAAATGAATGAAGTAATTCGTCTCATTGAAAAAGAAAAAGGTAGCGATGATCGATTAGAACAACTAAAATCAGAACGAAGAAATTTTTCGAATGCTTTACAGATGGAAATTTTCGATCATTATCATTTTTTAAATAGCAGCGGACAAACAAAAAGTTTAAGAGAAATTTTTTCAGATGTTGAATATAAAAATCCTCCGGCAGGAGCTGGAGAATGCGCCGGGCCAAAGCTATTTCAATATGCCTATCAGCATCAATTAAAGCCATTAGCTATTGCTGAATTTTGGTGGGGACAATCGCCTAAGTCAGCAACATGGATTCATGGTAATTACTATACACCTTGCAAAGAAAAATGTGTACCCATATTATCATGGATGACTAGTTGAATTGTAAAAATTGTATCATAATTTTCTTTGATATGATATTTGTCGTTTTTACGAAGAATACGTTTCGTTTGTCAATTTATAGTTTCGTTTCAAATTATTGAATAAACGAGACCTCCGACAAAAATTTCCATTTATGAATAATCCGATAGAATACGTACCGATTCTTACCACCTGCTTTTCGATTTACTTTACCATAGAAATCTTCAAACATTATCAATACCGAAAAACATCTTATTTACTTTGGTGGACACTAGGAGTATTAACCTTTGGCATGGGCACTTTAGCCGAAAGCATTAATGTATTATTCGGATGGCACGAAATGAATGTCAGATATTGGTACATTGTTGGCGCTTTGCTAGGAGGATTTCCATTAGCGCAGGGGTCGGTTTATTTATTGCTTAGTAAAAAATTTGCCGACATCACATCTATAATTTTCACATTGATGATAATAACCGGAGGCATTGCTGTAATTCTTACTCCAATTTCAATTCCCGAAGGATTTAACTACAAACTAACGGGGGCTGTTTTTGCATGGAAATGGGTACGACTATTTTCGCCACTGATAAATATTTATGCCTTCATTTTCTTAGTTGGCGGAGCGATATATTCAGCAATTAAATTTAGAAAAGTTTTACAGCGCAACGATAATGGAGGACCCGAAAAAGAAAACAAAGCAATAACAGCTGCGAGATATAAAGGAAATATTTTCATTGCCATTGGAGGATTACTTCCGGGAATAGGAGGAACATTTACACGAATGGGATATGTAAATGTTCTATTCATAACCGAATTACTTGGCTTAATTTTAATTTATGTAGGTTACAGAATTATTAAAGAAGGAAAGAAAAGTTTAAGAGTTGCATAATATAAAAAAACACCGCCGAAACCAATCTTACAACGATTCGATTTCGGCGGCGCCTTAACATATTTCTAAAAGAAATTATCTTTCAATTATTACTTTCAACATTTTGTTCTTGACACTTTCACTATTCAATGTGACAATATAAAGTCCCTCTGCAAAAGAAGCTGTATTGATTTTAAGTGTTGCGTCTTGCGATGCACTTTCGTTTTCATACACCACTTGTCCGAGGGTGTTCACACATTTCACGCTGACAAATCAATCATCATCTCCTCCTTCATGATCTCCACCATAGCCCTCGCCGTGTCCTTCAGCATCATGTTCATTTCCGCTTCGGTGACAGCGTACACAATTCGAAATATCTGTTATTCCTTCCTCTGCATGCTCGTTTAAAAGTTTACTTCCACTGTGTTCATGGCAGTTGGTACAGCTGTATGCTTTAAAGTTATTATTGGCATGACAATTTGAACAGGTAGAAGAGTGATTTCCATCAAAAATAAAATACTTGTTATGATCAAAAGTTGCAGGCTTCCATTGATTTGTTGAGTGACAACTGAGACAATTTGTTCCAAAATCACCATGCATATTATCGACCGGAGCAGCGTGACAAAGTATACAATCTGTTTTTTTCGCCGGTAAGATTAATTCGTGATTAAAGCTTTTTGGAGATTTCCAATCTGTTGTAGTATGGCAACCATTACAAGCATTTGAAAAATTTTGATGAGTTCCGGTTATTGGCACTTTATGACAGGAAGAACAATTATTCCTATCTGTTTCGCCTAATAAGCTATGATCAAAAATTAAAGTTTGTCTGTTTTGCAAAACACCTATGTGTTCTTTATGACAAGAAGTACATGAAGCATTATTCAATCGGTCGTGAAATAGAATTGCATTCGTATCATCTTTGCCAATTTCACTTAATTTATGACAACTTATACACTTTGAATTATCAATCCCGTTAAATGCAGTGTGGCAAGCAAAACACTTATTGTCTAATTTCTGATGGCCTTGAATAAGATTACCAGGGCTAATCCATACATGTGGATTAAGAGCAGATAGTGCAACTATTATTATTATCAACAATAAAAGAATCGCCTTTTTCATGCTGCAAAAATTAAAATTGATAATAGATGTAACAATACCAAAACGCCAAATAACATTGTAATTGGCATATGAACAATTCTCCACTGTTTCATTAAATCCACTGCAACAGCATCATAAAACACTTTCTTCTCTGCTTCTTCTTTAGAGCATCCTTCTTGAATCAAAAACAAACGTTTTGTATTCAGCGACTCATTTGATTTCTTCAGTAAATATTTTCCGACTAAACCGCTAGCAACAGTAACTAACATAAATAAAATTGCCAGCCAAGGTAAGACTGCATTAAAATGAATTCCTGCATGCACCAATAATAGAACAGAACCTAGCCATGATAATTGTTCATGTCGACTTAGCAAGATTTTCGGAGAACCATAGTCTATTAATTTTCGCTTTTTGAGAGAATATACAAAAGAAGAAATGATAAGAAGTGTTCCAATCCAACCTAAATATCTTCCAATAAAAACTAAATTCGTTAAATGAAAAATTAAATCGATTGCTAACGCAATTAATATCATCAAGAAAAACCAATTTATAAAAGGCATTATATGCTTATTAAAAATGCTTTTCTTCATCTCTTTGCTTTTGCGCAAAATTAGTCAGGATCGTCAAAAGAATTCCTGACAAAAATCATGAGAGTGAGATGCACTTTAAAAAAGAAAAGGGCTTAATAGTTAATTCTATCAAGCCCTTTTATATATCAACTAAGTTTTTAGCGACTAATTATCATTTTTAAAACCTTGTTGCTGAAAGTTGAATTGTTTAATGTTACATAATAAAGTCCCTCTGCAAAAGAAGCTGTATTGATTTTAAGTGTTGCGTCTTGCGATGCACTTTCGTTTTCATACACCACTTGTCCGAGGGTGTTCACACATTTCACGCTGATCGTTTGATCTTCTATTCCGCCTAAATCTATTGTTACTTCGTTTGATGCAGGGTTAGGGTAGAGTTGTATATCATTCGCTTCGCTTGATGCTCTCACGAAACATTGAGAGAACGTTAAGTTAAGTGATTTATATGCGCTGCTTCCGCAAGCATTAGTTGCACGCACTTTAATTGGCGAAGTGCTTCCTACTGGAGCATTGAATGATACATTAACGCTATTCGTTCCTTGTCCGCTATTAAAGATCGTTCCTGCAGGGGCTGTCCAATCGTATGAAGTTGCGCCTGCAGAACTTGCACAAGTATACACAACTGCAGTATCATTATAACAGTTAATTGTTGGGCCCGAAATTGAAGCAGGGACACTAGCAATAGCTCTTATCAATTTGCTTAGGCTAGTTGAAGATCCGCAGCTGCTACTTGCTACTACCGTAATAGTACCAGAAACAAAACCTGATGCAAATGAAACTGAAATATTATTTGTTCCTTGTCCACTTAAAATCGTAGCACCTGATGGCACTGTCCATGCAAACGTGACTCCTATTTGATTCGTTACAGAATATGTTTTAGTGCTATTACAAACTCCATTGGCTGATCCATTTATAGTGGTAATTGTAGCTGGTATTCCTCCTGCATTTACTGTATAACAGTTTGATGGACTTACGCCGCATCCATTTTCTGCTCTCACGCAAACACTTCCATTTTTAATTCCGCCAATACATTTTACTTTTATTGTTGTTGTTCCTTGGCCTGTGAGAATAACAGCATTGGTAGGAACTGTCCAAATATAAGAAGTAGTTCCACTTACAATTGAACTTACAAATGTAACTGTGTCGCCTGCACAGATAGTCGATACTCCTGATAAAATCGTAGGAGTATTTGGCTTTCCGTAAATTGTTTTACTTCGAGAAGAACTTGTAGCGCACGCTGTTACTCCATAAACAGAGATTGCTCCATTGGAAAATGTATTTGTAAACAATACTGAAATAGCATTTGTGCCTTGTCCTGAAATAATTGTTGCTCCGTTTGGAACAGACCAATTAAAATAAACACCGATTACATTAGTCACCGAATATATTCTTGTACTATTACAAACACCAAAATTATTTCCAGTGATTGCTGAAGGTGTAGTAGGAATTATTGTTGTTCCTATAACAGTCAAACATGAAGCGTTTGTGCTACCACAAGCATTGCTAGCGATAACACAAATATCTCCTGAGGTGTATGAACCATTAAAGCTAACTTCAATTGAATCTGTTCCTTGTCCAGAAATAATTGTAGCGTTTGCAGGAACGGTCCATTGATAATTCGTTGCATTAGCTACTGCAGCGATGCTATAGATTGTTGTTGATGGTAAACATGCTGATGCATTCCCAATTATAGCGCCGATACTACCTGGAAACAAACTATTATTAGCAATAGTAAACGTAGCGGTAGCAGTACTTGCAGACACATCCGTCACAGTAACAGTATATGTTCCTGCCAATAGATTTGTCAAATTTTGAGATGTAACTCCCGAGCTCCATTGATAAGTATAAGGTGGCGTCCCTCCCAATACTTGAATGGTTAATGATCCATCCGCTACACCAGGGCAAGATGCATTAGCAATATTCAAAGTATTGATAGTAATTGGTAGCGGAGTAAAACTTGCACCAAGTGGAGAATTATCAGTTGTTATTGTCCATGCTGTAAAATCACCTACAGCTGCTGAAGGAAAGTTAACAGGAGGGCCTTGAAAAGGAGCAATCGGCCAATCCCAATTTGTTACACGAACACTATCTAAAGAAGATGCAATATGCGCGTATGATTGCGTATAATTTAAAGATGTTTGTTGCGTGTTGAAATTCATTCCACCAGGTGCTGATAAGCCGGTTACTGTTCCCGCTACTGTTGAAGGACCTAATGAAACGGTACTACTAATCGTAAATGTTGTTACCGTTACAGCGGTTACTGTTGCTCCAACAATATTATAACCTGCAGGAACAATTCCTGTGATATTTACCGTTTGGCCAACAACAAAAGAATTGGCTAATGATGTAGTAAAAGTAATAGTAGATCCATTTGCACTTACTCCGCCTATAGGAATTGAAAATACATTTAAGTTGGGGTTTGACGTAATTCTTAACCATTGCGACGAACTACTTCTCCATGGTTGTGCTTTCCCTTGATTTAATACTGACATAGCAACAGGGCGTTCAGAGGCAGGAGAAGCGGTATTTGAAAAACGGAAAGTTAGATCAACTGTAGGAAAATTAGCTGCAGGATTTTGCGGCCCTGTTTTGCCAATCATCCAATAACGATCTACTGTTTGGTTCGCATTATTTGCTGAACTGTTATACGTGTTAATATGTGTTACTGTTGAAGGATCTGTAATCGGACTATTCGCAGCCCAATATTTTGTAGCTGCTTTAAACGTACCTAAGTCACCGGCTTTATGCAAGAATGTAACAGGTAAATAAGTTATTGAAGCATTTAATGTATCTAATCTATTTCCGAAAGGTACAGCACGTCCGACACTTGGAGCAGAGTATAAACCAATATTCCAATTTACAATTGAATTCGGGTTTTCGCTAATTAGAAATCCGCTTCCTACTCCTGCAATTGTTCCGGATGCTTGCGTCAATTGTGTTCTCCAGAAAGCAGAAGGCTTCGGATTATTCATGGTAATTGTTTTACCATTCATGATCATTTGGCCGGAACTTAAATAGAAAGTATCTTGAATAGTAATATCGTTATCAAGAATAATAGGGCGTCGGTTGTCGGCAATATTTGTACCTGCCGAAGTTTTCGACATGGTGAAAGTATAGAAAGAAGAAGGTTGAGTTCCACCAATATGATTTGTATTGGAACTATCCATAACAAAGCTACTGTTACCTGCTATAAACGAATTATTATTTATCCAATCACCTTGAACTACGATTTTTGGTTTTCCATAAGGACTACTAAATTCAAATGAAGCGTTCGGACGAAACTCTGAGAGAACATTAATTGCTTGACTCACATTCGGAGAATTTGATCCGTTTGCCGCAATATCTCCCGCTACTTGATTGAGGAATGCACCCGGTAACGGTGAAGTTGAAGTGGATGCCGGAATACGTCCCAAAATCAACACCGATTTTCTTCCTGTTGTTTGTGTGATATCAATAAAATCGTTGTTAGCAGATCCTGTTAACCCTATGTTCGTGTAACAATACTGCAAACAAATATTATCAATTCCATTCCATGTTATTGGAGAAGATAAAGTGAAAGTGTTTATGCCATATGAAACGAGTTGTGCTGCGTTACTATATACAGTTGAAAAACCGCCTGTAACTGCATCAGTTGTACTATACGCATTAGGAACAATAGAGGAATTTAAATAACTAATAAAAAAGTTGCTGTATTGTCGAGAAGGAACTACAACATCATTATTTTTAACAATTAATTTGATCGCAGTAATTTGATCACCGGCTATTAGGCCTAATGCTGATAATTCTGATGCCGTATAAATTATTTGCGTTTGAGCTGCTTTATAGCTTTTACCAGGGAAAGGTGTCTGGGTTAAGTTTTGAAGAGTACCATTCGCTATATCTAAAGTAGAAGTATGACTAGTAACTACTTTAATTTGTCCATTATTTGTAATCGTTCCTTTTGCTTTAAGCGAAATTGCTGCAGGATTTGTAGCATTTATAGTTAGCGTGTCAGAAGCGGAAATCGTTAGATTTTTACAATATGCTGTAATACCACTTCTTATTATAGGATTATAATATATACCCGGAGTTGAAGCTAATGATTTATTAATAACCACGTCATCATTGATTGTAGGTATTAGCGGACACCAATTGGCAGGATTATTCCATTCCTCTGTATTGCCAAGCCATAAACTATAAGCACTTGAACAATTGGGGATTATTGTAACCGTAAAATCTTCGCACTCACCATAACTATAGGTAGCGCATGGATCAGGGTTCAATGTACCAAATACCTCGCGAACACGAAGACGAGTACTACCAGTAAATCCGGCTGCAGGAACTGTAAAAGGATATATAGCAGTAGCGTTTCCTGCTAGACTTGTTGAACCTAAACTTTCAGCTGCTTCGAAAACACCATTGTGATTATAATCGATCCATGCTCTAATATTATTACTTGATGTCCATGAACCAGCTGTTACTGAAATAGAATAAGATCCTCCTTGTTGAAGAATAGCAGTTTGCCCGGTAACAGCGTTATGAAGTTCATAATCGGGAGGGTGCAAAACAAACGGACAATTAGGATAACATGGCCAATTTGTGTCTTGTAATGCAGGTGAATTAGACGTGCTATTAATAGCAGTACCATTAAATCCAGCCAATGAAACTGCTGCTACATAATCAACTGTTGTAAAACTTCCCCAAGCATGAGTATTGTAGTAAGAAGGAATACAATATGGAATATCTACTTGCACTCCACCTGCTAAAGAACTAATAAGAGGAGTCAATGACAATGAAGTACCCGCTGGTGAAGGACAAGTTAATGCTGTACCACCAACCGATGCACCACGGAAATCAGCATCGAGGAAGTTACCGCCTAATGCCGTCGCTGAAATATTGTAAGTAATCCAAAAATACGTAGTATCATACTCAAGGAAAAAGCAGGAGTTGAAATTATTTGTAAAATCAAGATTTGTTGAAATAGAGGAAATTGTACTTCCAAAAGTAGATTTTGGATATGATGTATATGCAGGTATTCCTGTTGTAGGAAAAGGACTTAAATATCCCGTACTAAACAACCTCGATCCGCCGGTATAATAAATTTTGGCATTAACTATATTAGAAACATTGCTAGTCCCATTCGTGTTGAATAATAAAGAATCTAATTTAATAGGAAGAGGTCCATTTAAATTTCCACAACCACTATTTCCCCCAACTATGCAACGAACACCAACTATCCATTGGTTAGTTGCAGATTGACTTGTTGTTGATTGATTTTGTTGAACCAAGTCAAAGGAAACGTCACTCGCAGTCATTGCAGATGGATACGTATTGCAGACAAAATTATCGAGGTACATATTCGAGCCAAACTGACTTATGCCTTTTATGATAAAATAATTTTTCTTTCCCTGATATGACGCAGCCGGCAATGTAAATGTATATTGATACCAACCAACAGAAGGTACTATTGGAAAAGATGAAATTAGACGATTAATGAAATTTACACCACTACCGTGATTAATGGCAACCATTCCGGAGCTAGTTGGAATATTGTTCCAATAAACCTCAACTTTATCGTTATTAGATAGGTTTGTATTATCCCTATACATCCAGAAGCTAAAGGTTGGATTTACTCCTCCATTATTACTAAAATCATATGGCTTAGTAATTAAATAAGCGGCTTCATTAACAGGAGCTGCATGAGAATTAATCATAATTAAAGATGATCCACCACCTGATAAGGCCGTTGCAGTAGGATTGGAAGTCGAAGTTGTTGAAGTACGAGAAAATCCCATCAACGTAGCATTTGGATCATTGTTGGCTTTCCATCCCGGAGCCGGGAAAATTGTACTTTCATTGCCTTCCGACTGTGTTACCAATGATTGGGAATAACAATTAATAGAAACAAAAAAGAATAATAGTTCCAGTAGTAATTTTCTTTTCATACTAATTTCATTTAAATCAAATTTATAAATTAAAATAATACGCTCGGCTACGGCCAATTATTAATTTATTAATCCAAATATTAGTCTCTTGGTAGTCTTGATCCAATTGGTAGGATGCAAAATAATATGGGTGAAATAACAAAAAATGGGGTCAAATTAGCCTATGAGCACTCCGCACTTAAAAGCTTTATAGATTTCCTTTTATCTTTGGCAGCACATAAACTCCAACAAAAATGCCTCTATTGCCCTTTTTAAGGTCTTCCGTTAAATCAAAAGTGTTTTCGGCCATCCTGTGCTGCTTTATGTCAAGTGTCGCAATAAGCCAAAATTTAACGTCTGTTTTAGATACAATTACTAAAACATCTGGAAACAAAATCGAACAAAAAGTATATTATGGGAATAAGAACCTAAGAGAAGTAATTCGAAAGAAAAATGGTCTTCTCAATGGCAAGCAAGAATTATATTATGCAGAAGGAACGATGGCTTCAAGCCGAGATTATCGCGAAGGTCATTTAGATGGTGAAGTAAAAGAATGGGACCTACAAGGGCGGTTAACCGAAAAGAAGACATTGCACTACGATGCAGTCTTAAAAAAGTCTGTTTATGATGGGCTTTACTTTCAATTTGAAAATAATATTCTCAGAAAAAAAATATCGTACAAAAACGACAAGAAAAATGGGAAATCGGAAGAGTATTATGCAAATGGAGTAATAAAAACGAAAAGCAATTATATTGATGATCGCCTTACGGGACAAAAGTTAGATTTCAACAATTTAGGACAATTGATTTGTAAAAGTAATTATTCAGCTAGCTCAAATGAACCTGCAAAGGAAGCACAACTAGAAGGAGAATACTTTAGTTATTCGAACGAAGGAATATTAATAGCATCCGGAAAATATCTTCACAATAAAAAAGAAGGACTTTGGAAAGAATATACCAATAAGGGTGTTTTAATATCTGAAATAGAATACAAAGAAGGCAAAAGACATGGGCTTGCATCATACTATTACGATACAGGTAAATTGAAGTCCAACAATACCTTTTATGAACTTATTACAGTTAACGGAAAGCCTTTCCGTAATGTTTACGATGGCGCTAAAACAGATTATTATCAAAGCGGCAGAGTTCAATTATCGGAACATTACAAACTAGGTGTCAAAGATGGTGTATTTGAAAGATATTATGAGACAGGTGTTTTATCTGACCATTCAGAATATCAAAACGGATTATTAGTAGGAATCGAAAATTACTGGGATATAAAAGGAACTAAAACAGCAGAAAACAAATACGAAATTGTTAAAAAGGATACGATATACATTTCACAAAAAACAGATACATCACGCGCATGGAAAGATGCTGTACTAGTATCAGAAGTACCATTTAAATCAGGAAAAGAAGATGGTATTCGGAAATCGTATTTCCCCTCGGGCAAATTAAGTTCATTAATGAATTATAAAAACGGGTTACTGCAAGGTGAAACAATTGAATATTATGAAAATGGTCAAGTAAAATCTAAAAGAAATTACTATACACCAACAAACAACTATGCGCAGTCGACCAAAACCGTTGGATGGTCTAGTAATTATGAATCGGATGGTACCTTAATTTCAAAATCCTATAATGACTCTACAGAAAAAGTGATTTTTCAAAGACGTTGCTATGGCGGAAAAACGAATCTAATTGAAGCAGGCAAATGTGTAACAATCACATTTTTCCCAGAAGGGAAATTAATGTCTTTACAAATTAAAGATAGCTACCAAAGAGTAGTGAATGGTATTTCATTTTATAGAAACGGAAAAATAAGAAAAATAGAAATTCAAGATCCTGAAACAAAACAATTTAGCGGACTAAATTATGCCGATGAAGGTGAATTCTTGGGGTGTAGTTTAGAAATAAACAATGCTCCTGACAGCCTATTATCCTCAAATAAAACCATTGCAACCATTCAAAATGTTTTTGATGAAAAAATCATTGAAAACAAATTGTTTTCTGATCCCATTCTTACTGGGCGATATGAATTAAAATACGCAAATGGAAAATTAATGGGAACCTTAGAGTTTGAAAACGATCTACCCAACGGGAGTTTTGTTTTTTATGACCCATTCAAAGGTGATACTTTGTTATACAAATATTTTGCAAACGGAGTTCAAAGCGATTATTATGTAGAGAAATTTGCGGGCAAAACAGTTATTAATCGCGGAAGGATTCCGTCGATCAATAGTTACGGATGGGAGGAAAGATATTCCACAGATGGTATTCCAATGTCGAGAAGAGTGTTTACTAAAGATCAAACAAAACAAATAGAGACAACCGAATATTATCCAGACGGTAAATTGAAGTCAATTAATAATTACGAAAAAGATACCTATTCAAATTACAGTCCTGAAGGGAAAATAACATACCACACTATTGCCATCAACGACAGTTTAAAACATTATAGAGAATACTTTCCGGGAACAAATCAAGTAAAAACGAGCCGATACATTCTGAATGGAAAACAAGACAGTTTATATTCGACCTATTATCCAACAGGAAAACCGCTAGTATATCAATATTATAAGAATGATAAACGCGAAGGTCTTTTTCAGCGCTTCGACGAAAACGGAGAACTTACATATTGGGGTAATTATATAAACGATCTTGAAGAAGGTGTTTTTATTAATCGTAAGGCCGGAAAAAATGATACGCTCCAATTTATAGGAGGAAAATTACAAATAAAGCCTCGCTCCATCGAATGTGCATGTGTTGACACTACATATTCAACAAGTAAAGTGCGATTTGCACAATCCGTTAGTTCGTTAATTGAATATCCTCAATTACTAAACTATATTTCTCCTTCATTTAAGTTGAAAGACAGTTTGAATTTTAACTCATTATTTTTCACAAACCTTCAAACCGATAATAATCGCAATGCAGGATTTGCCAGCTTCAATTTACAAATGTTCAAAGACTTTTCCATCATGATTCCTGCCGATGAACAATTAATTGTAAACTTCAACCCTTGTCGCACACAAGGATATATTAGCAAAATGGATATGATGGTCCATTATGAAGAAGAGTACCGTAATACTTATGTTTCATTTTATCCTAAGCGCGTAGCAGTATCAATAGCAAAAGGACCCTTAAAAAGTAGTAATACCAACTATCCATTTTTTACCTGTCTTTTCAACGTTGATGCAGTTGAATACAGATATAATAAAGAGATAGAATTAAAAGAATCAAAAACGCCTGAATACTGTTTTACACCAGCTCGACTCAAAGATTTCCTTGATATAAAAATAACAAAAGGACAAACATCATTGTTTAACAGTATTGAACCTTTCTTAGACCGAAACTTTCAGGATTTATCCGGAATTAAATATGCTGAACTAAACTCCTTCTTCGGAATAGTTGCACAAGAAGCAGATCTAACTTTCCCTCTCAAAACAAACAAAGGGCTAAATACTTTTTATGCTAAATCATCAAGAACTTTATTAGGAGGTAAATTTGTTTCAGGAAATATAATCATCCCTTGCAAAAAAATATCGGATGACGGGTACGAGATTATTCGTGATACAAGTAAGGAAAACTTTAGTCTTAAGGAATTAAAAACGAATATGATTAATAACGGCTTCACGCGTGTGAAATCATATTTCGAAGATAGCAAGAGTGAATTAACTATTTACTATTTCGCAGAATGAGAAATCGACTTAAAAAGACAATGAAAGTATTTATAATTACCCTTTGTATTGTTCTTTCAATAACGCATCTAGAGGCATCTGATTTACAGATTGTTGATGTTTTTAACAATAAAACGATAGGGTTTAAGCAAGTTTACAAAGAAGTAAAATCTTCTCAAGTGAATGTGTTTGGAGAAACAGAAGTGATAACATATATCCCTGAAAATTCAAATACATCGGCTTTAAAACAAATTTCTAGTCAACTTCTCCAAATAACGAATAGTGATTGGAACAATGAAATTTCGTTTTTACAACTATTCAAAGAAGCGAAAACCAAAATCAATGTTTATCTCGAATTAATCAATAGTCAAAATAGCAGAAACGACTATGGCGAAAACGATGAAGAAAACAAGACTATTCCACGATTAAAAGAAATCGAATGCAAGCCTGTATCAATTAGCGATCAATTGATCTGGTATCGTATAGAATATACATTTGGAATAAGTAGAAGAGAAAGAAACGACGAAAATGAAATAAAACTAGTTCATTATTATACTGCTGATATGCTTAGCGGTAAGTTGGAAAAAATTAAAAACAATTTGAACCAAGTAGCACTTGACAATATTACAAAGAAGCTGGTACCTTATTTCACACATGACTATTTAATTCGTACTGAAAAACTAAGTCCTTCACAAATAGTTGAAACTGACGAAGAAGAGGATGGTGACGAAGATTATTATGAAAGGATACATCGTCCAATGCAAAAAATGATCGGTAAAGACAGTGTTTCAATCTGCCAAGATTTATGTCAGCATTTAAATTTCTCCGAAGCATCATTTTATTTATTTGCATGGGGCATTGTAATAGAATTTCCTCAGTATTCCGAAAGCAGCAAAGTATATGGCGGTGATGCTTTCTCTATATTTATGCCATACACTCGTTGCGAATTACTAAGACCTTACCTCCCTGAGATATACTTTCCTCGTTCGAGTCAGACTATTAAGACCTCTATAAAAGACTTCAATGAAAAAACGTTGTTTGAAAAAATAACCAAAATAAGCAACTTCCCATCAATCGAAAATGTTGTAGCAGAGCAGAAGGGCAATCAAAAAATAAAATCGATTTTCATTAAAAGCTACCAACTATTTAAGAACGACCAAAGCAACTACAGAGGGTTGTTTACCATTACGCTTGACATTGCTGGAAAGATCATAAGTAGAACCTATGAAAATGAGCAAAAGAAGCTCGAATCAAAAGAAGTATTTCACTATGATCGATTAAATCGACTTTTAGAATCAAAGAGAAATAACGGTCGAAAAAACATTGAAAATCATTATTACAACTACGATGAACACAACAATTTAATGAGTCATTTTTCTTATAATGAAAACAGCGTAAATGGTGAATATTTCTTTTACAATAACAATTTTGTGTACCGTATAAGCATTAACAATTTAGAAGTGAATTTCAGTGGTGGAATAACTAGCTATGAGATTAATAAAAGTGAAATAACATTTGGCGGATTAACATACGTTATGAATGAAAAGAATTTACCAATAGGCATGCGCAAGGCCAAATATTCCTACCAACAGTTTTCCGTTGGTCATGACACAAAGGGAAGAATTGTAGAATCTCATTTTGAAAACGACAGAAGAAATTGTTATTTTGATTATGACAAAAACGATAGGCTTTCGCGATGCCAAAGTACCGAATATCAGAACCCTACGATTGTACTTGACTACTATTACGACGACCAACAATCGCTTCCAGTAAAATACATTAAAAATACGCTACAGAATAACATTGTAGAAAAAGAAGAATACGCGTACGAGTTTTACGAATAAGAGAACTGCAATAAATCCATTATCTTTACCCCATGTTTGCTATTATCGATATAGAAACTTGCGGAGGGCGATTTGAATTCAAAAAAGGTCGTATAACTGAGATTGCCATTTTGATACATGATGGATTATCCGTTGTAGAGAAATTTAGCACATTAATAAATCCGGAATGTTACATTTCGCCTGCTTTTGTAAATATTTCAGGCATCACCAACGATATGGTGAAAGATGCGCCGAAATTCTATGAAGTAGCCAACAAAATAATTGAAATGACAGAAGGTCGAATCTTTGTTGCGCATAATGTAGGATTCGATTACGGATTTGTAAGAGAAGAGTTTGCATCGTTAGGGTATAAATACAAACGAGATACGCTTTGTACCGTTCGATTAAGTCGTAAATTACTTCCCGGAAAAACATCCTATAGCTTAGGAAAACTTTGTGACTCATTAGGAATTACTATTGAAGCTCGTCATAGGGCTGAAGGCGATGCTGTAGCTACTGCTAAGCTTTTTGATATTCTAATGCGCGCAAAAGACAGCAATCCGCAATACAAAAATAAAGGTGTTGAAGATTTGATGGTTCGACGAATAGATAAAATCAAACAATACATTTTAAACAAACTACCTGAAGATTGCGGTGTTTACTATTTCCTAGATCAAGATCAAGAAATCATTTACATTGGTAAAAGCAAAAATGCTTATCAACGTGCGATGAGTCATTTTAACAGTAGCGAACAAAAGGGGCGAAAGATGCTCCACGAATTATACAATGTTGATTTTGTTCCAACCGGCAGTGAATTAATTGCATTATTATTAGAGAACGAAGAAATTAAAAAGCATAAGCCTAAATTTAATACTAGGCGTAAAGCTGATTCATTTACACATTGCTTAGATTGGTTTAAAGACGACAATGGAATTATCAATTTCAGAATTGTTGAATTTGATCAATCACAAAATGCTTTAGTTAGTTTTAACTCGTATTCTTCGGCCAGAGAACGATTAGAAACACTCATTGATATTCACACTTTATGCTTAAGGTATTGTGGGTTAACGGGAGAAGATTCTATCTGCTTTAACCATCAAATAAAAAAATGCAATGGCATTTGTGATGATAAAGAAGATGTAGAAGATTATAACCGAAGAGCTATGCGAATACTCAACGATTATATTTATGATAGCGAAAATTTTGTAATGATCGACAAAGGTCGCACAAGCGATGAGCGATCGGTTATTATCATCGAAAATGGCAAGTATATAGGCCACGGATATATTGACGAATCAACATCAGCTAATTCGATGGAAACATTTAAGTCGATTATTGAAATCGCCGAGTATTACCCCGATAATGACGATATTGTTAAATCATGGCTGAAAAAAAATAAGGTTAAGGTTTTATCGTTTTCTCCGGCGTTCACGTAAATCATTTTCAAAAAGAGTACTTTTTGTGGATACTCTTGAGTTCCTTTTCTTTCGAATAACGCTCTAATATTTACCCCATCAATTCGTCATTTGTTATTGGCTATTCTCCTTCAAATTTGAATTACAGAGGTTGAAATTTTGTAGTTTTGTACTTCAAATAAAAAGCATGAGAAGAATTTACTTAGTCGTACTGCTCTTACTTAATACAGTAAGTGTTTTCGGGCAATTACCTCAATTGGTAAGTGATATTAAACCCGGAAGTGTTGGAGGATTTGAATATGCAAGTCAATACTACTATTATTCTCACCCGTTTAACATAGTTTGGGAACATAATGGATATGTTTATTTTACCGCAGTAGATTATTCAACTGTACCTAATGGCAATTCCCCTACAAATAATTGGGAGTTATGGCGTAGTGATGGTACAGCAGGTGGCACTTCAATTGTGAAGGACATTTATCCTGGAAATACTGGATCTGACCCACAAGATTTTCATGAAATTAATGGTACGCTTTATTTCACAGCAAACAGCAGTACTACTGGGAGAGAATTATGGAAAACAGATGGAACAACGGCTGGAACTGTTATGGTAAAAGATATTAAAGCCGGCTCTACGGGTGGATTCGAATATGCTTCGCAGTATTACTATTACTACTATTCGTTTAATCCGGTGTGGATTCAAGGTAACACCTTTTACTTTGTGGCTTTAGACTATTCTAGTGTACCAAATGGAAATGCGGCTACCAATAATTATGAACTGTGGAAGAGTGATGGTACTGACGTTGGTACTGTGAAAGTAAAAGACATCAATTCCAACGGCTCCATCGGTTCTGATCCTGGTGATTTTCACGAGATAAATGGTACTCTTTACTTTACCGCTACAACAAATGCTGAAGGACGAGAGCTATGGAAAACAGATGGAACTAACGCGGGTACTACTTTAGTTAAAGATATTAAAGCAGGGACAACAGGCGGTTTCGAATATGCTTCACAGTATTATTATTACTACTATTCATTTAATCCGGTGTGGATTCAAGGTAACACTTTTTACTTTATCGCTTTAGATTATTCTAGTGTACCGAATGGAAATGCGGCTACCAATAATTATGAACTGTGGAAGAGTGATGGTACTAGTGCAGGTACAGTAAAAGTAAAAGACATCAACGCTAACGGTTCTATTGGTTCTGACCCTGGTGATTTTCACGAGATAAATGGTACTCTTTACTTTACCGCTACAACAAATGCTGAAGGACGAGAGCTCTGGAAAACAGATGGAACCAACGCTGGTACTACTTTAGTTAAAGATATTAAAGCTGGGACAACAGGTGGATTTGAATATGCTTCACAGTATTATTATTACTACTATTCATTTAATCCGGTGTGGATTCAAGGTAACACTTTTTACTTTATCGCTTTAGATTATTCTAGCGTGCCTAATGGAAATGCGGCTACTAATAATTATGAATTATGGAAAAGTGATGGAACTAGTGCGGGAACAGTAAAAGTAAAAGACATCAACGCTAACGGTTCCATTGGTTCTGATCCGGGAGATTTTCACGAGATAAATGGTACACTTTACTTTACCGCTACAACAAATGCTGAAGGTAGAGAACTCTGGAAAACAGATGGAACTAACGCGGGTACTACTTTAGTTAAAGATATTAAAGCTGGGACAACAGGTGGATTTGAATATGCTTCACAGTATTATTATTACTACTATTCATTTAATCCGGTGTGGATTCAAGGTAACACTTTTTATTTTATCGCTTTAGATTATTCTAGTGTGCCCAATGGAAATGCAGCTACCAATAATTATGAATTATGGAAAAGTGATGGAACTAGTGCGGGAACAGTAAAAGTAAAAGACATCAACGCAAATGGATCGGAAGGATCTTATCCTCAAGACTTCAAAGAAATCAACGGTACATTATACTTTACTGCAACAACAGCATCTTCCGGTCGTGAATTATGGAAAACAGATGGAACTAATGCCGGCACCGTTTTAGTGAAAGAAATTACTCCGGGTTCTATTGGTGGATTCCAATATGCTAGTCAATATTATTACTATGACTTAACGTTTAGTTCTCCTTTTAGTATAGGAAACAATTTTTATTTCGTTGCAAATGACTATTGCTCCGTTCCAAACGGTAATTCACCATCCAATAATTATGAACTTTGGAAAAGCGATGGTACATCAGCAGGAACTAGTAAAGTAATGGAAATACACTCAAATACTACCATTAGTTCATATCCCGGAGATTTTGCAATTGCATTAGGGAAAGTCTTCTTTACTGCGAACGACAATACAAATGGCCGGGAATTATGGGTGATTAATGCTGCGGCAACTGATGTTGAAGAAATGGACAGCAAACAAACATTATCGCTCTATCCAAATCCAGCTGATGATCAAATCAAAATAAAATGGCGATCAGAAAACAACAATCAATCGCTAAACAAAATGGAAGTAAACGATTTAAATGGTCGAACTATTTTGTCAGAAAGTCTCATCGAAGCCAAAGGCGAATTTTCGTATAGCCTAGACGTTAGTAAATTATCATCTGGAATTTACTTCTTAAATTTAAAAGGCGACCATTACAATAAAACGATGAAGTTTGTAAAACAATAATTTCATCGACATATAAAAAACAGCTATTGAGAAATCGGTAGCTGTTTTTTTATTCATAATATTCCCATGCCGATACATAGGCTTGAATTTCTTCGATATAATCAATAAAACTTTTATAAAAAGGATGATTCGCCAACGTTGAACTATCACCAATAACCACTAGTTTAGACTTTGCTCGAGTAAGAGCAACATTCATTCGTCGAATATCATTCAAGAATCCTATTTCTTTACTGTCGTTACTTCTAACCAGACTGATGTAAATAATATCTCTTTCTTGCCCTTGAAATCCATCAACTGTTTTAACAACAATTCTTATTGGTGAATTTTGAAGATCGTCATTATTAGCAATTAAATCTTCTATTAATTGAACTTGTTCTTTATACGGAGATATTATTCCGATAGAAATTTCCTTCCTTCGTTTTTCTAATGGATTGTATTGATGAAGTACTAATTTCAAATGCTTTAGAAGCAAAACGGCTTCTTCTTCATTTGAGATACTTAAACTTTCGGGATTCACCTTTTCGGTATAACCACATCCTGCGGTATCGATATATGTGACAGCATTATTTAACAAATGATCATGTTCATCATTGCTCAATAATCTATGTTTCACGTTTTCCGCTGCTAATAAATTTTCGCCGTAAAATTGTCGGTTAGAAAAGTGCATAATATGTTCATGCATTCGATATTGCATATTGAGCATTATAGAAACATTCTCAAGCTTCATTGCTTTCTCGAACAAGGTTTCTTTTAGCTGCGCGGCTTCTGGGCGTTTTGATTTTACTGTTGGAGGCAACTGGAAATGATCACCTGCAAATATTACACGATCACTTCTCGTTATCGGAATCCAGCTCATTGGTTCAAGTGCTTGAGCTGCTTCGTCAATAAAAACGGTTGAGAACTGTCGATCTCGCATCATTTTACTTGACGAAACAACAGGAGTACAAGCGATCACCTGCGCTTTATCAAATTGATCGTTGATCATATAGTCTTCAAGTACTCTTGCCTCTTGCAAAATTTTTTTTCCTTCTTGATAAAACAGCTGTCTTTGTTCTCTCTCTTCTCGTCCTAATGTGCGCTTGTATTTTCCTGCCATTCGGAAATATTCGTCGGCTGTTTTTCTGTAATTTTTTAACTCCTTGTACGACTCATGCGAAGCAACCTTTGCATCGAGAGTATTTGAAAGAACGTCTTCCGAAACACGAGCTGGGTTTCCCAACCGTAAAACGGTGACTCCTTCACGATGCAATTTCTCTGTTAATAAATCTACTGCTGTATTACTCGGACTACAAACCAAAACTTGTTTCTCCGTTTTCAAAACTTGCTTGATTGCTTGAACAAGTGTGGTTGTTTTTCCTGTTCCGGGAGGACCATGAATAATTGCAATATCTTTTGCAGATAATATTTTCATGACCGCCTCATTCTGCGAAGCATTTAATTTATCAATATCAAATTGATGAGGGATTTTTTCAAATTCCGGGACTCTATTATCATAAATAACATCGCGAATGGCTGCTAAGCGGCTCCCTGATGCGCGAATTACTTTATCGAGTGCAATATCCATTTCTCGATACGAAGCTTCGTCAAACGAAAGATTAAGGCCTAATTTCCCATCATCGCACCAATCAGGTAATTCATCAACCGTTAACGCAACTCTCAGTTTATTGGGCCCTAACACTTTTACCGTTCCATTTAGCGGAGTTTCTCCCGGATATACATTAGAAAACAAGGAAACAATTTTTCCGCCCGAAAATTGATGAGGTTCGTTATGATTCGTTGTCCTTTCAATATCGACTGTAAGGTATTCGCCTAATCCGATTTCAGAACTTACAATACTAATAGGATACCATGTAACACCATTTTGTTTTCTGTATGAAATATTATTTCTAGAAAACAACGCATTGTATTGTTCGAAATCGTCGTCGCGTTCCATTTTCAACAACGACTTTAATTGTAATAATCTTTCCAATTGCCCTTTTTAAATAACAAGATGCGAAAGTACTAAAATGGTAACCTTTAAAGGATTTTGGGGTCCACAGAAGCCTTTTGTCGATTTTAAGTGTATACATATATTGTTTCGATGGCTCCGTTGTGTGCTGGTTTTCAATTGTTTAAATTGGTTTATGTGTCATTTTAACTCCCTTTTTAATTAACGCTAATACCGGAAACATTAAGTATATAATTTACGTAAAAACCCTACTTAGATACTGAAAAAACAACCAAAATGAATCATTCAGGAATTCCGGCTAAAGGCAGGAAAAACAGAAACAGCAATCGCCAATCAACAAGACTTAGTCAACGTCAACGCTTATTAATAGGTGCTGCGATTTCTACGTTTTTAATTGTATTGATTGTTGTATTCTACCAAACATTTCATTCAACAGACGCAAAAGGAGCTGTTTGCGGAGACTATCGTTCTAGAGCTAGCGGGAATTGGGCTTCTTCAACAACTTGGCAAACCTTCAATGGAACAAGTTGGGTAAATGCCGCTTCTGCACCAACAACCTCAGCACAAACAATTAACATTTTATCGGGACATACAGTAACAGTTGCAGCGAATGTTTCTTCTGACCAAGTGGTAATTGATGCTGGTGGTACATTAAATGTTAGTTCAGGTGTTACATGGACTATTAGTAATGCGACCGCTGCTCTCGATTTGACCAATAACGGTACATTAGTTAACTCTGGAACAATAACAATTAGTACCGGAGCAGCCTATTCAAATGCAGCATCAAGTATTTATCGCCACTCACAGAACGGAGGAACTATCCCTACTGCTACATGGGCTTCGAATTCTACATGTGAAGTTACAGGAGTAACTACATCATTACCAAGTGGTATTAACCAGAGCTTCGGAAATTTAACGTGGAACAATACAGGACAAACCTCAAGTCTTGGATTGAATACCAATATGAGTATTCAAGGAAACTTTACAATGCAAAGTAGTGGTAGCGCACGACTACAATTAACAGATGCATTCTTTTCCAACAAAACTTTTTCTATAGGCGGTAACTATGTTGGCACAGGAGGAGAATTTAGATTATCACAATCATCAGGAACTGGAACGATGACTGTATCTGGAAACTGTACCCTTTCGGGAGGAATCTTAATGGGAAATAATAGCACTGCCGGAACCACAACTACAATTAATGGAAATCTAAGTATGAGTGGCACCTCTTCATTAATAATTGTAAGTAGTTCTGCTGCCTCAACTGTAAATGTTTTAGGTAATATGTCATTCACCGGTGGTACGCTCACAATGACGGAATCAACCGGGACAGGAACATTAAAAGTTGCAGGAGACTTTACTCATACGGGTGGTACAATAACAGAAACCGGTACTCCAGCGGGTGAAATTATTTTCAATGGCTCCTCTATGCAAACGTATACTTCTGGTGGTACCATTTCTAACGCTATTAACTTCACCGTTAATAATGGAGCCTACTTACAAATGGCCGCTGAAACAACAACAATTACCGGAGGAGGTACATTTACATTAGTGAATGGCGGAAAACTAGGAGTTAAATCAACAGGAGGTATTTCTACTTCAGGTGCAACAGGAAACATTCGAGTTACTGGAACAAGAACATTTAACACAGGAGCCGACTATATTTACAACGGAACATCTAACCAAATTACAGGAAGTGGCCTTCCGGCAACAACAAGAAATTTAACGTTTGATAATACTGCAAATATTACACTAACAAATTCAACGGCAGCAACAGGAACCTTAAGTCTTACTAACGGTATCGTATCTACGAATACTAAAGAACTTATTTTAGGATCAGGAGCTGTGGCAACATTGTCTAGAACGAATGGTTATGTTATTGGAAACTTCAAACGTTGGATTGCTGCATCGACAACTTCAGGACTAGAATTCCCTGTAGGATGTGCAGGATACTATAATGGAATAACATTAGATTTCACATCAGCACCAACAGCTGCTGGATATATCATTTCAACATTTACAACTGGCTATCCTGATAATTATGGATTACCATTTACTGATAATTCAGAAGAATGTACAACGTACGGTTCAGGATGGTGGACATTAACAGCAGGAAATACCTTCGCAGGAGGTACATACACTGCATCTGCAAGAGCTGAAGGATTTACCGGTATTACCAACTTTACGCTATTGCACTTAATGTATCGCCCACAAGGCGGTTCGCCATGGACCACCAATGGATCACATGCGGCACCTACTGGAACGGCGACAATTCCTTATGTTAACCGCACAGGAATGACTTTATTAGGAGATTTAGGAATTACTTCAACGGGATCAAATCCATTACCTGTTACATTAATTTCATTCAATGTAAAAGAAAATAAAGGAACGGCGGATATAACTTGGGCAACTGCTACTGAAAGCAATAGCTCATACTTTATGGTTCAACGTTCTTCTAACGGTAAGGACTTTACGAACTTAGTTAGAGTAAATGCTGCCGGAAATAGCAATGTAATTAAAAACTACAAGGCGAATGATCCGAATCCGCTTCCGGGAATAAGTTACTACAGATTACATCAAGTAGATGTGAATGGTGCCTCTGAAAATTTTGCACCAAAATCATTTATCATGAAATCAAAAGAGACTATTAAATCGTTCTCTACTTATCCTAATCCTTTTAAATCGGACTTGACAATGTCGTTCGAATCGATTGTATCAGAAAATATGACCATGAATATTTATACTCCTCAAGGTGTATTAGTTTATTCAAGCGTGATTTCTGTTGAAAAAGGTAAAAATGCCATAGAATTGCCAGCACTTAATAAACTTATGGCAGGCACTTATATTATTACATTAGGCGAAGGCGAAACGAAGGTTAAACAAACATTTGTGAAACTGTAGTTTAATAAAACGAAAAAGCGCCATGAACAATAGTATGTTCATGGCGCTTTTCATTTATACAAATCGAGTTGTTTCGCTGCTGTAAATGTGAATACTATTTAATGTTTCTTGTGAAGCATTAAACAAAATTGCATCTGTTTTTAATTTATCAGCCTTCTCTTCATCAGTGAAAACGATAAACATAATTGAATCATTTTCATGTGAATTTAATGCAAACCAATTTTCCGATCTTGCACTATCATCACCTGTTTTAAATCCAGTAACGGCTGTGTAGGAAAATACATTTATGTTAGCTTTTCGCAGCATATTCTTGATATCATTTTCGAAATCATGAACAGCAATTATATGAAGTAGTATCATGGTTATTTTTGTTGATCATTATTGTTAGAGACATTTAATTTAACTTCTGGATATTTATGTTTCTCCGTCATGTAATAAATTAAAGGAACAATAATCAGAGTCAAAATAGTTGAAACAATTGCACCTGCTACTAATGAAATGGCTAGTCCTTGGAAGATTGGATCAAATAGAATAATAGAAGCTCCAATTACAACAGCTCCGGTTGTTAGAAGTATCGGTGTTGTTCTAACGGCACCTGCATCAATTATCGCTTGTTTTAAGGGAGCTCCATCTTTTAATCTAATCTCAATAAAGTCGATAATCAATACCGAATTTCGAACCATAACTCCGGCCAATGCAATCATTCCAATAAAAGATGTTGCTGTAAAAAATGCTCCTAACAGCCAGTGACCTAAAACAATTCCTATAAGCGATAATGGTATTGCTAACATCATCACTATTGGCGTTTTGAAATTCTGGAACCATCCAACAATGAGCATATAAATGATGATGATAACCACCAAGAATGCTGCGCCCAAATCTCTAAACACTTCTAAAGTAATTTGCCATTCTCCATCCCACTTCACTGTAAAGTCACTTTCGTCCTTTGGTTGTTCAGTATACAATTCGTTTAGCTTATATCCTTTTGGCAATTCAACGGATTTAAGTTTTTCGCTCATTCCCAAAATTGCATATACTGGACTTTCTAACGCACCAGCCATATCGGCAGTAACATATACAACTCTCTTTTGATCTTTTCTATGAATCGTGGGTTGCAACGTTTGCTCTTTAATTTGCACTAGATCACCAATAGGAATTGCAACTCCAGAAGCCGATTTAATCTTAATATTTTTAATATCTTGTAAGGATGTTTTATCCTTATCAGATAATCCAATAGTAATATCTACTTTGTTCTCTGAGTTTTCGTCTTTCAATTCGGCAACAGGAATTTCCCTCATTAATGTTGTAACCGTTCCTACGATTTGTTGAGGAGCTATTCCATATGACATTGCCTTTTCTTTATCAACTTCAATCTTATATTCCGTTTGATTATCTTCTACCATCCAATCAATATCAACGATATCATTTGTTTTATGCAGAATTTCTTCAATGTGCTTTGCAACTTTAATTTGCTCTTTATAATCCGGACCATATACTTCAGCAACTAGCGTTGATAATACAGGCGGTCCTGGAGGGACTTCAATTATTTTCACATTAGCATTGTACTTTTTCGCGATTTTTTGAACTTCCGGACGAACACGTTTTGCAATATCATGGCTTTGTAAGTCTCTATCTTCTTTATGAAGTAAATTCACTTGAATATCGGCCATGTTACTTCCGCCTCGTAAATCATAGTGACGAACTAGTCCATTAAATGTAATCGGTGCAGATGTACCAACATAACTTTGATAATTTACAACCTCTTCTTGTTGTGCAATGTATTGAGCTATTTCACGTGTAACAGCTGCAGTTCTTTCTAAAGTAGTTCCTTCTGGTAAATCGATTACGACTTGGAATTCATTCTTATTGTCGAATGGTAACATCTTTACAACAACCGAATTATTAAAGAACATCGCCATCGATCCGCCCAATAAAATTATGGTCACTCCTAAGAAAACCCATCTTTTCTTTTTATTATCTAAAAGTGGTCTCTCAAATTTCTCATACATCTTATAAATCCATCCTGTCTCTAATCCGTGCTCTGCCTTTTCTTTCTGATTGTCTTTTTCTCTCAACAAATGAAAGCCTAAATAAGGCGTAATTGTTAAGGCTACAAACAACGATAACATCATGGCTATAGAAGCTCCTATTGGCATTGGACTCATATAAGGCCCCATCATTCCACTAACAAATGCCATTGGAAGAATAGCTGCGATTACGGTGAATGTGGCAAGAATAGTAGGATTTCCAACTTCGTTCACCGCAAACAATGCCGCTTGTTTAAAAGGAAGCCGTTTCATTTTAAAATGTCGGTGCATGTTCTCTGCAATGATAATACTATCATCAACCACAATACCCACAACAAAAACCAATGCAAAAAGTGTAATTCTATTTAAGGTATATCCTAGTAAATAGTAACTGAAAAGTGTAAGCGCAAACGTTAATGGTACCGAGAAGAAAACGACTAATCCACCTCTCCATCCCATTGCCAGCATTACTAAAACAGTTACAGCAATGATAGCGATTCCCAAGTGCATTAATAATTCACCAACTTTATGAGAAGCTGTTTCACCATAATTTCTAGTGACGTCAACATGTACTTCATTCGGTATAATTGAAAGCTTCATCGATTCCATTTTCTCAATGATCTTCTCTGAGATTTTCATGGCATCCGCTCCTTTCACTTTAGCAACCGAAATAGTTACTGCAGGATATTCGCTATTGTTTTTATGTACTTTCAAATTACTCTTTCCATATCCGAACGAGACATACGCATTAGGTGTTGCCGGACCATCAGTAACTGAAGCGATTTGTTTTAAATAAACAGGCAAATTTTTATTGCTTCCAACTACAATATTTTCAACATCTTCTTTCGAAGAAAGAAAGTTGCCAGTAGTTATTAAGTATTCTTTATCGTTATTAACAAAACTTCCCGATTGTGATTGGCCATCGTTTGCTTGAATCATTTGCATTACCGTAAGTGCATCTAATCCGTTTTCTGAAAGGCGATCTCCATCGAGTGTAATTTTTAGTTGACGAGGTCTACCACCGATATTCTTTGTAATAGAAACATCCTTTATTTTCTTAATCTCATTCGTAACTTCTTCTGCTATTTGTCGCAATTGAAAATCGTCGTATTTATCACTCCATAAAGTTAATCCCAACATGGGTACATCATCAATTGCCCTAGTTTTAACCATTGGCTTAAATGCTCCCTTAGGAAGGATACCATCACTCTTCATTAACTCATCGTATAACTTAACATACGATCGTTCTATATCTTGTCCTACTAGAAACTGAACAATGATCATTGCTCTTCCGTTCATTGCCATTGAATAGATATGATCAACGCCCTTAATGTTTCCAATAACTTTTTCGAGAGGCTTAATTACTTTTGTTTCTACTTCTGCTGGTGATGCACCCGGATAACCCACCATAATATCGGCCATCGGTACTGCAATTTGTGGTTCTTCTTCACGCGGAATTAGAAATGAACTATAAACTCCAATTATCATTAGCGCCACCATCAATAAGATGGTCAACTTGGAATTCATAAAGAAATGAGCAACCTTGCCCGCTATTCCTTCTTGCATATAGTATATTTTCGCTTAGACTAGTTTAAATTATTTGATGGGATAGATTTATTGTGTGATAGATACACCGTTAAAAATCTTTCCTTCATGTGTTAAAACAATTTTCTCATCAGGAGCTAATCCCGATAAAACTTCTGTCATATTTCCTCTTTGTTTACCGACTCTAATCCATCGTATTAAGGCTGTATTATTTTCACTAGCCGTATAAACTCCCATTAACTCGCCCTGGTTAAAAATTGCTTCTGTTGGAATAAGCACTTGCCCGTCCATATTTACATTATCTGCTTTCTTTTCCGAATTAAATATTTCAGCATTAACAAACATACCTGATCGCAATTCTTTTAAATCACCGTTTAGGGCAATTTTTACTAGATATTGGCCTCCCGTATTTTTTGCTGAACGACTAACTTCTGTAACTGTTCCATTGTATTCTTTCATTCCGGTTTTAACAGTAACGATCGCTTTCATTCCCTCTGAAACTTTACCGATTTTCTCTTCTGAAACTGATGCAATAACATCAAATCCTGATTCCGATTCTATCGACAATAATGGCATTCCGGGATTTGCCATATCACCTTCTTTAACAAATGTATTTGTAACAATACCCGCGAATGGAGCTACAATAGAACTATATGCAAATTGCGCTTGCACTTCACGTTTCATTTGTTGCGCTGATTCTAGGCCCGCCTTTGCCATTTCATAACGAGTTGTCATATCATCCAACTCTTTTTGAGAGGCACTCTGACGATTAAATAAATTTTTAAAGCGTTCGTAATCCGCTTTCGCATTTGAGTATGCTGCATTCGCTTGAGCTATTCCTGAATTTACTTGGGCTAATTTTGCATCTAAGTCGGTGCTATTAATTTGAATTAACGACTGACCTTTACTAACACGTTGTCCAACTTTAACAGCTAGTTTACTCACAAATCCCATCATGCGAGTGCTGATGTTCGCATTATTGTTTGCCTCAATTTTTCCGCTGGCGGTGATGCTGCTGTTTTGATTTCCTCCTTGAACTGTTGCCAAAGTAACTTTAACGGGAGTACTTTTTTCTGACGTTGGTGCCTTTTCTTTAGAGCAACCAACCGTTAGAAAAGTGATAAGAATAGAAGATATAATTAGAGTGTATTTCATGTCGAGGTTATTTTGATAAGTAGTCAAGATTTAATTTTGAAACATTGTATTCATAAATTGCTTGATAATATTCAAGCTCTTTCAAAGAGGACTGAGTTTCTGATTGTAATAAATCATTTGTTTTTTCCAACCCTTGTGCGAATCGGTCCGAACGAATTCGATATGCTTCTCGTGATTGAAGGAAACCGTCACGTTTGTTGATCACAGTGTTATAGTTGTCGATTGCCTTTCTGTTAGCTATTCCCAATTCCATTTTACTTTGTGATTTATATTGCTCTAAATCGAAACTCGAATGAGTGTATTCTGCTTTAGCCTTTTCTAACTTACCGATCGATTTATATCCGTCAAAAATGTTCCACGATAATTGAACACCGATCAAATACCCTTCCGCGTTAGTTCCGAAAATTTGATCATCATAAATTTCATATGTTCCGAAAGCATTTAATCGAGGTAAAAAATTTAGTTTCTTCGATTGATACATTTTATTATATGCGTCAGCTGATAATTGCATTCCCTTAATATCAGCACGCGATTCATTTACCTTTAATTGAACTTCGGGACTTACACAAACAGTATCTAACTTTTCCTGTGGAAGAAAGATCTTACCATCAGGCTGTTCTCCAAGTAAAAACGACAAATATGCCGAAGCATTCATAATATTGCTTTGCGCCAATGCAATTTGGTTTTTCAGTTCACCAATATGCACTTCAACATTTAAAACATCTGTTTTTTGAACATATCCTTCCGTAAAATAATCTTGTATCATTTTACCTGTATTGTTCGCAGAAACTTCAGCTACCTTTAAAACATCATAAACTTTATAAACTAATTGAAGTTGATGATATGCTTTTTGAATTTCAAATTGCAAATATTGTTTGGTTCTTTCCGACTTTAAAGAATACGCTTGCATTTTAATTTTGGCCGCTCTTCTTTCTAAAATCCCATCTGCATTTATGATCGGTTGTAACACTTCTACCTTCGTAGAATAGTTCCTAATTTGATCGGGATTATTCAATAAATCTGGATTAAAATCAGCAGGAGTTAAAATCTCTTGATTCAACTTCGAACCGAAAGCCATCAACGGATTGGTGGTGTTGATGGCTGAATTGGAAATAGTAATATTAGGAAGAAACAAAGCGTTCGACTGGTGGTAATCGCCTTTCGCTGATTTATATTCTTGTTCAGAAATTTTCAGCTGATAGTTTCCTTTTTCGGCTCTTGGCCAAAGGTCTTCCGACTTTATTGGAATAGTGTCTTGGCTTCTCGCCGACAAGCTATTCGCTAGTAATAGTAGGATTATTGCTCCTGTTTTGGTCATATAGTTTCCTTTAATGGAGCGCAAAACTATACTTATCAAAAACCGTTTTCTGTGACTTTGATTACATAAGGATCGATCAATCAATCTTTTTATATGTAAATTCCTTTAAACGCTAACAGGAGTTGTATTTATGTAACTTATGTTACACAACAAATTTACTTTTTTGAACTTTTCACATTCACTAATGATAAATAAAAAACGGATGGTTTAAATAAACCACCCGTTTTCGAAAATATGTTGTTTGTCTTCTTAAAACAAATTCTTGACACTATTTAAAATGCCATCCATTCCTCCGGCATTTCCGCCAACTGCACCCATAATTCCTTTTAGATCGAAACTGCTATCGTTGGGGTCGTTTGTTTTTTTAACAAGATTATTCATCACCACAGGGATAAGGCTATTTACAATTCCACCGGCTTGATCGGCATTAATTCCAAATTTACTCATAAGGCTTTGTGCAACATTTCCGGAGATACCAGATACTACAGAATTGTTGGCCATATCGCCACCAGAAAACATTCCCATTATTTTATCAAGTTCACCACTTCCGCCAAGTGATTTTAGGTGATCCATAATTCCGCCTGTAGCCGTTTGTATGGCATCATCGTTGTGTTCGTTAGGGATTGCTGGATTATTAACGATGGCTTCGCCTGCGTGTTCTTTTACAAGGTTTAGAAGAGATTCAAACATGGTGTTTATTTTTTGATAAAAGTAGGACTTTTTCAACAGCTAAAAATAGATTTTGAATGAATAAAATCGTCGTTTACTTGTTAGTTTTTTCCCTTAAAAAGAAAACCACCCCTTACGAGGTGGTCTTCATCCCTTTAAACGAACTTATATTACAGATTAAACGACAAACCTGATTTGCCGCTCTAATTGTTTCACATGCCTAATTCTGCAGGAGGAAATAATACTTCTCCTGTTGTTTCGTCTTCCACTTTTATTGCACATTGCGGACATTGCTCGGCAGTTTGCACAAGTGTTGTTACATTAGTACCATCTAGACCGCAAACTATTGCTTGTCCGTTGCCGTCTAAGTCAAACACATCTGGTAGAAAGTGCATACAAAGCTGTGATCCTACACAACGATTATGGTTTACCGTGACTTTAATATTTCCCATAATTATTTTATTTGATCAAATCTTATTGGTAGATTTTTCAATGCGCGATGTACAACAGAAGGATAATAATTCAAATACGCTTCATCTTCCAGTACAGGACAACTAATTCGACTTATTAATCCTGCAAATGCTTCTTCCACTTCCATTCGTGCGAGCGAGGCGCCTAAACAAACATGTATTCCATGTGCAAATGCTACGTGTAAATTTGGATCACGTGTAACATCTAAATCATCGGGACTATCAAATTGCAATGGATCACGGTTTGCTCCTGACAAGCTCACTAATAATCGCTCTCCTTTTTTAATTTGTTTGCCCCCTACCATAACATCGGCTTTTGCCCAACGCACAGTAGATTTAACAGAACCATCATAACGTAATAATTCTTCAACTCCCTTCTTCAAAAGCTTCGGATCGTTACGCAACTTTTCCCATTGTTCAGGATGTTCCATTAATGCTAGTGTTCCGTTTGCAATCAAGTTCATTGTAGTTTCGTGCCCTCCGAAAACCAACAATACACATGTTGCAATTACATCGTTGTAATTAATTTGTCCTGCTTCTTCTGCAGAGATCAACAAACTAATTAAATCGATTCCCGGATTTTCACGGCGATGCTCAATCAGTGGTTTAATATATTCAACCATTGCATTAATTCCTTCGCAAGCAATTTCACGTCGACGTGGTTCATCTGCCTTGATAAAGAAGAATACTCCTATTGCTTCTGACCATTCCTTAATCTTATCGCGATCAAGATCCGGGGCACCAATTAGTTCAAGAATAACAGTCATTGGTACTTCATAAGCGAAATCGCGAATCAATTCCATTTTACCGCTGGCCACTACTTTGTCGAGTGTTTTCTGAACTATTTTACGCACCATCGGACGATATCTTTCGATCGCAACAGGAGTAAATAATTTATTCAATAACATTCTTAAGACAGTATGCTCAGGAGGATCTCTGAATACCATCCAATATTTTAATACATGAAAAATAGGAGCAATAGATTCTTGTTCTTCTTGCGTAAGCTCAGAAGCCAAATAACCCATTCGATCGGAAGAAAAATTTTCTGCATCTCTTAAAACATCCACCACTTCTTTATAGCCGGTTAATACCCAGCCCTTCCATCGCTCATTCCAATGCACAGGATCGGTTTCGCGCAATGCTCTGTAATAAGCATGCGGATCGGCAATCACCTCCGGCGCCATCAAATCATCTTTAACTAAATACGTTGTCATATATGTATACATTTAGATTAACGAAATTGTCTCCTTTCATTCAAAATGCAAATGACATACATCATAATAAAAACGGTTCCACGTTTTTATTGCGTAGAACCGTTCTATATAACTCTATTTACCCTCTTAAATATTCAAAAATCAAGAGACTATTCTTTCACCAATTTATCGAATGACTTCTGTCATGTTTTTCGTTTACATAGATGAAAAAAGAATTTTCAAAAATGAAAACACAAGTGAATTAATTAACAATAAATGTTTGTTGCAACATCCCATCGTTAGTCGAAATTTTTGCAAGGTAACTCCCCTTTTGAAAATTTGAAATATCAATTATTGTTGATTGATTGCCAACAGCGCCTTCCACTTGCTTGCTTAGAAGTAAATTTCCGTTAATTGAAAATAATTCTATCATCACCTCCGACGATTTCTTTAATTCATAATTCAAATTAACTTCACGTACTGCTGGATTCGGATATATGGCAATGCTATTAATGCTTCCTGCTGGTTCATTAATTCCTGCAACCGTTCCGTTAAACGCTAAATTGTCAACCCAAATATAATCGAGGTTCGTAGCTGTTGCACCACTCGCTCTTAACTCGATAATACAAGAGTCGGGAGCATCACCTGAATTATAGCTAAAGCTGATTGAAAAATTTCCCCAGCTCATAGCCATTCCTGATAATGTTTGTGCAGCCAATGCCACAGTATCTCTGGTTTCTGTTGTTGTATTCCACTTTGTTAATGCAACATTAATTTGTCCCTGCGCTAAACCATAAACCATATGTTGCCATTTTCCGGTGAATGCTGAAGGACGAGATGTAAAAGGAAATCCTGAAACCGGTTTTTTTGTAATAGTATCTAACACTCCAGATACTGCAATTCCTGGAACTACTGCGCCATTTACCGTTTTTGAGGTGACTTTCATATAATAGCTTCCTGGCATTCCTGGTGTAGCTTTGGTAACGGTATAAATTCCGTATGCTGCTGTAGTATGATTCATGGTACCCCATGATGCCGGAACTTCATAATTCCCTGCTGAAACCCATGTTTCAAAGCTATTATTGGGAATTTGTGCTTTAGTAATGAAGGTTAAAAGCGTAAAGCAATAAATAAAGAGTAGTGTTTTTTTCATGATTTGTTAAATGTTTTGGGTAAATCAAAATTAAGATTATTTTTCTTCTTTATTACTGATTAATATCAATAAAAAAAAGGGCCGAAGCCCCTTTCATTATTGTCCATCTCTCTAAATAAACAACATATGCGTTCCTAAAACAGAACCCTGTTTATAAAAATCGCCAACGGTAATAACATCGCTTAAGCCTTCATACATGTCTTCTTTTTTGTAATGGAACATGTCCATTGCTAAACGGCAAGCCCAAAGTTTAACACCTGATGCTACCATAATATCTAAGAACTCATGAATATCCGGCATATCGATTTTTTCCATTTCTTTTTTCATCATCGAAGTTGCTAATGCTTCCATTCCGGGAAGACCGCCTAACATAGTTGGCATATGCATCGCCGGATTTCCAACGGTTGCAACATGCAGATGTTCTAATTTTTTACTGTGGATTGCTTCAAGGCCAAAAAAAGTAAAAAAGATTTCAGCTTCAATACCTTCCATTCTTGCACCATTTGCCAAAACAAAGGCTGCATAAACATTTTCCAGTGTTGCTTTAGAGAGGATGATTAACATCTTTTTAATCTCTCCATTATATTCGCTCATGACGTAATTTTTTTATTGTTATAAACAACTTGCCGGTTTTGGTATTCCTGCAATTTTTGTAGAAATTTTTAATGGGCCTTGTGGAAATAATGCATAGAATTCTTTAATATCTATAACATTACTTTTTCCGATTTTACGAATACTCAATGGCACATTGTTTTTATGTTCTCCTTGAAGAAACTTAACTACCTCCCAATGGCGAGGAGTCATTTCAACATTATTTTCTTTTGCAATGGCTTCGCCGATGCTTTCATCCCATTGATTAAAATCAAGAAGATATCCTTCTTCGTTAACGTTGATTTTTTTACCTGCGATTTCCTTTTCCATGATTATTGTTATTGAGTGGTTCTTAATATTGTTTACCCGCTTCTTGCATCTGTGCAGATACAAACGGTATATGTGTTCCTTTTAATAACATGTTCCAATAGATCCATCTGAATGCTAATTTTCCCATGTGGTTCATTCTGCTTTCTTTTAATAGTCGAAGTGGACCAACTCCCGGGAATGGAAACGTTCCTTCTACCGGTTCATGCGTATAGTTAAAATCTATCAGCAATGCTTTTCCTCCTCCTGTTTCTATAAAGCAGTTTGCATGCCCGTCGAAATCTTCTTTCAACGGTTCATTTTTAATGAAACGAAGAATATTCTCTGTTAAAATTTCAGCTTCAAAGTGAGCTACAGAGCCGGCTTTTGACGCTGGTACATTTGAGGCATCTCCAATAACAAAAACATTGTTATAATTTAATGATTGAAGTGTTGCTTTATTTGTTGGAACATAGTTCAAATCATCACCCATGTTTGAGCGTTCTAATAATTCGTCGCCTTTGTTAGTTGGCACCGTTACTAATAAGTCGAAAGGAATTTGTCGTCCGCCATAGTCTATAATGACCTTGTGTTCATTATCTACTCTTTCAATAGCGAAATCGCTTTCAATATGTATGTCTTTCTCTAATAATAAATGGTCGAGCGCTTCTGTTGCTTTAGGTTTTGTAAATGCTCCGCTAAGAGGAGTTACGAACGTGATATTAACTTTGTCACGCATTTTTTTGTTCTTAAAGAATGAATCGGCAAGAAAGGCGAATTCGAGAGGAGCAACCGGACATTTAATTGGCATTTCGGTAATATGAACTACTAAATTTCCGCCTTCCCATTCACGCAATTTATTTCTTAGCGCCAAGGATCCTTCAAACGTATAAAAATCGAAAACTGATTTTTGCCATTCGCTACCTTGCATTCCTTCTGTTTCTTCTGGAGCTATTTTTGCGCCGGTAGCGACTATTAAAATATCATAGGGAATACTTTGACCATCTGCCATGAGAACATTATTACTCATCGGATCTATTCTATCAATCTTACCTTTCCTCAATGAAACGCCCTTCGGAATAAATTCATCAATGGTTTTAATAATGTCTTCTGGAGCATAAATATCAAACGGCAAGAAGAGGTATCCGGGTTGGTAGTGATGTTCCTCTTTCTCGTCAATAATTTCGATTTGCCATAATTTCTTGTCGACTTCATGCTGTAAATGATTTGCCATCATTGTACCTGCTGTTCCTGCGCCAAGAATTAAGATCTTTTTCATAGTTGCGTGTATTAAAAATTACAAGCCAAAATTACCCTACATGCGCGCGAATTATTATGAGCCCTGTTTCACGATTACGTGAGTCATCTCATCAAAAAACAGGGGCTTCTGTAACTTATGTTACTGATAATAAAAAAACAGCTGCACTATATTAGCGCAGCTGCAAAATCCCCTAAGGGAGCACTTTCAATAAACCTAACCTAACCTATTCTTCTTTATACGTTTTTACGTGTACGTCGTTGCTGTAATAAACATCGTCGTTGTCATCCCAGTCTTCTCTTAACTCATATTGCTTTTCGCTTTCGAGATTAACATTAACCACAACCGGCGGAACACTAACACTCGTTACCCACAAATTATTGGAACGGTAAACGTACATGCTTCTCCAGTTATCCCAGTAAAAATTATACCGAGGGAAAAAGACCCAACGGTGATGGAATGTATTTCGTGGTCCCCATACAGGATGGTATACTACAATCGTCTTAGGACGATATCGACTATGTTTTACTATTACTCGCTTATTATCGTGCGTGCGCACTGTTTTATGTTTGTGTTGCGGCGGACGTTGTTGTGCCGACAAAGAAAAGTTCATTAAAATAACAAGGAAAAGGAAAATCCATTTTACTGTCGATGATTTTATTGTTTTCATAATGATGCCGATTTATCAGTATGATGCCAATTATGAACGATGGTTTAATCGAAACCAAAATTTTTTTTTAAATCATCCCCAATCCTAAAAACAACGCAAAAAGGAGAAGCATTATTCCCACTATCGTTTGTAGCGTTTTAACCGTGATTTTCTTCAGGGCTTTATTGCCAATTATTGCACCGGCAAAAGCAGAAAGAGAGGCGCAAGCCACCAACGAATAATCGATTATTATTCCTGGTTTAATAAAGTCTGTCGAATAAACCGTTAAACGAGAAATATCGACAATGATAGCGATGGCTGTCCCGCTGGCAATGAATTGTTCTTTTGTTAATCCTGCACGATTTAAAAATGCAGAACGAAGCGCGCCTTGATTCCCCGATAATCCTCCGAAGAAACCACTCAACAATCCTCCAATGGGTAAATACTTTTTATCGAATGTGATATTTGAAAGTTTAGAAGAAAGTTCAATGACAGAGAATAAAATCAATAATACGGCAATCGTCAGTTTTAGGGGCGAAATCTGAAATTCACGCGAACCAATATGATATGATCCTAATGATGGAACATCGGCTAACAAATGCAAAAGTCCGGCTCCAGCCAATGCAGCTATAATCGCTGGTAATCCGAAACGAAGTACAATTTGTTTTTGCACATGTTTGCCAACCAAAATAAATTTAAAGGTATTATTTAAAAAATGCACAATAGCCGTTAAGGCAATCGCCATTTCAATCGAAAAGTAAACGGCAAATGCGGGAACTAAAATTGTTCCGAGTCCGAAACCTGAAAAAAAAGTTAGTCCGGATGCAAGAAGAGCAACCAAACTAATGACGATGTAGTGAATCATCCGATTTGAAAATTAATTACTCTTCTTCGCTTTTGCTGTTTGATGACTTTTCTGGCCTTCCGCCGATGCAAACCACAATCTCTCCTTTCACTCCTTTTTCAGTAAAATAAGTGCTAAGCTCTTTTAAAGTCCCGCGCTTTGTTTCTTCAAACATTTTAGAAAGTTCACGTGAAACGGATGCCTGACGATCTTCGCCAAAAACAACAGCCGCTTCTTCTAAGAGCTTTACAAGTCTAAATGGCGACTCATAGAACACCATGGTCCTGTTTTCGTCTCTTAGCGCTTGTATACGCGTTTGTCGCCCTTTCTTTTGGGGAAGGAAGCCTTCAAATACAAATCGATCGCAGGGAAGGCCACTCATCACCATCGCCGGCACAAAAGCCGTAGGCCCGGGAAGGCATTGCACCTCTATTCCTTCTTTAATACATTCACGAACCAACAAATAGCCTGGATCACTAACGGCAGGCGTTCCTGCATCACTAACCAAGGCCATCGTATTTCCTTCTTGTAATAAACGAATTACTTCCTTCAGTGCTTGGTGTTCGTTATGCTGATGATGAGAAAGAATCCTTTTCTCAATTTGAAAATGCTGCAAAAGGAACCTTGCGGTACGTGTATCTTCTGCCAAAACAATATCAACGCTTTTCAACACTTCGAGAGCACGCAGCGTGATGTCTTGTAAATTGCCGATGGGTGTTGGAACGAGCGTTAGCATAATCTTGAATTGATGATGCAATATTACGGTTTATTGCGGTATTGTTCCAAGCCCCATAGGCTTGTCGAAATGAGTCCTTCCAACCTTCGACTTTGAGATCCGTAATTTTTTATTGTACCTTCATCTTCTTATTATCCGTTTTATGCCTGCAAGCAAACGACTACAAAAACCAACCATTGCCGAACAAACCTTGTTTTTAGGCGGCACTATTTTATTTTCTCTTCTGGGGATACTTAGTTTAGTTTATTGGAAAGAGCGACAGGCATACGACGCAGCGCATTACTTATTAGAAATAATTATTCGTAAAAACTTCTTCATTGCTCATCAACGACCGGTAGGTATCGTTTCACAAATTTTGCCATTAATCGCATTGTATTTAAATGCTCCATTAAGTTGGTTAATGAAACTTTATTCGATCGGCGATATTCTCTTTTACTACTTCATTTTCGTTTGGCTCACACAATCAGCAAAAAATTACGGTGCCGGACTAACATTATTGATGAGTTACCTGCTTACTGTTTGTTATTCGTTTTATTGTCCCGTTACTGAGTTATTACAAGGAATGGCTTTGTTGCCGGTGATGTGGGTGATGCTGGAAACTACTTTCCGCTTTAGAATTCCTTCGTTGATTTTTTTGATGGCCTTTATCATTTTTTCGCATCCGCTCCTTTTTATACCAACAGGAATTATGATTGGTTGGTGGTGGAATCAGCAGAAAGAAAAAAATATTATGGCCATGATAATGACCGTTGGGTTTATTGTTATCTCCGGACTAAAATTATTGCTCCTCGATAAATATGATTACCAAAAAACATATTATCCCGTGGTCTATAATGACTATTCAAATATGAATAATCTTACCGACGGAAATTACCTTTTTTCTTTTTTGAATATGATCGTTTCGAATTATCCGGTTGTTGGATTAATTGCATTACTAACATTGGTGATGTTAGTTTTCAGAAAAGTGTATTTACAAGCCTTTTATTTCTTGTTAACAATTTTCGGCTTCTTGTTGATAATCATTTGTACTCACCGATTTGTTGCCATCAGTAATTATTCAGAACGGATGTTATTGCCATTAGCTTTTATAATTGCTTTGCCTTTTTCGAGAGAAATTATGCTTATTCGAACTGCATTGATTAAACAGCTTTTGTTATTTGGTTTAATGGTCTTCTTTTTATTCCGCATAAATGAAATCAAGAAAATGTCGACCGATTATTCCTTGCGCATTGAACAGATGAATACATTGATTCAAACGTCTCGAGCTATGGGTCATCAAAAAACGATCGCTGATGAGTCTTTTCTTGAACAAGTTCCTTCAGCAAACAGTGGCTGGTGCTATAGTATTGAAACGATGTTGTTCTCTTCGTTAGAGGGCCCAGAAAAAACGGTGAGCATTGCCATGCAACATGATCATATTGATCGCATCAAGGAAGCAGGTATTACACTTCAACCTAACCAATGGATAAAATGGATGGAATACATTCTTCAAGACGATACCCTTCCGGCTAATTATTTCCAGTTTAAACCACAAGTATATTCCTCACTTCGAACAGAAGGAAATGTCCCTGAAAAATTATTGAACTTAGTAAAATGTACTATCGAAAAACCGATCCAGCATTCCTTTAACGGTTCAACCATTATAACGGTTCGTTTTAAAGGTTTAGGAAATCATATTGTCCCAGCCAAAGGTTCGGTAATGCGTATCCGTTATAAATCGCTTACTTTTTCAATTCCTTTGGTTGCCGACATTTTGTCGGGATGTGCTCAGCAGGTTTGCCTCCCTTCCGAAATCGAAAATCCCGAAGAGTCGATAATCGATATTATTCCCGTGAAACAATAATTAACAGAAAAAGAAAAATCCCTGCAGCGAATACTACAGGGATTTTTTATACTTGGTAATTCGATTGTTATTTCAATCCGGCAATAATGCCAGCAATTTTATCAAAGGCATCATTATCCTTGATCACATATTGCTCTGCTCCTTTTTGAATGGTTTGTAAAGCAAGGCTATATTTTTCTTGGCTCGACAACATGATTACATGAATATTCGGATAGTTCTTTTTTATCGCTTCCAATATTTGCAATCCATTAGCGGCTTCGCGAATACTTTTATCGAGATGATAATCGAGTACCACAACATCGGGATGTTCGTCGAGCGAATTCAAACAATCTTCTCCGTTACTAAAACTTGAAACGTGGTGATGAAAGGATTTCAATTTATCCTCCATCATTTGACGTATCATCTGGTCATCGTCAACAATAAAAACTTTTTTAGGTTTAGTGAATTGCATAAAATAAAAATTTAATGTTTGATTAATGAATCTTGATCAATGAGCAACGACAAATCGTCCGTTGTAATTTGCGTCGGTTCCAACAATCGAATAAAAGTACAAACCATTTTCCATATTCGATGTTCCGAAGCCATATCCGTTTAATCCATCAATTAATGTTTCACGAACCAACTTTCCTTCTGTATTATAAATTTTGATCGAAGTATTGTTTTTCGCAGTCTCCGGAAGAATGAAATTAATTTGAGCTGTTGCAGGATTTGGATATACCGCTACCGATTTTACTGTTCCCTGTGGTTGTTCAATTCCTGTTGATGTTCCGTTCAAGATATATTCCGATGAGTTCATTACCGTTCCTAAGCTATCGCCATCTAATCCTAAAAGGTATGCCGGTTGTGAATTGCGATACCAATGATAGTTTGAAGATTGTGTTACTGACGAGTTAAGTAAAGTATAAAAACCAATTCCCAATAAATCTACAAACACTGAATCGTAAACAGTGGCAATCGTTTTAACGCGGATAGTATTCGGATATGTTCCATTAGGTAAAATCAAAGATCCATAACCATCAGCTTCTAACGCCGATTCTGTTCTATGAACTAATCGTAGATGCTGACTCAATGTATCGATATCAATTTTAAAACGAGAAACATCATTACGTGTATTACCAAAGGTAAATGGTACGGGAACAAAAATTTGTGAAGGATTATAAACGAGCGCAATATTACTTACACCAGCAATTCCATTTACTCCATAAGGGTATGCTCCATTAACATAGAAGCCCGTTGAGTTATTAATGAAGAAAGTCCATATACTATCTTTTTGGCTATTCGCTGCCAGGTTTGCCAATGGAAAACTACTTGCATATGGCGATGCTGATGAAGCAACAAATCCCATTGTATCTTGAGAACCGTTTATTAATCCGGAATAATCCCAAGTTTGGTTAGCCCCTCCCGGAGTAATATTTGCAGAATAGGTAGTATCACCAGCTAATATAAATGCCGAGCCGGCAGTCGGTAAATTAGCTTGTGTTAATGTAATTTGTGCGTTTACAGTAATAGCTGTAAACATCAGAAATGAAAGAATGCGTAATGTTTTATTCATGGTATTATTGGTTGATGATTTGAAACAAAGGTATAGGTAATTTAAGCCTCCAATATGAAGGCAAATTATGATTTCACTCAATTTTAATTGCTATGCATTTGATTTCTTAAACACATAAATAATGCTCGAATGCTTCTCGATATTTGTTTTTCCAAGGCTATTCGTTTTCAATCCTACGAAGAATGCTTTTATAGGATTTGTATGTCCGTTTTTATATTTGGTACTAAGCAGAGAGATATAGAATGGATCAAAGAACATACCTTGGGTTTTCACAAGACTTAATCCGTGGCGTTCCATTAACGTTACCATACTAGCTTTGTTAAAGTGATAGATATGTCGTGGAACATCATAAGCGGCCCAATATTCATTGAATACTTCAGCATCGTGCGACTGATAATTTGGGACAGCAATAACCAAAATTCCTTCCGAACTTAAGCATCTTTTAAACTGCTCGATGGTCTCATTCAACGTATGTACATGCTCTAAAACATGCCATAAAGTTATTACACCAAATTGCCCTGAGGGTAATTCTGCTAATGCCTTTGGGTGATCAACATTTAGTTGGTGGTTATCTTTTGCGAGCTTTCGTGCATCATCATCAAGCTCTAATCCTGCACTATTCCACCCCGATTTTTTCGCATAGGCTAAGAATTCACCGGTACCGCAACCATAATCTAATATCGTTTTCGGACGAGGAGAAAATGATTCAACCAAGTTTAATTTAGATTTAATGGCGCTATTACGCACAAATTGATAAACCTTATTTAAGAGACCTTTTGAGCTGTTAGTATGGGAAATATAGTCTTCCGATTTATAATATCTGCCACTATCCTGCATTGAAGGACGGGGATTCGTGAAAACAAAACTGCACGAAGCACATTTCACCAAGTTAAATTGTTCGCGGGATACAGTATAATCGGTACACGTTAGATGAGGTTGTAAGACGGTCTGTTGACAAACAGGACATTCTTTAAGTACTTCTGGCATGGTATTGAATCGCTTTTCAGAGACAAATTTACCTACAAATTAAGACAATAGGCCTTCTACATATAAATAATGGCTTCTATTGGTACTATAATAACAGTCCTAAAACAGACTAAATAACAACTTTTCGAGAGTATTTCATTCGTATTCCCAGCGTGAAACACCTGCAATTGCACTAAAAAATCAGTCCAGACACAGATGATAATACATGCTCATTAATTTCCACAAATAGGGCTTAAAAAAGCCCCTACCGCATTCATTATTGAAAACAGGTAATACGTCAAAAAGCCTAAAAACAGTGATTATAAGCCGCAAAAACAAGCCTAGAATTGAAGCCAGGTTTACATCAAGTAACGAATAATTGGAGCAAAATAGGAGGAAATAATAGTCCCTTTAAAGGCACGTGAAGCAATTAAAATTAGAGATCTAATTACTTAAAAATCTCTTGAACTTACCTCGTTTATTATTCATTTATATTCAGTTTACGTTTTATAACCTAAAACGAGGTCAATTTGATGCAATTCGCCGTTATGGATAGCCACCAAGCTTAATAATTGGACATTTTACTCAGAACTACTGGCTAATAATCACGTGGAACCTCCACTTTGCGTCCCTACTGAGAGACGACGTTCCTTATACCACCCTTTAATAGAATACACAAACGGCAACTATTCACAGTAGTTGAGATATTGTGATTATTGGAGCAATTATCCAAAAATGATACACCTTCAAAATATTCAGCTAAATTCATTTCAAGTAAAAGGACTATAAACTCCGCGAACATTACCAGGTAAGAAAGCCAATTTATAGTCAAGAAAAAAGCGCTTAAGGGAGCCAAAATATCACGTGAAACAGGGTATAAAAAAGGAAAATGTCGCAGCAATTGACAGAAACGAGTATGATAAAGTACTGTAAGAATATGTACCTCTCACCGTAAAAAATGAATTTAGCTCTGTTCCATGTGGCAAACGATTAGCAACAATGTATACCAGTTTCATGAAAGATTCTTTGAGATCTGGTATGAACGTGGAACAATAAGATACAATTGGCACGTGGCACATGATTAATTGAAAAGTAATTCTTGCCACGTGAAACACCCACTAAAAATCCATGTGCCAAAGCAAAAAGTAACAATTCGTACGTGGAACAGTAACTCAATGCTCAAAACAATTCTGTGGCGAAGATTGAAAAGTAAAGACAAAAAGAAAGGGGTGACATTTGATGTCACCCCTTTTTGTATAAATGTTCCACGTGGATCATTTAAAAGAAATATTCATTTATATTCATTTAACGACTATCTAAAATGTTTCACGTGAAACTATCGACCCATATGAACTAATAAAACCGATATATCCGCCGGGCTAACTCCACTAATTCGAGCTGCTTGTCCTAGGGTAGAAGGCCTAATAGTCGACAATTTTTGTCTCGCTTCAGCTGAAAGACTAGAAACTTGGTTAAAATCGAAGCCATCTTTAAGCTTTACATACTCTAAACGACTCATTTTATCTACCAATTCTTGCTCACGATCGATATATCCTTGGTATTTGAAGTTGATTTCAGCAGATTCAATCACCAATTTGTCGACATTTAGTGCCTCCACAGCAGATTTTAGCGTGGCAGATATATTTATGAAATCCACGATATTAACTTGTGGGCGCAATAATATGGATTTAGCTTTTACACGCTGATTCAATTCGCCCGTGGCGAGCGTATTTAACCAAGGGTTTACTTCTTCAGGATCGATAGATAAATTAGTTATCAAATCCATAACTCGTTGAATATCAACTACTTTTGATTTTACACGACTAAAACTTTCGTCCGTGGCAAGACCAATTTCGTGTCCAAGTGGAGTTAAACGTATATCAGCATTATCTTGACGTAAAAGCGTTCTAAACTCGGCTCGGCTCGTAAACATTCGGTAAGGTTCTTCTGTACCTTTCGTTATAAGATCGTCGATTAAAACGCCTATATATGCTTCAGAACGGCTAAGAACAACCGGAGTTAAATCGTTAATTTTTCGATGAGCATTGATACCGGCCATTAAGCCTTGACAAGCTGCTTCTTCATAACCGGTAGTTCCGTTGATCTGACCAGCAAAGTAAAGACCAGAAATTAACTTCGTTTCCAAGGTGTTTGAAAGCTGAGTAGGTGGGAAGTAATCATACTCGATCGCGTAACCAGGACGGAACATTTT
>Ga0255347_1000378_pt1 | contig 83333 bp, 89 predicted proteins | sample wastewater_treat_2_FD_192479 | JGI IMG/M metagenome (GOLD analysis project Ga0255347, IMG submission 192479) | Wastewater microbial communities from Lulu Island WWTP, Vancouver, Canada - plant24 | ecosystem: Engineered > WWTP > Wastewater > Unclassified | place: Canada: Vancouver, British... | reverse complement strand
TGATGATTTGAGAGAACAATTCGCTAAGTGGTTAGAGGAATATAATACTCAAAGACCGCATTTAGGTATTGATTTAAAGACTCCAATGGAGGTAATATTGGGTGCGAATATGTCATGAGACATTAAGTAATTGTTGACATTTGACCTGTAAAATAGTAGAATGTTAAATATCCAATGATTGATTAGCTTGTAATTTTTAATATATAGTGCTAATCTGTAAATATATATGGCATTAAATAAAGAAGAAAAAGAACAAGTAGTAAAGAAATTTGCACTTCATGAAGGTGATACTGGTTCACCAGAAGTTCAGATTGCACTGTTAACCAAACAGATTGAAGAGCTAACAGAACATCTTAAGGTTCATAAGAAAGACAATCACTCTAGAAGAGGCTTACTTCAGCTTGTAGGTAAGAGGAGAAGATTGCTTCAATATCTTAAGGAGAATGAAAAGGAGAGACATGATGCTTTAGTAAAGAAGCTAAAGATATAGTTTTCTTCTTACCTCTTCCTTTGTAAATACTTTCCCATTAAAATACAGTAGTCTTTTTTGACTATATATTTTGTATATAAATTAAATAATTAAAATAATGTTGTTTAACGAAATTAAACATGAATTTGAGATAGGTGGTAGAAAGTGTTCCTTTGAAACAGGAAAACTAGCATTAAAATCTCAGTCCTCCATTCTTGCAAGAATGGGAGATACAGTAATTACAGTTAATGTAAATACTAAACCATCAACAGGGGAGCTCGACTATTTCCCCCTTTCAGTAGAATATATTGAGAAGTTCTATGCATCTGGGAAGATTAGTGGATCTAGATTTGTAAAAAGAGAAAGATTCCCAAGTGATGATGCAATTCTTAAAGCAAGAATGATTGATAGGGCAATTAGACCAAGATTTCCACATGATTACAAAGATGAGGTAAGTATCATTGTTACCGTTATGTCATATGACGAAGAAAATGATCCAGCTCTTTTAGCAATAAATGCAGTATCAGTCGCTTTGTTAAACTCTACAGCTCCATTTGAAGGTCCAATTGGTGCAGTTAGGTTAGGTTTGGAAGGAGATGAAATTGTAAGTTTGTACAAAGCAATGGATTTAACTTCAGATGAGGAGAAGATGAACTATGTAGTTGCAGGTGATGGTGAGACATTCACTATGATTGATGCAGGTACATATGTTGTTTCAGAAGAGAAGATTCTTGAGGGTATGGAGAAATCTTTAGGTATGATGAAAGATTGGATGAAGCCACAGGAAGAGTTCATTAAGAAGGTGGGTGCTAAAGACAAAACATATACTAAATTTGAGACACCACAAGAAGCAGTTGATGCTGTTCATGAAGTTTTAGGTGATGAGAAGATTAGAGAAGTTTTGGAGTTAGGTGAGTCTGGTAAACATACAGAAGCAAAAGAAGGGGTGTATAGTGCATTGGAAGGGAAGTTCTCAAAAGCAACCATTGATGAGGCATATGAGATTCTTCAGAAGAAGATGCTTAGAAAGATTGTTTTAGAGGAGGATAAAAGAGTTGATGGAAGAGCAATTAATGAAATTAGAGAGATGGCAACAGAGGTAGACCTTCTTCCTAGAGTCCATGGTTCTGCACTTTTCACTAGAGGTGTAACTCAGACATTAACGATTGCAACTTTGGGTAGTTTGAAGGATGTAAGGCTTGTTGATGATATGGAAGGAGAAAGAGAACAGAGATATATGCATTTCTATAATGATTTACCATTTGCATATGGTGATGCTGATAGAGTAAAGCTTGTTCCAAGTAGGAGAGCAATTGGTCATGGTATGTTGGCAGAAAAAGGTTTGTGGCCAGTCATCCCAGCAGAATCAGATTTCCCATATACAATGTTAGTAATGAGTGAGATTCAAGGTGAAAATGGCTCTAGCTCTATGGCTTCAGCATGTGGTTCTTCTATGGCTCTGATGGCAGCAGGTGTTCCAATTAAAGATATTGTTGGAGGTATCGCTTGTGGATTAGTTACAGGTGAGAAGGGAGAGTTTAAGGTTCTCACAGATATGCAAGGTGTTGAAGACTTCTATGGTGATATGGATTTCAAAATTACAGGTACAGAGTCTGGTGTTACTGCAGTACAGATGGATACAAAGACAAAAGGTTTAAGTATGGATGTTGTCAGACAGACATTCACACAGTCTAAAGAAGCTAGGATGACAATAATTGCCAAGATTAAGGAAGCAATTGCACAGCCTAGGACAGAAATGTCTCAGTATGCACCTAGAGTTGTACAGATAAAGGTGCCTACGGATAAGATTGGTGAGATTATTGGACCAGGAGGAAAGAATATTAGAGAACTTTCTGAAAGAACAGGTGCAGAGATTGAGATTGATGAGGATGGTACTGTTAATATATATAGCTCATCTCAGGAATCAATAGATGAAGCATCTAAGGCAATTAGTGTTTACAACTTTGTTCCTCAGGTTGGAGAAATCTATGAAGGTAAAGTTGCTTCAATTATGCCATATGGTGCATTTGTTGATTTAACTCCAAGTGTTTCTGGTCTTCTTCATGTTTCTGAAATGGCAGATGAATTTGTAAAAGACCCTAAGAAATTTGTTAATGAAGGGGAGATAATAAAGGTGAAGATTGTTGATATTGATAGAGCAGGGAAGATAAAGTTGAGTATTAAGGGGGTAAAGTAAGGAATTAAAGTGAAAGAGCTTGGGTTTACTACTCAAGCTCTTTTATCACCCTCTCTCCTGTTTCTTTCTCTATCTCTAATCTAGCTTTCCTAGCTACATTTCCACCTCTTTTAGCAACCTCTTTGTTCTCCTTGAAGTTTTTCGGTTTCTTACTCTTAGATATCTCTGTAGTGGATGTCTCTGCTAACATATTCAATACTAATTCTAAATTAGTCATATTATCTCTCAAACTCTCTTTCTTTAACCCTTTCTTCTTCTTAAAATCTCTTACAGTCATATCTGACCATGCTTTAGTAATCTCATCTGTTAATATTGCAAACTCTACTCCTTCCTTAACCCCTCTCTCTTGCCATTCATCAGTTAGTTCTTTTCTAATCTCAATACTCTTTAATCTCTGGTTAATCCATTCCTTAGAATATCCTTTCTGAAGATATGTTCTCATAGCTCTGTTAAAAGCTAGTTCAGGGTCTTCTGTTTCTTCTATCCTTTCATATCCAACTTTAGCTAACCATATTTTAAGAGGCTCAGCTTTAGGAGAAGGTATTGATTGAATGATTCTAAGCAATGTTTCTGTATCAGCAACATCAGTCAGCCTCATCTTTCCATCAGGAGCTTCCATTTTCAACTGTACGATTTTATCGTACACTTCACTTCCTTCTTCGGACAGATTCCTTTTTAAATCAGTCCAATATCTTTTTGGAATAGTCGAATTTGTGAGAACTTTAACAATATCTATAATCGAGAAATACCATAGTTCTTTCTCTTCATTCCATACTCTTCTAATCTTTTGTTGTTTGAAAATTGCAATTTTCTTTTGGTTTTTGTTCATACCAATATTGTAGGACAGAAGTGTAAAGAAAACAAGTTGTAGAAAGGGAAAGTTAATGAATTGTTAATGTTTTTGTCTTATATGGTGTAAATATGTCGTGAGTTATTATGAAGTAATTGACTATTTGTCATGCTATATGTAAGATTTTAGTATAGATAAGATTATTATACTGCCTAATGAAAAAGATAAGTAAGGAGTTCTCTGATTGGTTTTCAAAGAGATTTGGTAAGTGTAATATCTTTCTTATTGTTTTTTTAGTGCTCGTATCTGTTACTTCTGTCTTTTTCTTTTACTATTACCATATCAATAGCTTAAATATTTTTAGAGAAGATATTCAGTTGAGCAATGAACTTAGACAACGAAGAGGAGTTGAAAATTCAGGCGTAGAAGATTTAGTTATAGAGTTCTTAGATACTCCTAGACTTGTAGATAAAAAGTTTGATTTGTTTGAACCATTTAAATATAGTGATGAAGAAGGAGAGGTAGATCCAGATAATGAGTATTTCAATACTGTATTTATGACAGGTATAGTGAAGAGTGGTGGTATTAAAGGGAATGATTTAACAGGCTATACCTCTTATCTATTAGACGATACTGTTAGAATATTGCATCATGATCAAAAGAATATAACTTATATCCTAACAGAACTTGCTCCTCCAGTATATGTTTTTGAAGAGTACAGCCCAAATGTATTTGAGGTTGATATTGCTGATCCTATATGGTTATTTACTGAATCTATATTTACACCTGAAGCAATTGTAGAAAGTGACAATGGACATAAATATGTTGTGTTGCATGGTTGTGAGTATATTCCTGAAGATGCTTTAACAATTATTGATAAAGTAAAGGATTATAATATATATGAGATTACTGCGAATGATGAGAGTTTAATGTATGTGCGAAACAAAGACGGCACATACTCAGCATTGAGATATATTCTTCCTTTTGAGCATCATTCTGAAAATTATGAGGGTTATATAATTAGTTTTAAAACTAACAGTGATTATGATTTTACAGGTAGTTATAGTGCACGCTTGTTTAATTGTAATACAGGTTATACTATTTCTCATAAATCTCTCTCTGCTTTTGAGCAAGTAGGCACTTTATCTAATGGAGAGATTATTTATCAAGACAAGAGTAAGGATCGTTTTGAGGATGTCTATGAAGTTTATGTCGATACTTCTACCAATATAGGTAACTCTATTCAAGAAGATGATGAGGTTCCTTACACTTTTGAGAGATTCTTAGAGAATTATCCCATTATATATTGGCAATCACCTTTTGGTCATTTTATAGAATTTCAAAGATGGGATTTTTTACCAGCTAGGGGTTGTAGTAATATTCCTGTATTTCGTAGCTAGGTAAAAAGAGATTATATATAATTTTAACAAGTAATTATTTATGAGAAAGAAGATTAAGAAGTTCTATACTAAGAATAAAAAGGTATTAATTCCAGTTATTACAATCTCTGTATTTATACTAGCAGGTGTGCTTCTTCTGACTGTTTGTAAATCATTTGTGAGCTTTAATATTATTCGAGACAAATCTACAGAGGGAGATGTTTGGATACCAGAATCAAGTAACTATACTGATTCTGAGTATGATGTTTATCAACTTGCAATTGATCCTAAAGAGCCATTAGGTAGTAATCATAATCCAATCTTTATAGAAAACCTATCAATTAACTTCCTAGAAAAACCTCAACTTGTAGAAGGAGATTTTGATTTTCTTGATTTGGAATGTTTTTGGATGCAAAAGGGAATTTATAAAACAGGAGTTGTCACATCAGGGAATGCTTCTGGGGTTAACCTAGCTGGTTATACCTCCTATTTTATATCAGGTACTATGGCAGATGCACGTATCCTACATGATGAAAGAAAGAATCTAACTTATGTTCTTGATGTTGATCAACTATGTTTGAATCACATTGAATCTGTTCCTGCAAATATATTCTTGTATGTAAATTATCCTCAAGGAGTGTTTAATAATCCATCTTTTGAGACTAATAATCCTTTTATAACGGATAGAGGTCATATATTTGAGAATTTAGGTCATCTCAAGTATCTTCCAGAAAATTCTTTGGAAGCTATTGATACTATAGCTGGAAATAACATCTACAAAGGAATAAATGACAGTAAAGGGTACTTCTATATAAAGAATAGGGACGGTGTCTATTCTAAGCTACTATATAATTTCCCTTTTGGACATTCTCTAGATAAATATACATGGGAATTGAAGTTTAAGACAGATAAGGGTTTTGATTTCTTAGCAAGTTATGAATATGTATTTCTTTGTAATTTGCAATTAACTTACTCTGACTTGTCTCTTTCATCTTTAGAGCAGGTAGGGGTTCTTGCTAATGGAGATTCTATATATCAGGAGAAGGATAGAGAAGGTGTTAGAGAATTCTATGAATATTACAAAGGTTCTACTCGGAACGAGATAAATTCTATCAAACAAGATGATGAAGCTCCATACACATTTGAACAATTTGAGAAAAGCTATCCAGTCTTGTATTGGCAATCTCCTTTTGGAGATTTAGTTGAATTTAGTAGACACGATTTCTACTATACATACGGATGCCCATAATTGATAAGTATGTATAAATAAAGTATATTGTACTAACACTAAAATAATTAAACTGTCTAGATGAATAGAAAATTCAAAGATTTCTACACTAAGAATAAAAAAGTGTTAGCTCCTGTGATTATTATATCTGTTGTTGTTCTAACAAATACTCTTTTTATATTATGGATAAGATTTTTACTTAATGTAACCTTTGAATCATATCTAGAAAATAGGAATTCAAGGCTAGAAGGGAAAGTGGTTCCTGATGAAGAAACCTCACAAGATGAATCTAATATAAACTCACCACTGGGTAGCTATGAGAACCCAGTAGTTATAAAAGATTTAGTAATAGATTTCCTGGCTGGACCTAAATTAGTGGACAAGAAGTTCGATTTAGTAAAACAGTGGAAAAGTGATGGAACAGATGACGATGATTCATTGAAGAAAGCTTTTCAAACAGGAGTTGTAAAAAAAGGGAATGCTTCTGGAGAAGATATAAGTGGTTATACTTTGTACTTACTACTTTATGGAAAGAGTTATGGTGATTTTTCTTTTGTTAGAATCTTGTTTAAAGGGGATAATGATAAAATTTATTATTTAGATGGTAATCATGGTTATTTAGAATGGAATGGTCCAGTACTAGGTGGTATGGAACAGAATTTTCAAGATAATGTATATTCAAATGTACTTATAGATGCCGATGTTTTCTATCCTGACTTTTTGCTGTTTGAAGAGTCAAATGTAGATGACTTAGATGTAGTTATTGATGATATAGGGAATAAATATGCGTTTTTTAATTATTGGTATTGGTTCGGAGATGAGGAGTTAGTTAAAGTTACGACAATAAAGGGAGGAGATGTATATCGATTGAAGGAAAATGACACAGGTTTAATGTATGTAAGAAGTAAGGATGGAATATATTATCCTCTTATACCACTGATGCCATTTGGTAATAGGGATGCAAATTCATTAAATACACAAATACTTTTTAAATTAAATGATGGTACTCAACGTAATCATGTTTATTGGCATTATCAGAGTGCTTTCTGTTCGTCTATTGAAGGCTTTCCATTCATTAGAATATCTAATGAACCTATTTCTGCTTTTGAAAAAATAGGGACATTATCTAATGGTGATAATCTATACCAGAAGATTAATAGGCATGATGACTACTTAGAGAAATTGTACGAAGAAGATTACATTTATGCTACTATGTTCAAATATAACGAAGTAGAAGATGATGATACAACACCATATGCCTATGAAAGATTTATAAAAGAATACCCCGTTATATATTGGAAAGATTCTTTTGGTAGAATGATTGAACTTACTAGGGCAGATTTTACATCTGTTGGTGGTTGTGCAAAACCAGCAATATATATCTATCCAGAAAAAGAAGTTAATATGAATGTTAAGGTTATTCCAAATGGCTTTTTAACTTTTTCTAAACCAAAATATCCTCAATCTGGTTGGAATATTTCTGTTAAACCTAGTGGTAAGATTACCTATCTAGACAAACAGTATGACTATCTTTGGTGGGAATCTGTATCAAATGGCTTTCCAGTTCCTCGTAAAGGGTGGGTATTCAAAACTTCCGAAATTGATGAAAAATTAACTCAAATATTATCAGACTATGGTCTAAACAATAAAGAAATATCTGATTTCAAAGAATACTGGACACCTAAAATCAGTGCAGAGAGAACGGAATATGTGTTTTTGACATTTTTGATAAATAGGGAGGTTGATCAGATTGCTAGCTTAGAGTTTAGTAAGGAACCAAATAGTATGCTAAGAATCTTCATGTTGTATAAACCTTTAGATGAGAAAATTGATACTAAATCTTTAGAGATTGAGAGACTAAATAGGAAGGGGCTAACTGTTGTTGAGTGGGGAGGGGCGAAGATGTAATTATCTTTTCTAAGAAGTAAATCATTTACTCCTTAGATATCTTTGCAATAAAGAAACCCATCATCATCTTGTTGGGTATAATTCTAATAGCATTCTTTACTTGACTGTCATAAACATTACCACTCCATTTTCTAATACCAGGTTTAATATACTCTTCTAATTCTGGCATTGATTTAATAATCTCATCTTTAAGTTCAATCTTTTCCACTTTTGCATTCGGAAATGTCTTCAAAAGGTGAGTAAGTACTCCTTCATTCTCCTCAGGTTCTAATGTACAAGTAGAGTAAACCATATAGCTACCGTGTTTTAGTGTCTTAAAAGCAGAAATAATTAACTCCTTCTGAACAAATACACTTCTCTTCACTTTATCCATACTCCAAAATCTCAAAGGCTTAGGACCTTTGAAATATATCAAACCCTCACCACTACATGGAGCATCTAGCAGAACCTTATCAAAATATACAGGATATTTCTGTCCAAATTCTTTACCATCACTAAGTGTAACCTTTGCTTTAGCACCGAATTGGTCTACTACACTTTGAAGGTCAGATATTCTACTCATATCAATATCATTTGCGATAATGTCAGCATTATTACTTACCATATCTGCAATATGTGTAGTTTTACTACCAGGAGCAGCACACATATCTAAAATCTTTTCATTCTTTTTAGGATTTAGTATCAATGTAGCTAAAATACTAGAAAGATTCTGAATGTAATACTTACCATCATCATACAACTCTGTTTGGGAAACCTCTGCCTTATCCTTATTCATTACAAAATATGTATCCTTTGACCAAGAAATCTCTTCTAGCTCATATCCTCTTCCTAATAGCTCCTTCTTTATCTCCTTAACATCACCCATTAATGAATTTAACCTGATTGTTGTAACAGGACGTTGTGAGAATATCCATGGAACCTTACCTTTTGGTACCATTAATATACTGGCCATTCTTGAAACAAAAACATCATCTTTTGTGTAGAACCTATCTCTAACAGGTCTTTTGGTAAAAGCTTCTCTTTTCTTTTTGTAACTAGATCGTTTTTTCTTCTTCATGGTTATATCTCTCCTTTAAGGTATTTAATAATACTACCAATTACTAATCCTGTTGTCTCTGTTCGTAATATATTTCCTTTTAGTTTAATAAATTTGAAATCTAATTTCTTAAAAACTTCTAAATCAGAAATATCCCATCCTTTCTCTGGACCAATTGCAATAATTACGGGCTTTTTAATATCAACCTTCTCTAAAACATCTTCCAAATATTTAGCATCATGAACTTCTGTAGCCAGACAGATTCTTAAAGAATCTACTGGGAAATTGTAATTAACAAGTTCCTTAATATGTAAAGGTCTCTCAATTATAGTAGGAAATATATTTCTAGATTGTTCAGTAGCATCTCTTACTAACTTGTTCCAGTACCCAGTATCTTTAATAGCTTTATTTTTCTTTTTTAGAGAATATTTAGATTCAACAGGTATTATCTTCTCAATTCCTATCTCTACACTTTTTTCAATGAAATAGTTAAACTTCGTATCGTTACTTAGTGATTGGATAATTGTAATATCAGGGACATGTTCAGATTCTCTTTCTCCTAAGTCCTCTACAATCTGTACTTCAACAGAGGCAGGTAGGATATCTGATATCTGAGCAAGGAATCTTCTCTCATATGTCTCTATTTGAATATACTCTTCTATTTTCAACTTCCCCTGTTCTATGATATTCCTACTATCAGAATCAGAGAGGTAGGTGATATCCTCAACAGAGAGTTTATGTTTTACAAAGAATTTTTGCATATCTAATTATACCTTACTATTACTTGATTTGGGATATGTGGTGTATGATTTTGGTTTTAGATGGTATGAGCTTTGAAATTTTTGAGAAATCTTTCTTGTCTCTAGTTAAGATGTAATCACAATCCTCGTAGATTGCAGTAAAGTATTGTAATATATCTTCAAAATCGTGAAAGTTTTGTTTTGTAGCAGGTCGAACTATAGTGTCAGTAAGGGGAAGTATCTTCAAGTATTTCAGTAGTCTGTTTACCCTTTCAATCTTTTTTGTTTTTGGTTTTATATGAAGAGTATAGAATGCTATATGCACAGAAAGAGCAGAAATACATAGCTTTGTATTGGGGAATAATTTCTTAACATTGCTAACCCCTGTAACCTCTAGTTGGCGATCTTCGATTAAATCGACTAAAACATTTGCATCTAAAAAAATCTTTTTCATTTTCTATACTTTTGTTCAAGTAATTTACGATATTCTTTGTCCACATCAAAATCGTTAGGTAGTTTAGATTTTTCAACAGGCATTGCAAGTATCTCGTCAAATTCTTCAGGTGTCTGTTCATCTTCTGTTAGTGGTTTAAGTTCATAGTGACGTGATGCACATATGAATATAGGGACATTTTTTTCATATATCTCAAATACAGTACCAGCTTCTATTGAGTCCTTTAATTGTGTTAGGTTGTGTCTAAAATCTCTTAGATTTATTTTTGTATATTCTTTGTTTTTCATATTTATCTTTATACTTAAATTATCTCATACAACATATTACAAAATCTTTACATTTAAGAATTTTGTTTTTCAGCATATTTCTTTTCTAATAGTTTCCTGTATTCTTTCTTGTAATCACCATCTTTTGGTAGGTTGAAATTACCACCCTTCATATGAAGTGCATTGACAAAGCTTTCTTGTGTTAGTTTTTTGTTTCTGTATTTCTCAATCATAATTTTCTTAAATTCTTCATTTGCATCAATGTCTGTATATTTTAAAGTTTGAAGGTGTCCCAATGGTAACCTTAAAGCTTTTTTCAAGCTCTTGCGTCTCTCTTCGTTCTTAGTAGTATTTTCTCTTCCAATGTTTAACATAAGTTTAACATACCTATGCTTCACATTGCAAGATAGTTGAGTTGTTAGATAAAAATCGTGTTATCTAATATGGTTGAGATGAAATTAAAAATCTTGATTTTCTTTTGTTAGACTAATGTTTGTATTGCTTTTTAGGCACGCATTTTGACCTTTAAATTCTGTTAATGCATCTAAATGATTTCTAGAGCTAAAAATGATATAATTAAGTATGAATGAATACTCAAAACTTCTTAAACAAGAAGCCTTTACTAATCAAAAAATCTTCTGGGATGTAAAAGATATTAACAATCTTTCTGATAAAAGTATTGTAGAAAGAATATTGTTATATGGCAATATTCAACAGTTTAGAAACATAGTTAAGAACCTTACAGAGTTTGAGAAAATATATAATCAAATTAAATCTGGAAGGAATTCTCTAACACCGATAGTTAAAAATTATGTAGATAAATATGTCCAATACTATTCATAAAGAGGTACTCTCTGAAGAACAATTAGAGGTTTTAGATATTGTAAAACATTTCTGTTCAGAAGGTTTTTACTTAGCAGGTGGAACAGCTCTTGCACTACAGATAGGGCATAGAAAGTCTGTAGACTTTGATTTGTTTAAGAATAGTGAGATTGATTCGAAAGATATTCTTAAAACCATATTAGATATGAAGATAGATAGGAATCAGATAGAGGTTTTAATAGATACTGTTGATGAATATACACTCTTTATCAAAAATGTTAAGTTTACTTTCCTGTATTATCCTTTTAATATTTCTGACATAACTACACTTGATGGTATATCTATGGCAACACCTTTAGCTATTGCTACAATGAAAGCATATGCCTTAGGTAGAAGAGGTAAGTGGAAGGACTATGTTGACCTGTATACCATCTTTCAAAGTATCTCCTACAAAGATGTTCTAACCAAGACAACAAGTATATTTGGCTCTCTGTTCTCAGAGAAGATGTTTCTTCAACAACTCTGTTACTTTGATGACTTGGATAGGGAGGAGATTGTTTGGTTGGGTGATGTAAAGAAGGATAGGGATATGGAGAAGTTTCTTACAGAGCTTTCACTAAGAGAGAGTGTTTCTAACTGTTAGATAAAAATATATCTGCATTCTAGTCTTAAAAAATTGCAGTTAATGAGTAAAGAGGGTATAATGGTAACAATCATGAGGGAGAATACGAGCCTGCACTTACGAGGTGCTGAGTAACGCCTCCCATTATTTTTTCTCCAATAAAAATAAGAATGTATATATATCTATTTTTGCACCTCCTTTTAATAAACATAATAATTACTTATCAGTTAGACTAAAAGAGTTGACGAGACTAGAGAGATACAATCTTGTTAATATTATGAATATTAAGGACAGGATAGAAAAATAAAAAAAGAGAGTTACACCGAAGTGGAACTCTCGAACGGGAAGTTGTTACACCTAAGTGGAACAACTGAGTAGTATATTATAATACACTCTAATAAAATAATCAAATGCGGTAACATTTTATTTTGATTTAACGGCTAGCTTAACTATTTCGGTATCATTTGCCATTGGACAAGACTTCCATTGAGGTTGACATGTTTCCACAAACCACCTAAAATAGGTGGAATATGGAAACAGCAATCCTGTTAAAAAAGAATGGTAAAAACTTACTAACGACTAAAGATATCTCCCAACTTAAAGGGATTGATGTTAGAAGAACATTAGAGAATAATATAAAGAGGCTAATCGAAACAAAAGTTCTTACATCATTGGAAAAAGGAAAATATATGGTTACAGATTCCAATGTCTCAGACTTTGAGGTAGCTAACTTCCTTTACTCACCTTCATATATCTCTTTTGAAACAGCTCTAAACTATCACGGTATGTTAAGTCAATTTCCTTTTGAAACAATATCGGCCACAACTAAGAAAAGTAATAGAAAGGAAATATTAGGTAAGACATATAGGTATGTAAAGATAGACAAAAGAATGTATACTGGGTATTACAAGTTAGATAACTCCTTAATCGCATATCCTGAGAAAGCTCTCTTTGATCAACTCTACATGATAGCTCTGAAGAAAAAAGGTGAGGAGTACCTAAACGAAATGGATTACACAAGCATCAAGAAGAAGAATGTAGAACAATACCTATCTTTGGTATCTACAAGAATAGCTAAAGAAATTAAACTTCTCATGTCCAAATATCTATGATATCAAAACAACAAGTACAACAGCTTTCTAAAGAATTTAAGATATCTGACTTTGTAATAGTTAGGGAATTTGTACAGTTATCTTTTCTTAAAGAATTGTATGAAGAACCTTTCTCAAAAGAAATATTCTTCAAAGGTGGTACCGCTATTAGATTAATATATCAAGGATATAGGTTCTCTGAGGATTTAGATTTCTCTGTAACTATGCAAGAGAAAGAGTTTGAGGAGAAGATAATGGTCTTCTTTAAGAAGTTGGAGAATATATATCCCTTCTCATTTAAGAAAAGAAAAAGTATCTCTGGATATACATATCTTCTAACAGCTGATATCCCTTTCTTGGAAGGTAAAGTATATGTAAAATTAGACTTCTCTACTAGGGAGGAAGTATTAAATCCAACTAAGACAATATTAAAAACTAACTACCCAATCATATTTCAAAGTTTTGTGAATGTGTTAAGCCTGAATGAGATATTTGCAGAGAAGATAAGGGCTGTTATGACAAGAGTAAAGCATAGAGATTTGTATGACCTATGGATTTTGCAAGAATTAGGAGCTAAATTTGATATGGAAATGACTCTTAAAAAACTCAGATACTATAACATAACAGATATTGATTCTAAGAGTTTGGAAGATAGGTTAAAGTTGTTTCCTCAAAAAGATTTTGTTACTGACCTACTTCCATTTGTACCTAAGAATGAAAGAGATAATCTTTCTAACTTTTACAACTATATACTTCAATATTTAAAGGATAGTTTTAAGGCGTTTTGACAAAATTAAGGATGGGATAGAAGAATAATACACTCGGTAAAATAATCAAATTTGATTTAACGGTTAGCTTAACTATTTCAGTATCATTTGCCATTGGACAAGACTTCCATTTGCTTTCATTCTGCACTTTTTATATAATAAAGATAGGAAGAGGGAGGTTACCCGAACCCTTTGTGTCGGGTCTTATCTCCCTCTTTTTTATCTCTAGTATCTCCATAATCCTTTTATTTTTCATAAAGATAATTTGTAAATGAATATTTCTTAAATGATTATCAACTAAACTTCTTCTTACCCTACGAATAGCTTCATTCTTAATCTCTTCTATATCCTTTTTATTTCTACTTATATCCAACAATACAATACCTTTTCCACCTAGTTGACTAATAGCTTTCCTTACTCTGTTACTTACACTAGAATTTCCACTTGCTCTTTTAATCTCTAATTTAACACTAGACCATATGGCATCGGGTGTCTTAATAGCTTCTCTTCCTCTTTCAGCTAAGAAAATAATCTTCCCACCAAACTCTCTAACTACAACCTCTGCCATACTCATCTCATGTTTACTTGGTTCTCTCTGTCTACTATCTATCTATCTCTCCAACATTAGGTATTAGTCTTTTCCTAAAGACATCTTTAACACTTCTAACCTCAATTAGAATATCTGTCTTACTCATGTATGGATATATCTAAATTATCTCCATACATATTTTAGACAATAGATATGAACTCAAGATTAACTAAGATAATTCTTGACTTCATGAACCCTCTAATATATATATATACATATATATAACATGGGTAAAATTTAACAGTGAATATCAAAACAGCTAAGGTGTTAAGAAATATCTCAAGAATTGCCCTTTTAGTATGTGTTTTCCTACTCTTAGGTTTAGGTATCTACTACACATATCTTAGTATTCGATTTAGACCCTACAAGGTTAGAGTAAGTAATGTAACAGATAGTGCCTTTACAGTATCTTGGGTAACCGATGAACCAATGGTAGGAGTAGTCTACTATGGAGAGAAGAATAACTTTCTTCCAGGACCACTTTCATGGTTAGGTAAGAAGCGAGCATTTGATGATAGAGATATCTCTGATGCCCAGACATCATGTGTTAGTAAGTTTAACAAGAAGGTGTCTAAGAAAAAGACAGAAGACTTTGTTGTGGATGGTAGTGGTTTTGATTGTAATGATGTTAAGGTTATTAAAAAAGGTGAATACTATACCCACCATGTCACAGTACCTAATTTAGATGCAGATAAGGAGTATTACTTTAGAGTAGGTAATGGGTATATAAGTTTTAAGGAAGGTAAAACAAAAGGTGTTAGTTATATAGAGAGGGAGATGCCTGCTATATCAGAATTTAAACAGAAGACAAGAGGTCTTTTTAAAGAGATTTCTTCTCCTATGCCTGCGTATGGGACATCGTATAATGTTTACTACAACATTGACGGTCAAGTAATAGAGAAGAAAAATTTCGATTCAATTATCTTTCTGAGAACATTTAAATCTGGTGATTCATATTCGCTGATGTCAGCAGTTACAAATAATGATGGAGGATGGAGTATAGATTTGTCTAATGTTAGAAGAGGTGATGGTACTCACTTAGATATGGAGGGTACTTATCTAGAATTTATACCTCAGGTAGATAATGCTAGACCAGGTGCTAGTGGTACAACTAAGTATGAGGAGTTGTCTTTTCCTTTAGATTTAATGGGGAATAATATAGATGATTTAGAGGAAGTAGAGTTAAATAGGAAGGAGAAAGAGTTAGGCGTGTTGTTAAAGGGGTTGGTTGGAGGTGTTGTAGCATATGATATGTATGATGAAGCAGTTCAGTGTTGGAGTATTGAAGGGTGTCAGTATAGAGTGTTTCAAGGTAGTTGTCCTTCTGGGTATACTTCCGATAAGAGTAAATGTAATAAAGCAACACCTCCGCCATCTAGAGAAAATAATCCTTTATGTTGTCCTTCTTCTTGTATTTGTACTAAAGACTATGTGTCATGTCCTGGGGGTTATACAAAATATGATAGTAAGGCTGCTTGTCTAGAAGATAAAAAAGCTAAAGAAACTAAGCCAAAGGTAAGTTGTTGTACTCAGTTAGGAACATCTGATTGTCAGTGTGTTACAAATAGAGATGAGGGTTCATGTGGAGGTAGTTATCCTAAGCAATATAATACTAATGATATAAGTGTGGCTAAGGCTCAATGTAAAGCAGATCTTCCAAAGGTTGAAAATAATTGCTATTCATACAATTTAGCCAAGAATACTTGTACTGGTCCAAAGGCTTGTACTACTGGGACTATGAGTTTTAAGGAGTGCGAGGACAAGAGGAAGGAGAAGATGGGTGTTGGGGGTACTAAGACTTGTTGTAAAGTAACAGGTGTTAAGAATGTAGGAGGTACCATGAGGGCTAGTTGTGATTGTAAGAATAATCAAACAGCATGTACCTCCGGATATGTAGAGTATCTAAGTAAATCTGTATGTGAAATTAGTGGCACAAAAGTAGTTAAATGTGGTTGTGAGAATGGTAGGCAAAAGTATGCTGTCTATAAGGTGGGTGGTGGTTCTTCTGGTAATACAGAGATGCTTTCATTGTTTGAGAAGTTATTTATTAAGAAATCCTATGCAGATGAAACGGGGGGAGGCGGGACACCTTTATTCATCTTTAAAACAACTGAACAGTGTGGTGTCGTAAGTGAATCAGGTAGTAACAACAGTGAAACAAAATTGGTTGATACCTGCAAGAAGGAAGATAAATCATTATGTAAGAAATGCCATTCCATTAGTGATTGCTCAGTTCTATATGTGCATAATGGTGAAGATTGTCCTAAATATTTTACAGATAACTATCTTAATTGTGGTACCGAGTTTGATACAACTAAACCTGAAGATGTATTCAAAGCAAGTAGTTATCTTCACCTTATACAGGAAGGTGGTCGTTGTAATGCTGAGGGGATTACCAAGAGGATAGTTAGTGGTGGGTGTTATGGTGGTTGTTGGTTACAATATAGACATCGTGATGGAAGTACATGTGTAAATATTGAATTAAAGGATGATGTTGCTTTTTGTTCAAATCCTCATTGTGGTGATTTGCAAAAAGCTAGAAATGAATTGGCTGATACAAACACTAAATGTCTAAGTAATTGGTGTAAATGTCCTGAAGGTTCTGCTAAGGGTAGTGTTACAAATGGGGAAACTTGTAACAGTCAGGGAGGTACTCAAAGTCAAGGAAGTTCTGGAGGTCAAGGAAGTTCTGGAGGTCAAGGAAGTTCTGGAGGTCAAGGAGATGCTGGAGATGGAAGAAAACAGTGCTGTTATAGGAAAGATTTAAATATAATTGGTGGTGGACCTTCTGGTGCTGTAATGATGGTACAAGGTGTCAGTACAAGTGTTCTTGGTACCCAAACAGGAGATTATACTTATAGGAATACTGATTGCAGTAAAGAATATGACAAATCCTTTTTTGTAGGGATATTAGAAGCATGTCCACAACGATTAGATTTAGAAGATAATGAATGGAATCTTAGGAATTGTGCAGGTGGGGAAATTTTTGATTTAAATAAGAAAGAATGTGTTACAGTTGATGATACTTGCATGCAATTATCTGAGGGTAACGATGGTAAGTATGTCTGTACATCAGTCAATTGTGGTGATAACCCTATTTCCGATGTGGAGACGACAAGGAAGATTGGAGGTATTTATAAATATGGACTCTGTGAGGATACTAAAGCAAAAATTGAAATTGATAAGTCTAATAAACTTAGAACTTGTTGGTACCCAAGGATAAATCCACAAACTCAGCAATTACAGTGTGGTGAAACAGATAATCTGTATGGTAGAGAATGTGCAAATATAGGTTACAACTTGGGTGGGCGACCTGGTTACTCAGAAAAAATGTACAATTCTGCTTCAGATTGTGTATCTGGTCTAAATGATATTGCAGTCTGTTTAGATGATAAATGTAAGGTAGTTGATGGAAATGACACAGAGGATGAATGTAAAAATGCAGGTTATTCTTGGGTTGAGAATAATTCCGCAAGCAGTAATCCATTTTGCTCTTCTTCTACAGTAGAAGAACAAGATGATCCTAAAGATGTAAGTGTTTCTGATGATTATTGTTGCTTTGATATTAATAATAAACCTAAAGCATGTGAACCTGGTGATAGGGTTAAATTACTTAGTCTCAGTAATATCTCAACAAATGATTGTTCTAAAGCGCAATGGAGTAATACTTATAAATCAGAGACTTTAAAAGAGTATTTTTGCTTGGGAAGTCAAGGTTGTCAGCCAGTTTATAGCTTAGAGCAGGGTGGTTGTTATGCTAATGAATATGGAGCAGGGAGTTGTAATGAGGCTTTGGGTTTTTCAGGGTTAAATCTTGATAAAATTTACAACCCATCTAAGATTTTTTGTGAGGGTTGTCCAGCTGGGACTTTTTATGGACCTGGGGTAGGTTTAAAAGATACTACTTCTATGCAAAAAATATATAAGAATGTCTGTATTACAAAGGAATCGAAAATCTATGAACCACAGACTGCTTGTAAACAAGAATCATTATTTATTCTAGATTCAAATGATAAACACATTGTTTATTTTGATGTGGCATGTAAAAGATCGCCATGTAAATATCACGAATATCAAACTGGTTCTTATAATGGTATTTATAATTGTTGTAAACTTGCCAACAATTATTATGGTATTGTTGAACAACCCTTGAATGGGACTCAAGCTAAGTGTAGTATTGATGGTGAATACTATGACAAAGCTGATTGGGGAGAATGTAGTAGTTTATTCTTTACTCCAATGTATTGTGCAAAGGTAGCTAATAACGGAACAATTGATGTAGTAGCTTATTTTTATCCTCCTTCAATGATTAACCTTACTTGTCCAGAAGGGAGACAGAGAGTTGATGCAAGTGGTGGTCGAATTAATTTCAAAGGAACTGGTTACGGTTGTACACAGGCTGGGTATTGGCAATCTCATTGGTTTGATATTAAAGGTTTTAGTACAGATGTTAATGCATGTATAACTGATGGAGGTATCCATCCTGGAGCTGTTAAAGGTATCAGTGATTCTCAGGTATTGGGTGTAAAGGATAGTGAAGATAAGGAATCACCTCTTTACTTCTTTCCCAACCAAGGAGTATATGATGTATCCGTATTAGGTAAGACAGAGTCTTTACTCAGTGATGGTAATACAGAGGTTCTTTTCTTCATGAATAGAGATGGTGTTCAAGGATATCAAGCACCAAAAGACCCTAAGAATCCTAAAGATAATGAAGATATACTTGTAGACCAATCCGCTATAACTCTAAATGTATCTCAAAAAACCTCAGCTAAACAATATGATCTAAAATCAGGTATAAATATAATATCTTTTGACTTCTTCCCATCAGAAGGAGAACAAGTACAGTTAATGTCTGATAGATTTTTAGAGTTAGTCAATCAATCAGGATATAAAGTATCTCGTATCTCATACTTCGGTGCAGGACAATGGAATGGTGGTAATACATATGACTTTAAAACAGGAGAAGTTAAAGGAAAACCATTCTCACTATCCCAAGGAATAGGGTATGTAGTAATAGCAGAAAGAGATACTACAATTACAGTACCAGGATACAAAACAAATACACCAGTCCCAATCGCCTTCTCCTCAGGTTGGAACCTCATAGGAGTACATGGTCATAATACTCAATATACAGCTAAATCATTGATAAACAGTGTAAATAGTATAGAAGGATTAAAAGCTAACAATGTAACATACTGGCCAACCAGTAAAGGTATGTATCAAGGTTTCCAATTATCCGAAGGTCAAGAATATGGACAAGACTTCCCAATATCTAAAGACCTAGGGTATTTTGTAAGGATCAATGAAATAAAGGAAGATTGTAGAAGTATCTGGTGGAATCCAGATGGTGAAGGTAATGGTAAGTGTAATACACAGTAACCTTGACTTCACCAATATAATATAGTTATATATACATATATAACATTACAATCTTTTTCTAATGAAAGAAAAAACAACTAAGGTTTTAAGAGGTGTATCTAAAATAGCCCTACTTCTAATATCTTTACTTCTTTTAGGCTATCTTGGATATCACACATATGTAGGAATTAAAAACAGACCATACAAAGTCAGAGTAAGTAATGTAACAGATAGTGCATTCACAGTCTCTTGGATAACAGATGAACCGATGGTAGGAGTAGTCTACTATGGAGAGAAGGATATCTTCCTTCCTGGTCCACTTGCAATACTAGGTAAGAAGAAGGCTGTGGACGATAGGGATGTATCGGATGCACAGACAGAGTGTGTAGAAAGATTTAATAGGGAAGTATCTAAAACAAAAACTGTAGATTTTACTGTTAGTGTAGAAAATCAAGATAACTGCAATGATATTGTTGTTAAGAAATATGGAAAGTACTATGTTCACCATGTTACAGTTCAAGACTTAGATGCAGATAAGGATTATTATTTCAGAGTCGGAAATGGGTGGGTAACAAGCTCTACCAGTAGTGGTTTGTATTCAGAAAAAGAGTTCCCTGGTGTTGAGAAGTTCTCTGCTAAGACTATGCCGTTATTTGAAGAGATAGGTATTCCAAATACAGCATATGGTTCCACATATTCTCTCTACTATGATGAGGAAAATCAACTTAGGAAGAAAACTGACTTCGACTCTATAATATTCTTAAGCGTGAAAAAAGGAGAGCAAACATTCCCTCTATTATCAGGAGTATCAAACAGTGATGGTGGATGGACTATAGATATAGGGAATATAAGAAATGAGGATGGTTCAATTGTTAAACCAGAAGACTTAGTTCTAACCTTTGTGCCACAGGCAGAAAACCATATACCTGCGAATAGAAAGGTTGTAAATGTACAGGATGCTGAATATCCTCTTCTTCTTCTAGGCAATGAAAGAGAGACATGGGATGGAGGAGAGGAGAAGGAGGATATCTTAGAAACTCTTTGGAGGAAGATAGGAAGAGTGGCTTCTGCTGGTGAATCATGTTCAGGTTCAAAACAGTGGCTTTGGAGAAGTGCTAAAAACGCATGCGAATGTGTAGATTCTGATAATGGATATGATAGTAAGCAACTTTGTGAACAGAAAAAGAATGACAATGATATTGATGATATAGTTATGGGGAAGAAGGCAGTAAAATGTTTAGATGAGGATGGGTGTGACTGTTTGTATGATAAACAAGGTAATAACTATATGATTAGAGACCATGTTAATTTTGAAACATATTGTTGTCCTCAAGATCAGAGATCAAGTAATGGAAAGAGTAGTTGTGATGGGAGTGGGGATGAGGATGGGGGTGAGGATGAGGATGAGGATGGGGATGAGGATGAGGATGAGGATGAGGATGGGGATGGGGATGGGGATGAGGATGAGGATGAGGATGGGGATGGGGATGGGGATGGGGATGGGGATGGGGATGGGGGCAACCCAGAGATTTTCGATCTGACAAAGAGATATTGTGGTAAGTGTCCAGATAAAGCATATGTAAGAGTTTCTAGTGGGGGTAAAGAAATGAATGCTTGTATGACAGCAGATCCTGAAGCAAAGAAGGTATATTATAAAACTGAGAAGGATTGTGATGTTAAATTACCAAATCAGGGAAGTATAACAAAAGTTCGTACCAATAAAGTTATCTATTTTGAAATAGCCAGCAATTCCCATGGTAAGATATATGAAGGTTATCATACTGGTGGAGCAACACCAGTTCGAGGGGAATATGATTGTTGTCAACTTCCTGGTGGTTATGGTATTGTGCCTCAGTCAGATGAGTATGACCAGCGTGAAGGTAAGTGTTATGTGAATGGTAGAAAATATATATCTGTTGGATGGGATAATTGTAAGCATCAATTTTTTGGGTTTTCTTATTGCCTAAATCCTGATGTTCCTAAGGCTTTCGCATATTATTACCCGCGTAGTTTCTCAGGAGATAGGAAGTATTGTCCTGACCACTATGAGAATATATGGTTAACTAGTTGTTGGTATGGAGCTTGTGCTAAATCACAAGAGGGGTCGAAAGAATGGTACTACTGTTTTGATGGAGAGATTACTAGAGATGGTGCCCCCTTCCCTGATTATTTTGAACACTGTATAAGTGAGGGTTATCTAATGCCAGGTGTAGATAATGTATTAAAAAATACCCAGAAATCTCATGAAGTAGTTGCTTCATCTAATGGTTTAGTAAAAGGTGCTTATGCACAGGAAGAACAAGAAGGAGATAGCTCACCTCTGTTGCTTTTACCAGAGAGCGGGATATATATGTTAAAAGGTGAAAGTGGTCAAGAGAATAAAATCTTAAGTGATGAAAGCACGGAAATCTTCTTCTACAGAGACTGGAATGGTATTCCAGGTTATCAATTACCAAAAGATCCAGCTAATCCACAACCAGGTGAAGATATCGCTATTGCCCACACAGCTATGGAATTGAAAGTATCTAGAGAGACAACAGCATCAACATATGAACTTAAAAAAGGTATAAACATTATATCCATGGACATTGTTCCTTCAGAAGGAGGTGAAACGACCCTTAAAACAGATGCACTGCTTAAACTTCTAAATGCTGATGGCAAAAATGTATCTAGAATCTCATATTTCAGTGGTGGTCAATGGCATGGAGGTGTTACTTTTGACTTCGAAAGTGGTCAGACAAGAGGTGAGCCCTTTGATTTAATTGTTGGCAGAGGTTACCTAGTAATGGCAGAAAGAGATACAACAATCTCAGTACCAGGATACAAGGTAAAAGAATCTGTCCCTGTCGCTTTCTCCTCTGGTTGGAATCTAGTAGGAATCCATGGTCATAGTAGAAGATACACAGCTAAATCATTGATAAATAGTATTAATAGTATAGAAGGGCTAAAAGCTAACAATGTAACCTTCTGGCCTACAAATAGGGGTATGTATCAAGGTTATCAACTATCTGAAGGACAAGCATATGGACAAGACTTCCCAATATCTAAAGACCTAGGCTACTTTATTAGAATAAATGAATTTAATCCAAAACAATCAGGTTGCAAATCAATTCTCTGGAATCCAGGAGGACAGAGAAATGGAGAGTGTGGAACTGATTTAAATTAATTAAATATATAGTATGGAAACAATACCACCAATATACTGGATGATAATAGTGGCTGTCATAGCAGGATTCATATGCTTTGTACTCTATCAACTGGGTATGCTTCTAAAAGATAGTAGAAAAACATTACAGAATGTAGAGGATATAACGGGGACAGTAAGAGGAACAGTAAATGAGGTAAATGATATGATAATAAAGCCAATAAGAGGAATAGGGTCTGGAATATCTGCAATAAGTGGCTTCATGTCAGGTCTCAAAGGAGAAACAGAAGAGGATGAGGAGTAATGTAAATCAGGAATGCAATTCCAGATTTGCATAAGGTTTAATATGGCTATGATAGAAAGAATGCAATCTAAAAAATAAAAAGTTTATCAAAGCAATGCTCTGTCTTACTAATATCTGGACAAAGACAATCAGAGCAGAGAGCCCTCACCAAGTGCTATTTTAAGATTGACATAATACACAAAATATGAGAGTATATACTAGCAGAGGTTGAAGAGTTAACTGCTCTTAGCCGAAGGGCATAAATTGCATTTATACCCCTTCTATCTGCTACTTTTACTCCAATCTCTTTTCCATGTATTAAATCTGTCTCTCCCTACCTGTTTTTGTATCTCTAAAACTTTTTGAGATATCTTTGATTTATAACCTTCTTGGTCTCCAGCATCTTTTTGGGAATATAGAAAACCTCCTAACAGAAGATCTGCCATTTGTACCATTAAAACACCATGTGAGATTACCTGTAAAACATTGTACACTTGAGGTACATCAACCATTATATACTCAAATCTTTTATTTGAAGCCTTAGGCTTACGAAGAAAATCTGCAATCAATATTGTTTCTTCATTTTGCCAAAGATTCTTTTCAACGAGCAACTTTATATTACTAATATACATCGCCCATCTTGCAGTAGCATTAGCAGGAGCGTTGAATTTTGGGTCTTGTACATCAAAATAGATGCAATTAAATTCCCAGTTAGGGTCTGCTTGTAGAATATCTAAAGCTCGTAATGTTGTAGAGAGGGTTTTTTCAGTTATTCCTTTGAATGAGAATTCAATCCTTGTATCATCCTTCTTAAGATTTGCACATAATTCCTCATGAAGTCTATGAAGTTTCTGATTTATATTAAATGGATTAGAATATTTAATTATTCCCAAACCAAATAGTATTTGTTGATTATTGGGAGATGGGACAAGAAAACCACTCTCATCTAAGAATGAGTATGTCTTAATCATATTTCCAAATTTCATAACAGACATACCCTATTATATACACACCATATTTTGTCCGGTAGATAAGGGTTTTTGTTAATGAAGTGGAAACAAGTCTTCCTAATCACTTCTACAATATCTTCTGCCATTCTCTAATCATAGTTCCTTTTAACAATGTACTTGTTGAACTATCTATGGACAAAGCACTTTTTAAAAGTTTGAACCCAACTTTACACTCTTGCTTGTTTAACTGACCAACTGGCTTCTTCTTTCCTAAATCATCTATGCATTGAAAATCTCTTCTATCAAAACAAACATAGCTCACATCTTTTTAAAACATTTATGATTCTCTTTCTTTAAAGCTAAGTTATATTTACTCCAAGGTTTTTTAGAGGTAATAACTGCAGAATATATATTATTCTCATAACCAGAGGCTATCCTTGGAAGTAGTAAAAGTGCAAAATGATTAACTCCTTCTGAAGTTCTATCATCTGTAAAGAAGTATTTGTTAAAAAACAAAATATCTGTTGGTTGCATATTTATTATTTAGAAGTTTTAGCTATTGTTTGAGATACATCTTTATCTAGAGGAATAGCACTCATATCTATATCTCCATGAACTTTCTTATGTGTTTTCTCTTCTTGTTTTAATATCTTCTTCATTGGTTCTGTGTTATATACCATCTTTCTTAATTCCTTCTGAGGAAGCTTTATATAATCATCTAAGACACAATTAAGAAAAATCTTCTGTTCTTTTGTAAAAGAGAATGTAAACTTATCCATATTTATTGTCCTATGACAAGTTCTTGGATAATCATATCCTTCTGTCTCTGTTTCTGACACCTTAATATATTTACCTTTAAGTGGTTCTATTGCATGATATATATCTTTAGAGATAGGTCCATTCTTATCCCTTTGGAATTTGGTTTGTACAATGAATGGTTTACCAACATATTTCCTGTGTTCTGATTCTATTAGATATACCAATTTCATGATTTGAAACTTAGATAGATTATCAATACCTTGTTCTTGTGAGAACTTTAATATATACAGGATTAATTCTTGTAGCATAGAGATGTCTTTATTAGGTTGTTTTTCTTTCTTTGGGGTATTCATATGTTTACATTATATCCAAACTCCATATTTTGTCCAGTATACAAAGGTTTCTTGTAATGAAGTGGTAAAGAATATCTACTTACTATCCTTACCTGCTAGCTTCCTTATACTTCTATCTCTTTTCCTCTCCAATGATAAAAGTTGTGTTCTTGCTGGTTTTCTTAATTCAATCATTCTTTCTTTTTGTTCAATACCTTTTTCAATTAAAATAGCATTGTAATTCTCCATATTCGCAAGTACTAACAATTCATTTAAGCTTGCATAATCTCTAATATTACCTTCTAGATTAGGGTTCTCATCTCTCCATTCTTTCGCTCTTTTGTTAAACAGTGCAACATTTAACATATCTGCCTCGTTGGCATATTTGTAAGACAACTGTTCATCACTTAAATCTTTTGCCAGATATTCTTTAATTGCATCCGTATGAATTCGATAGTTAATTTTTGAAATTTCTCTGTGTAAGTTCCAAGATAATGATAGTTTTGATGTCTCACTTTCCTTTAGTCTTTGGTAATCCTTTATTATATACAATTCAAACTCTGCTGAGATCCAAGAAGCAAATTTAAAAGCAATATCTTTATGAGCGAAAGTTCCACCACCTCTTCCTAATTTCACAACAACACCAATTGCTCCTGTTTCTGTTATCCATTTTAAAGGTGATAGTGTAAAAGAATTACTTCCAGACTTTCTCAAAAACCCCTCGAATTCGACGGGTTTAAAATTCTTATTATTTATTTTCTCCCAAATACCTAAATATTCTATTGTGTTATAGTTACGGAACCAGTTTGCTACTACAACATTTGGTTCTTCCCTGTTCTTATACCTAGCTATATCAGTTAGGCTAATGTAATCATTCTTGTAGTCTTCAGTATATATTTCAATATTAAAACCTTTTGCTTTGATAGTAGCTTTTTTAATTCTAGACATAACTCCATTATATACAAACACTATGTTTTGTCTAGTAGATAAAGGTTTTTGTTAATGAAGCTGTAATTATTTTACTCTTTGAAAATATTTACAATTGGAAATGAACAATCCTACAAAACATTGTAAAAAACCTTCTTTACAGGTATTATTACATTAATGAAAATAGCACAGTTACCTCAACGCCAAAGAAAGCAGAATATTATCTTGGCAATTCTTCTGATTGGCTTACCGTTACTTGTTTTTGCAGCATATCAGGTAGTACAAGTTGTATCCAGAGCAGGGGTTGGTTCAGAACCAAAGAATGTGGTAGTGAGTAATATCTCTAGTAGTATGATATCAATCTCGTGGACTACTGATTCCACCTCTGTAGGGTATATCATTCCAGTAGAGAATGGTGTTAAGAAGAAACAAGTCCCAGACAGTCGTTCCTCTGGTAGGTCATATACTCACTATGTAGAATTAGATAATCTAGAGGCAAATACAAAGTATAGTTTTTTGATAAAGTCAGAAGGTAAAGAGTATAGCTCAAGTGATGGGAAAAACTTAGAGTTCTCTACAATGCCGATAGTAGGAGGATTACCAACACCTGGGAGTATAAGTGGGACACTAAAAGGAACTTCAAACGATGATGTCCTTGTCTACGCATTCCTATCAGACAAAAGCACATATCCAGTATCACCATTAGGAGGGGTTGTATCTAAAACAGGTGGGTGGATAATATCGATCAATGATTCAAGAAAGATATCTGATTCCACCTATCCTTTGATAGGTAAGAATACTAATATAACGGTGGTAGCTTTAGATGGGAAAGGTAAAACAGGCAAGGTAGAAGGTACATACGAGGAACTCTTTGATGCTAATGGTGAGTTAAAACCAACTCAAAACTTTGGGTTGGCTGATAGTGATGATGTATTCGCTCTGCTTCCAAAGCAAGCTACTTTGACTGTCGGTATTGAAGATTCAATACCACCAGATGACCCTGACCCAGTGATACCAGATGACCCAGATCCAGTAATACCAGATGACCCTGACCCAGTGATACCAGATGACCCAGATCCAGTAATACCAGATGATGAACCAGAGGTAGAAGTACCTGACAAAGATGAAAAGTGGGAAAGACCATACAGGATTGTACATCAATTGAACTGGGTTGAACTAATAGAGAAAGACAATGTAGATGCTTCTTTTGCTGGAGCTAAAACAATCAAAGTTGTAGATGTTACAGACTCTGGTTTCAAAGTAATTTGGGTGTCGGCTAAGAAAGAAAGAGGGCGTGTAAACTACGGTATAGACCCTAACAATCTAAATATGAAAGCACTAGATTCAAGAGATGAGGAGATAAGTGGGAGGTTTGGTGACTACTATGTCCATAGTGTTGTTTTAGATAGATTACAGAAAGAGACAAAGTACTACTTTGAAGTTGTATCTGGTGAGAATACATATGATAATAATGGGAGTAAATATCAACAATCAACACTACCCATTATAGATATCCCATCTTTTGTAACAGTTGAGATTACCATGGAGAATGTTCCAGAGCATGGTGAAGTAGCTCTAATTGCCCACATTGAAGATAAGGATAGTGTTGGGAGCTCTGGGTCAAGTAGAGAAATATCTTGTTTAACTGAGGTAGGGGAAGATAGATGTACCATAGTTATCTCCAATAGTAGGGTTGAAGATGGCTTGGCTTTCTTTGAATATACAGATGAAGACCTTCTTGTCATACAACCATATACAACCTCTGAGATGGAGAAACATTCGAAAGAGGTATTGGGCTTAGAAGGTGCAGGATTAGATATTTCATTGAAAGAAATACCTAAAACAGGAACGACTATCAAAGTGTCAGCTTTGAGTGATTATGGTCTTACAGATTCGTTAAGTAAGGTTGTAAATACAAATGTTGGAGATACGCAAACAAGTGGGATTCCTAAGACAGGAGTAATGGATAGTTTCTGGGGAATTTTAATTCTTGCTTTAATTTTGGTAATATTCATTGTACTACTTAATTTCTTGACTAGGAGGAATACTGGTAGTAAACGTAGAATGTCTACAGGAATATGATGAAAGAGAAGAGAAGTAAAAAACCGATTCTTTTACTAATCCTTTTAATAGGCTTTTCTTTGGTTACAGTTAAGATTATTAGTAAACTAAAAGTAAGTGAAGTAGAGATTAATGCAAAGATGCCTGAGGAATGTCAAAGTTGTAATAATCAAAAGAAAAATCAGTTAATAGAAGATATCTCACAAGAGGAGATAATATATGTTAAACAAGAGGATACAGTCAAACTGCCAAATTCTTCGGTAGGAGGTTCAGTTAAAGGTATTAGTTCTCTTGATTGTGGCTCTATCTCTGCAGACACCCTTATCGCATCTATGCGAAAAACTTGTTCAAATGGTTCGGGAGATGTTGATTTCAAAGATGGTACAGGTAATCCTACTGGTGAGGGTGTAGTAGTGACAAAGGATACAGATATAAAGATAGAGAGCATAACATATCCTCTTGCTCTTTTCTTAGGGCAAAGTACATATCAGGATAGTAATAAGCAGATAAGGAAAGAATCACCAGAGTATAGGTCTAATGGGCAACAGATAGATGTAGAATATGTTACTAGAAATCTCTCACCTAAGGAGTCGGAAGAGTTTTCTAAATCTCTAAACAAAACAGAGAAGGTTCCTTTTAAGGTTGAGGCTGAGGTAAAGTTAAACTCGGAAGGGACTATTAATTCTAGTAATGCGGGAGAATATGCCATAGCTAACCTTCCACACAACCCAACCTGCAAGGTTAATGGTGAGCCTTGCAAGAGGGAGCTTGCAATATCAGATTTCAATGTTGAGAAAACTAATAACTTAGCTGCTGATCCAAAGTATGGAGGGTATCTAACTATCCAAGCTCCTGGTGGTGATAACTATGAGAGAAAAGAAGAAAAATCTTGTTTGGTAGAGGATGAGAACTACACGATTTGGACTAAAGGTATAGTAGAGTCCTGCCGTAAAAGTCCTGCGGCAAAGATTGAAGCAACCTTCAGGCAGATTTTTGCTGCTAAGAAATGGAAAAGATGTACAGTAGGTGAAGTGGTAGATGGGAAAACAGAGTATGAGACTTGTATAGATACAAAAAATATAGGTATTAAGATGACTGCGATATTTGGTGACCCTTATGAATGCACTGATGACCTCTGTGCTAATGCGATGTTAGTTGATAGGTATAGGTCTGTGCTATCTCCCACAGAGGCTGATGGAACTCAGGAGGTTTCAACTAATCCCAGTAAGAGTTTAACTAAGTTTGTAGCAACAGAATGTGAAATTAGTATAGATGGGCATCGTGTTCCTGTGTTTTGTTTGTGGGATGCCTCTGTATATTTACTTAACTATCAATTACAAGCTTCAGGCTCGGCTCCACAACAGGAGGATTTTCCAGAGAATTTCAACACATATTGGAAAGCTGTGAAAAAGTCTTCTGATATATCAGCAGATAGATATGGTATAAAATAATATTTTAATTTTTATTAAATATATATGAAAAAACTTTTCTCAATACTTGCAGTTTTACTATCCTTCTTTTTCCTTGCTAAAGCAGTGATTCCAACATATGCGGAAGAGACACAGGACATATGTGGTTTACAAGAGGATGAGAAGATAGGAAATGTTGAATCTTGGGAAAGTATAGATGCTGTCTCTGATGGTATAGAAGGGACACCAAATGGTGGGCAAAACTCCGCCAAGCTAATGGGTAAGACATCAATGGGTTTCTTGAGATTGATAGGATCAAGTATGTGTACTTGCTGTTACAAAGGTTCTGAGAATATTCCAGAAGAGTATAGGCTGGGACTGCTGGAGAGAACTAATGCTGGTGTGATAGCAATGATGAATAGGCAACCGAATGTCGATGTTCTTGCACACTTGTCTCAGGAATGGATCCCTGGGTATTCTAAAACAGGTAGTGTATATGCTAGTGGCTATAATGACCTAACCAATTCTGGAGTGGGACAATTATGGAATCTAACACGAAATATTGCATATGTGTGTTATGTTGTGATTATGATAATCATTGGGTTTATGATTATGTTTAGAAACAAGATTGGGGGACAAGTAATGGTTTCAATAGGTAACTCTCTTCCCAAACTAATCATTTCATTGGTGCTTGTTACCTTTAGTTTTGCCATTATAGGGTTGATAATAGATTTGGCGGGGGTTGCTAGAAATATCATTGCAGGTGTTTATTTCCCTAATGTAGATTCAAAACGTGCAGGTATAGATGTTACTAACAATCCTTTCTTATTTGTTTTTGAATTCCAGATGCGTGATGCTGGGTTTGAACATGGTATGAATTTCATGCAGATTGTTGGTAGAACATTGAAAAATCTTTTCTCATCAGAGGGGCTGATTAAAGCTCTCCTTTCTCCGATAATATCCTTCTTTGTTTTCTTTGGGGGAATTAAATTGTGGATAACATTATTAAAAGCATATTTAGGGTTACTTGTGAATGTAATACTCTCTCCACTATCTATAATGCTAGGAGCTTTACCAGGTAATGAGGCAACGATGATAAATGTCTTCAAATCAGCACTACGCAATGCTTTAGTCTTCCCATTGGCTTATGCTATTGTAAACCTACCGTTTGTACTAGATGATCGAGGCTTGTCGCTTAGCTTCCCAGATACACTAACAGGAGACCAAAGTAGGTATGGCACTGGCTTTGCAAGTTTACTAATAGAAGTCACCAAAATAATTGCAATATTCACTGCTTCCTCGGCACCAGATATTTTGAAGGGGGTAATACCTGCCACAGCACCGAAGTCAGGAGTCAATGTTGGGGATAAGCTCAAAGAAAGTATGGGTAAAGTTCCTTTGTTAGGTGGGATGTTTAAATAGAGTTTAGTAAGAAAGATAATAAATGGCAATAGGTAGTAAAAAAAATGAAGTTGCTGTTGGGTCTATTTACGACTTTATCTTTTCGGAGTCGAGAAAAACTCCCGACAAGGTTCGTCCAGTAAAAGCTACGGGAATTGATTCTACAGATGCATATGTAAATGCCATAGCTGCTACCCTGGAAGATCCTCTGATGTATGTTAACAAAGCGACAGAAGGTGCAATTAGAGGTGCAGCAAACATAGATATTGCTTCAATTGAGATAGGGCCTGCTCCAACAGAAAAGGTTAAGTTCTCAAGTGGTAATATTAAAGACCTCCTCAACAACGATATGAAGTTTGTTGATAATGCTTTCAGCAAGATGGAGGCTACGAGAAAAGCTGGAAGAGCAACTGCTTTTGGACTGGGTATTGCAGGGTTAACATCTGCAATAATGGCTCGTAAATCTGGACTAGATTGGGAGACTCAAGATGCTCTTGCTCACATGGGTAAAAGTTCTTCAGATCCAACTAAGAATCTAGACACAAGAGCAAGAAGTGTAGCTTTGGCTCAAAAGCACTGGGAGAAATCAGATTTTACCAATATCTCAAAGGATGTACTCATCCAGTCATATGGAGAAAAACAAGGAACAGAGATGTATAAGGCTTTGCAAGAGATAGGGGGTCAATATAGGACAGAGAAAGCTAAAGGGAGTCAAGGAAATATGGCTAGTGTTTTTGATCTAGCAAATGACAACTTTCTCAAGCTCTATCCAATATTTGAGAATACAGAACTAGCACATAAAACTAGAGATGCAAGAGAAGCAGCAAGGAGGGCCAGAGAATTAGGTGATGTAAAAGGGGCTAAAGCATACGAAGCGAAAGCAGAGGGATATCAGAATGCTCAGAATCTAGTGAATGTCTTTAGTAGTGAAGGGGTTAAAGATGATTTCAAGAGTAAGTATGTATTCAGAAAGCAAAAAGAGCTAGAGGATTTCAGGAAAGAGATTGAACTATTGCGTAAGTCTCGAGACCCTGCTTCGGCTCAAAAAGTTAGAGATTTACAGAAACAAGCAAGAAGTATTCAGGGGCAACTAAGAGGTTTTAAATTGCAAGACAGAGCTAGGGCGTTGGGAGAGTTAGAAACTTTTTATGGTTCTGTTCAACAGTCGTGGAAATATGTTGTAGGGGGAGAATTACTGCCAGCAATAATAAGTGGGGATTTTTTTGATTCTAGGAAAAACACTGCATTTAAGTGGCAACCAACAAGTGAAGAGAGGTTTGGTCTAGGAGTTGTAGGTAAAGATGGCAAAGAGAGGTTTATTAAAATTCATGTTGCGAGGGAGGCATCAAAATCAAACCCAATGATGCAGAAGTACTATGATAGGATGACAGGTATATACTACTGGACTCCAGGAGGGATTGTTAACACATTGACAACAGGAGAAGGTTTTGCATATCAAGCATCTAAACAGATGGAGCTTTTGAAGAAGAAATTGAAGGGGGAAGGTTTGGGTAAGGATTTCAATTTTAGCAAATTATTTGGTAAGGATAGAGATAAATATTTGGAAGAGTTAAGAGTGAGTCTTGGAGAGGAGAAGTATGCAAAGTTATTAGGATTTTTGGCTTCCAATGAGAAGACTTTAAAACGGTTTGAGAGATTGCAAGGTGTGGCACATACATTTGGTTTTATAGGAAGGACGAAGGATAAAATAACTGGCTTCTTTACAGGTGCTTTTGCAAATGCGACTACAGGCTTGAGGACAAGGTTTGCCAAGGCATTTTTAAAGAATATTAAAGGAGATGCAGCTAAGAAACTTGTTGAGAAATGGGTAGCCAAGGGTGGTGCCAAGATTCTAGTAGAGGGTCTAAAGGTCTCGATTAAGGCTTACCTAGCAGGTTTAACTGGAGGTACTAGTGCTGCTTTGAACTTTCTTGTAGATATTGCTGCAGATGTAGTTATATCTCTTGCAGGGAAGATAGCAAAACCAGTTATTAAGGTTATAATAATGAGCTTCTTTATTATTACTGTAGGGACCATTGTGAGTACCATAACTAATAGTATGTTTGTCGCTAGTATGTTAGGTTCATATAGTCATGTAGCTCCCCATGAGATTGTATTAGGTGATACTGATTATGTGGTTGATGTTGGCGGAGGGTCACCTGATGGTCCTGGTGGAGAAGTTACACCTGATATTGATATACCAGTATATTCTGGAGGTGCTTATGATATTTTTATGTCGATAGCTTCAGAGTTCGGTGTTTCTGTCACTTTACATGATTGTGCTGGAAGTACAGAAGGTTATTGCGGAAAGATAGCAGGTGGTTGGTGTTATGCAGCTCAGGGGACAGTATTTTGTGAGATGAGCAGAATACCAGAAAGTTCCTATAATACAATTTTTAGGCATGAGATGATGCACTTTGTTCAAGAATGGTATTTTGACTATGAAACAGATATAAAATATAGGGAATGGGGGGCTGATTATATGTCTAATAATGGTGGATGGTATTGTGTGGTAGTTAATGGTGCGTCTATGCGAGCTACCACTGCAGCAGAGATATTCAAACGAGAGGGTGGGTGTACAGAAGAAGACTTAATTAATTTAGCCTATCGTAAAGTAGATAGTGCAGACCCTAAGTGTGCTGCATACTTCCATAGTCGATTGGAAAGTGCAGAGGCTGGTTATTGTGATTAAAAATATGATCAACAAAGAATTTGTTAAAAAATACAGAAAATTTATCTTAATAGGGCTTCTAATTGTAATTTTACTAGTAGTATTCGTTTTGATTTTGACTAGGAAGAAACCTGAGACAGTTCCTGTACAGAGCGATAAAAAAATAGTTTCTCCTTTTATGGAGAATCCCAAATTGCCTAATTTTACCCTTCCTGCTAAGAAAGACCTGTTTACAGAGGAGTTTTTAAGTGTCTATAGCATCTTACCTTACAAGCAATCTCTTGCAGAATTAGTATTCAAGTTGGATAGTAAAGCTCGGTCTAGATATCCATCTGAGGTTATGGATTTCTGGATGTCCAGTAGTAATACCTTTGTGTACTACAAACAAACTGGTATTTTGAAAGTTACTTCACCTCATGGTTTGTCCACATCTTTGTTAATAGGTAGCAGGGAGGATATTAAGGAATTTATTTCTAAGTATTTTGGGTATGTTGGTATTGATATTAATAATATTCAAGTAGAGAAGAATTCTTTTGGGGGTTATACCTATAAAGGTAAATATTTAATAGATGGTAATACTTTTGGTTCTGCTTATCTTGAATCATATGCCTATATTATTCAAACAGACAAGGACTCTCATATTATTAACCTTTCTATCTTACTGTACAACAAGGATAGTATCGCTGTGTATTCCCAATATCCTTTGTTGAGTGAATCCGAGTTGTTGTCAAATAAGAGAGTATATATTGACAGGTTGACAATTAGTGAAAACTACGAAAAATTGGATAGGTATATAAAGGGTACCATAAAACTAGATTCATTAAATGTAAGAGAGGTAAGGAAATCATATTTATTTACAGATTTTACAGCTGGGTATGTATATCCAATATATGTTTTTATGGCAGATGCAAGGTACAAAGATTTTCATAATGAAGTGTATGCAGCGGATATTATGATTTATCTCATGCCGATAGAGCAGAAGAATGTGTCTCCTAGAGAAGATATTGTCGAATTTAGTGAGACTGGAGCTGGTAATTAATAATATTTCTTGCTAAAATTTTCTTATGAAAAAACTGATTACAATCACTACTCTTCTTGTTGTTGTTTTTTTCTTGTTACCATCTAAAACATATGCCTTCTCTTCATATTCCATCGAAACACAAAAGTTTGATACATCTCTAGCAGATCAAACAACAACAATATATTCAACACCACAAAAGATATATGTAACACAGATAACATCATCAGCTCAGGAAGTGTCTAAGAATCCTTCCCTTTGGGTGAAAACACTCTACTACTACTACATTACTAGATTAGCTCTCCCAGATATCCCATATACATACATGATTGATGAAAATGGAACAATATACCAAGGGAAACAAGGGTATCAAGGAGCCAATGTCCCATCAGAGGACCTAAAGAATGTTGTCCTCATAGGATATCTTTCGAACAATGGGAATATAACGAGCAGAGCACAATCTTCACTCAAAGAAGTGGTTGAATCTCTATCCGAAAGATGGAATATAGAGAGTGTAAAACCAGTAAAATTAAAGATTACCAAATCAGAAGGAGCACTCTCTGAGCTAAATGTTCTAGATACCACAGGAGAGTTTAGTACCTCAGTCAATGAAACCTTTGCTAACTGGAAACCCTCTTCTCCAAAACCACTCCCATACAAAGTAAAAATGGAGAGTTTAGAATATCCTAAGGAATCAGTAATTGGAGGAAGGATAAAGGTGAAGGTTACATACAAAAACATGAATGACTTTGTATGGTTTGTAAAAGATGAACCAATATATCTCTCAGTTAAAGATGGGAAAGAGAGTCCTTTGGCAGTAAACAAAGTATGGGATAGCTTCAGTAAACCAGTTAGTATTACAGACAAGGAGATTAAACCAGGAGATAATCTAGAAATAGAGTTTGAACTAGAAGCGAAAGTCCTTGTTGGGGAAGTTAAGGAATCGTTTGTACTTCAGGAATTAGATGGAGAACCATTCCCAGGCTCAGAGTTTGAAGTAAAGTTCTCAGTTGTCAAAGGAGATAATGTTTTAGTACAAGTAGTATCTCCAGAGTATGGATTCCTAAATATTAGAAAGTGTAAATGGGCAAGTTGTGAAGTAATTGATGCAGTAAAAGATGGATCAGTCTTCATTCTTCTTGAAGAAAAAGATGGGTGGGGGAAGATTAAATACAGTGAAGATATAGAAGGCTGGGGATTAATGAGATATCTAAAAAAGATTTAGCAATTACCTATGAATTCAGAAATAATACTTCAGGGATTAAATCCTGAGCAAAAAAAGGCCGTTACTACCACAGAAGGGCCACTTCTTGTCTTTGCAGGAGCAGGTTCTGGTAAAACAAGGGTAATTACAAACAGAATTGCTTACTTGATTAGTGAAAAAGATGTCAAACCAAGCAATATTCTTGCAGTCACATTTACTAAAAAAGCAGCAGGGGAGATGCAAGAGAGAGTGCAGGGAATATTACAGGAATTAAAACAGGATAAAAAGGGAATACCTACCATTGGAACATTTCACTCAATAGGGGCAATGATTTTAAGACAAAATGCAAAAGAAGTAGGATTAGAGAACAATTTCTCAATCTATGACTCAAATGATAGTGAAAATATGATAAAAGAACTCCTTCTTGAGAAAGATTTAGATGTTAAACAGTACAAACCATCATCGATTTCGTATTTCATAAGTGCTGCTAAGAATGACTTAATCTCTCCAGAACAATTTCCTTTCCACTATGGAGGATTTATTGAAGATATAGTTGCAGAGATATATCCAAAATACCAGAAACAACTCCAATCACAAAACGCAGTAGACTTTGGAGACCTTCTCTATCTAACTGTAAAACTTCTGGATGGAAATCAAAAAGTTCGAGAAAAATATCAAGAAAAATTCCAATACCTTCTCATTGATGAATATCAAGATACGAATACAGTACAATACAAATTTGCGAAAATAATATCAGAGAAATACAAAAATATATGTGTAGTAGGAGATGATGACCAAGGAATATATGCATGGAGAGGTGCTGATATAAAGAATATACAATCCTTTGAAAATGATTTTGACAATGTAAATGTTGTAAAACTAGAACAGAACTACCGTTCTACAAAAAATGTAATAAAAGCGGCAGTAGCAGTAATACAACAAAACTATAGTAGAGTAGACAAAGCTCTTTGGACAGATAATGCAGAAGGAGACAAAATATCAATCTATCAAGCAATGGACCAAGAGGACGAAGCAGAGTATGTTGTAAATAATATCCGATTGTTGCAACAACAAGGTGTAAATATGAAAAACATTGCAGTTTTGTATAGAACGAACTACCAATCAAGAACTATTGAGGAAGCACTTCTCAAAACAGGTCTTCCTTACAAGTTAGTAGGAGGTTTTAGGTTCTATGAAAGAAAAGAGATTAAAGACATTATCAGCTATCTCCGTTTTCTCTCTAACATTAAAGATGAATTAAGTTTAGATAGGATAATAAATACTCCTCCAAGGAAAGTTGGACCAAAAGCACTTGCAGACTTACATGCATTCGCAAAAGAGTTTAATTTAACAATAGGGGAATTCATAGTAGGTGCATATACATCTATGAATCAGGAGTTCCAAAGTGAATGTCCTCTCTCTGCTGAACAGGTCGAGGAGATTATGAAGAAAAAAGATGAGTGGGGTAAATATCTTACAGTAATATTTCTGTTTGGTAATCTCTACTACTATGCACAGGAGAGAGAATTATTAGATATCATTGATACGATTCTAGAAAGAACAAAATATGTAGAATGGTTTGATGATGGGTCAGAAGAGGCTCAGATGAAGAAAGAGAATATCATGGAGTTAAAAAATGTAGCTTCCTCATATACATCCAAATATGGGAAGAAAAGCCTAGAGGTCTTCTTGAATGAGATCAATATCATCGAACAAGAACAAGAGAAGAATCAGGATGGGAGTGGTAATTATGTTAATTTGATGACTCTTCACTCCTCCAAAGGTTTAGAATTCGATTTTGTATTTATGATAGGGGTAGAGGAAGGTCTTTTGCCTCACTCAAGAGCTTTCTTGGAAGAGAGTGAGTTAGAGGAAGAAAGAAGACTCTGCTATGTTGGTATAACTAGAGCTAAGAAAAAACTTTACATCACTTTTGCAGAGAAGAGGATAACAAGAGAGGGTTTTTCATCTCAAATACCATCAAGATTCTTAGGGGAGATACCACAGGACATTTGTGAATATTACAGCTACAACTAGCTACTTCAACCAACTCAATTCACCATATGTTGCAACATACTTTCGGTATACAGCAGGCCACATATACTTAGGATTTGCACCAGCTCTAACTTTCTCTAATGTTCTTCTAATTTGAGCATATCCATCAAAAATATTATCTTGAGGATACAACCTATACCACAAACAAGGATCCCATTGGAAAAGGCCTTTGTAATGTGCTTTGTTGCTCTCTGCATTACACCCAGACTCTCCTTTCATTGTAAACTTAAGCCATTGCTTCTCTTCCTCTGTTGCAGAAAGAGAGTCAACAAAAGAATTCCAATGGCTACAATTGTATCCCAAATCTTGCGCAGAAGTAGGAGTATGATTCGCACCTAGATAGCTAAGAATCTGTGTTACGGGTTCTTTAACTACTTCCTTCTGAACAATCTTCTCTTCTATCAATTCATCTCCTAAGTACACCAGCTCTGTCCTCTGTGTCATCACACCAAGAACCCCTGCTTGTTCAACTGTTTTTCTACTTAATCTAGAACAAAGAGAAGAACCATTAGTAATTGTTTCAAAAGGAATACTAAAAGTCTCATCCTTAATCTCTATCCTATACGTTTGAACAGTAATAATTGAGTTATTTAACAATTCATTATCATTGCAAGTAGCCATCACCTTGTTGTTACTTCCTATCCTGTATCCTAGATTTTCTAACGCTTCCAATGGGGTGTTAGCTCTAACAAGTGTATATTCCACATTAGAATCATAATTAATATATATCCCCTTTACACTTGGTTTCTCATCAAGATATTCTTGATTGAACATCTCTGCAAAAACATCTTCTCTTCCAATACCTTCTGCTTTGATGGGGAAATATGAGCTAAAAATGTAGAACTCAATAGTAAACAGAACAACCAGAATCAGAAATAATATTCTCTTAAACATATGTAAAAGTATTCTACCATATATTTGACAACAAGCTAGTACTAAACTATATTTTAACTATGGAAAAAGATATAAAAACAGAGGAACAGAAGGTTGAGCAAGTACCAAAGAAAGAAACAGAACAGACAGTTGAGGAAGTTAAACCGAAAAAGTACAATATTAAGAAAATTCTCCCTTGGATAATACTAATTCTGATTCTTGGAGGTTTGGTAACATGGTATGTTCTGAGTAGGAGGGTGACAGAAGTTCAAAGACAAGACTATGATTCAAAAATTAAGGAAGCTCAGAGTAATCTAAACGCCAAAGAATACACTGTAGCCATTAACAACTTCTATGAAGCTACAGAGATAATTCCACAGAGATTGGAGGCATATTCTGGGATAGTGGATATACTTTTGATGAAGAATAGAGCAGAAGATGCTGTATCAATCGTGAGAGAAAGTACAAGACCTCTCTCTTCAAATGACAGGTCGTATCTTTATCAATCTCTAGGAGAATATTTTCTTACAGCTAAAGACTATGACAGGGCACGACAGATGTATCAGGAAGGTTTGGGTTTAGGAATTGAGAATGTTAATGCAGAATTGGCTTTAGGAAGAGTGTTTCTAAAGTTGGGAAGAATTGATGATGCAAAGAAACAGTTCTCTTTGAATGGATACAGTGAAGATAATGCATCGGAAGCGAACCTACTCCTTTCATATATTCTGGGGACAGAGGATATTAAAAAAGCAAAGGAGCAGATAGGGAAGATTTCACCAACAAGTAAATGGGCTCTTTTCTATGATGAATACGATAAAGTTCTTCAAACATTGGATGAAGATGAGAAGTTTAATGCAACGAAACTAGCTAGGGTATATATAAATAATGGGTATCCGTACCTAGCAATTGCAGTACTAGAGCCTCTCTCTACTGATATGACTAGCTATTTAGAAGGTATGTACTACTTGGGTAGGGCATATTTGGATTCAAAAGAGTATGGTAAAGCAATAGAGGCGTTTGATAAAGCATTAACAATTGGTGGTATGGAGAAAGAGGTGTTTTGGGGTAAAGCTAGGGCATATTATGCCCAAAATGATTTACAGGGGGCAATAGATAACTATTCCAGAGCGTTAGGATACGCAGGGAAAGATGTGAGTGAGGAACAACTGACAGAATATATAGATGTGTTGTTAAAAAACAAGCAAGATCTTAAAGCAGTTGAGGTAGTTAGAGATGTTTTGATTAACGTAGAGAAGCCATTTGTGTATCTTCTTGGTGTTAAGGGTAATTATCAAACAGGAGAGAAGGCTAAGGTTGATTTCTATCTTCAACAATTAGACAAGATGGACCTAACTGATGTTGAGAAGAAGGAGTCTTTGTATTGGAGGGCGAAGGTAGAATTAGATATTAATAATACGGAAACTGCAAAAACATATATAGATAGTTTGGGTGAGATGGATAAGTACTATCCTCCGTACCACCTTCTTTTAGGTATTGTTAAGATGAAAGAACAAGATGCAACAGGTGCAAAAGAATCCCTTGAAAGGGGCATAGAGTATGATTTGAACAATGAGATTGCAGAAGAGGCGACCAAGCTGTTGTCTAATCTTAAATAGTTTTGTATAATTCCCATTGCGAAGGTAATATATTCCCCTTCATTTAATATGCTAATTTTAATTACAATTTAATTATGGACAAAAATACATACAACGTTAAGATGCCTTTAGACAAAATTAGAAATATTGGTATCATTGCACATATTGATGCAGGTAAGACAACAACAACAGAGAGATTGTTGTATTTTACTGGGCAGGTCCATAAGATTGGAGAAACACATGAAGGAGAAGCAACTACCGACTTCATGGAGCAGGAGCAGGAGAGAGGTATTACCATTATGTCTGCAGCGGTCACATGTTTCTGGCCATATAACGGAGAGGACCACAGAATTAACATTATCGACACACCCGGTCATGTAGACTTCACAGCAGAGGTTGAAAGGTCTCTTAGAGTCTTAGACGGTGCTGTTGTTATCTTCGATGGTAGAAAAGGAGTAGAGCCACAGTCTGAAACAGTTTGGAGACAGGCAAATAAATATCATGTTCCAAGAATCTGCTTTATGAACAAAATTAACCTCATTGGAGGTAACTTTGATCATAGCTTCCAGACAATTAAGGATAGGTTAAGTAACAAAGCAGTAGCTATTACATACCCAATTGGAAAAGAACAAGAGTTACATGGCTATGTGGATCTAGTGAAGATGAAGGCATACAAATACGAAGGTATTGACACTCCAGATTTAATTGAGATTTCAATTCCTGAGGACCTTAAGGCTAAGGTTGATGAATTAAGAAATATCTTAGTAGAGGCATTGGCAGAACAAGATGATGCTTTAATGGAAAAATACTTTGCAGGTGAAGAATTAAAAGAAGATGAACTCTTAGCAGCATTAAGAAAAGGAACATTGGCAGAGAATATCTTCCCAGTATTAGGAGGAGATACTAGAACTGCAATGGCTAAGACACTCTTAGATTACATCACAATCTGCTTACCATCACCTTTAGATGTTCCTCCAGTTACAGGTATTCATCCGAAAACAGAGGAGGAGATTGTTAGAAAGCAAGAGGAGACAGAACCATTCTCTGCATTGGTCTTTAAGATTGTTAATGACCCTCATGTAGGGAATCTTTCATACTTCAGAATATATTCTGGAAAGGTTGACTCTGGTTCATATGTTTTAAACTCAACAAAGAATATTAAAGAAAGAGCAAGTAGACTTATCCTCATGCATGCTGATGACAGGGAAGAGGTTCCTGCTTTGAGAGTTGGAGATATTGGTGCAATTGTAGGTCTTAAGGACTCAGTCACGGGAGATACACTCTGCGATGAGAAGAATCCAATTATTCTTGAGCAGATTCAGTTTGCGGAGCCGGTTGTATCACAGGCAATTGAGCCTGCTACTAAGTCCGATGAAGAGAAAATGTCTGAGGCTTTAGCAAGATTTGTTAAGGAAGATCCAACATTTAGAGTAAGTTCGAACCATGAGACAGGTCAAACAATTATCTCAGGTATGGGTGAGCTTCACTTAGATATCATTGTTGATAGAATGAAAAGAGAGTTTAATGTGGCTGCAAATGTTGGTAAGCCACAGGTTGCATACAAGGAGACTATTAAGAGTAACGTTGAGCAAGTCGAAGGACGATATGTTAAACAGTCTGGTGGTAAAGGTCAGTACGGTCACTGTTGGTTGAAGTTAGAACCAAATGAGAAGGGTAAAGGTTTTGAGTTTGTGAACGATGTTAAGGGAGGAGCAATTCCAAGAGAATTTATCCCAGCAATTCAGAAGGGTGTAGAGGAGGCTATGAAGTCTGGTGTTACAGCAGGATATCCAGTTGTTGATGTTAAGGTTACTGTATATGATGGTTCATATCACGATGTTGACTCCTCTGAGGCTGCATTTAAGGTTGCGGGATCTATGGCATTCAAAGAAGGTATGAAGATGGGAGATCCAATTCTACTTGAACCTATTATGAAAGTTGATGTTGACACACCTGATGAGTATATGGGAGATGTTACAGGTTCACTTAGTAGTAAGAGAGGACAGATTCAAGGAACAGAGAGTTTGGGTGGAGGTATTAGTAGGATTACAGCATTTGTACCTTTAGCAGAACTCTTCGGTTATACAAGTGAACTTAGGTCTCTAACAAGTGGTAGAGGTTCATCTACAATGGAACCTGAGCATTATGCAGAAGTACCAAAGAATGTAGCAGAGGAGATTGCAGGGAAGTAGGGTATACATCAAAATTTGCAGTGAATGAGTAAAGAGAGTATAATGATTTCAATCATGAGGGAGAATACGAGCCTGCACTTACGAGGTGCTGAGTAACGCCTCCCATTATTTTTTCTCCAATAAAAACTTGTCATAAAATAATTGTCTTTTGTATTCCTCGAAATCTTCAAGTAACTTCGATTGTGTATATCTATTAGGTATCAATATTGATTCAAGCTTACCTTTCTCTTTCATATATTTATACAAACAATGAAAATCTCCATCCCCTGAAACAAAGATCCCTTTATCAAATTCCTTAAACAATATTGCTGATGAGTAAAGAACTAATTCTGCATCAATATTACCTTTTGGTTTTCCTCCTTGACCCTTAACAGTAGGTTTGAAGATGATGTCATATCCATACTTTCTAAATTTCTTATACATCTTTTCATTCCCTCTTATATATCCAAGAAAAAGAAAAGCTTTACTTACACGTAGTTTCTCTTTTAGATATCTATGAAAACTTTTCATATCTAACTTCCAGCCGTGATAGATAATCTTACCTCTATAGTATATATCTTTTGAAGTACCTAGATTAAGATTTTGACTATCTATGAATGCATATATTGTAGGATATTTCTTTTTAGACACACTCCAATTATATTCCAAACCCACATACACAAACAAGTGGAAATTCTCTCTGGGAGTATGTTTTTAATTAACCGTTCATCTGTGGTGTTGAGAATAAATAAAATGTTTTTGGTTTGTAAACTCTGTTAAATCTAAATAAATAGAAGAGCTTCCTGAACCCTTATGTCGGGATTAGGTTTCCATCTTTTGTGTCTCCAATATCTCAATAACCTTCCTTGACTTCATCCACCCCCTAATATATATATATATATATATATAACATTACAATCTTTTTCTAATGAAAGAACAATCCAGTAAAGTAGTGAGGAACGTAGCTAAAACAGCCCTTTTAGTATGTGCTTTCCTACTCTTAGGTTTCGGTATCTACTACACCTATCTTAGTATACGCTTTAGACCCTACAAGGTTAGAGTAAGTAATGTAACAGATAGTGCATTCACAGTCTCTTGGATAACAGATGAACCAATGGTAGGAGTAGTCTACTATGGAGAGAAGGATAGTTTTCTTCCAGGTCCATTATCATGGTTAGGTAAGAAGAGAGCTTTTGATGATAGAGATGTATCAGATGCACAGACGGAGTGTGTGAGTAAGTTTAACAAGAAGGTATCTAAGAGTAGAGATGAGAACTTTACTGTAGATGCAAGTGGATTTGATTGTAATGAGGTAAAGGTAATTAAGAAAGGTCAATACTATACACATCATGTCACAGTTCCTAATTTGGATGCAGATAAGGAGTATTACTTTAGAGTAGGTAATGGATATATTAGTTTTAAGGAAGGTAAGACTAAGGGAGTAGAGTATATAGAAAGGGAGATGCCTGCAATATCAGAGTTTAAACAGAAGACAAGAGAGACCATTAAGGATATCTCCTCTCCTGAACCAGCATATGGGACATCATACAATGTATTTTACAGCTCAGATGGTCAAGTAGGTACTAAAAAGAGTTTTGACTCAGTAATATTTCTTAAGACATTTAAGGAAGGTACAGAGTATCCCTTAATGTCAGCGGTAACTAACAGTAATGGAGGTTGGAGTATAGATTTGGCTAATGTGAGGGATGAAGATAACAATATTCTTGCAATGGAAGATACCTATCTAGAATTCATACCTCAGGTAGATAATGCAAGGCCAGGTGCTAGTGGTACGACAAAGTTTGAGAAATTATCTTTTCCCTTAGATTTAATGGGGAATAATATTGATGATTTGAATAAGGAGGTAAAGAAAGAGGAGAGTGAGTTAGGTGGGTTGTTAAATGGATTGATAGGTAAGAGTTATGCAGCTAATTGTTTTGATGTTAATAATAATTGTGCAGCAGTATCAGTTCCAGGTAATATCTGTAAGATAGCGTTAGGATACTATGCGAAAGAGAATCTTTGTAGGAATATGCTTTCTACTCCTACAGAGGTAACCTGTTGGAAGACTACTTGTCCAGCAGAGAGTGTGCAGAGGGAGTCCTGTGGAGGAGATTATCCACGTACTTCCTCCCCAGTTTGTCGTACTTGTTACAAGTGTGATGGTAGTAATCTTTTAGAAAAAGATTCAGATGCTAGTGGTAATTGTAGTGATGGTTATCAGATAACTAGACCTAATTGTGGTTCTAGAGCTACTAAGACTTGTTACAGTTGTAAATCAGATGGCAGTATAGGTGAGAGAAGGATAGATAGTGAGAAGGATTGTAGGCCGATAGAGAAGGAGTCTAGGTCAGAATTAGATTGTACTCCTTCAACTACAGTAGATTGTTTCTGTACAAGTAATAGTTGTAATAGTAAGGTGGAGAAGGAGGGTAGTGTTTGTAATGCTTCAGAAGATTGCTATTCCACCAAAGTAAAATGTCTTGATAGTCAATCTGGAGGGGGTAGTTCTAACAAGAAGAGTTGTTGTAAAGTAGCTAGTAAGAGTAGTTCAGGGGTGTCTTGTACTTGTGAGTGGAAGAATTCTTGTCTGTCTGATGAGATAGAGGGTAGTAAAGCAAGGTGTGAGGGGTGTTTTAAGGTTGTTAAGGGGGAGTGTAAGGATGGATGTCAGAGTTATAAAGTTGTGAATAGTTGTCTTGGTGGGGGAGGAGGTGGTGGTTCTGTTAATATTTTGACTAGACTGTTTTCGCCTTTTGAAGATTTGTTGGTTAATAAGTCTTATGCTCAGGACATACCGACAATTGATGATAATTATACTGTTTGTCCTGTAGGTCAGGAGAGTTGTGAAAGTGAGGGGGGTGAGAGTATTCCAAGTGCAGGAAATCTTGAGGAAGGGCGTTGCTATGTTATTGACTATAATGGTGATGGCACATCTAGTTGTACGGAAGTCGGTATACCATCTATTGAATATTGTAGACGTAAAGATGGCTATTTCCCGAATGATTCAACATGTAATAATTGGGATACAGGTAATGATGAAGGTTGGAAGATACTTCAAGATGGTGAAGTCTGTCCAGTTGAGAATAATGGTCTGTGTAAGTGTAATGGCTTACATCATCCATATGCCTATTTTCAATGTGGAGAGGTTGATGAGTATGGACCTCAAGGTATTCCTCAAGATGAGGGTTACTACTTTTTAGGTACTTGTAGTAGTGCTGATGGTGTGCATATTGATTTTGATGCAAAATGCAATCACAAGTCGTGTGTTTGTCCCTATGATGGAGGGATTTTGAGTTGCGGGGAAACTTGCAATCAAAAAGGAAGAGGGTGCTTTACTTCTAGTAGAGAGGGGACATTATTGGGCCTTGGAGGAGAGGAGGTTTGTTATTGGCTTCCTGGGGTTGTAGGTCGTTGTGATTCCCGAATGGATATGTATGAAACTATAACTGCTTGTCGTGGAAGTGGGTTCGTCGGTTCTCGTGTAGGTATTTGTTATCTTCCCAAGGTGACAAATACTCTCACGGGGGAAGTTGAGTGTGTCTCTGGTGATAGGAGAGATTGCTTCTCGAGTACTTATAATACTAGTCGTCTTAAACCTGGTGCATATATTAATAAAACAGCTTGTTTGAAGTCAACTCAAGCTCTAGCTTTAACTGAAGGTTCGAGGTGTGAGGATATGGAAGGTTGCTCTTGTTCACTATCAGGACAACTTCATTGGGTGGTGCCTGGTGGTTATTGTACAAAGGATACAGGGTATTTTATATATAAAACTTCTTCTCATGCTGATAAGGGGGTATGTATGGAAGCATCTTCTGTAAATGGATATACCCAAGGTATTCATCAGTGGTATCCAGATGAGAATTCTTGCTTAGCTGACTTAGAGTCAGTTCAATTACAAGAGCTTGTAGATAAGTATGATGGTGTGTGGGGTTTAGATTTGTTAGTTGATGAAAGTAATGCTTGGCAGTGCTGTGTTGTTCGCACTAAACAGAATGGGGTGTCTCAAACCACTTATATTTATCATCCAATCACTAGCTACTGTCCAAGTAACAATGCTGTCTTCGCTTGTTGTTCCGAAGGTCCACATTCTCCTAGCTGTCAGAGCCCATCATCTGGTGTCTTAGATAACAAATCAATGGATGTGAAAGGTTCAAACTCCTTAACATTTAAAACCAGTGCACAAGATATAGGTAGTTCTGATACAGTCTTGTATCTTCCAGAATCAGGTGTATATGAGATGAAAAACAATCTAGGAGGAACTATGACTCTTGTAGGTGGTACAAATAAGAAGTATGCATTCTTTGAGAATAGGGATGGAGTCTCAGGGTTCCAACCTCCAGAGGACCCAGCAAATCCTAAGGATAATGAGGATAGGATTGTACCTAAGGATCTTGCTGTAGTTCAGGTAGATAAGGTGGCGAGTACTAAGGAGATAGATCTAAAGCAGGGTATTAATATCATATCTTTTAACTTTATCCCATCTTTAGGTGATAATATACAGATGACTTCAGATAACTTCCTTAAGCTAGTCAATGAGGAATCCAACAAGGTTTCTACAATATCTTCCTTTGTTGCTGGTCAGTGGGCTAATGGTACTTCCTATGACTTTAAGACTAAAGAAACTAAAGGTGCTCCATTTGTACTTTCTACTGGAACAGGCTATCTTCTTCTAGCCGAGGCAGATACAAAGATAACGATTCCAGCTCTTGATATTAAATCCCCAATCCCCATCGCCTTCTCCTCAGGTTGGAACCTCATAGGAGTACATGGTCATAATACCCAATATACAGCCAAATCATTGATAAATAGTGTAAATAGTATAGAAGGTCTAAAAGCTAACAATGTAACATACTGGCCAACTAGTAAAGGTATGTATCAAGGTTTCCAATTATCCGAAGGTCAAGAATATGGACAAGACTTCCCAATATCTAAAGACCTAGGATATTTTGTAAGAATCAATGAAATAAAGGAAGGTTGTAGAAGTATTTGGTGGAATCCAGATGGTGAAGGTAATGGTAACTGTAGTAGTCAGTAATGTATAGAGGAATGTGAATGTCAAAAGAAGGGGGGATACTCTATCCTCCCTTTTCTCTTTAATATACTCTTTTCTTGGTATAATCTTTTAATTAATTCATATACAAACAAATGAAAAAGAAAACAAAGGATTTAAAAAGCTCTGAACTACTCTCTCTCTTACAAGAAGGGAAGGTACAAGAATTCTTCGATGAATTGGGAAAGATAATTGAAACCTTTGGTGAAGATCTTAAGAATTTTAATCTTGATGACTGGGCTGTTAAATACTCTAGAGGTAAAGAGCAACAAGCTATTAATACTGCAATTACAGGGAAAGCCGAAGAAAAAGCTAAAGAATGGATTTGTCCAAGGATACCTCAATGGATTAATTCTGATCATTTAACAGTGCTTGGATATATTGGCATGGTCATTACAGCATTAGGTTTTGTATTTGGCTTTATAAGTAGATGGTATATACTTTTGATTCCTTTTGGTTTGTTTGTGAACTGGTTTGGAGATTCCTTTGATGGGAGTATTGCAAGGTATAGGAATAAGGGAAGGCCTAAGTATGGCTACTACATTGATAAGATAGTGGATGCTGTTGCAGTTATCACCTTAGCTTTAGGTATAGGTCTTTCGGGTTTCTTTAAGATAGAGATTTCTCTACTTTTTGCATGTGTCTATCTAGCCTTGATGTCCCATGTGGATTTGGTTACCCATGTACAAGGACAGAATAGAAATGCTTTTGGATTGTTTGGTCCAACAGAGATTAGGATAGTAGGAGCACTCTTTTCCATATATATGTTTTTTTCGAAGGTCCATTACTTTGATATTCGTGGATATATAGTAACTCAGTATGATGTTGCATTGTTGGGTATAACTGTGATTATGACAGGTGTGCTTCTCATATCTATCATCAAAAAAGGCATAGAGTTACACAAGATTGATACAAAGGATTGGTAGATTTATTTTCTTAACTTCATAGAATTCAGGATAGAATCTACAACCAACAGGTTCTCTTCTGTCAGGCATGTTTGACCACATCCGTCTTTGAAACTCAGCTGATAAGCATGTCCTTGATAACTGTATTCTAAACTACCATTGTCTTTATTATAATAGTAGGTTTGGAAGCTAGGTCCATCTTTAAAGTCTTCTATAAGAAAATTGATGGGGTTATTCGTAGGAGCGGCAAAATGTCCTCCTTCCTCTTTGTTAGTGTTTGGAAGGTATTTTGGTTCGTATTTGTCTTTTACTCTCCTTGTTCTTAGCCCAAAAAAGTCAATTTCTGTATATTCACCTTCGTTTATCTCTTGAATGCTAAGGAGTCCTGGTTCTCCCCATGTCTCTTCAGATTTTAACATTGCTTGCCTAAAGTTTTCTACTTCATTTGGATTGGAATCAGGAAATTTGTAAAATGTACCGCCTCCACCACCCAATCCTGTCAGAGCTGTTAAGTAGGCCATCAACTTTTTCTCTTTGTATATTTCTATTGAAACTTCACCTTTGACAACCTCATCTGCATTGTCGTAAGGGGTTTTAAGGGTTACCCATTTTCTGTAGTTGGTAGTTTTCACACTCCACCCTTTTGGGATATCTGCGATAACAGTAGGAATTAGTGAGTATCTTTCATATTCTAATACATCTACACCATCACCAGATAAATTTGTAATTATTTTGTAGAAAGGGTTTTGTTCTAAGAATATGGGGGAGAAATAGAGTGTAGTGGTTAGTAGTATAGGTATTAGTAGAAGGGGAATTATTATCAAGGGTAACTTTTTATTTTTTGACATAGGTTTGTAGAATTATGAATTTATCTAATAATTATGTTACAGCATATATTGTTAATTGTACAAGTTGTTAGAATCAACACTGTTATTTGGTTTAATTGAAGATTTGATTTCGAGGTAAGTCTCTTTTAGACTCATATAACAATAGGGCTTGCATTAGTCAGAACTTTTTGATAATATTCATCGCAGGTTCTTTAATTAGAGCCTAAAGATATTCAAAGGATATAAAATAATTAAATTTTTAAATATATATTTATGGCAGGCGAATTTACAAGAACAAAGCCACACATGAATATCGGAACATTGGGTCACGTAGACCACGGAAAGACCACATTGGTTCGAGGTATTCTAAGGACATTCTCCCCAGAGGCGGATGCAATGATCGATAAATTGGACAAAGATCCAGAAGCAAGATCAAAAGCAATTACAATTGCAGTAGCACATGTAGAATTTGAAACTGACAACAGGCACTATGCATTAGTAGACTGTCCAGGTCACAAAGACTACATCAAGAATATGATCACAGGTGCAGCTCAAATGGATGGTGCAATATTAGTCATTTCATCTGGAGACGGAGCAATGCCTCAGACAAAGGAGCATATCCTTCTTGCAAAACAGGTAGGTGTTCCTAAGATTGTTGTCTTCATCAACGACTTCGGTGATGCAGACCCAGAGATTTTGGAATTGATTAAGGCTGATGTACAAGACTTACTTGGAAAGTATGGATATGATCCAGAGTGTCCAATCATTGTAGGTAGTGCACTAAAGGCATTTAAGGGTGAGGAAGAGGGTGCAGCAGCAGCAAAAGAATTGATGAAAGCAGTTGATGAATACATTCCACTACCAGAGAGAGAGACAGACAAACCATTCTTGATGCCAATCGAAGATGTCTTCTCAATTGAAGGAAGAGGTACAGTTGTAACAGGAAGAATTGAGAGAGGAAAGATTGTAGTTGGTGAGGAAGTTGATGTTTTAGGAATGGGTAGAAAACCACAGAAGACAGCAGTAACAGGTGTAGAGATGTTCAACAAGACATTGAAGGAAGGTCAGGCTGGAGACAATGTAGGTATTCTCTTAAGAGGATTCAAGAGAGAAGATGTACAGAGAGGTCAAGTCTTGGCAAACCCAGGAAGTGTAAGTACTCATACAGACTTCAAGGCAGAGGTTTATGTCCTCAGCAAAGAAGAGGGTGGAAGACATACACCATTTGTAACAGGTTACAAACCACAGTTCTATGTAAGAACAGCAGATGTTACAGGTGAAGTTGTTCTCCCAGAGGGTACAGAGATGGTAGCTCCTGGAGATAATACTGAGTTTACAGTCAAGTTAGTAGCACCAGTAGTAGTTGAGAAGGGAACATCCTTCGCAATTAGAGAGGGTGGACAGACAGTAGGCCAGGGTATTGTAACTGAGATTTTAAAGTAAGATTTTAGAAGTATGGGGTGGGAAACTGCCCCATACTTAAATAATGAATAAAATAAATTTAATTAAGCTCTTTTAAGTAGAATGGCAAATCAGACACCAAGAATCAGAGTAAAATTAAGAGGATATGATTCATCAGTTGTCGACAAATCGGCAAAAAGCATCATTGAGACTGCAATCAGTACAGGTGCTAAAGTTGCAGGACCAATTCCTCTTCCAACAAAGAAGAGAAAGGTTGCAGTTAACAGGTCGCCATTTATTTACAAGAGCTCAATTGAACATTTTGAGATTAACACTCATAAAAGAGTGATTGATATAATTGATCCTACGCCCAAAACGATCGATGCCTTGCAGCATTTAGAGATGCCTGCAGGTGTGGATATTGGGATTCAGTAAATAGTTAATTAAAAAATATGAAGGCATTAATAGGTACAAAAAAAGGAATGACAAGAGTTTTCGTGGATGACAAAGTTGTCCCAGTAACTGTTGTTGATGTATCAGACTGTATATTGTCCTTTATCGAACCTAAAGGTTTCGAATTGGGATTGGGTGAAAAGAAAAAACCTACAAAAGCAATGGTTGGAAGATATGCAAATGCTAAGAAAGTTCCTGCACAGACATCATATTTCAAAGGAACTTTAGATGGAGAGGTACAGATAGGAGATGAAGTTAAATCTGAAGTCTTTTCCTCTGGAGACAAAGTAGTTGTAAGTGGAGTCTCTAAAGGAAAAGGTTTCGCAGGAGTAGTTAAGAGACATAAGTTTGCTGGTGGTCCAAAAACACATGGACAGTCAGATAGACATAGAGCTCCAGGTTCAATAGGGGCAGGTACTACACCAGGAAGAGTCTTGAAAGGAAAGAAAATGGCAGGAAGAATGGGAAGTGAGACAATTACGATTGCTGAGAGGGAAATTGTTGATGTGAAAGATAATTTAATTCTCATCAAAGGACCAATCCCAGGTCCAAAAGGTGGCTTAATTGCAATATATACAAAGTAATATGGCAGAAACAAAAGCAAAAACAACTAAAAAAGTAGAAAAGAAAGAGGAGAAGGTTGAAGCAAGAAAACTAAATCCAAAAGTATGGGAAGTACCATACAATGCAGACTTAGTAGCTCAAGTCCTCTATGTCTACAACAGTAATGAAAGGAAATCTACTGCAAATGTAAAAGGAAAAGGTGAGGTTTCTGGTGGTGGTAAGAAGCCTTGGAAACAGAAAGGTACAGGAAGAGCAAGGGCTGGTTCATCAAGGTCTCCATTATGGGTAGGTGGTGGTGTTACATTCGCAACTGTAGGAGACAGGAATTGGAACAGGAAGATAAACAAAAAGATGGCAAGGAAAGCAACCTGTATTATGCTTTCTGAAGATTTAAGAAACAAAACATTAGAGTTTACAGACGTTAAGAAGGATGATGTGAAAAAGGTAAGAGAAAGCGCCAAAAATGGAGCTTCCCAGAAAGTTCTTGTAGTTACAGACAAAGAGGATTTCGCTGTAAAGATTAGGAATACAAAAGGTGTAAGTATTGTTAAACCAGAGAAATTAAATGCTAAACATATTGCAGCAAACAGATTTGTATATATTGATAATGAAGTAATAGATACATTAGAAAAAAGATTAACAAATGACAAATAAAAAGATAGAACTACAACCTGTAATCTCGGAGAAAAGCTATGAATTGGCTAACTCTGCAAACAAGTACACATTTTTAGTAAGCAGGGGTGACAACAAAGTAGAGGTAAAGAAGGCAATAGAAACAAAGTACAAAGTAAAGGTTGTAGATGTAAATAGTATTGTAAAAGTGGGTAAAATGAAGAGAGATTTTAGAACATACAAAGTAAGAAGAGCATCAGATATGATGAAAATAATAGTAACCCTTAAAAAGGGAGATAAAATAGATGAATTTTTTAAGAGCTAAAAATGGCAGTAAGAAAGTTTAAACCTACAACTTCGACAAGAAGAACAACAAGATTGGCAGACAGGAGTATGCTTGAGAAAGATGGGGGACCAAAGAGCCTTACCATTGCTAAAAAGCAAAAATCTGGAAGAAACAATCAAGGGAAGATAACAGTAAGACACAGAGGTGGTGGTTTTAAGAGAAGAATTAGAATTGTTGACTTTAACAGAAGAGACAAGTTTGGTATTCCTGCAAAAGTTACTGGACTCTACTTTGATCCTAACAGGACTGCACATTTAGCACTTCTTCTCTATGCAGATGGAGAAAGAAGGTATATAATCGCACCTAAAGGTTTGAAGGTAGGAGATACAGTAATTGCAGGTGAAAAAACAGATTTACTACCAGGTAATGCAATGTTAATTAAAAATATACCATCAGGTACAGAAGTGAACTCTGTTGAGAATGTACCAGGCAATGGTGCAGTATTTGGAAGGTCTGCAGGACAAGTAATTGTAGTACAAGGAATTGACCCAACAGGTAAATATGTGCAGATAAAGATGCCTTCTGGAGAGATTAGATTGGTATTTGCAGATTCAATTGCAACAGTAGGACAGGTAAGCAATGAAGAGAATCTACACGTAAAATTAGGAAAAGCAGGAAGAAGAAGAAACTTAGGTTGGAGACCAGAAGTAAGAGGTATGGCAATGCATCCAGCTGAGCACCCACATGGTGGTGGTGAAGGTAAAGGTGTCATTGGTGGACCAGCTAAAGATAAATGGGGCAACCTTGTTGGTACCAGAACAAGGAAGAATAGAAGAACCGAGAAGTTCATTATTAAAACTAGAAGAACTAAAACAAGACAGTTTGCTAAGAAATAAATTGTATTTAATAAAATATGTCTAGATCGCTTAAAAAAGGACCATACACAGATGAAAAATTGATGAAGAAAGTTGCTAAAGCAAAGGAGACTGGAAATATGTCCCCTATTAAAACTTGGGCAAGGTCTTCTACAATCACACCTGAAATGGTAGGAATGAAGTTCTTAGTACATAACGGGAAGAAACATGAAGAAGTGTTAGTTGCTGAATCAATGATAGGACATAGACTTGGAGAGTTTTCTGCAACAAGGAAATTCAAGGGTCATGCAAAGAAAGGTAAGCTATCTAAAGTCTACGGAAGTAGCGGTAGATTTGAAGAATAATAAATAAGTAAATATATGGAAGAAAAAATAGTAAAAGTAACAGTTAAAGATATTGCACAATCTCCTCTAAAATTGAGGCTAGTGGCAAATGTTGTGAGAGGAAAGAATGCACAAGAAGCAATTGAACTCTTATCAATTCTAAACAAGAAAGGAGCATCAATTGTTAAAAAAGCAGTACTCTCAGGAATTGCAAGTGCAAGAGATTTGTACAGTGCAGAACCAGAAAAATTACTAATTAGTAAAATATCTGTAGATGAGGCAAGAATATTAAAGAGAACAAGATTTGAATCTAGAGGTAGAGTATCAAGAATAGATAAAAGAAGGTCACATATTAATTTAGAATTAACAGTTAAGTAAAAATGGGAAGAAAAGTACATCCAAAAGTTATCAGAATAGGGGTAAACAAAGAATGGGATTCTGCGTGGTATGCACATAAAACAGACTATTCTAAAACTTTAACACAGGATTTGAAGATAAAGAAGAAGATTAATGAGGCGATGAAAGATGCAGGAGTTGATAGAATTAGGATTAATAGATCCGCAAACAAGATAGATATAATTGTATATGTCGCAAGACCAGGTGTTGCTATCGGTAGAGGAGGAGAGGGAATAGATCTCTTACAGAAAGAATTGAAGAGAATGACAAAGTTAGAAACAGAGTTGAAGATTAGGGAGGTAAGAAAAGCAGACCTCTCAGCAAAGATTGTAGCAAGAACAATTGCAGATGGTATTGAAAGAAGACAACCATCTAAATTACTTGTTGCAAGCGCAATTGAGAAAATTATGGCAGCTGGAGCAAAAGGAACAAAGATTTGGATTTCAGGAAGAATTAACAATGCAAGCCAAGCAAGAACAGTCAAGGCAGGAGCAGGCTCGGTACCAGCACAGACATTCAAAGCAGATATAGATTACGCATCAGTCGCAGCAGAAACGATAGATGCAGGTTTAATGGGTGTAAAGGTCTGGATTTACAGAGGAGAAGACAATACTAATGAAAATGAAGAATAATATTTTAATATAGAAATATGTTGCAACCAAAGAAAAGAAAACATGCAAAAGAATTTAGAGGAAAAAGAGGTGGAGTTGCCACTGTAAATAACAAGGTTGATTTTGGTGACTATGGTCTAAAAGCAACAGAATGTGGTTGGGTTAATGCAAGAGAGATAGAAGCTGCAAGACGAGCAGTAGCAGGGTTTACAAAAAGAAAAGGAAAAGTGTGGATTAAGATTTTCCCACATAAACCTTACACCAACAGGTCAATTAACAGTAAGATGCAAGGAGGAAAAGGTACAGTAGAAGGCTATGTTGCAGTTGTCTATCCAGGTACAATGTTGCTAGAAATAGGTGGTGTAGATGAAGAAGTAGCAAAAGAAGCAATGAGATTGGCAGGGCATAAATTCTCTGTTCCAACTAAATTTGTTACAAAAAGAGAAATATAGCTTGAGAATATAACTAAAAATTGATAGAATACAAAGCGATTTGAAGAATATGGAAAACAAAACAAAAAAAACAGACAATAGAAGAAAGATTGAAGGTGTTGTGGTAGGTAACAGCATGGAGAAAACTGTAAAAGTTAGAGTTGATACCTTAGAAGCACACCCAGTATACAAAAAGAGGGTGAAAAGAAAGAAGGTTTACTTTGCTCATACAGAGAAAGAGTTGAACGTTGGAGATAAGGTAGTTATTGAAGAATGCAGACCATACTCTAAAAAAGTTAGATGGATAGTTGTAGATAAAATGGAAGAGGAGGAATAGTATGGTACAAACAGAAACAATATTAACAGTTGCAGATAACAGTGGAGCTAAAGAGGTGAAAGTAATAGGTATACCAGGAGCTTCAAAGAAAAAGTATGCTCGTATCGGAGAAATAGTGACAGTCGCAGTACAGAAGAGTATTCCGAATACTGCTATGAAGAAACATGAAGTACATAAAGCTGTGATTGTAAGGACTAAGAAAGAGTTCGGAAGAAAAGATGGAACATATGTAAGATTTGATGATAATGCAGCTGTACTCATTGACCCAAAGAGTAAGGCTCCTAAGGGAACAAGAATCTTTGGACCAGTAGCTAGAGAGTTAAGAGAAGGTGGTTTTGATAAAATATTATCTTTAGCACCAGAAGTTTTGTAATTAAAAATAAATATATGAAGATTAAAAAAGGAGACACAGTCAAAATACTATACGGAAAAGAAGCTGGAAAACAGGGAGCAGTTGTTGCTGTTAGCCCTAAGAAGAATGCTGTAATTGTTGAGGGTTTGAATCTTTACAAAAGACATTTGAAAGGAGATGGGAGAACTAGAACATCAGAAGTTTTGACAATTGAAAAACCATTTGAGTTGTCAAAAGTTATTTTAGTATGTCCTTCTTGCAACAAACCTACAAGAGTGGGAATTAAGAGAGAAGGAGGGAAAGTCGAAAGAATCTGTAAGAAATGTGGCAAGGCAATTGTTGAGAAAGATAGAAAAATTGCTCCTGAGAAGAAAGGAGATAAAAAAGAGAGTAAGAAGGAAGAATTAAAGAAGACAACTACAAAGAAAGGTAAAAAATAATGAGTAGATTACAAGAAGAATACAACAAAAGAATAAAGGGAGAACTAATGAAAGAGCAAGGATATGCTAACACTATGGAAGCTCCTACATTAAAGAAAATAGTTGTTAATGTCGGTGCTGGAGAAGCAGTTGAGAAGAAAGAAGCTTTAGACGAAATTGTTGATATAATGACAAAGATAACTGGACAGAAACCAATTGTGAATAAGGCAAAGAAAGCTGTGTCAGCATTTAAGATAAGAGAAGGAATGGATATCGGTGTATCAGTTACATTAAGAGGTGAAAGAATGTGGCAGTTTTTTGACAAATTAGTAAATATTGTACTACCAAGAACTAAAGACTTTAGAGGATTAAGTCCAAAATCTTTTGATGGTGCTGGTAACTACTCATTAGGAATAGAAGATCACACTGTATTTATTGAAATAGATCCTAACAATGTAACAAAGATAAGAAGTCTTGAAGTAACAATAGTAACAACAGCAAAAAATGATAAAGATGGAAAAGCTCTTTTAGATAAATTTGGATTCCCATTTACAAAGAATGTCAACCGCAGCTAAAGAATACAAAGCAAAAGCATTAAAAAAGAAGTCAAAGTACAGCTCTAGAGTGTACAACAGATGTAGTGTATGTGGTAGAGCAAGAGGGTATTTAAGACATTATGGACTTTGTAGAATTTGTTTTAAGCAATTAGCAAGTCAGGGTAAGATTCCTGGAGTTAAAAAATCTATTTGGTAATTTAATAAATAAAAAAATGAACGATTTAATAGCAGACATGCTCGCAAGAATACAAAATGCAATAATGAGAAGAAAAGATACTGTTAATATCCTTAACACAAATATTAACAGGGAGATTCTTGAAGTTGTAAAGAAAGAAGGAATGATTGAGGACTATACTGTCTTAGAAGGTGATAGAGAAGTTGAAGTAGTACTTTCGTATGATGGGAAAGAGCCTGTTATTACGAGATTGCAGAGAGTGAGCAAACCAGGGCAACGAATCTATATTACAAAGAAAGATATTAAACCAATTATGAATGGAAGAGGTATCTCAATAATTAGTACCTCCAAAGGAGTAATGTCAGGAGCAATGGCTAAGAGTCAAGATCTTGGCGGTGAATTTATATGTAAAATCTGGTAATTATGTCTAGAATAGGAAAAGAACCAATTACAATTGAAGAAGGAGTAGAAGTCACACAGAGTGGAAGTGAAATAGTTGTAAAAGGACCTTTGGGTGAGATAAAGGTAAACCTCCCAGAGACTTTAGAAGTACAGCTAAAAGATGGAGAGATTTTGCTTTCTAGAAAGAATGATACAAAGCAAGCAAAATCAGATCATGGAACATACAGAATGATATTACATAATGCAGTCTATGGAGTAAAAAATGGATTTGAAAAGAAATTAGAATTAGTTGGAGTCGGTTACAGAGCAAGAATGGAAGGTGGAAATCTTGTTATGAGTCTAGGTTGGAATCATCCAATTGTAGTTACACCACCAGAAGGAGTACAGATTGAAGTACCAGAGGAAACAAAAGTTACAGTAAAAGGATATGATAAACAGAAGGTGGGTGAAGTAGCAGCAAAGATTAGAGAAATTAGGAAACCAGAACCTTACAAGGGTAAAGGTGTCAGATATGAAGGTGAATATGTTAGAAGAAAGAGTTCTAAAGCAAGTGTAGCATAAGATATATTAAAAAAATATTAAAAATGGCAGTTAAAACTAAAAAAGAAAAAAGAATAAGAAGAAAAGCACATATCAGAAAGCACCTACATGGTACAACTGAGAAACCACGAGTATTTGTGTTTAAGAGTAACAGGTATTTCTATGCTGGAATTGCTGATGATGATAAAAATGTTGTTGTTAAATCTATGATGGCAAAAGGTAACGAGAAAGATATTTTAGAGATGGCTAAGAAGTTTGCAACAATAGCTAAGAAATATGACTCATTAGTTTTTGACAGAAGTGGATATAAATATCACGGATTGATAAAATCCTTTGTTGAAGAATTAAGAAAACAAGGAATTAAAATTTAGAAAGTAAAAAATGGACGAGAAGAGAAACTACAAAAATAAAAATAGAGAAAAGAAAGCCTTTGATAAGAAATCTTTGCCAATTCGAAGAGTTGCAAAGGTAACCAAAGGTGGAAAGAAGTTGAGATTTAGCACAGTTGTAGTTGTTGGAGATAGAAACGGAACAGTTGGTGTAGCTCTTGGAAGAGGAGGGGATGTAAGAACAGCAGTAACTCAAGGTGAAAGATTGGCTACAAAATCGGCTGTAAAAATTCAACTTGCAGGTGATACAATCCCACATGAAATTATTATGAAATACGGCGCAGCACAAGTACTCTTAAGACCAGCAAGACCTGGTACAGGAATAATTGCAGGGTCATCTGTAAGAACAGTATTAGAGATGGCAGGTGTAGACAATGTATATGGAAAGATTCTTGGAAGCTCAGATCCAAATGGAAATGCATATTGCACTTTCGAAGCACTAAAGGCACTTAGAAGTGGAAGAGTTCTTGCAAAGATGACTAAGATGCAGGAGAGAATTAAACTAAAAGAAGAAACTGAAAAAGAGAGGAGAGCAAAAGAGGAGAAGAGGAAAAAGAAAGAACATGAGGAAAAGAAAAAGAGTAGGAAGGATAAATTCAAAGGCAAGAAGGATGTAAAGAAAACACCTAAAGCAGAAGCAAAGAAGGTTGAAAAGAAAGAAGAACCTAAAAAAGAAGATAAAGTAAACGAGGAAAAATAATGAAACTAGAAAATATACCAAGAAGAAAAAAGAGAATAATGCCAGGAAAAAGAATTGGAAGAGGATATGGATCTGGTGTTGGTGGACATACAGTAGGAAGAGGTTCAAAAGGACAGAAATCCAGAGCTGGACACAAATCCCTACAAACTTTCGAAGGTGGAAATGTCCCATTCTTTAGAAGAATGCCTAAGTACAAAGGCTTCAATCCAAAGTTCAAGGAAGAAGCAGGGGCAGTAAACGTTGAAGCATTGGAAAAAGCATACAAAAATGGGGAAACTGTTACAAAAGAATCTTTGATAGAAAAAGGTATTGCAAGAAAAAATATTGAAAAAATCAAAATCTTAGGAAAAGGTGAAATTAAGAAAAAATTAACAATAGAAGGACTTGCAGTCTCAGAGTCTGCAGCTGAAAAGATTAAAAAAGCTGGTGGCTCAATAAAATAAGACACTAGTTTAATGAACAAACTATTAGAGAAGATAAAACAGATCTTCAGAAATAAAGAAATCAGAAAGAAAATCATATTCTCCTTAATAATCATGGGAGTGTATAGATTGTTAGGCTCAATCCCAGTAGCTGGAATCCCAGCAGATGCTATTAAGAAGTTATTCGAAGGTACAAGCATGGGAGATGTCCTCTCAACAATCTCAGGAGGAGTTTTAGAAACTGCATCACTAGTAGCAATTGGCTTAACACCATATATCAACGCATCTATTATCTTCCAACTATTAGGCACAGTGATTCCTGCTTTAGATGAAACAAGAAAAGAAGGACCAGAAGGCAGAAGGAAAATATCAATGTATACAAGGTTAGCAACAGTACCTCTAGCAATCTTACAGTCCTTTGTGATTTACTCAACCCTCTTAGGTTTTGGCTTAATTACAAAATTAGAACCACTACAATTAGCAACACTTGTAGCATCACTAACAGCAGGTTCAGTAGTCATGATGTGGTTTGGTGAATTAGTATCCGAAGACGGATTAGGTGGTGGCACATCATATCTAATCATGTTAGGAATCCTAGCTGGCATACCTGGGACTCTTAGATCCAACTTCTTGACAATGGATACAACTCAGAAAACAATCTTTATTGCCATATCATTAGTGCTAGTAGTTGCAGTAGTAATACTAACAACTGCAGAGAGAAGAATCACAGTCCAATACTCCAGAAGGGTTAGAGCAGGAGGTGCCTTAGAAAGCTTTATCCCGATAAAACTAACTCAATCAGGAGTTATGCCCGTTATCTTTGCAATGGCATTCATATCATTCCCAGAGATGATAGGGAAATTCATTGTTAGCAAAAATTTTAATGAAGGTTTAACAACTTGGACACAGAATTTCATGAATATTTGGGGCAATCCAACATTCAGAGATGCATTAACATTTGTTTTGGTAATGGCATTCTCATTCTTCTATCTATCCGTTGTGTTTAAAACTGATGAGTTAGCAGAAAACCTACAGAAACAGGGGGCATTTATTCAAGGAATCAGACCAGGAGAGAATACAGCCAAATACTTAAAGAAGATAAGTCTAAGATTAACTGTAGTAGGAGCTTTAGTACTCTCTATTTTAGCAATCTTGCCAAACTTACTTGTCAGAATAGGGATAATTCCATCTGCAGTTTTCTCTGGCACAGGCCTTCTAATTCTGGTTGGTGTCCTCTTGGATATTAAAAACCAGATTAACTCAATGATTACCACTCGAAGTTACGATCGTTATTTATAATACTACGGTTACCTCTTCAGATTTACTTTTAATAGCAATGACTATTGTGATTTTGTTACGATTAGTTAATGTACTATAAGCTTGTAAAATTCCTAAAAATGCTTAAATATCAAGAGAAGATAGAAGGATTTTATAATAATCTTGTAAGAATTTGTTCTCTTGAAGTCTAAAAGTGGCGTTTGTAGTATCTCTTATCTCCTTTGGATTAGCTCTAATATAGTTCACAATTTTTTTGAAATAGGGGAAGTCCATAACATTCTTACATTTATAACTATCCTCAAAAAGATGCCCAGTCAATCCATACTTCTTGTTAATATACTTAGCATGTAATGTCCCAATTCTATGCATACTTTGCCAAATTGGTCTGCTGTGAACTTGGGAAACCAGTAGGTGGAAGTGATTTGGCATAATGCAAACGGAGATAACATCAAAATAACGACTGCTAAAAGAAATATTTATAAGATGTAGTAAATAATCGTAATCTTCCTCATCAAAACAAATCAAGTCCTTACGGTTTCCTCTGTTATAAATATGGCAAATCTTACCATCAAAAATCTCCATATATAAATCATACAGGACAAAGATGAACCGAAGATTAAATATGTAAATAGTAAATTAAAAATATTCAAATTTTTACATATAGTCCTTTTGTGGTAAGATATATCTATGGAGGTAACCACCCCAAGAACAATTCTTTTTCATGGGCCTTCGGGATGTGGAAAAGATACACAGGTAGAGCTTTTAGAGAATAAATATGGTTTCCAGAATATTGGTACAGGGGATATGATTAGGAAACTGTTTGCTGAAGGAGACGAAGATGCAATTCTTGCAACTGAATATACAACACAAGGGAAATTTGTTCCTAATGAGATAATATACAACAAGATGTTTCCAAAATGGTTGGATAGGTTTGATGTTAGCAAACATTGGGCCTTAGTTTCTGTAGTTAGAGAGGTAGGACAGATTAAGTTCCTAGATGCGCTATTAGAAGAAAAAGGTAGAAAATTAGATACATTTGTTCACTTCACTCTTTCTCCTGAAGTAGCAATTGAAAGAATGTCTGTTCGAACATATTGTCCAAATTGTGGTATGACATTCCACCCTAAATTCAAGCAAGAAAAGGTGCAAGGGGTTTGTGACAAATGTGGTACCAAACTAATTCAAAGAGATGATGATAAGCCAGAGAAGATTAAAGAAAGACTTAGGGAGTATAATAGGACAATAGAGCCGATTTTGAAGGTATATCGCAAAAGAGGGGTTTTAGTTGAGGTTGATGCAGCTCCATCTATTGAGGAAATCCACAAAGAATTAATAAAGGTGTTAGGTTTGTAAATTTACCAACATACACATATTAAAATAGATATGAAATCCAACTTTACATTCGAGCATTCTGCTCCAAATGAGTCAGATGGACAAATGCCTGCAATCTTTCTATTTCATGGATATGGAAGTGATGAAAAAGATTTGTTACCACTTGTTGAAGATTGCAAGGGAACCCACCATATTTTCAGTTTGCGAGGCCCTATTACAATTTATTCAGGATATGCATATTGGAATTTTGATGAATATGGAACATCTAATAGTGTTGAGTTTGATAAAGTAATGCAATCTGCTCAGATTTTTATCAACGAGGCAATTAAGAAATACGACTTAGACTCTGAAAACATTGTACTGCTGGGTTTTAGTCAGGGTGCGATGTTAGCACAAAGTTTGGCATTATTGATGGGTGAAAGGATAAGTAAGGTTGTTGCACTTAGTGGTTATGTTCCAGATTTTGTAAAAGAAGATATATATGTAAAAAAGTCTCTTAAGCATTTGAAGATTTTCATATCCCACGGTATTAATGACATGGTTGTACCTTATCAGTTGGGTGAAGCAACTGAAGACTACTTTAAGTCGCTCGGAGCGAGTGTTACCTTTAAGGCATATGATAGTGGGCACTATATCACGCTCGAAAACAAATACGACTTAACAAAATTTCTAAAAGAACAATAATTAAGTATTGATATCTTAACAAATCATTAATCTCGTTGATTTCTGTATCTCTTTTCATCTAAAATATCATTTATGGAACACACAAAGGTTTTATTAACAGGTGGTGCAGGATATATTGGGTCTCATACGGCAGTTGAGCTTCTGGAAAATGATTATGAAGTTGTTGTTATCGACAATCTCTCCAATTCTTGTATAGGTGCGTTAGAGAGAGTAGAGGAGATTACGCAGAAAAAACTTACCTTCTACGAAACTGATTTATGTAATCTAGAGGAGTTAGAGAGTGTTTTTAAAAAAGAAAAACCTGATAGTGTAATGCACTTTGCTGGACTAAAAGCGGTCGGGGAGTCTGTTGAGAAACCACTTTTATATTATAACAATAACCTTGTATCAACTTTGAATTTGTTAAAAACGATGCTTAAATATGATGTAAAGAAGTTGATATTTAGTTCATCTGCAACTGTTTATGGCTCCTCTCCAGCACCTTGTTCCGAAGACTCTCCAACTGGTATTGGAATTGCAAATCCATATGGGCAAACCAAGTATATGATTGAGTGTATCTTGCAGGATGTGGCCCTAGCGTATAATGATTTTAAGATAGTAGCACTTAGGTATTTTAATCCAATAGGCGCACATGAGAGTGGATTGATAGGGGAAGATCCAAATGGGATTCCCAATAACCTAATGCCTATTATTTTGCAGGTTGCTGTTGGAAAGAGAGAAAAGCTTATGATATTTGGAAATGATTACGATACAGTAGATGGTACTGGTGTTAGGGATTATATACATGTTGTTGATTTGGCCAAAGGGCATATCTCGGCGCTAGAGCATCTTAGAAACGGTTTTGATGTTTTCAATCTCGGTTCTGGGAAGGGGTTCTCTGTGCTTGAGATGATTCATACATTTGAAAAGGTTACAGGGAGAAAAGTACCATACGAGATTACCTCTAGAAGGGCAGGAGATTTAGCAACAGTCTTTGCTAATGTTAATAAGGCGAAGAAAGTATTGCAATGGGAAACAGAGAAATCAATAGAGGATATGTGTAAAGATGGTTGGAGATGGCAGGAAAGAAGCCCGGATGGCTATGTGAGGACAGAGTAGAGTAATTGGCATCCGAGATTTAATGTCTATACTGTACCACTTGTAAAACCCTTTGTTTTTTGGTATGCTCTCTCTTGTCCCATTGCAAAGTATAGACAAAATGTTTGTATTTTAATAATAATGTTGAAATACTGGTCTTCCTTTGGTATAATTCTATGGATTCACAAAAATTGAATCTTTCGATTATATGAATGACAGTAAGAAAATATTTGAATTTGATGGGATAGTGAAGGAGTGTTTACCTAATACTCAGTTCATTGTTGAAATTGATGTAAATGGAAGTAAACATGAGGTCACAGGGTATCTCTCTGGAAAGATGAGAATGCACTACATTCGAATACTTGAGGGAGATAAAGTAAAGATAGAAATGACCCCGTATGATAAAGAAAGGGGAAGAATAACATATAGATATATGAATTAAAAATGAAAGTAAGAGCTTCAGTAAAAAAGAGATGTCCAGAGTGTTATTCTGTAAAAAGGAAAAACAGGATATATATATATTGTAAAAAGAACCCAAACCATAAACAGAGGCAGGGTTAATTATTAATTTATTTAATTAAAAAATGGCAAGAGTCGCAGGAGTTGAAATACCAAATGATAAGAGATTGTGGGTCTCACTTTTAAGTGTGTATGGTGTTGGTGAAGTTACAGCAAAGAAGATTTGTAAAGGTGCAAACATTGATGAGAATGCAATGGTAAAGGATTTGACAGAAGATGAGTTAGATAGGATAAGGAAAAATATTGAAGAAAACTATATTGTTGAGGGTGAGTTGAGGCAAAATCTTTTTAGAGATATTAAGAGACAGAAGGATATTAGGTCATACAAAGGAATTAGACATAAACTAGGTCTTCCAGTAAGAGGTCAGAGAACTAGACATAATGCTAGGACAAGAAAAGGAAAGAGTAGACCAGTTGGAGGATTAAAGAGAACTTTAGATAAAACTTAATCATATATTTAGATGGCAGAAGAAAAGAAAACAAAAAAATCAACAAAGGGTGGAGTACAGAGTGGTATTGCAACCATTCAATCTACATTTAACAACACCATTATTACCTTAGCTGATGAGAAAGGTGAGGTTTTAGGACAAGGAAGCCCATCGATGGTTGGTTTTAAGGGTGCAAGAAGAAGTACAGCATATGCAGCTACAAAAGCAGCTATGGATGTGGCAGAGAAGGTAATGAAGAAATATGGATTAAAAGAGGTTAAGGTTTTCATTAAAGGACCAGGAGCTGGAAGAAATGCTGCAGTTAAAGGTTTAGATTCTGCTGGATTGAGAATTACCATGTTAGCAGACAGGACTCCAATTCCACATAATGGTTGTAGACCAAGAAAAATGCCAAGAAGATAATTTTTATTTGTATTTTAATATAAATGGGTAGATATACAGGACCAAAAGAAAGATTAAGTAGAAGAGAAGGTGTAGAATTACACTTAAAAGGTGCTAGATCATTCTCTGAGAAGTCAGGATTAAAAAGAAAACCTTTTGCTCCAGGACAACATGGGAATCAGAGAAGAGCTAGACTTTCAAACTACGGATTCCAGTTAAGAGAGAAGCAGAAAGTAAAAAGGATATATGGCCTAAGAGAGAAGAATATGGTTTCTGTGTATAAAGAATCAGGAAGAAGATCGAAGATTAAGAATACAGATAGAGGATTAGAATTCTTAAGGATTTTAGAACTCAGATTAGACAACGTGTTGTACTTAGCAGGATTAGCTCCTTCAAGAGTTGCTGCAAGACAGTATATTACACATGGTCATGTAAAGCTAAATGGTGAGAAAATGAACATTCCTTCTTACGAACTTAAAGAAGGAGATACTGTTGAGCTAAAAACAGCAAAATTAGCACCAACAGAGAAGCTCTTTCCAACACCAGCTTGGATTGAGACAAAAGGGCAGTCTTGCAAAGTTGCAACATTGCCAATTAGAGATGATATTGATGAGGGAATTAAAGAGAACCTCATTATCGAGTTCTACTCTAGATAATTTTTTACTAACAATACATGGAAGCATTTAAAGATATTAAAGTTACAATTAAGGAAGAGAAGGACAATTATGGTCTTTTTGAGATTTCTCCATTACCTAGAGGATATGGTAATACATTGGGAAATGCATTAAGAAGAATCCTTTACTCAAGCTTAAAGGGAACAGGTATCACAGGTGTAATGATTAAGGGAGTAGAGCATGAATATTCAACATTAGATGGTCTCAAGGAGACAATAATTGATGTGTTAATGAATCTTAAGGAAGTTAAATTTGCAACTAAGACAGATGAAATCTTCACTTGCAAGATTAGCGTAAAAGGCAAGAAGAATGTAACTGCTAAGGATATCCAGACAACAGGAGATTTAGAAGTTGTAAACAAAGATTTACACATTGCAACACTCACAGATGCAAGCTCATCTTTAGATATGGAGATAAAGGTAGAATCAGGAGTTGGATACAAGATGATAGATTCAGCGGTAAGGCAAGAAGTTGGTATCCTTCCTTTGGATTGTGACTTCACACCGATTGAAAGAGTAAGTCTTAGTGTAGAACAGGCAAGAAAAGGACAAGAAACAGACTTAGATGCAGTTGTAATTGGGGTAACTACAGACGGTAGTATTACACCAAAAGATGCTCTTTTAGAATCAGCAAAGATTTTACAGGAGTTTGCAGGAAAAGTAATGATTGCAATGGGAATGGCTAAGAAAGATGTTGAGGAGATGGAAGAGGTAGCAAATACACCAGAAGTAGAAGAAGTTGTAATCGAAGGAGAAAGAGATGAAATTGCAGAATGGAAGATTGAGGATTTACCAATCTCAAAGAGGTCTAAAACAGGACTCTTAGCAGGTGGTTACAAAACAGTTGGAGATTTGAAGTCCACTACTGCAACAGAACTCTTAAATCTACCAGGATTTGGTAATAAATCTTTGAATGAAACCATCGAGCTTTTAAATGAATACGGGATTAATATTAATAACTAGAATAGATGTACAAGAGAGTTAAGAAAGCAAAATTAGGAGTAAAAGCATCACACAGAGATTCTTTAAGGAAGAATCTAGTCAGATCTTTAGTGGAAAGAGGTTCTGTTGTTACAACTTCACCTAAAGCAAAGGTTCTTAAGATGGATGCATCTGCTCTAATTGAGAAAGCTAAAAAAGGAAGCAATTTAGATGTAAGAAGAGATATTCAAAATATGTTAGGTAAAGATACTTTAGCAAAGAAGGTCATTGAGTATGCAGGAAAAGAAGAAACAGGAGTAAAAATAGTGAAAGTAGGATTTAGAGATGGAGATAATGCAGAGATGTCTAGAGTAACTTTAATTGGTACAGAAAAGAAGAAAGCTACAAAGAAAGAAAAAGATGAGAAAGTACAGGAGGAAAAGAAAGTTGTTGAGAAGAAAGCTACAAACAGAAGAGGTCTCTTCGGTCAAGACAAAAAAGTAGATACAACAACAGTAGTTAAAAACACAGAAAGAACAAGGACTAGATCAGGACTTTAATTAATAAAGAAGATAACAAATGAAGTACAAAACAGTTTGGACAAAAAAAGAAGAAATTGAAAGAAAATGGTATGTCATTGATGCAAAAGACCAGATTCTTGGGAGGCTTGCAACTAAAGTAGCATCTCTGTTAATTGGGAAAGAAAAACCAGAGATAGTACCAGATGTTGATTGTGGTGATTATGTAATTGTAATTAACAGTGACAATGTAAAGCTAACAAGAGGAAAAGAGTTAAAGAAGATGTATTACAGACACTCTGGATATCCAGGTGGATTTAAGGAAACAAGATTTGATAGACAGATGGAGTTAGATTCAACAAAAGTCATTGAAGATGCTGTTAAGAATATGTTGCCAAACAACAAAATGAGAGATAGAAGAATGACAAGACTGCTTATTTACAAGAATTCTGTTCACAAACATGGAGGACAGAATCCAATTGAGATTAAATTATAATTATTTTTACAGTGGAGAAATATTTTGAAGGAATAGGTAGAAGAAAAAGATCAACAGCAAGAGTTAGAATCTATGCTGGAGATAAAGGTTCAACAGTTAATGGAAAGTCATTAGATAAATATTTTACTGGCACACCAAATTCTGAAAAGATTGTTAGTAGGCCTTTATCTGTTGTTGGTTTAGAGAAGAAATATTACTTTACTGCAAAAGTTGTTGGAGGAGGTTCTACTGGTCAATTAGAATCAGTTAGATTAGGTCTTGCTAGAGCACTTGTTAAAATGGATGAAACATTGAAACAAGCGTTAAGGAAAGAAAAACTTCTAACTAGAGACTCAAGAGAGGTTGAAAGAAAGAAGTACGATCATGTAAAAGCAAGAAAGAAACCTCAGTTCTCAAAGAGATAGTATATTGTTTTCTTACCCCCAATTTCATATCATTTATTTGTATAAGTTTTTAATATACAAATAAATTATGGACAAGAAAAAATTTTTCAAAATAGGTGGGATAGTCCTTCTCGTTATCGTAGGGCTTGTTCTATCCACTATTATTGGAATAGCTGTTCTCAAACGTTTTGTTGTTGGACCAAGTGTTCAATATGATTCTAGAGAAGATTACAGCAATGAATTCTTTGCTCCAAGTGTATCTCTAGATTCTGACGGTTTCCTAGCTGATACCTTTGCTTCTAAATCAGCAGGTAGTAGCAATGAAATGAAGGCTGAATCAATACCTCTAGAGGAAACTACTAATACTTCTCAAAAAGATAAAAATATAATTAAACAAGGAGACCTTAATGTATATGCAGATAATATTGATGATGCAATGAAGGAAATAGATACCATTGCAAAAAAATATCAGGCAGAATCTCAAAATACATATGACAGTGGTAAGGGGATAAACAGGAGGATTAATATTGTATACAAAGTAAAGGTTGCCGATTTTGAAAACTTCTTTAATGAGTTAAAGGATATGGATGTGGAGATAGGGTCTGCATCTTCAGGTATTACAGATGTCACAAACGAGGTGATTGATTTACAAGCAAGATTAAAGACATATAGAAATACAGAAGCACAACTACTTGAAATTCAAAAGACTGCTAAAAATGTTACAGATACAATGGCTGTATACAGAGAATTGAATACAATTAGATATCAAATAGAGAGTATTGAATCTCAACTTAAACATTATGCAAATCAAACAGAGTATTCTACAGTTACAATATCTGTTGCTCAGAGTAATGTAGGAGCTGTGATAGAGGATGATAAGTGGAGACCATTAGGTGTACTAAAGAATGCATTAAGAGCATTTGTAGGTGTTCTAAAAGGTTTAGGTTCAGTATTGATATGGTTGGTAGTATTTGGAACTCCTGTTGTTGTAATTGTTCTTGTAATCAGATATGTTGTTAGAAAGAGGAAAAAATAGTATAATGTAGATGTATAAGTACTATTAGATGGTTGCATCTACCCTTCGGGAGTAGATGAGGAAAGTCCAGACTTCGTGTCAGTCTCGAACATATCGAGATAAGTGCCAACGAGAGTTGGGAGGGAGTGATCTTTCGGAGAAAAGGGCAACAGAAAGATACCGCCTAGTTTACTAGGTAAGGGTGAAATGGTGGTGTAAGAGACCACTGGGTAGACAGTAATGTTCTATCGCTGGTAACCCCCACTTGAAGCAAGGTTAAACCGCATAGATAGATAACCATCGTTATACAGAATCTGGCTTATTATGTGCTTATACACTTTTTTTTATCTTTACATCTAAAAGAATATGGCTCCTGAAACAGAAAACAATGATGATGAGATAAGAATCCAACTAGAGAATATCCTTATGACAGGTTTAGCGATAGATATTGCAGATGGTATTGTCACAGATGACAATCCTTCAACTGCTGGTAGAACAGGCTTAGATCAATATTTGTATTTTCTTTTTGATACATATTCCGAACATGAAAGAAAATATCTTAAACGAAAAGCATTAGCTCTTGCAGAAGGATTTTCTACAGGCACAGCAGAAGTTGATGATGACTTAATTCCTGATATGGATAAGCCAGTTGATATAAAAAGTGAAGAATTCTTAAGTTTCAAAAATTGGATTGTCTTTCTACATTCTGCTGGAATTATTACAGACAACAACCCTTCTAAAACAAATGGTTTAACAGGTTTAGATCAAGTAATTAAACATGCTTTTTCTGTTGGAGATGAAGATTATCTCCTTATCAAAGAAATCATTATCTCAGAAACGATTAAGTATACTGGAGGATATAGAAGGAATTCCCCTCCCAGGACCAGATAAAAATTCTTTAGCATTTGTAATATTCCTTCCCTCAATCTGAAACTCTATCAACTTCAAACACTTACCTTTATCCTTTGTTGTAAAAAGTAAATCTTCTCCATTCACAAAAAGTTTACCAACTTCATTATTTGTATTCTCACAATCAACTAATTGTGCCTTATAAATCTTCATTATCTTCTCAGACAAATTCTTGTTTTCACTCTTAGGTAATCTAGTCCATGCAACAGGCCATGGAAGAAAAGCTCTAACCATTCTCTCAATATACTCAGGCTCATATATATCCCATTTAATTTCTGCTTTCTCTTTTGCAATATCTTTCTGCCAACAATATGTAGCTTTAGAATCATCCTGTTTCTGAGGAACAATCTTACCATCAATCCACTCTCTCAACACAGGAAGAAGAATCTCAGCACTCTTCTTTACCAATCTTTCTCTTAATGAAATATTTGTATCATCAGGTTTAATATCTTCTTTGTAAATATCTAGAACATCACCTTCATCCAAGCCTTCACTCATTAACATAATTGAAATACCTTTCTCTTTCTCTCCATCTAAAATAGCTTTCTGTATAGGTACAGCCCCTCTGTATTTAGGTAAAATTGAAAAATGGATATTAATACAACCATACTTTGGACAGTCTAAAAATTCCTTTGGAACAATCTCTCCAAATGCCTTACAAACAACAATATCAGGTTTGTACTGATTAGCAATTTCAATATATCTCTCTTTCTTACTCTCTGTATGTTCAACAGGGATATTGTTCTCTAAAGCATATTTCTTAACATCAGAAGGTGTCATTATCTGTTTTCTCCCAACAGGTCTATCAACTGTTGTTATAACACAAACAACTTCAAAATCTTCACTCTCATGAAGAACTCTAAGAGTCTCTACAGACTCCCAACCACTACCTAAAAATATTGTTTTTACTTTATCCATAGTCGATATTCTACTATAATACAGCAGAATATGAAAATGTCAGAGTTCACATACAACTTACCAGAAGAGAGAATAGCTAAGTTTCCACCTAAAGAAAGAGGTACTACAAAGCTTCTTGTTTTAAACAGGGAAGCAAAAAGTATTACACATAGGAGATATTCAGATTGTGTTGAATATATGAAAGAAGGGGATGTAGTTGTCCTTAATGAAACTAAAGTTGATAAAAGAAGAACATATTTTGTTGATAGTAAAGAAAGAATTCATGAAGTTCTTTTTCTTAATCAACAACAAGATGGAAATTGGTTTTGTTTAATAAAGAAGAGCAAACAACTTAATGAAAACGACATTCTTAGTGACCTGGTCTGTAAAGAAATCCAGTTGCAGATTGTTAAAAAGAGTGAAAAAGGGGTAATTGTTAAGTTACTATCTAACTTAAGCCCTAAAGAGATTTTTGAGAAGATAGGGCATACACCAATACCCCCATATATGAAAAGAGATGATACAGAAGAAGACTTTGAAAGATACAACACAGTATTTGGAAAACATTTTGGTTCTGTTGCTTCTCCAACAGCAAGTCTTAATTTAACAGAAGATCTTTTAGAAAGAATTAAAAAGAAAGGTGTAAAAGTAGCTAAAGTTGAATTAAAAGTAGGTTGGGGGACATTTGCTCCTGTTAGGGAAGAAAATATTGAAGATCATGAAATTCATGAAGAGGAAATTTCTTTATCTTCAACTTCTGCAAACATTATTAATGAAGCGATTAAAAATGGTGGTGATGTCTGGGCTTTTGGAACAACAGTTGCTAGGCTTCTTGAAAGTTGTGCAACAAAAGATGGTTTTGTAGAAGCATATGAGGGTAAAACAAACCTTTTTATTTATCCTGGATATGAATGGAAAGTTGTTGACCATTTAATCACAAACTTCCATATGCCTGATTCTTCATTGATTCTTCTAGTTTCATCATTTGCAGGGAAAGAGTTAATTAAAAAAACATATGATGAGGCTTTGAGAAATGAATATATGTTCCTAAGCTATGGAGATAGTATGTTAATTCTTTAGTATGGTATAACTAAATATGTTAGATTTCTTTAGACAATTGTTTTCACCAAATAGTATTAAGACAACTTCTTTTTTTACTCTGTATCAAAACATTGTCCGCTGGAGAAATGCTAAGGTATACCCATATCCTTACAACTTACCAGAAGCCATATCTATGCCGGAATCATTTTGGAAAGATGTCATTAAAATATATAGATTGACTGATGCAGATGGTAAGGAGAGAGCAATGTCTGTTTGGTATGCGGATGGGGAATTGGTAACAACACCTCCAACAAGAGGTGATGAAAAATCTGTTACAACAAAAGATTTTGTTTCTGTAAAGTATTCCCCACATCCAACAAGAAATGGATATTACAGAAAAGAGGTTTTTGTTAATCAGAAATTAACAAAACGAGTAGACGTATTTCATGAAAAAGCACCAAAAAAGGTGGATATCAGCTACCTGTTTAATATGCATACTCATCCAAAGCATATAATGGATGATGGTAGAACTCTGTATAGCTTTTTCTCAGCCCAAGATATCAGAAGCCTAATATCCTCTCAGTCAATAATGGCAGGCCTTGTGACAGATAAGTTGTGGCTTTTGATGAGAACTTCTGAAACTCCTAATTCTGTCCCATTTAATGATGGAGACATTCTAACAGTTGATATGCTCAAAAATGATATAAAGTTAGGAGTATATTGTGCTGATTTTAACAGTAAAGTAATTAAGCAATAGTTTTAATGAATTATGGAATTAAAAGATTTTGGTAAAAAATTCATCTTTATGCCAGATGCAACAAGAGGTGCTGTGAGGTCTTTGACAACAGAACAACTTAAGGAAACAGGAACCGAAGCTATTGTTACAAACACACTACACTTGATGATGAATCCAGGAGAGGAAAACATTAAGAAACTTGGAGGAATTAAAAAATTCATGAATTGGGATGGGATAGTATTAACAGATTCTGGAGGCTTTCAAGTATTTTCATTGATTCATTCAAAAAAGTGGAAAGGAACAGTTCATGAAAACGGTGCTACTTTTAAATCACCAACGACAGGTGATTTGTATGAATTAACTCCTGAGAAATCCATAGATATGCAAATGGCTATTAATTCAGATATTTTAGTAACGCTAGATGATTGTAGGCAGGCAATTTTGAAGAGAGATGAGGCAGAGATTTCAGTCAAAAGGACGATTGAGTGGGCTAAGAGGTGTAGAAAGCATTTTGATGAGGTATATGGTGGGACAAAGGAGACAGGGAAATTGTTAAGTTGTGTTGTTCAAGGTGCAAATTATTTAGATCTAAGAAAAAAATGTGCAGAAGAATTAAGTGAGATAGGGTTTGATGGGTACAATTTTGGTGGTTTCGTTGTGACTGAAGGAGGTGAGTTGGTTTTAGAGGAGATGCGAGCAGTTGTCGAAAATACTCCGAAGGACAAGTTTAAGTATGCTATGGGAGTGGGGAAGCCTAGCGATATTAGGATTGTGGCGGAGTTGGGTTACAAAGTTTTTGATACTGTTTTAGTAACAAGGAATGCAAGGCATGGGACACTGTATTCTAAAGATATTGACGGGGAGGTGTTGAGGATAAAGAATGCGGAGTATTTGTTAGATGAAAGACCAATAGATTCAACATGTGATTGTTATACCTGTCGGAACTTCTCTAGAGCATATCTCCACCACATGTTTAGGGTAGATGAAATGACAGGGCTAACATTGGCAACAATTCACAACCTGAGGTACTACCAGAATCTCATAGGCGACCTCAACAAGGTCTGACCTATGTCTGACCTCACAGTTTGCACCATGGATAATCCTTTCCCTTTTTAACAAGGCCTTTTTCGACAGGGTTGTTTTTGATGTAAGCACGTACAGACGTTATATCCTTTTTATACCTTAGGTAAGAGGCTTTATACGGACCTTGAAAAGCATGTCCAACTCTCTTGTACTTCTTGTTTATATAGATAGCGTATGCAGTTCCAAGTCGTTGCATAAATTTGGAGATAACGTTGGGATTATCATTTGTTCTAATAAGGAGGTGAAAATGATTGTCCATAACACAAAATGCGTCGAGGTGCAAATCTGTCTTTTTTATATTTTTGTACAATGTACTAATAAAAAAGGCTTTGTCTTCTGCATACTTTAGTACCTCGTCCTTATTATTGCCACGGTTGTAAATATGGTAGAAGGAATAAGCTTTGAAATCTCGTTTGTTTGTGCCCATACATCTATTATACCTTAGGAAGATGAACGGAAGATTAACTGGGTTTGAAGGTCTGACCTACCCCAGACCTAGAATTGGGCTGGACCAGAAAGAGGGGATGTGGTATGATGGGTTATCCTTATATAAAGGGATTTTGGGAAATTTGATTTTTTGTAAAATGTTTTTGATATTTTGATGACATTTGAAATCTTAAAAAATCTATGGTTATTGGAACACGGCATTTCGCTGTTTGTTTTTTCCTAGAATCGCCTTGTAAGGTGGTTAATTTTTAATTGATAAGTAGTTATGAGTAGTTCTTTAGTTATACTACTTGTTATTGCTGGAACATTGATTTTGACTGGAGCAATAACAGTGTTGGTCCTTAAATATGGACTAAAGTGGGTTAGTATAAAAGATATTCCCACGAGCGAGCTTGAGAAAGCAGCAAAAAAAGTTATGGGCGATAGGATGGAGAAGGCAGAGCAAGAGATTGAAGAAATGAAATCTCGAGAGGAGAAAAGAATAAGGGAGATGAGGAGAGAGAGTACAGAGCATGAGGAGATTTTGATTGAGAGAGAGAAGAAACTTAATAAAAGATCAAAGCTTCTCGATGAGAAGAGTGAGGAGTTACAATCTCAAGAGAATAAGTTGAAAGATGGAGTTGAAAGGTTGGAGAAGGACAGGGGAGATTTGAAAAAAGAGCTAGAGAAGATCTCTGGACTTTCCAAGGAAGAGGCAAGAGAGAAGTTAATAGAAGAGGTAGACCATGACATTAAGGAATATGAGGCAAAGAAGATTAGGCAGGCAGAGAAGGAGATAGAAGCTGTGTCAGATGAAAAGGCGCAGAAGATTTTAGTTGAGTCTATGCAGAGAGTTGCAACGGATTATGTAGGTGAGACAACAACTAAAACAATCAAGGTGGATGATGATAAAGTTAAGGGTAGAGTTATTGGAAAAGAGGGCAGAAATATTAGATCTTTTGAGCAATTAACTGGAGTAGATGTTATCGTAGATGAATCTCCTAATGCAATTGCACTTTCATCTTTTGATCCTCTTAGAAGGGAAATTGCATATGTTGCTATGACAAAGCTAATAGCTGATGGGAGAATCCATCCAGGGTCAATAGAAGAGGCTGTTAGGAAGGCAAAGAATGAGATTTCTGCAGAGATTAAGAAAAATGGTCAGGTGTTAGCAGATGAAGCAGGTTGGCCTGATATGGATGTTGGGTTAATGAAATTAGTTGGTAAGATGAAGTATAGGAGTAGTTATGGGCAATCTTTGATGTCTCACACAGTTGAAGTTATTAGGATTGCTGAAGTCTTAGCAACCGAGCTAAAGGCTGATGTCGGGTTGGTAAAGAGAGCTGCATTGCTTCATGATGTTGGTAAGGTTTTGACACATAAAGTGGAGAGTCCTCATCATCATATTTCTGGACAGGTAGCAAGAAAATATGAGTTAGATGAAAAACTTGTAAATGCGATAGAGGCTCATCACTTAGATATAGAGCCACAGTCTGTGGAGGCAGTAATTATATATTTAGCAGATGCAATCTCAGGGTCAAGGCCAGGCGCTAGAAAAGATAGCTATGAGCAATATACTAAGAGAATTGAAAGTATTGAAACAGCAGCAAAGGAGATAGGTGGAGACAAGATTCAGGATGTATATGCAATTAAGGCAGGAAGAGAAATTCGAATTATAGTGAAGCCTCAGTTAGTTTCAGATGATGAAGCTGTGGTGATGGCACGTGATATTGCAAAGGAGATAGAGAAGGGTCAGAGCTATCCAGGCAATGTAGAAGTTACTGTAATTAGGGAGACAAGAGCAACAGATGTTGCAAAATAGGGCTTTTTGGGTAGAAAAATGACTGTCTTCTAGTACTGTTTTCTATAGGAGGTAGGGAGACTATATCCCTACCTCTTCTTTTAATGAAAGGATAATTTGCATATATATCTACATGTCCAGTATTTTTAGATATTTGAAAAAGGTTGTTTTACTAAGGTTTGAGGGGCTCTATTTTTCTTGTGGTTAGATGTTTCATTAAAAGGTAATATCTTAAAGCTGTTTGAATAAGTTGGTATATCAAACTTTTCACACACTTTATTGTTGTGTCCCATAGCTTATGGCACCCTTGACTATAGCTTAACTTTTTCATATTTTAGAAGTGGATATACAGAAATATCTTGCTCGCAAGCTATTTAATGTATATATCAAATAAAGAAAGGAGGTTACAAAAATGTTAAAGAAAGATTTAATTGATAAAGTTGCTTCAGACGCAGGTCTTACAAAGAAACAGGCAGGTGCAGCACTTGACTCTGTTTTAGAGGCAATCACAGGAGCTTTGAAGAAAGGTGATTCTATTCTTTTGACTGGTTTCGGTAAATTCGAAGTCAGAACAAGAGCAGCAAGAACAGGTATCAATCCAAAGACTCTTGAGAAGATTAAACTTCCAGCAACTAAGGTTCCTGCTTTCAAACCAGGAAAAGCTCTTAAGTCTGCTGTTAAGTAATAGCCGGTATTTCTTTATAGATAAAGAAATGACGAGAGGGATCCGTACGGGTCCCTTTTGTTGTTTACTATTTTGGTAAAATGCTCTAAACTATATCTAGCCCATGATAAAAAATTATTTCATACCAACAGAACATAATAATAACAAGCCTTACCTGCTAAGAAAGATTGCAGTAGTAGGGTATTCCATCCTATTAATTTTGGTTAATACGATGGGTGGTTTTTTGGGTATAGAAGAGGCATATGCTAGCACTATAACCCCAGGCAATATCATTTCATTAACAAATAAAGAGAGAACAGCTGGCGGATTAGGTACTCTAGCAAATAATGCTAAGTTGGCTTCAGCAGCGTTAGCTAAAGCAAATGATATGCTTGCAAAACAATATTGGGATCACTTTGGTCCAAATGGAGAAACACCATGGCAATTCATAAGAGCATCGGGCTATGCATATGTCTTTGCAGGTGAGAACTTAGCGAAAGGTTTTAGAACATCGGAAGGTGTAGTAGAAGCTTGGATGGCAAGTCCAACGCACAGGGCTAATATAATGAGTGGTAATTATAAAGATATAGGGGTAGCAGTTGTTGAAGGGGAATTACTAGGAAAACAGACAATTCTAGTTGTACAGATGTTTGGTAACTTAACGAGTTCTGTACAGGGTGCGACAGAATCAACACCGCCTCCACCACAGCCAGCAACTCCACCAAAGGCTCCTACGAAATCAACTCCGAAAGTTGTAACTGGTGAGAACAAAGTAATTACGCCTACAGAACAGGGAGAAATTAGAAGTATACAGATAACATCTCCAGAAAACGGGGCAACATATATGGACCCAAGTATGACAGTGAAGGGAGAAACCAGTAATGTGACAGGGGAATATGTAGTAGATGTTTTAGAGGGAGATAAAGTAATTGGCAGTACTAAGACAGATACAAACAAGTGGGAGGTTGAGAAAGGAAGTGATTGGAGTGAGGGAGAGCATAAAATTATTGCAAATCTAAATGGGACACAGGTTAAATCTCCAGAGGTATCTTTTCATATTGACTCAACTGCACCAACTGTAGATTTAGAAACAGTCATGGTGCAGGAACAAGAATCCCAATATATTCTAACGTTTGATATAGTAGGTGAGTGGGATAATATAAATGTAATATTAGGATCGGAAATTCTTCCAGTTGATGTTACTAAAGGTGAACAATCAATTACAGCTAAAATACCTAAAGAAAAAGATACTAGCTCTGTATTTATCAATTTAGCAGATAAGGTAGGAAACTCATCAAGTGTAGAGATTTCAGAATACTTTCAAAACGAAGAGCCAGTTAAAGAAAGTAAGAGCAAAATTATTCCCATAATGGGTTTGAGTGTAAAGGATGGTATTAATATCGGGATTGTTCTTTTTGTTTTCACATTGTTAGTGATAGAAATTGTAATATATGCAAGAAAAGGTCAACTAAAACAAGCAGCGGGTGACTTGTTTACTGTCGGTGCTTGGTGGTTGGTAATATCTGTAGCAATATTTAATGGTTTCTCTGGAATAATTACTTAATGAAAAAAGCTGCCCTATGAAAAGAGAGAAAATAGAGTTAAAAAGCGATTTACTTCTTCTCTTTCTACTGTTAATAGTAACAGTCATATTTAATAATCTTGTATTAACGACTACTCTCAAGACACTATTAGCTTGGGGGATATTAGGTCTTGTTGTTCTTGAAATCTGGTTTGTGATTGTTTTTCGTAATAACTCACAGAAGAAAATTTCAAAATATAGTGATGTTTTAATGAAAGCATCTCTTAAAGATAGGCTTTTTCCATGCTTTATCCTACCGGCACTCTTCTACATCTCTCTTCTTTTCTTTTTGTATTTTAATAGAAATGTAATATTAGGTAATATTGTTTTAGGAGTATCCATGGTACTTCTTTTGGTACTTTTCTTAAATGTAAAAAGTTCCCTACAAAGATACTACTCAGTTCACATATTAACCAGAACTGTATTTGACTTCCTCTGTATTACAATCCTTTATCTTCTTCTTAACTCTTTCCTTAGGATGGGTGTTTCTCTTCAGATATATACAGCTCTTGCATTTGTATCTTCCTTAGTACTCTCAATATTTGTATTAAAACTACATGACAGGATAGGGGGGCTTGAAGTTGTAACTGCAGTCATGAGCTCTGTATTTATCTCTGCTTCAATGTTGCTTTTTTGGAATAGGAACATATTCATAATTCCAGCGATAGGGTCACTCATGTTCTACCTTGTTATCTCAATTTGGAATATTAGATTTGCAGGGAGAACTAAATTAAGTGATTACCTGTCTCCAGTATTGTATGTAATTCTTGCAATGATATTAATTCTTGTAATGTAATATGAAGAGAAAAATTGTATTGAAAATAGGGGGTTCTACACTCTACGAAAATGACAGGGATGTTAATTTCTCTCTTTTGGAAAAATTGAAGGCATGGTATGACAATGCTAAGTATGAATATTCAAAGATAGTGATTGTTACTGGAGGTGGTGTTCTCTCTAGGGATTTACATCAAAAGATTAAGGAGAATATTGATAACCAAGAGACTCTTCACAGTGTTGCTATGTCAGTTACACAAACAAGTGCAGAACTAGTTGCAGGGTATCTAGAAGATGAGAATATATATACACCTAAGAAATTAGGGGATGCCTATGAATATCTCCTCTCAGATGCACCAGGGGCCCTTGTAAGTGGTGGTCTAAGGCCAGGTTGGAGTACAGATATGGATGCAGCAGTATTTGCTGATATTATTTCATCAAACAGAGTATACAAGATATCAAACATCGATTATGTATATACTAAAAATCCAAAAGAATACCCTGATGCAGAGATGATAAAGGATATGACATGGCAGGACTACTTCAATCTCTTTCAAATCAAAGAAGATGATGAACATGAAGCTAATGCAAACATTCCAGTAGACAAATCATGTGCAAGATTCTCACGCACCAAAAACATCTCCTTCTTTATATGTGGCGGTGTAAATATTGAAAACAGTGTTGATTTAGAAGAGATTCTAGCAGAAGGAACACTAATACATCCTTAAGCAATCTTTGTAATCTTGTAACTATCTTCTCCATTAGGGAATGGTACCATCTCTCCTACTTTCTTCCCCATAATCTCTTTTCCTAGTGGTGAAAAATGGGAAATCTTCCCTTCTAATGGGTTAGCTTCATCCTCACTTACAATTGTATATGTCAAAGTCTTCTTCCCTTCCAATGTTACAGTATCGCCTACATTCACCCTGTCTTTCTTCTCTCCATTTACTATCTTTGCATTCTTTATCTTCTCTCTTAACTCTCTAATCTTCCCCTCATTGATATTTTGTTCTTCAACAGCCATTGTATATCCATCGTTCTCACTAAGGTCTCCCTGACTCCTCATCTCATTCAAGGTGTCAGCTATCTTTTTTCGAAGACTCCCTTCTCTTTCCTTTAATTCTTCTTTAAGTTTCTCCAGACCTTCTTTGGTTGTTAGGTATTGATTGTTTTCATCCATTTATATACCAGTCTATATATTAACAGGGTGAGATAATATATTTTAAAAAATGGTATGTCAAGATTGTTTAGAATGTTTTAATGGTACACAAAAAGAGGAGAATGTGATAGAATGGTTGCTTGAAGATATGCCGCTATCGTCTAACGGTTAGGACATAGGATTCTCAATCCTACAATCGGGGTTCGATTCCCCGTAGCGGTACCAATTTCTCATGTTGTCACAATATATTTTTTATGCTAACCTTAATAGGTTCTTACATTATTTTATCCGTAAATTAATATGAAAAAAGGATTACCAACATGGGCAATTATTGTCGGTATCATTGTCGTTGTAGGAGGTTTCTTTCTCTCTACTCACAATAGACTTGTAAAGGGCAATGAAGAAGTAGATAACCAATGGGCACAGGTTGAGAGTCAATATCAAAGAAGATTTGACTTAATTCCTAACTTGGTTGAATCTGTTAAGGGAGCTATGTCTCAAGAGGAAGAAGTTTTCTCTAAGATTGCAGATGCTAGAACAAGATATTCCTCAGCACAAACAAGTAGTGAGAAAGCAGAAGCAGCAACAGAGGTTGAGGGAGCATTATCAAGACTCCTTGTTGTAATGGAAAACTATCCAGAGCTTAAATCCTTGGATACAGTTAAAACATTGATGTCTCAGTTAGAAGGTACAGAGAACAGAATTGCTGTTGAAAGACAGAGATACAATGATCAGGTAAAAGAATTTAACTCTGATGTTAAAACAATCCCAACTAAATGGATTGCATCTATATTTGGATTTGAGGAGAAAACATATTTTGAATCAGTAGAAGGTTCAGAAATTGCTCCTAAAGTTGATTTTACAAAGTAAGATCTTTTAGATGAAAATTAAAAACATTGTAATATCTTTAATACTTCTTTTGTTGTTTGCAGTACCTGTTACTGCCTATTACGAATTAGGTACTTCTAAGGGGTATGTTAATGACTATACCAATACACTTACACAGGAACAACAGGATGCACTTGAGAACAAGATTTCTACTTTTGAACAGGAGAGTACAAATGAGATTGCAGTTGTTATTATCGATTCTCTTAAAGATGATTACATTGAACATTTTGCAGTAAAACTTTTTGAGGAATGGGGGATAGGGAAAGAGAAAAAAGATAATGGGGCATTGTTACTTGTTTCAATGAGTGAAAGGCAGATGAGGATAGAGGTGGGGTATGGTTTAGAAGGTTCACTTACAGATGTTGAAGCTAATTGGATAGTTCAGAATGTAATGGTTCCTAACTTTAAGGAGAACAAATATTACGAAGGTATTGATCAGAGTGTAGACAAGATTATTGAAATAACTAAGGGGGAGTTCAAAGTGCCTGAGAATGAGGAGAATAGAAGATCTGGTCCTCACTTTTCAATTTTTCTTCTTCTTTTTGTTGTTTTCATAATTATAATTATTTGGAAGATACGACGTGTTGGTAAGAAAGGATTATATGTTGGAACAGTAGGTAGAAGTTCCTCTTCTTCATTTGGTAGGAGTAGCGGAGGTGGTTCTAGTAGTAGCTCTGGAGGCTTTGGTGGTGGTCGTTCGGGAGGAGGAGGTGCTAGTGGAAGTTGGTAGTTGTAAAAAAGATATTCTTCAAAGAGATTTCTTTCTTCAAGATATATTTGTTGTACTTAGAGAATTGTTGGGTAAAGTATTAATTCATCAAAAGGGAGATATTGTTACAGGAGGAAGAATTGTAGAGGTAGAGGCATATCCTGGAGGAGAAGACAAAGGATCACATACATATCTGAACAAAAGGACACCTAGAACAGAAATTCAATTTGGAATAGGTGGTCATGCATATATCTATACTGTTCATACACATCATCTTTTAAATATTGTTATTGGTAAAAAAGGTATACCTAGTGCTATTTTAATACGAGCAATAGAACCAATGTATGGTATTGATATTATGAAAGAGAGAAGAGGTATGGAAGATTTAAGATCTCTTACAAATGGTCCTGGTAAGTTTACACAAGCTATGAATATTACAAAATTATTAAATGGTATAGATTTTTGTGATAAGGATTCTGAATTGTTTTTAATAGATGATGGTTTTAAGGTTAAGGAAAAAGATATTGTTAAAACGACTAGAATTGGTATTGATTATGCAGAGGAATTCAAAGATGTATCTTGGAGATGGTATTTGAAAGGTAATATGTTTGTTAGTAGGGTGTAGTAGAATAATTAGTATCTTCTACTATGAACATTTTGAATCTCCATATCTCATTTGTAGAAGTATTTTTTGAGCATCTATTTTAGAAGTCTTAGGAGTTTCAGGAAGTATTAACTTTTTCCAATCTTTAATTGTTTTCTTTTGTTCTTTAGTCATATCAGAGTATTACATAAACATGTTGAAGGTTCAAACATAGTTAATAATTTTATATTCTCTAGGGTTATGTTAAGATAAGCTATTGATAGGTAAGAAGTAGTATAATACATTATGGAATTAGAGAAAGTAGATACATTAGAAGAAGATTTAACAAGGATATTAGAGTATCAAGAGAAAGGATACCTATTCCATGGTTCTCGTATTGATAATATCGAAAGGTTAGAACCACAAAGATCTTACGATGTTGATTCTACAAATACATTTAATAATGATACAGCGGTATTTGCAAGTTCAAACCCTCAGACTTGTATCTTTGCTCTATTAGGTCAAGAAAGAATCCCGAAAGAGATTAAAAAAGGAAATATAAGTGTTGGTGGTTATGGTAAATCTTCAACCTTAGTAGCAGAAATACCTGCAAAATGGAAGGAATCGGTATCTCTACCCGCAAATGCGACACTTTGCCACCTCATTAGGTATCCTCATGCCTAAACCTAAGTGTGGTCTCTCATCATTGTAAAAGTGTAAGAACTCTTCTAACTTCTTAATCATACCAGGTA
>Ga0255347_1000376_pt1 | contig 83439 bp, 71 predicted proteins | sample wastewater_treat_2_FD_192479 | JGI IMG/M metagenome (GOLD analysis project Ga0255347, IMG submission 192479) | Wastewater microbial communities from Lulu Island WWTP, Vancouver, Canada - plant24 | ecosystem: Engineered > WWTP > Wastewater > Unclassified | place: Canada: Vancouver, British... | reverse complement strand
AGAACCTGGAAGCAGTGATTGACCGCCTGTGTTGTACTGTGAAGGAGTTGGCTGAAGATGTCCAACGTGTCACTTCCATCACTCATCGCAGATGGCTCATCGACGCATTAATGATTTAGTTTAGTATGAATTAGTAGCATCAAAATTCATCGGATATCAGCCTTGTCAGCAAACCTGTCAGGTGGTCATTTTGCCGGTGAATAACAATCCGGCTGCTGTTTTGGGCTCCTTGATCCGGCCTCGCATCATGCTGTTATCGCAAAACGAATCGCCTCTTCCGTTTTTTCTGTGAATATAGTGCTCAATATTCAGGGTTTTTTACAATTGTCAATTGCCGAAAAACGGCTTTTGTAGGATGATTTGCGACGCGTCAATCTGAATATTTGTTATATGAATGTGTTATATCTTTGTTTTTGTGTTGTATTTTCAGCTTTACCAATGAGATAAATTGTTTGATGGCTACAGGCTGTAACGATATTCACAGTCTGGTTTTTGCTGAAACGCGCGTATATGCACAAATTTTATTCATATTTATTTCCATATTTTTTTTCTGTATTTGTTTGACATATATCTGACAAGGGTTTATACTGCTTATCAGGCAGACGAAGACTGTAAACAGGTAGTTACTATTTTATATTGTCCTTTCAGCCCAAAGTGGGCGGATAAATAAATTAAGGAGGTTTCGGTAATGAAAAGACTGATCACCCTACTACTGGCACTGGCGATGCTGACAGGCGTAATGAGCCTGGCGGCCGCGGAGGAACCCACGTACAAACTGAATGGCAATGTGGTCAAAGTACGCCTCTGGGACAGCCCCAACCCGTACGACGAGGCGACCGACGAGGTCAAGAAGGCCGAGTGGCTGCCGCGCTATGAGGCAATCAAGGAAAAGTACAACGTCAACTTCGAGTTCTATACCTCTCCCAGCGAGTATAACGACATGCCCGCCGAGTGGATCAAATCCGTGACGGCTGGCGCGCCGGCCTGGCACATCACCAACAACCTGTCGGTCATGTGGATGCCCAACCTGGTGCGCAACAACGCGCTCAGCGACATCTCCGCGCCGCTGGCGGACATCGTGATGCCGCAGACCTTCAAGGATATCGGCAAGTTCGGCGAAGGCACCTATGGCTACATCACCAACTTCCCCGGCCCCGAACCGCTGGTATTCAACCGCAAGATGATCATGGACGCCGGCATGGAGTATGACCCGGCCGAAATGTTCCTGCAGGGCAAGTGGAGCTATGATGACGCCTATGCCTACCTGACCGAGCTGCAGTCCAAGCTGCCCGAGGGCGACTATGCCTTCTTCATCGATCCGATGTATTGGGGCCTGTTCGCTCCTCCCGCCAATGGCGGTGCGATGCCCATCCGCAGCGACTACTCTGTGGGCGTGCTGGATGACAACTTCATTGAGGCGCTGGAGTTCCTGAAGAAGCTGTTTGACGCGGGCGTCATCCGCCCGGTCAACATGACCGCAGAAGGCAATGCCGACTATTGGGGCACCCCGGGCGCTACCTTTGACAAGGGCGTCGAAGTGGCTATCACGCACCGCGCATTGTGGCAGATGGGCACCCTCAACCAGAACAACCTGGATTGGGGCATCGTGCCGTATCCCTGGGGTTCCGGCGTGACGTTCGGCACTCCGGGCGACATCAACACCATCGAAGGCTACCATTCCATGTACTATGACGCGGGCATCACCGGTTCCGTGCTGGCCGGCGTGGAAGTGGACTTCCCGGGCATGGAAAAGGACTATGTCATCGAGGCGCTGACGCACCTGACCTATGACCTGTTCTTCACCGAGGAGAGGCAGGCCGACATCGCGGCCATGGCTGCTCCCGACTATGAGCCCGACCTCCAGATGGATCCGTTCCCCAGCATGGTCGATGCGGAGATCTATCAGTGGATGAAGGAACGCATCATCTTCAACCCCATCGCAATGCTGAACAGCGCACGCCTTGGCCGCTCCTACGGGGATACCACTTCTCTGTACGGCCTGCTGGTCAAGCCCTTTGACGAGAACCTGCCCGTCCGCTCCACCATGGAAGCGGCTGCGCCTGAAATCGAGGCCAGCCTGAGAGACGCCGGCATCCTGAAATAATCTACCATGTTCCCTGGTGCGGGAAAACCCCGCACCAGGGCCTTATATTTATTCGTTTTTTGTCACCGCGCCTGATGGGCGCAAGGACAGAGATTTGGTAAGGAAGGGGTGTTGCCGCTTGACGAAGAGGATAGTGATTCTTCTTCTGCTGTCTGTGCTGATGGGCTGTCTGCTTTCAGCACAGGCCGGTGACGAGGTGCTGCCATACCGCGAGCAGGATGCGCTGAATGCGCATTTGCCGGCGGCGGTGCAGCCATTGGCGCTTGACTTGGCCGCCTTTACAGGCGAGGGCATGGCAGATGCGGCCCTGCTTGAGGATGGCAGTTTACTGACCGGCGGCAGCGGCGCGGTGATGTTCACCTTCCAGGCGCCGCAGGAAGCGCTGTACGAAATTGAAATAGAATACATGCCCGGCTCCGGTAGCGGCAGCACGATAGAACGCAACCTCTACTTAAACGGCATGCTGCCGTTTGAAGAGGCAAAAGGGCTGGCGTTTTCCCGCCTGTGGAACGACGCCAACCGCGATTACCAGAGCATATCGGGCAACCAGCCCTTTCCCTCCCAGGTGGAAGTGCCGCAGTGGCGCACCGTGCGCCTGAGCGATGCGCTGGGCTATGTGACGGAGCCGTTCCGCTTCCATGTGCTGGCGGGGGAAAACACCCTGCGGATAGAATCCATCCAGGATGGGATGTTCATCCGCAGCATTACGCTGATACCACCGAGTAAACTGCCCGCCTATCGGGACTATCTGACCGATGCCCTGGCGCAGGGCGCAACATATGCCAACATCGCGCCCATCAAAGTGCAGGGCGAGGATGCGGCGCTTAAATCCAGCCCCAGTTTTTACCCGGTCAATGACCGCACTTCCTCGATGAGTGAGCCGTATCACCCCAGTTATATTGTGCTCAATACCATTGGCGGCACTGCCTGGAACGCGCCGGGCGAGTGGCTGGCGTGGGACTTTGACGTACCTCAGGATGGGCTGTACCGCCTGGCGATGCGCTATAAGCAAAGCGCGCTGCGCGGCATGTATGCGGCCCGCCGGCTGCGCATCAACGGCGAGGTTCCCTTCCAGGAGGCCGATGAACTGCGCTTCCATCATGCCAGCGGTTTCCAGTTCCGTCCCATTGGCGCGCGGATGGATGCCCGGGAGGATGAAGGCTACTGGCTGTACCTCAAAAAGGGTGTCAACCGCATTGAACTGGAGGTTGCGCTGGGCGCGATGGGCAGTGTGCTCAGCGACATTGACCTGATTACGGCCGACCTCAACCGTCTGTACCGTGACGTCATTGCGATCACCGGCACGGTGCCTGACGTCAACCGCAACTACCAGTTGTTCAGCCGCATCCCGCACCTGCGCAATGACCTGTACGCCTTTCAGGATCGTCTTCAGAACATTTCAGATCGGCTGAGCGCCCTGACCGGGGAAGGCAACGAGCGTGCTGCCGGCCTGACACGCCTGCTGGCCATGATGGACAGCCTGACGGAGGGCGAGGAGCAGATGGTGCGCCATCTGTCGTCTTTCAAGGAATCCATCACCAGCATGGGCAAATCGGTGCTTGACCTTAAGGATCAGCCGCTGCTGGTGGATTGGCTGATGCTGCTGGGGAAAGACACCCCGCGCATCAAGGTCAACGGGAGCTTTTTCGATAACCTGGCGCACAATGCGCGTGCATTCGCCGGCTCCTTTACCAATGACTACAACACTGTGGGCGGCCAGGAGGCCATAGAAGCCGCAACGGAGATTGATGTGTGGATCAGCTCGGGCCGGGACCAGTTTGAAGTTATCCGCCGGCTGATCAACGAAAGCTTTACGCCTGAAACGGGCATCAGGGTCAACCTGAAGCTGATTGCCACCGATGTGCTGCTGCCGGCTACCTTTACCGGCACGGGGCCGGAGGTGGCGCTGCAAATCGGCAACACGGCGCCTGTCAACTTCGCATTCCGCGGCGCTGCGCAGGACCTGCGCGAGTTCTCGGATTATGAAGAAGTTGCCGCGCGCTTCCTGCCGGCGGCGATGCGCAGCTACACCTATGAGGGCGGCGTATACGCCCTGCCAGACCAGATGAGTTTTCCGGTGATGTTCTACCGCAAGGACATCCTGGACGAGCTGGGCTTGGATGTGCCCGAAACCTGGACAGATATGATTGACATGATCCCCGAATTCCAAAAGGGCAACATGGACATCTATCTGGATACCAACCCGCCCCAGACGCTGGGTGCGGCGGTGAGCATGGGCAACTCGCGCCCTGTGAACACCGTGTTCCTGTCGCGGCTGTACCAGACCGGCGGCGATGTGTACGATGAAAATGGCGAGCGTTGCCTGTTTGATACCGAGGAAGCCAACCTGGCCTTCCGCTGGTGGACGCAGTTCTACACCCAGCACGGGTTTGCGCGAGACATTGACTTTATTACCCGCTTCCGTTTGGGCGAGACGCCGCTGGGCATCGTTGACCTGTCCACCTACAACTCGCTGGCAGTTTCTGCGCCGGAAATCCGCAACCAGTGGTCCATCGCGCGGGTGCCTGGCACCGTGCAGGATGATGGCACGATCAGCCATGCGGTGCCGTGCGTAACCGGCGCCTCGATGATCATCAAAAACATTGCGGACAGCAATGGCACTAAGGAAGAGTCCTGGGAATTCCTCAAATGGTGGACAAGCCATGACACGCAAATCAAGTATGCCCGCGAGATGGAAGCTGTGCTCGGCCCCTCAGGACGCTATCTGGTCAGCAACCTGGACGCTTACCGCGAGGTTTCCTGGCCGCAGGATATCCGCCATACGCTGGACAGCATCCTGTCCGACTTGCGCGGCGTACCCGAGGTGCCCGGCGGCTACATCACCGGGCGGTATCTGAACAACGCGTTCCTTTCGGTCATCACCAGCTATACAAACCCGTCGGACGTGCTGTTTGAAAACGTGATACTGATCAACGACGAAATAACCGCCAAACGCACGGAGTTTGGCCTGAGTGTCTACCAGGCAAAAGGAGGGGAGGCGCCATGACACAGACTGGCAAGGCAAAGCCCAGCATTACGCTGTGGCAGTACCGCATGGGCGAAATACGGCGCTACCGCCAACTGTATGCGATGATCGCGCCCTATTTCCTGGCGTTCTCCGCTTTTACGGTGATCCCGGTGCTGGTATCGATCTTCTACAGCTTTACTCAGTTCAACGTGCTGCAGCCCGCCAAGTTTGTGGGCATGGACAACTACATCCGGCTGTTTCTGGATGATCCGGTCTTTCTGACTGCCATTCGCAACACGCTGATCATGGCGGTCATCATCGGTCCGGTGGGCTATATCATGTCCTTCCTGATGGCCTGGCTGCTCAATGAGCTGCCGCCCAAACTGCGCACTTTGCTGACGGTCATCTTCTATGCGCCGAGCATTTCAGGCAACGCCTATGTGGTGTTCCGGCAATTATTCTCGGGCGACGCTTATGGCTTTGTCAACGCGCAGCTGCTCAGCATGGGGTTGATTGCCAAGCCCATTCTGTGGCTGGCTGACCAGAAGTACATGATGCTCATTGTCATTCTGGTTTCGCTGTGGATGAGCTTGGGGGTAGGCTTCCTGTCCTTTATTGCCGGCTTGCAGGGAGTGGACCGCTCCCAGTACGAAGCCGCAGAGGTGGATGGCATTAAAAACCGCTGGCAGGAGCTATGGTACATTACGCTGCCCAACATGGGGCCGCAGTTGATGTTCGGCGCCGTCATGTCGGTGACCAACGCGTTGGCGGTGGCCGATGTGACCGTGGCGCTGACCGGTTTCCCGTCGCCCAGTTACGCCACCCATACCATCATCAATCACTTGAACGACTACGGTATCATCCGCATGGAGATGGGCTATGCCAGCGCCATTGCGGTGTTGCTGTTCATCGCGATGATATCGATTAACCGCTTTGTACAAAAAGCGCTGCGAAAGGTGGGCACATAAGATGGCAAAGGCTGAAAAAGAAAAGCTCACCCGTAACCAAAGGAAGATAGCGCGCATCAGGCGCAAGGCGGAGCGCGCCCAGCGAAAGGGCAAGCCGCGCACCCGCTTTGGCAAGGCGCTGACCAAGGGGCGCAGCAACCGTACCGTACGCGGCAGCATAGCGCTGCTCATCAATCTGTTCCTGTTCGCTCTGTTGATGGTGTTCCCGGTGGTTTTCCTGGTATCCAACGCCTTCAAACCCATCAACGAACTGTTCATCTTCCCGCCCAAGCTGTTTGTGATTAATCCGACGCTGGACAACTTTACTGACCTGTTCGACCTGCTGAGCAACTCCCTGGTGCCGTTTACGCGCTACCTGTTTAACACCTTGCTCATCGTGCTGTTAGGCTCCATCGGGCATATCCTCTTGTCCAGCATGGCGGCCTTCCCGCTGGCCAAGTTCAGGTTTCCCGGGGCCAAGACGCTGTCCAATATCGTCACGCTGTCGCTGATGTTTACCGCAGCCGTCACCGCGGTGCCTAACTACATCATCATGAGCAGGCTGGGCCTTGTGGATACCTATTGGGCCATTATCCTGCCGGCGTTTTCCATGTCGCTGGGCTTGTTCCTGATGAAGAACTTCATGGAGCAGGTGCCAGACGCCCTGGTGGACGCGGCGCAAATCGACGGCGCTACATACTTCACGATGTTGTGGCGCATCGTGATGCCGGCAGTCAAGCCGGCGTGGATCACACTGTTTATCGTGTCCTTCCAGACGCTGTGGGGCAACACCGCAGGCAACTTCATCTACACAGAAAGCATGAAGCCGCTGCCTGCGATGCTGTCACAAATCGCCGGCTCCGGCGTAGCGCGCGCCGGCGTGGTGGCGGCCACCTCGCTGATCATGTTCATCGTGCCGGTGGTTGTGTTCACCGTATCGCAGTCCAACGTGCTGGAGACCATGTCCACTTCGGGCATCAAGGAATAGGGGGGATAGGGATGAAACGATTGAAGTTTGCCCTGATCCTGCTCATGTGCCTGTTCGCAGCGCTGCCTGCGCACGGCGAACAGGTGCGGGAGCCGGGCAGTTACCAGTATTCACCCTACGGCGAGCCTGTCACGGCGGTGCCAGCGTATACGCTCAAGCGGTCTTTCTACGCGGCCGACCTGCCGGGTGCCCGGTCGCTCAGCAACCTGCGCGATGCCCATGTAGCAGGCGACCGTATCTACGTACTGCGCGATGAGGAGCTGATCATCCTCACATCGGGGTTCCGGGTGCTGAAATCCATCAGCGCGTACACCGATGCACAGGGCAATGAGGTAAAGCTTACCGGCGCCAGCGGCGTTACCGTCGACCGGAATGGCGGAATCTATGTCTCCCGCGCCGATGCAGGCGAAATCCTGCATTTTGAGCCGGATGGGAACCTGCTGCGCGTCATTGGGCGCCCGGACATCAAGGGCTTTGAAAACGTGGCGTACAAGCCCATCAAGTTAGCTGTGGACGATGCCATGCGCATCTATGTGGTGGCCCAGGGCATGTACGAAGGCATGGTGGAATTAAACCCCGATGGGAGTTTCTCGCGCTTCTTTGGCGTCAACAAAGTGACGTTCAGCTTCGCGCAGTATATCTGGCGGATATTTGCCACCCGTGAACAGCTGCAGCGGCAGCAATTGTGGCTGCCTACGGACTTTACCAACATCGCCATTGACGATCGCGGCTTCATCTACGCCACCATTCAGGACGAAAAAGGCCAGATCATCAAGCGCCTCAACGCCAAGGGCGAAAACATCCTGCGGGTCGTTGATGCCCCGGACCCTAACGGTGATCTTTGGTTCAACGAATCCGGTGTAGGCATCCCGGTGGGGCCGTCTGTCTTTATCGCCGTGGACACCAACCCCTATGGCGTGTTCATCTGCCTGGATCAGAAGCGTTCGCGCGTCTTTGGCTACAACGAGGACGGCCGCCTGCTGTACATCATCGGCGGGCCGGGGCAGCGCGAAGGCCAGTTCCGCAACCCGGTGGACGCGGACTTTGTCGGCGATGACATCATGGTGCTGGATGCGCTTTCCCAGTCCATCGACCTGTACAGCCCCACGGCATACGGCCGCGCCATTCACGATGCCGTGCGGCATCAATATACCTTCGACTATGACCAGGCTTCCACTTTCTGGCGCGAGGCGCTGGCCTACAACCACAACTTTACGCTGGCCTATTCGGGCATCGGACGCTCCCTGCTGCGTGCCGGACAATACGATGAGGCCATGGAATACCTCAAAATGGGGGAGGACCGGGAGTATTACTCCAAAGCCTTTGAAAAGGTGCGCAACCGCGACCTGAAGGAGTGGTTCGTGCCCGGCATGATTGCGCTGATTGCGCTGATCATCCTGTCAAAGACGGTGAAGTATATCCGCAAACGCAGGAAGGAAAAGGAGGGCGTGGCATGAGCACGGCAAAGCAGGCACACGGCAATTGGCTGGGCGCTTTGCGCGCAGGCATGGCGTACTTGAAGGAGACGTTCTGGACGTTTCCCACTTACATCCTGGGCCGCCCCTTCAAAGGCTTCGAGGAGATGAAGACCGAGCATCGCGGCAGCATGCTGTACGCGGTGACGATGTTCATCCTCAGCGCCCTGATGAACATTGTGGAGTTTGTGTACACGGGTTTTCTGGTCAACTACAACAACCCGTACATGATCAACTCCATTTTCCTGGCGATGGTGACCATCTTCCCGGTCGTGCTGTTTGTGGTGGCCAACTGGTCGGTGACGACGCTGCTGGAAGGCAAGGGCCGCATGAAAGACATCTTCATGGTGCTGATGTATGCGATGTTCCCCTTCCTGCTGCTGCGGCTGGTCAGCCTGTTCCTGACCAATGTGCTGACGCTGGAAGAAATGATGGTGTCCTATACGCTGGTCAGCATCGGCAGCGTGCTGATGTTCGCCTACATGTTCATTGGCCTGATCTCGGTGCACGAGTATTCTTTCGGCGCAGCCATCGGATCGCTGCTGCTGACGGTGGTGGCCATGATGATCATTGTGTTTATCCTGATGCTCTTGTTCACCCTGGCTGCGGACGTGGTGGATTTCGTCCGCGTGGTGTACAAGGAACTGATGCTCAAATTCGCTTGACGGCAGGAAAGGAGGGGCGAACATGAAAAAAATATCGCTATTGTTGGCGCTGCTGCTCATCCTGATGCCGTCCTGCGTGATGGCCGGACAGGTCGAAGAAGGCCTGCTGACGTATGAATCGGACGGTGCCGTACTGACCATCGACCCGGCTACCATGGCTGTAAGCTTTACGCCCGCCGGCAGCGAGGTGACCTATACCACGGCGGTGCTGCAATCCACCTCAGGCAGCCGCGCGATGAAAAACCTGCAAAAATCTGCCCTGTCCGTGCAGTACATCGCCAATGCCCTCGCGGGCACCATCAGCGCAATGGACAGTTTCTCCATGTCGGTGGACCTGGGCGAAGCCACGGTGGAACGGTTGCCCGAAGGCTTCCGCGTATCCTATGGCATCGGCTCGAATGAGTTGGTGGTAGACGACCTGCCCAAGATGATCCCGGTGGAGATCTATCACGAACGCCTGAAGCCCGCCTGGACGGAGAAGAACGATAAGCTGTTCAATTCCAACTACCGCGTGGTGCCGCGTGGCGATGGCAGCAGCGTGTTTGTGCGCGCCAAGGACGACCTGGGCAAGCTGGTCATCTCCCAGTTGTATGAGCTGATCTTCACCCAGGGCGGCTACACCCTGGAAGAGCGTGACGCCCACAACGCGGAGTACGGCCATGAGGTAAAAACCAACCCGCACCTGGACGTGGTGATGGATTTCCTGGTGGATGGGGGCGATCTGGTGGTTTCCCTGCCCATGAACGAGGTCAAAACCACCATTGACAACGACCTGATTGCAATCGACGTGCTGCCCTACTTCCTGTCCGCCGACAGGGCGCAGAAGGGCTACCTGTTTGTGCCCGATGGCTCGGGCGCGATTATGAATTTCTCCAACGACCGCTTGGGCATCGCCGCCTACTCCACCACGGTGTATGGCCGCGATCCGCTCATCCGCGCAGATGAATACCGCCCGGCGGCATACCCGACCAACCTGCCCGTCTACGGTATCAAGGACGAGACGGGCGCTGTGCTGTGCATCATTGAGGAGGGGGCCGAACTGGCCACCATCACCGCCGACATTGCCGGCCACAGCGATGACTACAACCGCGTGTTTTCCAGTTTCACGCTGCGCAACATCGAGCGCGTGGCCATGGGCGGCAACAAAACGGTCACCACGCCGCGCTACGCCGAGGACACATATACCGGCAACATCCGCCTGCGCTATCGCTTCCTGCCGGGTGCCGACCAAACCTATGTCGAAATGGCGGATGCCTACCGCACCTACCTGCTTGAAGGCGGCGTCCTGAAGGAAACCGAGCCGGCCGGCCATGCGCCGCTGTTCATCGAGATGATCGGCGCAGTGCGCAAGCAGAAGTTCCTGCTGGGCATTCCGTATAATTCCACGGTGCAGGCAACCACCATCGCCCAGGCCGGGCAGATATACGATGCCCTCAAGGCCGCCGGCATGGGCAACATCCAGTTGCTGTATTCCGGGCTGTTCCGTCAGGGGGTCAAGCACGGTCCCCTGGACAAAGGCGCCCTGGATGGCGGCTTAGGCGGCGCGCAGGCGCTCAAAGACCTGGCAAAGCGCCTGGAGCGCAACGGCGACACCCTCTATCCGTCCATCTTCCTGGGCCGGGTATACAATACGCGTGGCTTTTCAGCCGTCCGCAATGCCGCCCGCACGCATGATGGCGACACGGCAGTGGTCTACGAGGCAAGCGAGCCGCAGTTGCGCGGCGTGCCATATTTTGGCAGTGCGTATCTGTCACCGCTGTACCTGAAGGATTACACTGCTTCGGTGCGCAGCCAGTTGGAAAAATTGGGCGTGACCGGCGTCAACGTGCAGGATTTGGGCAACACGCTGGTGGGCACCTACAAACGGCGGGAACATGTCTCTCCCATCCATGCGGTACCGTATGTGGAGTCTGCGCTGGAGTTGCTGAATGACCAGAAACTCATGCTGGACTGCCCCAACCTGTACGCGCTGCCCTATGCAGACGTGCTGACCAACGTGCCCGAGCAGGGCAACGGCTACAAGCTGCTGGACGCCGATATACCCTTCCTGCAGATGGTGTACGATGGCTGCCTGACATATTCCGGCGTATCCTGGAACCTGGAGCCCCAGATCCCGCTGGAGCGCCAGCTGCTCCATGCCATGGAAGGCAAGACCGCTCCGCGCTTCACGCTGACTTGGGAGAAGCCTACCATATTTCATGACACCATTGACATGACGTTCCTTGGTTATTTTTCTACCTGGCACGAGGAAAGCCTGCCCGTCATCCAGCGCGCCTATGAAGCGTATGATGCATACTATCAGCAGGTGGCAGATGCCCGCATTGTCCGGCACGATATCCTCAGCCCAACCCTGCGCGCAGTGCACTTTGACAACGGCGTGCAGCTGCTGCTCAACTACAGCGACCAGGAGGCAACTGCGGATGGCATCACCATCCCGGCCAACGGCTATATCCTGTCAGGAGGTGAATAATATGGCTGGCGAAAAACGAAGTTGGTACTATCGGCTGAGTTTCCCCCGAAAGACAGCCCTGTGGGGGTTCATCTTCCTGCTGCCCTGGCTGCTGGGCTTCCTGCTGCTGTTTCTGGTGCCCATGGTACAGACCTTCCAGTACTCCTTCAACCAACTGGAGATTGTGCCCACCGGCGGCATCAAGCTGACACCTGCCGGCTTTGAGAACTTCCGCCACGCGCTGCTGGTGGACCCCAATTTCAACCCGGCGCTGGTCAACACGCTGATTGAAGTGCTGTTGTACACGCCGATGATCATCATCTTCTCCCTGCTGTGCGCCATTTTGCTCAACGGAAAATTCCGGGGCCGCGCAGTAGCGCGCGCGATATTCTTCATCCCCATCATCATGGCGACCGGCCTGATGATGGAGCGGGTGACCAACCTGTCCGGCCAGATGCAGGCCGCCACCGAAGGCGAAGGCGCCGTCTACGGCGCCGGGTTTATCGCGCAACTGCTGTTCAACCTGGGCATTGGCAATCAGCTGGTGCAATACCTGCTGGACATGGTCAACCGCATCTTTGAGATTATCTCGCTGTCCGGTATCCAGATCCTCATCTTCCTGGCATCGCTGCAGGCCATCTCTCCCTCACTGTATGAGGTGGCCAAAATCGAGGGCGCGACGGCCTACGAAACGTTCTGGAAGGTGACGGTGGTGATGGTGTCACCCATGATATTGACCTGCACCATCTATACCATGAGCGACCTGTTTGCGCGCAGCGACATCATGACCCTGGTGTACGACCTGGCTTTCCGCCAGTCCCGCTATGGCCTGAGCGCCGCGATGAGCAGCATCTACCTGCTGCTGAGCGTGCTGACCATCAGCATCGTCGTGTTGATGCTGCGAAAGGTGGTGTTCTACTATGACTGAACTGACAGAGCGCCTTGTGCTTCCCGACGAGAAACTGAAGCGGCGCGAGCAGCGCAAGATACGTGCCGCCAATGCCGCGCGCAGTTTTGTGGTCAACGTGTTCCGCTATGCGCTGATTATCTGCCTGTCCTACCTGATCTTGGCGCCGATCTTGATCAACATCTCCACGGCGTTTACCTACCCCAAGGATGTGGGCCTGTCCTCCTCCATATGGATCCCCTCGCGCGTATCGTTGGAGAACTGGCATGTATCCATGCTGGTGCTCAAATATAAGACCGCGCTGCCCTACACCCTTGTACAAACGGCCATAATCGCCATTCTGCAAACGCTGTGCGCCATGCTGGCTGCATACTCCTTCGCCCGGCTGAAGTTCCCTGGGCGCGGGCTGCTGTTTGCGTTCGCGGTGTTCACCATCATCGTGCCGCCGCAGGTGTTCATGCTGCCGCAGTACGTTTACTTCCGCAATTTTGATTTCTTCGGCATTATCAAAGCCATCACCGGCAAGCCGCTCAACCTGCTGGGCAACCCGTTGTCGCTGGTGCTGATCAACATCACCGGCGTGGGCCTGAAGGGCGGTCTGTATATCTACATCCTGCGCCAAACCTATCGGGGCCTGCCCAAGGCGCTGGAAGAGGCCGCCTATGTGGACGGCGCCGGCTTTATGCGCACCTTCTGGGGCATTGTGGTGCCCTCGTCCTCCTCGGGGCTGCTGACGGTGATGGTGCTGTCCTTCGTGTGGAACTGGAACGATGCATATTACATCCGCCTGTTTGACTCCGCCAACACCAATAACCTGATGCTGGCCTACACCCGTGCCGTGGGCTCGGTGGACGAAGCCATTGCCCGCATCGCCACCCAGGTGCCCGCGCACTACGCTTTCCTGCAAAAGAATCCCATGTACGAAGCCGCCATCGGCAAAACCGCCGCCCTGCTGGTCTTCCTGCCGCTGGTGATCCTGTACCTGTTCATCCAGCGCCGCTTCGTGCAAGGCGTTGAGCGCAGCGGTATCGCAGGGGATTGATACTCAAAACAGAAATGTCGTAAACAATCACCCGGAGCAAAGCGTATGTTTTGTTCCGGGTGATTGTTTTATTCCAGTCTTAATTGCATCGTTGCGCCGGGCCTTTTGTCGCCCTGCCGCCTCAGTCGATCTCAACGTAGCTTTAGTTACGCCCTCGGTTTCCTTCCTTGCAGGCCAACAAAATCCCCCGCCGCTTTGGATGCAAAAAAGCTTTACACCAGTATTACACTCCTGCATGCGGACTGGATTCTCCTGATGTTGACTTTTTCTTTCCTGTGAAAGTACAATATAATGCGTAGTTCTATATATAAACTACCATAAATAGAAAGGAGAAAAATATGAAAGCGGGAATCTATCACGGTATCAGGCAGGTAGCTGTCGAGCAGCGAGACAAACCCGCCATCGGCCCCAGAGATGTGCTGATTCAGGTCACCTACGCTGGTATCTGCGGCACTGACATCGGCGCGTACCTGCATGGCGGCGACGCGGTGGGTATTTACCCCGGCAACGAGTTTGGCCACGAGTTTGTGGGCATCGCGGCAGAGGTAGGCGCTGAGGTACAGGGCATCACAAAAGGCATGCGGCTGACCATCAACCCTACTGATCGGCGCTCGGTGGAAACCAGTGGCATGAATACCACCGAAATCGCTGACATGGCGGGTGCCTTTTCCCAGTATGTGTATGTGGAAAACGCCCGGCTGAACAAAAATGTTTTCCACTTGCCCGATACATTTCCTGATGAAATTGCCATGCTGACCGAGCCTCTCAGCGTGTCCATGCATGCTGTCAACCTGTCGCAAGCTAAAAAAGGCGACAAGGTGCTGGTGTACGGGGCGGGCACCATCGGTCTATCCGCTGTGGCCGCCCTCAAATACAAAGGCGTTACCGACATCATTGTGTCCGATATCAACGATTTCAAACTGAGTTTTGCAGAAAAGCTGGGGGCGGTCCCTTTCAACTCCAATGGCAAGAGTCTGCCTGACTTCGTTAAGCAGACCTGGGGTACCCTTAAGGGCAACGCCTCTGAGAATACCTGGAATGCCGATGTGGTGCTGGACTGCGCCGGTGCGCCCCAAATCCTGCAGGAGTACATGGACAATGCGAAAACCAACTCCACCTTCGTGGAGGTAGCCATCAACATGCAGCCCAGCGAGCTGAGCCTGTTCTGGCTGCTGGCCAAGGAAGCAGTCATCAAGGGCTCACGTGGCTATACGCCGGAGGATATCCTTCAGTCCATTGATGCCCTCAATCATCCCGACTGCAAATTGAAGGAGATCATCACCCACACCTTCTCCCTGGAGGAGCTGCCGAAGGCATTTGAAGTCGGCAGCAATCCCAACCAGGCGGTAAAGGTCGCCATCAAACACAGCCTGTAAGCCTTCCTGTCCCTTCTGTAATTACTTTATGCGGTTTGGCGCCATCATGGCAGATGAGCGGCGCCGGACCGCATTGTATAATAACGGAGATATGAGCATTCCACGGGCGGCCTGTTTCGTGTATACTGGTCACGGCATCACAATACACAAGAGGAGGCACTATGGCGTTTTCTGTCAACCATCCCATCCTCTACCTGTTCTCGGGCATCGTGGTGGCCTTCATCCTGGCGCAGTCGGTCTATTTTCTGGTAAAGGCGGCAGCCCGCGCGCGGGAATTGGGCATATCGGGCGCCACCATCCGCAAGACCGTGCTGTCCAGCGCGCTGTTTTCCGTCGCGCCCGCGGTGTCCATCCTGGTGGGCGTCATCACGCTGTCGCAGTTCATCGGCCTGCCCTACCCCTGGCTGCGGCTGTCCGTGCTGGGCGCGGTCACCTATGAACTGCCGGCCGCTACCCTGGCCGCGGGCGCCATGGGCGCGGAAGTCACCCAGACCATCAGTGACGCCCGCGTCTTTTCCACCATCGCCTGGGTGATGGCGCTGGGCATCCTGTCCGGGCTGATCCTGGTGCTGGTGGCGCTGCGCAAAATCCAATCGGGCATGGTCAGCCTGGCCGGGCGCGACAAGCGCTGGGGCGAGATTCTGACCGACGCGCTGTTTCTGGGCATGATATCGGCCTTTGTGGGGTTGCTGTTCGCCCGGGTGCGCGAGGGACTGCCCGGCTTCATCCCGCTGGCGGTGGCGCTGGTCTCCGCCCTGCTGATGGCGGTGTGCGGGCTGCTGATGAAGGCCTTCAAGTGGCAGTGGCTGTCCCAGTACGCGCTGCCGCTGTCCATGCTGGGCGCGATGGCGCTGAGCATCCCCATTACGGCGCTGATGGGCGGAGGACACTGAGATGGGTAAAACAAAGACTGTGGTCAATGAATCGGCCTACGAGCGTTCCCTGCACGCCGCCGGACGGCTGTGGGGCAGCCTGGCGCTGCTGCTGATGCTGCTGGTGCCCGCCGCCATCAGCCTGTACTTTAACGCCTGGCCGCCGCTGGCGCCCTTCCTCAAGGCGCTGCTGGGCGTGCTGCCCATGTACTGGACGGTGGGCATCATCGAGGTGTTCACCTTTGTGCCGATGCTGGGCACCGGCGGCTCCTACCTGGGCTTTGTGACCGGCAACCTGACCAACCTCAAGGTCCCTGCCGCGCTCAATGCCATGCAGGCTGCTGGGGTGCGCGCCGGCACGGAGGAGGGCGATGTGGTTTCGACCATCGCCATCGCCTCCAGCTCCATCGTCACCACGCTGGTCATCGCGGTGGGCGTCTTTCTGCTGGGCTTTTTGCGCCCGGTGCTGGAGTCGCCACAGCTGAAGCCCGCCTTTGACAACATCCTGCCCGCGCTCTTTGGCGCGCTGGGCGTGGTGTTCATCAGCAAGAATCCTAAAATCGCCGCGGCGCCGCTGCTGTTCATGGTGGCGCTGTTCATGGCGGCGCCCGGGCTGTCTTCCAGCGTGTCCATCCTGGTGCCCGTAGGCGCGCTGATTGCCATCGCTGTGGCGCGCTTTTTGTACAAGCGCGGCAAACTGGGTTCTCCTGGGGAGCGGGGCTGATGTTCGCGCTTTGCCTGACGCTGGGCCTGCTGGCCGCCTTTGTGGCGGCAATCGTCATCCGCGCGCTGCGCTTTGTGCCGTGTGAGGAGCCGGAGACGCCCGCGGAACATATCCCGGCAGACCAGGCCGCGCTGGCTGCGCAGCTGCAGGCCATGCTGCGCCTGCCTACCGTGAGCGCCACGGAGGAGGGCCTGACCGACGATGCCGTCTTTGAAAGCTTCCGCGCCCTGCTGGCGCGGTTGTATCCCACCCTGTTTGCCCGCTGTGCGCCGGAGCGCCACGGCAGGCACGGCCTGCTGCTGAGGATTCAAGGCCGGTCCCCGGACGCGCCCTCGGTGCTGATGGCCCATTACGATGTGGTGCCCGCGGAGGAGGAAGGCTGGACGCACCCGCCCTTCGCCGGCAACATCATGGAGGGCGAGCTATGGGGACGCGGCGCGCTGGACACCAAGTGCACCGTGATGGGCATCCTGGCCGCGGCGGAGGCCCTGCTGCGGGAAGGTTTTGTGCCCAGGAATGATGTCTATCTCTCCCTGGGCGGGGATGAGGAAACCCTGGGGCAGGACGCCTCCGCCATCGTGGACGCGCTGGAGGCGCGCAGCCTGCGCCCGGCCTTTGTGCTGGATGAGGGCGGCGCGGTGGTGGACAGGGTCTTCCCCGGCGTAGGCCGCCCGGCAGCGTTGGTGGGCATTGCCGAGAAGGGCAGCGCCTTTGTGGATGTGTGCGCAGCGGGCCGCGGCGGCCACGCCAGCGCGCCGCCCTCCCGGCAGGCGGTGGGTCAGCTGTGCCGCGCCCTGGTGAACATCCAAAAGCGCCAGGCGCCCTTCACGCTGACCGCGCCCGCCCGCGCGCTGTTTGACACCCTGGGGCGTCACGCCGGCTTTGGATACAGGCTGATTTTCGCCAATCTCTGGTGCTTCCGCCCGCTGCTGGATTTGGTTTGCAGGCAGTCCGGCGGCGAGCTCAACGCCCTGGTGCGCACCACGGCGGCGCTGACGCGGTTGTCTGCCTCCCCGGCTTACAATGTGCTGCCGGCCGAGGCAAGCGCCGGGGTCAATCTGCGGCTGATTCCGGGGGACAGCGCGCAGGCCGCCATGGATCGGCTGCGGCGCGTGCTGGGGAAGACCGGCGCCACAGCGCGCCTGGTGAAGGCCAGCGCGCCCTCGCCTGTCTCGCCTGCTGAGGGCCAGGCTTGGCAGCGGCTGGGCAGCGCCATCGCGCACACTTTTCCCGGCGCCATCCGCTCGCCCTACCTGATGATGGCAGCCAGCGACAGCCGGCACTACTGCCGCATCAGCGAGCATGTGTACCGCTTTTCGCCGCTTTCGCTGGACCGGGCGCGCCTGGGCCTGATCCACAACCAGGATGAGCGCATCCGGCTGGACCTGCTTGGTGACATCTACCGCTTCTATATCCGCGTGCTGCGGCAGTGTTAGGAAGCGTTGATTATCCATCCCTGGTTATTATGCCCCTGGCGCGCCGGCCAGGCCGCCGGACAACACGTGCAGAAATATTAAAACAAACAGGAGATCACATGGCACAGAAGATTCCACGGCCCGAGCATCCCCGGCCGGATTTTGAACGAAGCAGCTTTTTCAATCTCAACGGCACCTGGCGCTTCGCCTTTGATGACGGCAGCCGGGGCCTGCGGGAGGGCTGGGAGCAGCCCGGCCATGTCCTGGATCGCGACATCCTGGTGCCCTTCGCCTACCAGAGCGAGCGCAGCGGCATCGGCGGGGACGAGATTCATCCCATCCTCTGGTACCGCCGCGCCTTCACCCTTCCGGCGGACATGGTGGGCAAACGCGTATGGCTGCGCTTTGGCGCGGTCGATTTCAAAACCACCGTATGGGTCAACGGGCGCTGCGCAGGCAGCCACGTGGGCGGCTACACCCCCTTTGGCTTTGACATCAGCCAGCTTTTGAAGGAGGGAGAGAACGACCTGTGCCTGCGTGTCCAGGACGAACCCGACCTTGCTCAGCCCCGCGGCAAACAGTACTGGCAGCGCGGCCTGATGGGCTGCTGGTACACCCCGGTCAGCGGCATCTGGCAGACGGTCTACCTGGAGGCTACCGGCCCTTATGCCTTTGAGAGCGTCCTGGTAACGCCCGATATCGACCAGTGCACCGCCCGGCTGGATGTGCAATTGTCGGACACGCCGCCCCGCCCGCTCACCGCGCGCTTTGTGGTCAAGCTCAACGGCGAGCTTCAACAGACCGCCAGCTTTGAGATGGACAAGAAGCGCGCCAGCCTCACCCTGGACATGCGCGTGGAGGGCGTGGATTCCCCACGCCTGTGGAGCCCGAAGAGCCCCACTCTGTACGAGCTGGAGGCTGTGCTGGAGGACGCGGGCGGGGCGAGCGACAGCCTGCGCACCTGGTTTGGGATGCGTTCCATTGAGGTGCGCAACGGCCAGGTGCTGCTCAACCACCAGCCCATTTACCTGCGCATGGTGCTGGACCAGGGCTACTGGCCCGACACCCTGCTCACCCCGCCCAGCGACGAGGCCATCCGCGCGGATGTGCAGTGGATACGTGACTTTGGCTTCAACGGCGTGCGCAAGCACCAAAAGATCGAGGACCCGCGCTTCTACCACTGGTGCGACCGCCTGGGCCTGCTGGTCTGGGGCGAATTGCCCAGCTCCTATGAATACAGCCAGGACATGCTGCAGCACAGCATGAACGACCTGCACCGCTTCATCCGCCGCGACTACAACCACCCCTCCCTGATCGCCTGGGTGCCGCTGAACGAATCCTGGGGCCTGCGTGAAATCTACGCCGACCCTGCCCAGCAGGCGGCCAGCCGCATGCTGACCCAGCTGTGCCGCGCGGCCGACCCCACCCGCATCATCAGCGCCAACGACGGCTGGGAGCAGACCGAGACCGACATCTGCGCCCTGCACGATTACGCCGCGGACGGCGCTGCCCTCAGGAAGCACTTCGCCAGCCGCGAGCAGGTGGAGAAAACCGGCTGTGACAAGCGTCCGGCTTATGCCAAGGGGGTCGCGCCCACCGGCAGGGAGGCCTTCCTGGTGACCGAGTACGGCGGCATTGCCATGCAGTCAAAGGGGATCCAGGAAGACATGGGCGGCATGGCCACCTGGGGCTACCATGACAAGGTGGCGGATGAGGAGGCCTTCCTGGCTCGCTACGCGGATCTTACCCAGGCCATCCTGGACATCCCCTACTGCCAGGGCTACTGCTACACCCAACTTACCGACGTTATGCAGGAGATCAACGGCCTGCTCACGCCCGAGCGCGAACCCAAGGCCGATGTGGCGCGCATCCGCGCCATCAACCGCAACCCGGACGGGATCAGCGGGTAAAATATGGGTCTTTGTTTGTTCAGGCTGAGGATCAGTAGCTCAGGCCGAACTCGGATTCATAATAATTGCCGGCGGCATCGCGGTAGGCATAGGCCTTGCCGTTCTCATCCTTCATGGAATCCGGCATGTATTCATCCTTGGCGTAACCGGGCACATCGTTGGGGGAGATGCAGTCGCCATTGGCATCCACTTCAATGACGCTGTCATCCTTGGGCAGGGTCAGGGGCAGCACGCCTGAGGGGTGGTACTTGCCTTCGATCACATCCAGCGTGGCGTCCGCAAAGGTTTCAAAGCCGGCCAGCAGCGCATCGGAATAGGGCTCCACGTTGCCCAGCATCCAGGCCAGCTTGAAGTTCACATTGCTGATGACCTTGCCGCCGTTGGCGTGCACGGTATCGGCAATTTCCTTGATAAGGGCTGCGCCGGTGAGGGTGGTTTCCACATGCTTGGTCCTGGCGGGCGTGCCGTCGGGCCTGGTTTCCACCACGATTTTGGCGTGCGCAATGTCAAGCTCCAGATAGCCCAGGGTGGCATCGAAATAGCTGCCGCTGGTGGGATTCACATACAGGAAGGCCAGGTCGGCTTCGCTGTAATCCCTGGTGATGGTGAAGCCGCGGGCTTCCAGAGCAGCATAGAGGCTGTCGTTGGTTTTCGCGGTGTCGCCGGACTTGTTGAAGTACTGGGCGTAGATCTTCTTACTCGCCACCTTTTCCGGGGTCAGCGGCAGCGTATTGTCCTCGTTCTTCAAAAGGACGACACTCTTGAGGTGCACCTGGTAAGGGAACTCGTCAGCGCGGGTGCCTTCGATGAACTTGGTGGCGTCGTCGGGATCCCGGTAGGGGTTTTCAAACAGGCCGGTATCGAACATCTCTTTGAGCAGGCGCACGTTGGACTGGTTCACGTCCTCATCGCTGAGCACATACTTCGCGTCGTACTTGTCCGCATCCTCCTGTCCGCGGCGCCAGGCCTCCTTTAGAGACCAGACGTCGTTGGTGTCTGAGAACATATCGGCGCCCGCGTGCACCGCGTAGGCGGCGCGGCTGGGCACATCGTGCGCCTCCATGCCCCATGACATTTTGGTGAGCACGCCGCTGTCGGAGTTGATGTAACCTTTGAAACCCATCTGACCGCGCAGCAGGTCGGTGACGAAGGCCTTGTTGTAAGCAAAGCCCACCTCCTCCGACAGGTCCAGGGGCACGCCTTTGTAAGTCTGGGGGGCGGACTTGCTGGAATAGGGCTTGGCATAGTAGGGCATGATGGAGGACGGGTTGTGTTCAACCGCCGCCATAAAAGGCGCCAGCTGGTATTTTTCAAGGGAGTTCTCAGTGGCGTACACGTTCCACTGGCCCTGGACATAGTGCGGGTCAAAGCCGTTTTCGCGCGCGCCGCCGCCGGGGAAATGCTTCACGGTCAAGCCGATGCCTTCGCGGGTCACGCCCTCTGAAGAGCACTGGAAGCCTTTCAACAGCCGGCGAATGGCATCGGCTATAAAATCAGGCCGCTCGCCCAGCGTGCCGTAGGTGCGCTGCCAGCGGGGATCGGTGGCCACGTCCGCCATGTACATGTAGGCTTTCTTCATGCCCACGGCGTCCCACTCGCCGCGGGCCTTCTCGGCGAACTCGCTGATCAGGCCGGCATCGCCGCCCGCCTTGATATCGCCCATGGCGGCGGCCGCCAGCCCCAGGGTACCCGGATAGCAGGAAAACACGGTGTTGGAGCTGTCCTTGTTGAAAGCAATGTCCGTGGTGGCGCCGAAGCTGGCGTTCTCATTGCGGCTGTTGCTGGCCACAATGACCGGAATGCCGTTGGGCGTCATTTCGGCGACCTGGTTCATGGCGTTGATCCACTGGGCATGGTCTGCCGGAGAGGGGTTCGCTCGCAGAATCAGGTGGCGCAGGTGCAGCTTCTGGATGGTATCGATGGTGCCATATTTGTCCGTGGCGCTGAGAGGGTTCTGGTCAGCCGTGCTGGTTGTCTCATCCAGCAGGCCGTCCATGGCGGTCTCCGCCTTGTTTTTCACTTCGATGCCCATGCCACGGTTGTTGATGACCATCATGCCGACCTTCTCATCGATGCTCATGCGGCTCACCAGGTCCTCCGCGCGGGTCTTTGAATCCAGCCTCCAGTCCTCATAGGGCTCCAGCGTTCCGTTCCCGTTGGAATCCCTGAAGAATTTGCCATCCACCTCAATGACTGGCTTCACTGTGGTGCCAATGGTCGGGCCTTCCCTGTTCTGTGTAAAGGTGGGGGCGATATAACGCAGCTCTGCTCGGTCCATCATATCGTTTCTCCTTTTCTTGTTATGGATAGATCATTGAAACAACGGCGGCAACGCGCCGGTAAGAAGCATCCTCCTTTCTCTCTTGCGTCAGGAAAGGAAAGGGGTGTTTCAAACGGATAAAACACCTGGCTGCATCTGTGCCGATACAAACATCGGTTTTATCATAAACAACCAGTATTACCGCCGCAAGGAAAAACATTACAATGCGTCTGTGCATAAACGCATATTCATATCTATCATACGTTATTGTTTTATCCAAGGCATGGAAATATCAACGACAACGGATAATAAACTACACCAAATCAGAGGCCCTCAATCTTCTATGCTCAGTGGCGCTTTCCGGTAGTTTGAAGGGCTCATCTTATACTTTGCTTTGAATTGGCGGGAAAAATAGCTGCTATCGGAGATGCCCACGGACATGCAGATGTCGAGAATGGACATGTTGCTGTTGCGCAGCAGATTGGCGGCGCGCTGCATGCGCATATCGGTGATGTAGGCGCTGAGCTTCTGGCCGTACTCTTTGTGAAAGCGCGCGGAAAGATAGTTGGGGGATACGCCGATATCCCGTGCAATCCCAATAACGCTCAGTTTTTCGTGAAGACGCTGATTGACCTGATGCATGGCTTTTTTAACCAGCGGGGAGTAGGAGCTCAGCCGCTGCTTTGAAACCAGGCTGCAAATGCGTTCGGTCAGCTCATACATCAGGCGTTCCGCCTGTTCTATGCTGCGGGCCGACTCAGTGCGCAGGCAATATTCCTGGGTAAGGGCATCCAATTCCAGGGAAGGGACGCCTGCCCCGCGGGCCGCAAGGCGTACCATGGTGCGGATGATGGTGTTGGTGACCTGCTCTCTGTAGAGGGTCACCTTGCCATCCCTCGGCCGATTGCGCACCAGAACCTCCTGGAGGAGCAGCAAGGCCTCGCTCAGGTTGCCCAGGGAGACAGCTTCCATGAACTTGCTTCCCACATCATGCGTGCGCTCAATAAACAGGCCCGGGGGATACTGATGCTCAGCGCCCTGTTCATCCGTAGGGCTGTCCGTGTTCGAAAGGACAATCCGGGTCAGGGGAGGGCGCTCTGAGGGGATGTCCAAACAGTCCATGATGGCGTCTGCCGCCAGGAGCGCCTGGGAGCGAACGCCGACGGGAATTGAGGCGTGATAGTCGCGCAAGCCGTCCAGGGCAGCTTCATCCAGGCCAATGGCACTCAGGATCTGCAATTGGGAAGCGCGCTGGGGAAGCTCATCCAAATACGGACCGATGACAAAAACCTGGCCCTTGGAGGAAAAAACCAGCCAGAGCACCTCAGCCCGGTCTTGAATCTCATACAGGGCATCCTCATCGATGTACTGCATCATCTGGTGGAAATCCCCGCTGTTGCGGGCAAACTGGCTGGCAAAAAACAGGTGAGGCCGGATGAGCGTCTCATAGACCTCATCCTTCCGATGAAAACAGACAGCATTGACGCCCAGTATTTTTTTGTTATGATTAAGCAACAACGATACAAGTTATCCATTGAACCCAAACCTCACTTTGTAGGGGGAATGCATATGTTTTAGGGTATCAGCAGTCCTTGCAGAAACAATTATCGTAGGAATGTACCATAAATCATGGTTTTATTATAGCGTATTTGTATGCAATAGTCTATATATCTAACATATAAATATACGCTAAACGGTTTTTTTCTTGAATCAACAGGAAGGTCCTGATTTCATAACAATTTTCAAGCACCAAGGTCCTACATTCTTGCGAACAGCACTGAACCGACCGACTATGAAGGAACACGTCCGGGAACCATTCAGATCAAAGGGGCTTTCAGACTCAGGAGGCCCAGGGGAGGAAAAGCGTGCCAACAAAAGAAGTATTGTTAGAAGTTCAAAACATGTACAAAAACTTTGGCGCAACCGTGGCTTTGAACAATGTGTCCTTCACCCTCAACCGCGGCGTCGTCTGCGGGCTGATCGGGGAGAACGGCAGTGGAAAGTCCACAGTGTCTTCCATTGCCGCGGGCATGCAGCCGCCTACCAAGGGCAGCATGAAGTTCAAGGGCGAGCCATGGGCGCCGCCCAGCATGCTGTACGCCGAGAAACACGGCATCGGCATGATCGTGCAGGAGGCGGGCACCATCCCCAACATCACGGTGGCTGAGAATATTTTTCTTGGCCACGAAGCCATGTTTAAACAGGGCCCCATCATCAACCGTGCGAAGATGATGGCTGCCACGCGGGAGCTGCTCGAAGGCCTGGGCATCACGAACATCCAGGCGGACCAGCCTGTGCGCGAATTGGACATGCAGCAGCGCAAGGTGGTGGAGATTGCCAAATGCATGTACTGGAAGCCGGAAATCCTGATCGTCGACGAGACGTCAACGGCGCTTTCCCAGGATGGGCGCGAGTTTCTGTACAGCATCATGGCCGCCCAGCGCGACAACAACCGCAGCGTAATATTTATTTCCCATGACCTGGATGAGATGATGGAGCAGTGTGACGAACTCACGGTGCTGCGGGACGGCGTCATCATCGGCACGGTGCAAAAAGCTGATTATGAGCCTTCGCTCATTCGAAGAATGATGATCGGGCGTGAGATCCAGGGCAATTATTACAGGGACGATTTTGACGGCTATAGTGACGAAGTGGTGCTAAAGGCCGACTGCATCACCACCATGGAGGATCTGCTGTGCTTTGATCTGGAGCTGCACAAGGGTGAGATCCTGGGCATCGGCGGCCTGTCCCAGTGCGGCATGCATACCGTGGGCAGGGCGCTGTTCGGCCTGGAAAAACTGGTGGATGGCAAGGTGACCCTGAAAGACGGCACCAAGATCAACAACACCAGAACCGCCATCAAAAACCGCATGGGTTATGTCTCAAAGAACCGCGACACCGAATCTCTGGGCTTGTCTGCAAGCATCATGGAGAACATCGCCAGCACAGGCTACGATATCAACCGCTGGCACGGTCCGGGGCCCCTGATTTCCAACCGCAAGGAAAAGGATTATGTGGATGAGCAGGTGAAGGAGCTATCCATCAAATGCGCGTCCAAATACCATAATGTCAATACCCTGTCAGGCGGCAACAAGCAAAAGGTGGTCTTTGGAAAATGGATTGCGCCGGATTCCGAGATCCTTATTCTGGACTGCCCCACCCGCGGCGTGGACGTCGGGGTGAAAGCCGCAATGTACCAGCTGATGTACCGCATGAAAAAGGCGGGGAAATCCATTCTGCTGATTTCCGAAGAGCTCCAGGAGCTGATCGGTATGAGCGACAGGGTGCTGATTATGAAGGATGGGGAGGTACGCCTGGAGATGATGCGCACAGAAGGCCTGACAGAGCAAAAGCTCATCGAGTACATGATTTAAGGAGAGGAGGTGTTCACATGACAGATGTTGCAATCCGGGAGCCGTCCAGTCTCCGTAACAAACTGTTGAGCGTGTGGGAGAACCGCTGGACTACGCGACTGATGCCCTTTGTGATTCTTTTGCTGATTGCCTTTGCCTTTTCCCTTGCCACCGGCGGGAGGTTTCTTGCCAGCAGGAACCTGACCATTATCCTGAACCAGGCCCTGGTGGTGGCCACGGTGGCGACCGGCGGTACCTTTATCTTTGCCACAGGCAACGTGAACCTGGCCATGGGCGCTACCACTGTGCTGTGTGAGACCGTGTCGGCCATGGCTTTCCTGGCCATTCTTGACGCAGGCGGTTCGGTGGAGCTGGGGTTGGTGGTGATGTTTGTCATCTCCGTCACATTGGCTGTGTTCATCATGGGCTTCTCCGCCATTCTCTCCACCAAGCTCAATGTCCGTGTATTATACGTTACTATCGTCATGATGACGCTGCTGGCCGCCATCCAGCAGGCGCTGCTGGGCGGCAGCACCCTGACCATCCCGAGCAAGATCACCCGGATGCTGGCCAACAACAACGTCCACTACATCATATTCGGGGTGTTCTTCGCCTTTGCGGTGGTGATCTTTCATTTCACCAAAATCGGCCGCACCCTGCGCTTTATCGGCACCAACGAGATATGCGCCCATCAGACCGGCAAGTTCAAGAAGGACTACCTGCTGCTGGCCTTCGTCATCGGCGGCCTAGGCATGGGATTGGGCGCCATGGTGGCCATCATCCGCTCGGGTTCAGTCAGTATCACCACCCTGAGCTCCCTGAACATGGACACCATGCTGGCCATCGTGCTGGGCGGGATGAGCGTGTTCGGTGGCAGCAAGTCCTTTGTCTATGCCGGCGTCATCGGCGCGGTGACCGTCACGGCCCTGCAGAATGGCATGGTGATGGTGGGCGTCGACTCAAACCTGATCCAGGGTGTCCGCGGGCTGCTCTTCCTGCTGCTGGTGGCAGCCGCCCAGAAACGGCCGCATGGCCTGCCGGCGCCGGAGGGTTGATTTATCCTGAATCGCGCCATTTCCCCTGCCTAAACGCCCCGGATGGGGACTGTGATGGATTTAAGAAAGGAAGGTTTTCACATGAAAAAAATTTTCGCGCTGTTGCTGAGCATGGCCATGATCCTGGCCGTCCTCCCCCTGACCTCCCTGGCCCAGGAAAAGTACATCATCGGCGTTGCCTTTCAGAATGTAACCTCTGACACTGAGATCCAGAAGGATTACTATACTAATGAGCTGGCTCCGGCTCTTGGAATGGAGTTCATCTTCTCCGAAGCCATCAAGGATACTGAAACCCTGGTGACCTTCATTGAGAACTGTTACGCCAAGGGCGCGGTGGGCATCATCAACTATTACACCGCCGGCCGTGGCCGTGGGGCCGAGGCGGCCGATCAGTATGAAATGTTCTTCATCACCCAGGCCTCCAAGCTGGACGACGCCACCCTGGATCTGGAATACAACCTGGGCAACTGCGGCGCCTCCGTGGACGGCATGGCCCGCGCCTATACCGCCGCCATGGAAAGCGTGCTGGCTGACGGGGAAAACCACAGCGTCCTCATGTGCACCACGGCCGCTGTGGGCCAGGTGGCGGCCTCCCACTACTATTCCACCCAAGCAATGCTGGAGACCATGCAGAACAAGTATAACCTGACTTACTCCAAGAGCATTGACGAGATCATCAACACCGACTCTCCCGGCGAGGTGGATACCGGCAACCCCAACATCAAGATCTTCCTGGTGCCGGGCACCGACAATGACAAGACCCTGGCCACCATCTCCACCCCCCTGCAGTCCGGTGATTATGACATCTTTGTGGCTGTGAGCGGCTATGCAAACTACACCAGCGCCATTGCCGAGGTGGAGCGCGCCAAAAACATGGACATCAAGGTCGTGGCCACTGCCTCCATTGAAAAACAGACCCTGACAGGTTTCACTACCCTGGATCCCTTGGGCAACCCCATTCTCAACGCCGTAATCCTCAATCCCCTGAACGTGGCCAATGCCTTCTGCGCTGCGGCCATCTACAATGCCCTCAACGGCGGCGCGGAAGCGCTCAAGGATGCCGATGGCAACGCGGCCCAGCTGTTTGTCAATCCCTGGCCCTGCCCTGATGCTGAGACCTATGCCAACATCGCCAAGCTGGATACTGAGCATGACACCTATGTGATTAATGCCGATGACCTCCAGCGCCTGATGGTCACCAGCAACCCCGACGCCAACCATGACAGCTATGCCGAGTACCTGATGGAACTGGCCGACATCGACGCCATCATCGCCAGGAAAATCAAGTAATTCTGAATTAAAACCCCTCATCCGTACCGGGGGCACGGTGGCTCCCGGTGCGGAAATTCCCAGAAAGGCAGGTGTGAGCGGGCATCCAGTTGGCCCGACCAGGAGTATATGAACCGCAGAATAAAGAATACGCTGATTACCCTGGCTTTTCCCGTGTTGATGTTCCTGATCATGGAGGCTGTCTGCCTGATCGCGGCGGGAAGGCATGTGATTGATTTTTCGACCAACCTGGACCTGGTGAACCTGGTGCGTAACACGGGTATCGCCTGTGCCATCACCTATGCCCTGTCCTTTAACCTGACCAGCGGCAGGCTGGACCTGTCTTTGGGCGCCCAGCGCCTGGCGGGCACGGTGATTGGTTCCAACATCGCCCTGGCCCTGGGCCTCTCCGGGGTATGGCTGCTGCTCTTCTCCCTGACCTTTGGCCTGGTCTTTGGCCTTGTGGTCGGCCTGGTCTTTGTCTGGGCCCGCGTGCCCCCCATGGTGCTGGGCATCGGCATGGGCCTGATTTTGGAGAGCGTGGTGTATGTGACCTCCGGGGGCGTCGGCTTGAACCTGTTTGGCGTTCAGGGCATCACGATCCTCAGCGAGGCCTATTTCACCATTCTCGTGGTGGCCATCCTGCTGGTTGTGGTGCTCTACCTGGTGGCCTACACCAAGTTCGGGTACCAGATGCGCGCTATCCAGGGCTCCCAGCGCATCGCCCAGAACTCCGGCATCAACATCTTCCGCCATGCCGTGCTGTGCTACACCTTTGCCGGCGGCCTGGTGGGCGTGGCGGGTATCCTGGACGCGGCTTACAAGACCCAGATGGCCGTGACCAGCGGCAATGCCAGCAGCGGGCCGGTGGTTTCCAACACTTTCCCCATGTTCCTGGGCATCTTCCTGGGCCGCTGGTCCAACCAGGCTGTGGGCATTCTGGTGGCCACCCTCACCCTGAGGATTTTCGCGATGGGCCTGGCCAAGCTGCAGCTGTCTGAGGCCATGAGCAACGTGGTGAACATGTTCCTCTACCTAGCCTTCCTGGTCTATCTCGCCAATGAGAACTACTTCAAAAAGAGGAAAGCCTGGGCCGATCGCCTGGTGGAAGTTCAGGAGAAGAAGAGCAAGCTGGGCATTCCGGTGGAGGCTTGAGATATGCAAACACTAAGTGATTTTCAAAAGAAAAGGGATATTCTGTTCTGTTTTGACTCGGACGGCTGCGTGCTGGACGCCATGGAGGTCAAGCACCGCCGTTGCCACGGGCTGTGCTTCATCCGGGAATGGGGCCTGATGGACCACTTCGATGAGGTCATGGACAAGTGGTGCGAGATCAACCTGTATGAGACCACCCGGGGGATCCACCGCTACAAGGCCCTGGTGATCATGCTGGAGCGCCTGGAAGGCAAGCTGCTGCATACCCCGGAGCTTGAGACCTTTAAGACCTGGGTCAACACCACCCCCATGCTGACCAATGCCTCCCTGGAGGAAGAGATCGCGAACAGGAAGAACCAGGAACTGTTCTCAAAGGCGCTGCGCTGGTCCTATGCCCTGAACCGCGAGATCGACAAGATCCCCATGGACGACAAGCCGCCCTATCCCGGCGTGCCGGAGAAGCTGGCAGCCGTGCAGGAAAAGGTGGACGTAGGCATCGTGTCCAGCTCCAATCTGGAGGCCATCACTGAAGAGTGGTCGCATTTTGGCCTGCTGGACCATGTGGATTGCCTGACCAGCCAAAACGACGGCAGCAAGTCCCACTGCCTTGCCCAGCTGCTCAAGAAGGGCTATGACAAGGACAAGGTCGTCATGGTAGGCGACGCCTTCGGCGACCAGGCCGCCGCCCGGGAGAACGGCGTGTGGTTCTTCCCCATCCGGGTGCGCCATGAGGTGGAGTCCTGGAATCAGCTGCTGGAGGAGGCCTTGCCAAAAATACTCAAGGGACAGTATGACCAGGCCTACCAGCAGTCGCTGGATCAGGCGTTTGAGGACAGCTTTCACGCGGGCGGCTGAGAAGCGCCCCGGAACAGATAGAGGAGTCTTTGTATGAAAAAGTTGTTATGCCTTGCGATGGCGGCCTGGATGGTGCTGGGGATCGTTGGAATCATAGCCTTAGCCGAGGAAAATGAAAGGACCCTGATTGCCGTGGCTTCCATGCGCGCCGGCGCGAGATTTGCCGACGAGCGCAATTACTACGAGAACGTGGTCGGCCCCACGCTTGGCTGGGACTTCCTGTTCTATGAGGGCGTGGACGATCTGGAAACCCTGCTAAGTTTCATGGAAAATGCCTATGCCATGGGCGCCAAGGGCGTGCTGAACTATTACACCCCCGGCACCCTGAAGGGAGCCGAGCTGGCCGAGGAGCTGGGCATGTTCTTTTCAACCCAGGCTTCCAGGCTTCCCAAGTTTGAGGAAGGCAGCACCCAGGCCTATAATCTGGGCAACGTGGGCGCCTCCGTAGACGGCGTTGGCAGCGCTTACAGGCAGGCATTTGAAGCCCTGCTCAGCGATGGGCAGAACCACAGCGTCATTGTCTACACCATCCTGGCGCCGGACAAGCGGGCCGCCTCCCATTACTACTCTACCGAGGCCATCCTTGAGACCATGCAGGCGCATTACGGGCTGGTGTATTCAGACAGCATCGAAGCCCTGATCAACAACTATATCCCCGGGGAGATTGAAACCGGGAATCCGGATGTCAAGATCTACCTGTGTCCCGGCTCCAACAACGAGGCCGCGCAGAGCAACGTCAACGTGCCGCTGTACACGGGAGACTATGACGTGTTTGTGAGCTTCAGCAACTTCCATACCTTTATGGGCGCCGTTGCCGAAGTAGAGGAAATCTACCAGAAGGATATCAAGGTGATTTCCACCGTCAACACGGGCGAAAACACCTACAGGGGTTTTCATACCCAGGATATCTTTGGCAACCCGGTGCTCAATACCGCCATCATCAACCCCCTGAACGTGGCCGGCGGCATCAGCGCGGCCATGATGTACAACGCCCTGAATGGCGACCCTGCTGCCATGCAACTGGATGGTAAACCCGCCCAGCTGTTTGTTATTCCCTGGCTGTGCCTGGACGCGCAGACCTATGAAAAGGTTGAGGGCCTGGAAACCAGCCATGGCACCAGCTATGTCATTGACCGGGAAGACCTGGAGGAGCTGCTGGTCACCAACAATCCGGACATCACCGTACAGGATATGATAGAAAAGCTGAATCAGCTGGGGGACATCGATCAGTTGATTTTATCCAAGCCAGCAGAGTGATCCGCGCGAAGAAGGAGGCTGACCAATGGTAGACTTGAAGAAAAAACCGTTTTATCTGGATGAGGCGGCGATTGCCTGGGTGGAGACAACCATCGCTGGAATGAGCGAGCGGGAAAAGATCGGTCAGTTGTTTGTCAACATGGTCAAAAGCCGTGACCCGGAGGACATCCGCGAGGTGGTGACCACCTACCACCCCGGCGCTCTGCGCTATCCCAGCGTGTCCGGCGAGGAGGTCTGGGAGCAGAATGCCGCCTTCCAGTCCCACAGCAAGGTTCCCCTGCTGATTGCCAGCAACTGCGAAGCCGGCGGGAACGGCGGGATCAAGGGCGGCACGCCCATGGCCTGCGGCGCCGCTGTAGCCGCGGCGGACAGCACGGAGATGGCTTATCAGGTCGGCCTGCTGGCTGCCCGTGAAGCCACGTCCGTGGGCTGCAACTGGAACTTCTCACCGGTGGTGGACATCCTTTATAACTGGCGCAACACCATTGTGCAAAACAGGGCGTATAACGACAGCCCGGAGGACACCATCCGTTATGCCAACGCCTTTAGAAAGGGCGTGCGGGAAGGCGGCATGGGCGACTGCGCCAAGCACTTCCCGGGGGACGGGATGGAGGAAAACGACCAGCACCTGATGATGGGCTTGTGTGACATGGACTGCGAGACCTGGGACAAAACCTTTGGCAAAGTCTACCAGGCGCAGATTGATGATGGCGTGATGAGCATCATGATCGGACACATCGCCATGCCCGCCTACCAGCGCAAGCTGGCCGGGCGCGAGCTGAGCGACAGCGAGATCCTGCCCGCCACCCTCTCCAAGGAGCTTGTCACCGACCTGCTGAAGGAAAAGCTGGGCTTCAACGGCCTGGTGCTGACCGACGCCAGCCACATGATCGGCCTGTGGCATCCCATGGAAAGACGCCTGCAGGTGCCCACCGCCATCGCCGCGGGCTGCGATATGTTCCTCTTCTCCAACGATCAGGAAGAAGATTTCAACTTCATGCTGGAGGGCTACCGCAGCGGCATCATCAGCGAGGAACGCCTGGAGGACGCCCTGCGGCGCATCCTGGGCATGAAGGCTGCCCTGGGCCTGCACATCAAGCAGGCGGAAGGCACCTTGATGCCGGACAAAGCCGGCCTGTCCATCATCGGCTGTGAGGAACACAAAAAGGCCGCGCGTTCCTTCGCGGATCAGTTCATCACGCTGGTCAAGGATACCCAGAAGGCCCTGCCCATTGATCCTAAGACCCAGAAACGCTGCAAACTGGTGTTTATCGGCGGGGAAGGCTCGGTGGTGGGAGGCAAATTGACCAAGGGTAACAGCGAGGAGGTCAAGGCGCTGCTCACCAAAGTGCTTGAGGAGAAGGGCTTTGAGGTCTACAGCGATGACATGGAAATCAAAGGCAAGATGGAGGACTTCAGGAACAACTATGACTTTGTGCTGGTGGCCATGGATGTGGTAGGCTTCGCCCAGTACAATTCAGTGCGCCTCAAGTGGGCCAAGCCCATTGACCAGCCCTGGTATGTCCGGGAGCTGCCCACCGTGTTTGTGTCCTTTGCCGGCACCAATATGCTCATCGACCTGACCATGAGCCGGACCTACATTAACGCGTACATGGATGGCGAGCCACAGATACGCTCTTTCGTGGACAAGCTTGTGGGCGAAAGCCCCTTCAAGGGAAGATACAATGACAATGTCTGGTGCGGACGCTGGGATACCAAACTCTAAACTTATCCATTACCCGGGAGCCCTCGGGCTCCATTTTTCTTTAAATCAAGTTGGCCGCATAAAGCAGCCGGATGGGAGGCAACCATGAAAAAGCCCTTCATGGATAAGGATTTTTTGCTGGACAATGACACGGCGCGCAGGCTATATCATCAGCATGCCGCCAAAATGCCCATTATCGACTACCACTGCCACATTGACCCCAGGGAAATCTATGAGGACAAAGTTTTCCGGGATATGACGGAAATCTGGCTGGGAGGCGACCATTATAAATGGCGCGCCCTGCGTTCTGACGGTGTAAATGAGCATTATATCACCGGGGACGCCTCCCCTTATGAGAAATTCGAGCGCTGGGCCAAGGTGCTGCCGCGGATGATCGGCAACCAGCTCTACCACTGGACCCACCTGGAATTACAGCGTTACTTCGGTATCTCTGAGCCGCTGGGCCCAAGCAGCGCACAAGCGATATGGGAAAAGGGCAACGCCCTGCTGCCCGGACTCTCTGCCCGAACCATCATCAAGAAATCCGGGGTCAAAGCCATCTGTACCACGGATGACCCGGTAGATGACCTGAAGTGGCACCGCCTGATCAAAGAGGATAAGAGCTTTTCCTGTCTGGTGCTGCCGACCTTCCGGCCCGACAAGGCCATCAACATCGAAAAACCCGGCTATACGGAATATCTGCTCAAATTAAGCCGGGTCTGCGGCTTTCAGATTGACAGCCTGGCGGCTTTGAAGGAGGCCTTGCGTCTGCGGCTGGCCTTCTTTGTGGAATCAGGCTGCCGCATCACGGACCACGGGCTGGACTATATGGTGTTCAAGCAGGGCCATGACGCTGACCAGGTGCTGAAGAATGCGCTGGCTGGCAAAGCCCCGACCCAGGATCAGGCTGATGCGTTCAAGACGGACCTGCTTTGTTACCTGGCAGGCCTTTGCCGGGAGCATGGCATTGTGATGCAGCTGCACTTCGGCGCGGTGCGCAACAACAGCCCGAAAAACTTTAAAAAGCTCGGCCCGGACACGGGATATGACGCCATCTGGGGCCCGGCGGACACGGGCTATCGCCTTGGCAGGCTGCTGGGCCATATTGAGGAACAGGTGGGATTGCCAAAGACGATCATCTATTCCCTGAACCCGACTGACGACGCGCAGATTGACGCGATGATCGCCTGTTTCCAGAATGATGACTACCCCGGCAAAATCCAGCACGGCAGCGCCTGGTGGTTCAGTGACTGCAAGGAGGGAATGAAAGCCCAGATGAAGAGCCTTGCCAACCTCTCTGTGTTTGGCAATTTTGTGGGCATGCTGACGGACTCCCGCAGCTTCCTGTCATATACTCGGCATGAGTATTTCAGGCGGGTTTTGTGCAATCTGCTGGGAACCTGGGTGGAAAACGGTGAATACCCTGACGATATGGACACCCTGGGCAAAATGGTGGAGGATATCTGCTTCAACAATGCGGTCAACTACCTGGGTCTTGAGATATCTGGCTGAGAAGCCGGGACGCTTTCGTGCAAATTTCAGACAGTATCGATCAAATATTGCATAAGGAGAAGAACAATGAAACTACCCTTTCATGTGGATCTGTCAGGCAAGGTAGCCCTGGTCACCGGGGGCAGCGGGGTGCTGTGCTCTCAGTTCTGCCGGGCCCTGGCCGCCTGCGGCGGCAAGGTCGCCATCCTGAACCGCAGACTGGAAAACGGACAGAAGCTGGCTGAGGAAATCGGCGACAATGCCATGGCTGTTTCAGCGGATGTGCTGTCCAGGCCAGCCCTGGAGAAGGCCCGGGATCTCATAGAAGAAAAATGGGGGCCGGTATCCATCCTCATTAACGGCGCCGGCGGCAACAACCCCATGGCCACCACGGATGACGAACAGTATGACCAGGCGGCAAAGGATGTGAAGGATTTCTTCAAGCTGGACTATGAAGGCATCCGCTTTGTCTTTGACTTGAACTTCCTGGGCACCCTGCTGCCCACCCAGGTGTTTGCCAGGCAGATGGTGGGCATGCCCGGGGCCTGTATCATCAACGTGTCCTCCATGGGCGCCTATCTGCCCCTCACCAAGGTCATGGCCTATTCCGGCGCCAAGGCGGCGGTGAGCAATTTCACCCAGTGGCTGGCTACCTATTTCGCCAAGAGCGGCATCCGGGTGAACGCCATTGCCCCGGGCTTCTTTGTAGGAGAACAAAACTACAGCCTGCTCTTTGACAAGGACGGACAACCTACGCCCCGGACGGAGAAGATCCTTGCCGCCACGCCCATGGGGCGCTTTGGCGAAGCCGAGGAGCTTATCGGCGCGCTGCTGTACCTGGTATCTCCGGAGGCGGCTAGCTTCGTCACCGGTGTGGTCATTCCTGTGGATGGCGGCTATACCGCATACTCAGGCGTGTGAGGAATGATTGACAAGGGCCGGCATGGCTGTGACCATGCCGGAGGATTGGCTTTCCCCGGCGGAAGGGAACCGGGTATGGAGCGCATGGCAGGGCGATGCCCGGGTTATGCGCTGAAGGAAGGAGGACAAACGATCAGATGAGAAAAGCAGACATTGGCCTGGTGGGCCTGGCGGTGATGGGTGAAAACCTGGTGATGAACATGGAAAGCAAAGGCTTTACCGTGGCAGTGTACAACCGCACGACCCAGAAAGTAAAGAATTTTGTCGAAGGCCGCGCCAAGGGAAAAAACATTATCGGCACCTACAGCGTGGAAGAGCTGGTGGGTGCATTGGAAAAACCCCGGAAGGTCATGCTCATGGTGAAGGCGGGGCAGCCGGTGGATGATTTCATCGAACAGCTGTTGCCTCACTTGGAAAAAGGCGACATCATCATCGACGGCGGCAACAGCAATTACCCTGACACCGACCGGCGGGTGAAGTACGTGGAGAGCAAGGGATTGCTGTACATTGGCACCGGAGTATCCGGCGGTGAGGAAGGAGCGCTCAAGGGGCCAAGCATCATGCCCGGCGGCTCCTCCGCGGCCTGGCCGTATGTAAAGCCTATTTTCCAGGCCATCGCCGCCAAGGTGGACGGACAGCCCTGCTGTGACTGGGTAGGGGAAGAGGGGGCGGGCCACTTTGTGAAAATGGTGCACAACGGCATCGAATATGGAGACATGCAGCTCATTGCCGAAGCCTACCTGCTCATGCGCGATGTGCTGGGCATGGAACCCAGTGAGATGGCCCGGGTGTTTGCGGACTGGAATCAAGGCGAGCTGGACAGCTATCTGATTGAAATCACAGCGGACATTCTGGCTACGCAGGACAGCGACGGCAGCCCACTGATTGACAAGATTCTGGACACTGCCGGGCAGAAGGGCACCGGCAAATGGACCGCCATCAATGCCCTGGACGAAGGCGTGCCCCTGACCCTGATTGCGGAGGCTGTATTTGCGCGCGCTTTGTCTTCCAACAAGGAGCAGCGGGTAAAGGCTTCCGGGTTGTTGCCGGGCAGCGCCTCTGCTTTTTCCGGGGACAAGGAAACCTTCTTAAAGCAAATCCAGCAGGCGCTGTATGCCAGCAAGATCATCTCCTATACCCAGGGATATCTGCTCATGCAGGCAGCGGCCCAGACCCATGGCTGGCATCTGAACTATGGCGGCATCGCCCTCATGTGGCGGGGCGGTTGCATCATCCGCAGCGCCTTCCTGGGCAAGATCATGGAGGCTTACACAGCCAACCCTGAATTGGAGAACCTGCTGTTTGACCCCTATTTTGGCCAGGCTGTGGCGGACAGCCTGCCCGCCTGGCGGGCGACAGTTTCCACCGCTGTGCTGTCCGGCATTGCCCTGCCGGCCATGACCAGCGCCCTGGCCTATTATGATGGTCTCAGGACCCAAAACAGCGGCGCCAACATGATCCAGGCGCAGCGGGATTACTTTGGCGCCCACACCTATGAGCGGGTGGACCAGCCCCGTGGACAGTTCTTTCACACCAATTGGACAGGAAAGGGCGGAGACACCGCAGCAGGCAATTACAATGTTTGAACAGAAGATGAATACGCTGTCGCTGTACGCGCAGACTGAACAGGGCATCGCCAGGCCGGCCATCGAGGACGCCCTGGCACAGGCCCTGCAGCCTGTTAAAAACGATCTGCGCAAGGTATTGATTATACCGCCGGACTTCACCCGCTTCCATTCCAACGCAGGCCTCATCACCCAGCTGCTTTACCACATGCTCTCCCCTGCCTGTCAGGTCGATATTCTGCCGGCCCTGGGCACCCATGTGCCCGTGACCCAGGAACAGTGGCAGCTTATGTTCGGGGACGTCCCCTTCGAGCGCATGCTGGTGCATCGCTGGCGGGAGGATGTGGTTCCCATCGGCGAGGTACCGGCCAGCTATGTAAAGGAAGTCTCCGAAGGCCTGATGGAGGAAGCCATTCCTTTCTCCATCAACCGTCATTTGCTGGACCCGGCGTACGACCTGGTGCTGTCCATTGGCCAGGTGGTGCCCCACGAGGTCATCGGCATGGCCAACCACAGCAAGAATATCTTCGTGGGCTGCGGCGGTCCCGATATCATCAACGCAACCCATATACTGGGTGCGGTGTACGGCATGGAACGCCTCATGGGCCGCGATCACAGCCCTGTGCGCAAGGTGCTGGACTATGCGGCAGAAAACCTGATTAAACAAATTCCCCTCAACTATATCCTCACGGTCACCGACGCCCCCGGCGGCGTCATCCGGACCCACGGCCTGTTCATCGGGCCCCAGCGCCGCTATTTTGAAAAGGCGGTGGCCCTGGCCCAGGAGAAGAATGTCATCTGGCTGGACAAGCCCCTCAAAAAGGCGGTGGTGTACCTGGATGAGCACGAGTTTGCTTCAACCTGGCTGGGGAACAAGGCGGTCTACCGCACCCGCATGGCCATCGCCGACGGGGGAGAGCTGCTGGTGCTGGCGCCGGGCGTGGACAAGTTTGGCGAGGACAATGCGGTGGATGTCCTCATCCGGAAATACGGATACAAGGGCCGTGAATATGTGATCGACACCCTCAAGAACGCGCCCGACCTGGGGCAGAACCTGTCTGCGGCCGCGCACCTGATCCACGGCAGCAGCGACGGCCGCTTCAGAATCACCTATGCGACCCGGCATCTGAGCCGTGAAGAAGTGGAAGGCGTGGGCTTTTCCTACATGCCTTATGACGAAGCCGCCGCCCGCTATGCGCCTGATAAAATGAAGGATGGCTTTAACACCATGGAGGACGGGGAGGAAATCTACTATATTCCAAACCCGGCCCTGGGCCTGTGGATTGATAAAAACAGGATGTAGGCATTCTCACAACAAGCGCGCCGTGTGGATGTACCACGCGGCGCGTTTATTAAGCTCTTATCCAAAAGAACAGGGATTGCTTGGTAAACTCAGGCCCTCCCTTGTTTTTTATTGACGATATCTTCGAACGGTCGCGCTGGTACAGGGGTTGGGGCCAGAGTATGACCTGATACTGAAACAACTGCCCGGGTTTCATCAATGCCAGGAAGAATGTAAAGGGAAGATCAGCTGAATGTAATAAGATTGTAAACATATGATACGCACATTTGTGCAAAACGAGCCCGGCGCGTTGACATCGCGTCCAGCGCTGGATATAGTGAAAACGGTCAGGAAGGATACAGCCGACAACTGGACTGAGCAAAAGCTACAAGATCTTCATATCGCGTTTGAAAGGACGGAAGAACCGGAATGACAAGGCAGACGGAACGCTTGTTCTCCAATCAGGGGAAGCTGATGGTGCTGGCCATGGACCATGCCCAGGGCGGATTGATGGAAGGCCTGGAGAAGCCTCTGGATTTGGCACGGCGTCATGCGGACAGCCCCCTGGATGGCTTTCTGATGAATGTGGGCCCGGCGGCTGTGATGCAGGAACCTGCCCTGCTGGGGAAGAAGCTCCTGCTGCGCGCCGGTTTTGGCGGCAGCATGCAGGCGTCTGAATTCACCAATGTCCACCGCAACCACGTCAGCCCGCAGACCGCTTTGCGCTTGGGAGCGGATGCCGTGGTGATGATGGTGACCATTGGCGGCGCGGACTACCAGAGCCTGCAGGACGCGGCAGGCGCCATCGACGCCTACCATCAGCTGGGCATTCCGGTCGTGGCAGAGATTCTGGCCAGCGACTTCAGCCAGACCATGACCTATGAGATCCAGGCCAATGGCGCCCGCATCGCTGCGGAGCTGGGGGCGGATGTGGTCAAAGCCTTTTATACGGAGAATTTTGACAAGGTGGTGGCTTACTGCCCGGTCCCCATCCTCCTGGCCGGCGGCCCCAAGGACCATGATATTCTGGTCGTGGCCCACAGGGCGGTGGATGTCGGCGTCAGGGGTTTTGCCTTCGGGCGCAACCTGTTCCAGAACCCGCAGGCCGGACAGCTGATTCAGATGCTGGACAGCATCCTGCGCGGTTAAACGGATCCTGGGCACAAGAACGTGGACAAAAACCGTGAGGGAGACCTCAACCTGCTGTACAAGATTGCCTGTTATTACTACCAGGACGGCCTGATGCAGGAGGAAATCGCCGAGCTGGAGCGGATTTCCCGCTCCCAGATCTCCCGCTATCTCAGCCGCGCCAGGGAGCTGGGCATTGTCAAGGTATCCGTCTCCCTGCCGGACATTCCCGGCTTCTCTGCCATGGAAAAGCGCCTGGAAAAGGCCCTGGGTTTGGAAAAAGTGGTCATCGCGCCCTGCTCCTCCAACCGGGAGCTGGCCAGGCGGCATGCCATCGCCTCTTCCGCCTCCATCTACCTGCTGGAGGTGCTCCGGGACGCGCACATCATTGGCTTTGGCTGGGGGCGCACCGTGTATGAGACCAGCCTGCAGCTGCCCTTCAGCAAGGACAAGCAAAACGCCCTGTATGTGCCGCTGATCGGCGTCTCGGGGATCAACGACTCCGCCTTCCAGACCAACACCATCATCGACCGCATCGCGGAGCGGCGCAAGGGCAGCAGCTATCTGCTGACCCTGCCCACCTTCCGGCAGAGGCAATTTCAGTTGGCTGGCATCGATGATGCGCGGATTGAGAAGTTGAAGGATTACTGGAAGGTGCTTGACGCCGCGGTCTTTGGCCTGGGCACCATCCGCCAGAGTGAGCATTTCATGGGGGAGGAAGCGCGGCCGCTGTACTACCAGAAGGTGCGAAACAGCGGTGCGGACGGGGAAATCCTCAGCCAGTTCTTCTTCAGGGATGGGCGCCTGTTGGATTGCGGGGACGAGGATTACATCCAGATGGCCTTCAGGCTGCATGAGTTGAAAAACATCCCTGTCACCATTTGCCTGGCAGGCGGCACGGAGAAGGTAAAGGGCCTGATCCAGGGGGGAAGACTGGGGTTTTTCAAGCATCTGATCACGGACAGCCGCACCGCTGAACTGATGGAACAGGAGCTCAAGGAGGAGGAACGACCGTGAAAGCGCTGATGTACCTGGGGGAGAAAAAGCTGGCGATCCGGGAGGTGCCCGAGGTCCAGGGCTCCTTTGTCGTGGAAGTGCTGGGGGCCGCCATCTGCGGAACCGATTTGAAAACCTACCTGAAGGGACACCCCATGTTCAAACCCCCTGCCATCCTGGGGCATGAGAGCATCGGACGGGTGCTGAGGGCGGCGCCTGACACCGGCTTCGCGCCGGGGGATTATGTGGTCACCGCGCCCTATGGCAATTGCGGGCAGTGCGAGATGTGCGCGAAGGACCTGGGCGAGCTGTGCACCAACAGGCACTTTGTGCCCACCGGCATGTTCGTGGAGCGTTTCGCGGTGCCCGAAGGCCTGGTCAGGGAAGGCGTCATCAAGCTGGAAGCCTATGACAAGGCCTTTGTGCTGACGGAACCCCTGGCCTGTGTGGTCTGCGGCGCGGAGAAGATCGATTTAAAACCCGGCTGCAGCCTGCTGGTGGCAGGCGGCGGCCCCATGGGCGCGCTGTTCGCCTTCCTGGGCCAGCAGTCAGGCGCTGAGGTCATGGTGTCCGAGCCCAATGCCCTGCGCCGGGAGATGCTGGAGTCCATGGGCATCCCCAGCCAGCCCCCGGAGGAGGTCGATTTTGGGCAGTATGACCGGGCTGCCATCGCAGTGAACCTGCCCGAGGTGGTTACCCAGGTCATCGCCGGCGTTGCGCCGGGCGCCAAGATCAATGTGTTTGCCGGCCTGCCCTCCGGCAGCAGCTTTCTGACCGATGCTGCCGCGGTGCATTACAGGGCGGTGATGGTCACCGGCTCCTCAGGCTTCGCGCTGCGGCATTTCCATGAGGCCTACCGGATGATCGGGGAAAACCCGGCAGCCTACAGGCAGCTGATTACCAGGGAGTTCCCCATGGAGCAGGCCACTGAGGCCTTTGACCTGCTGGCACAGGGCCGGACCTTCAAGGTGATGCTCAAGCCATGAACATCGCGGTATTGGTGGGCAAGGAGGCGGCCGGCGGCCGGGCCGCGCAGCAGGCCGCGCGCCTGGCCATGGCGCTCAGGGGCCACAGGGTGCACTCGGTGACCGGCTGGGGCGGTGAGGAAATCGGCGGCACCGTGCATAAAGCGCCGGCTGCGGAAGCGGGCTATGTGGCCTCCCTCCATGCCGCGGTGGATGTCCTTTATGAACAGGGCCCTGCGCTCTACCTCTTGCTGGGCGGCGATGGCCTGGCCTCCTATGTGGCCAGCCGCCTGGTGCAAACCGGCGCGGCGCGCCCCAGGATCCTGGGCATTGCGGGCGGTACGGCCAATGTGGGCCCCATCATTGCCCTCACGATGGATGAGCTGGAAAGCCTTACCCTGGATAAAATCAGCTTTGTTTGCTGCGACGCCCTGGAAGCCCGTAACGGGGCGCGCTTCCTGGCGCTGGGCTTCAACGACCTGGTGCTGGGCAACACCCTGCTGTCCACCATCAATGGTCAGGCGCTCACGATCGATGCGCTGCGGCTGGCGCGGGAAGGCGTGAAAGCGCCGGCTGTCCCACTTGGCGGTATCTCAAAGGACCTGCGCGTGATCAAAAACGGCATGGAGGTAACTGGCGGGCTTGCCTCCCCGGCCCAGGCGGTGCTGTCCACCCTGCAGCAGGACGACACCTATGGCCGGGCGGTGATGGGCGCCCTGTGCATGGCGGCGGGCGACAGGCACACGGCGGCGCTGACGCTGCTGGACGCGCCCGTGGTCAGCTTTGAGAGCCGCCCGGAGGGCAAGACAGCCTTTATGACCGCTTCCCAGCTGCTGTTCAGGTCAGGGGATGAGCTCAGCCTCCGCGGGCTTTTCCCCGAGGTCTGTCTGGCGGCGGACGGCAACCCCTTTCCCCTTGAGAACGGCAGCCTGAGCGTCCGCCTTGTGGAGGACGCGGTCATGGTCTACGAGAGGAGGTAAAAGCATGAGCCTGAGCGCTCGAAAGATTCAAATCGGCCGCAAAACCTACCGACTCAACGCGGTGCTGGTGGGCTGGTCGCTGCTGCTGCCCTCCCTGGCGTTTATGATCTTCATTTTCGTCATCCCCCTGGTTCAGGTGATTTCGCTGAGCTTTTCCAATTTTTCCATGATCACCGGTACCGGCGCCAACATCGGCCTGCGCAATTACAGGTACCTGCTGAACAACGACCGCTTCTGGAACGCCATGTTCAACACCGTCAAATACGCGGCCTTCAAGCTGACCGTGGACACCACCCTGGCGCTGCTGATCGCTGTGATGCTGGACCGCAACATCCCAGGCAAGCGCTTCCTGCGCGCCTCCTATTTTTCGCCGGTGGTGGTGCCGGTGGTGGCTTCCAGCCTGATCTGGATCTGGTTTTATGACCCCAGCGTCGGCCCATTCAACCAGATCCTCTCCTTCCTGGGTCTGCCCACCAGCCGCTGGCTCTACCATGAAAACACCGCGCTGCTGTCCATCCTCATCTTTTCGGTCTGGAAGGGCGTGGGCTACAACATGATCCTGTTCCTGTCCGGGCTTCAGAACATCCCGGATTCCTACCTCGAGGCGGCGCGCATGGACGGCGCCACTGAAATGAAAGTGTTCTTCAAAATCAAACTGCCCCTGCTGCGGCCCATCACCTCCTTCATCATCATGATGGGGGTGATCAACTCCTTCAAGGTATTCACTGAAATCAACGTGATGACGCCCGATGGCGGGCCGCTGGGCTCCACCACCCTGATTGTCAACTACATCTACGACCAGGCCTTTACCAGCGGCCGCATGGGCCGGGCTTCCGCCGCCGCCCTGCTGCTGTTTGTGGTCATCTTCCTGCTGACGGAGCTGCAGCGCGCAATCAATGCCAAGAAGCATGTGGACCTGGTATAGGAGGCCAATATGACAAGCGTGAGAAAATCTCAGCTCAACCGCAGGCCCTGGCTGTCGACCATCCTCCTCTATCTGGGCGTGGCCATGATGTTGTTCCCCTTTGTATGGATGATCCTGTCCTCCTTCAAGACCAAGGCCGATGTCTACGCCTATCCGCCCCGCTGGATTCCCAGCACCTGGAGCTGGGACAACTACCAAAAGGTCTTTGATACCATCCCCTTCCTGCGTTACTACTGGAACAGCATTTTCACCTCGGTGGTGCAAACCTTCCTGCAGGTGGCGCTGTCCATCACCGCGGGCTATGCCCTGACCAGGATCGAGTTTCCCGGCAGCGGGCTCTACCGGCGGCTGATGCAGTCCAGCATGTTCGTGCCCGCTGTAGTCACCATGATTCCGCTGTATCTGACCGTAGCCTCCCTGCGCCTGATCGACACCTATGCCGGCATCATCCTGCCCCAGATTGAGACCGCCTTCCTGACCATGCTGCTGATGAGTTTCTTCGCTTCCATCCCCGACGACCTGGTGGATTCGGCCAACATTGACGGCTGCGGTTATTACCGGGTGCTGACCAATGTGATTGTGCCCAATTCCAGCGGCGCCATTGCCACAGCCACCCTGTTCGCTTTCCTTGGCAACTGGAAAAGCTATACCTGGCCGCTGATTATTACCAATAATACCTACTACCGCACCCTGCCCATCGGCATGAAATACCTGGTGCAGGAGTCCTCCTCGGAATATCAGGTCATGATGGCAGCCTCGGTGATGGCCATTCTGCCCATCCTGATCACCTTTATGTTCACCGAAAAGCAGCTGGTGCGTTCCGTCACGCTGACCGGCATGAAGTAAACTTATTCCTGGCGCCGAGACGGCGCCCGGTATATAGAAAGGAGAACAACATGAAAAAGTCCTTGTCACTGATTCTGTCCCTGATCCTGCTGCTGTCCCTGGTCTCCCTGCCCGCGCTGGCCGAGGAGGAGATCAAGCTGCAGGTCTGGTACGCGGTGTCCGGCACCAGCGGCGAGACGTTCACCGAGCTGGCCAACCGCTGGGACGCGGCCAATGACGGCGTTTCCCTGGAGCTGTCCTACTCAGGCAATTCCGGCGATACGGCCACCAAGGTTTCCGCCGCCCTGCTCTCAGGCACCGAGCCGGACGTAGCTTTAATGTACGCCGGCCCCCTGTACACCGGCGCCCGCGGTGACCTGCGCATGGATGAGTGGTACCAGGCAGGTGATTTCGACGCCGAGGATGTGTATGAAGGCATGTGGGAGTACTGCAAGTTCGCCGGCAAGGTGGGCGCGGTGCCCTTCGGCATCTCCACCCAGGTGCTCTACTACAACAAAGACATCATGGAAGCCGCCGGCATCGACATGAGCACGCCCCCCGCAACCTGGGAGGAGCTGTACGAGGTCGCCAAGCAGGCTGTTGAAAAGGGAAACATCAACAACGTGCCCGATTTTGCCGGTTTTGAGGTCTCCGACCCTGTCTGGCTGATCAAGTCCATGTTCATGCAAAACGGCAACCCCGTGGTAGAGGTGCATGATGGCGAGGTGGTGCCGGTATTCAACAACGAAAAAGCGGTGGAAGTGGCCAACTTCTGGAAGAAGATGGTGGATGACAAGCTGATGCCCGCGGGCGAGCATAACAACGCCGAGAAGAAGTTCCTGGCCGGCAACAGCGCCTTCATCGCCGCCTCCTCCAACCGCATCTCCCGCTGGACTACCACTGAGTTTGGCCTGGGCGCCATTGAGATGCCCACCTTCGGCGAGAAATCCGTAGCCCTGGGCGGCAATGTGCTGGTGGTGCTGACCCAGGATGAGCGGCGCGCCGCCGCCGCCAAGGAGCTGGTCGCCTACCTGGCCAGCGCCGAGAACCAGGCCGAGTTCGCGCTGAAGACCGGCTACCTGCCCACCCACAAATCAGCCCTGGAGATGGATTCCATCAAGGAGGCCATCAGCCAGAACCCGATGTACAACGTGGCCTTCAGCCAGCTGGCCTATGCCTGGGCCTATACCCACTTTGATGAGATGGGCACCATGGACATGCTCCTCTGGACGGCTGTGAACCAGATAGAAAAGGGAGCCAAAACCCCTCAGGCCGCGCTGGATTACGCGGTGGAGGAGCTGATAATGGAGATGGAAGACTAAGCGTTAACAAACCAGGTGTCGGCGGGCGCGCCAGCTGGCGCGCCCGCCTGACAAGGAGCAGATGATGATAAAACCCTTGTACGCTTTTTCTACCGGCGCGCTGTATCCCTTGCGCAGCCGGGACGCTGTGGCCCTGATCAAGGAAGCGGGCTTTGACGGCGCGGAACTGATGCCCCAGTCCCTGTATGACACAAGCGCCCGTTCCCTGATGGAGATGGAGCGCGCCGGGCTGCCGCTGACCTCCATTCATTACCCGCTGGCTTTTTTCCCGCTGCTGTATACCAGCCAGCCGGATATGCTGCTGGACGGCCGCAAATACAGCAAGCAACTGCTAAATTTTGCCGCCGACCTGGGCGCCGGGGTGCTGGTGGTGCATCCGCACACCCCCGTCAAGCCTGAACACAGGGACCTGCTTGAGCAGCCGGTCATCGACAACCTGCTCTGGCTGGCGGACCGCTGTGAGGACAAGGGCATCCTGCTGGCGATGGAGAACCATCCAAAAACCTGCGCCACCAGCGCCCAGCTGCGCCAATATATCAATTTTCTCAATCATCCCAATATCCTGCCCATGGCGGACACCACCGAGGTGCGGGAGGCAGGCGGTGACCCGGCGGCTTTTATCAGGGATTTGCCGCCCTGCCACCTGCACCTGAGCGACTTTGTCCAGGATCGCAAGCATCTTCCCCCGGGGGAGGGAGAGATTGACTGGCCGGGCGTCCGGGACGCGCTTGGGGATTATCAGGGAGTGTATACCGTGGAGCCCTCCTACCGCTACTATCTGGAGGACATCCCCGCCAAGCTAAAAAGGGACCTCCGGTTTATCCGGCAATTGATTGAAGGAACCCGGGCGACATGATCAGGCGTATTCTTGAGGCATATGCGGTTGGCGACGCCATGGGCATGCCCACGGAGTTCATGACCAGAGACGCCATCAAGGCGCGCTTTGGCGCTGTTGTTGACAGGCTGCTGCGGCCTGATGAGGGGGAGAAGCACAAAAACCTCCCCTATGCTTCGGTCACCGATGATACCGAGCAGGTGGTCTATTTGCTCAGGGCCTACCGGGACGCCGCAGGGGTGGACATGCGGACAACCGCGGCCACCCTTCAGAGGTGGATCGAGGAGACCGGCGCGGATGTCAAGGGCTATATCGGCCCCAGCTCCAGGCGCGCTCTGGACGCTATCCGCAATGGCATGGCGCCGGAGAAGGCGGGGGAAGGCGGAACCACCTGCGGCGGCATCATGCGCTCGCCCGCCGCTGTGCTCTACCGCGCCCAGCCGGACTTAGCCGCGCTGAAGCGGGATTTGTATCACTGCCTGGCGCCCACCCACAACACATCCACGGCGCTGGAAGCAGCCGGCGCTTACGGCGCAGCGCTTTTCCACGCCATGAGGGGCGAAGGCCCGGAAAGCATCCTGGATGCCGCCTGCGCCTTTGGCCTGGAAATGAAGGCGCTGGCCCCCTATGAAACCTGCGCCCCCTCCTGCGCGGCGCGCATCCGCTACGCCGCCCGCCTGGCTGAGCGGGGGGATGCGGAGGCGCTGCTTCATGAGGCCTATGAGCTGATCGGCAGCGGGCTGCCTTCGGCGGACGTTTGTTTCGCGGTGTTCGCCATCTTCTGCCTGGCGCGGAAGGATGTGTGGCTGGCTATCAGGCTGGGCGCTTCCGTGGGCGGGGACACTGACACCATCGCTGCCCTGGCGGGCGCGCTGTGCGCTGCTCACGCGAAAGGGCACAACATCCCTTCAGCGGTGCTTGATCCCGTCCTTTCCGCCAACCGCGCTTTGCTGGAGGGCCTATGCTGAGCCGCCCGCGGGCCTATCTGGGCATTCTGCAGGGAAACGCCAAGGTTTGCATCCTGTGCCACCCTTTCTGGAGCGTGCCTTTCACGCTCTATTATTATTACCTCAGCCTCTATCTGAAAGCGGAAGGCTTGAGCGATGCGCAGATTGGCAGCCTGATGGTGGCGGGCACCGTGGCTTCCCTGGTGTTTTCCCTTGTTGCGGCGCCGCTGACCGACCGCCTGGGGCGCAGGAACACCACCCTGGTGTTCGACCTGCTTTCCAGCGCCCTGCCGCCCTTAATGTACCTGATCTCCCCCTCCTTTTGGATGGCGATGCTGGCAACAGTGCTGTTCAACAGCAATAAGATCATGAGCGTGGGCTATTACCTGGTGATGATTGAGGACGCCGATGACCGGCAAAAAACGGTGGCCTTTAACCTTTTCAACCTTATCACCTACGCGGCGGGCTTGCTGATTCCCCTGGCCGGCCTGTGGGTCAAGGCGCAAGGGCTGGTCCGCGCGCAGCGCGCCTTCCTGTTGGCTTCCTTTGTCATCATGACTGTGATGATTCTGCTGCGGCACCGCCTGCTAAAGGAGACCAGGGAGGGGGAGGCCCGGATGAAGAAGGCAGGGGAAGATCGCGGGCAGGGTGCGCTTGGGGCCCTGGTTTCACCTTATGTGGACAGCCTGCGTTTTCTGCGCGCCCACCGCGGCGTGCTGTACATCCTGCTGGCCAATGTGTGTTTCTTTGCCTACATGATGCTGGGCACCAACCAGAGCCTGTATTTTGCCCTGTTTTTCACCAGCCGTTTCCGTCTGGACAGCGGGGAGCTTTCCCTTTTGGGCGGGCTGTATTCGGCCGGCATGCTGCTGGCCATGGCGTTCATCAACCCCCTGATCCGCCTGCCCTCGCTGTTCGCCAGCCTGAAGCTCGGACTGGCGCTGACGCTGATCGGCATGGCGCTGCTGCTGATTTTTTCCCCGGGCGCGGGGCTGTGGCTCGCGCTTCCCATCTTGCTTCTGTCTGTCAGTTATGGCACACTGAAAACCGGCCTGGACAGCGCCCTGGCCATTTATTCACAGGGTGAGGCCCGCAGCGGGCTGTACGCGCTGACCAACCTGCTCTCCTCCCTGGCGGGGATGGCGGCTGCAAGCTATGTGTCCGCCCGCTTTGACAGCGATGCCAACGCCCTGTACCTGGCCTGCCTGGCCCTGGGTATCCTGGCGGCCGCCTTTGTGTGGCTGGCCGGGAAGCGCCAGGGAGAGCCGGTGCGGGAGGCAGCTTGAGGCGCAGCGGTTTCCGCTGTTCTCTCAGCCGGAGGCCTGGCCTGTTTTTATTTATTTACAAGCTGTATGGTATCGTGCGAGCCCGGAGGTAACGGCATGGATCTGGTTCGGATTACCTTTGAACAGACCCTCATCTTGGCGCTGTATGTGCTGCTGGGCGCGGCGCTGTTCAGGTGGAAGCTTATCAGGGAGGAGGGCGTGCCCTCCATGACCAACCTGCTGTTGTACCTGGTCAACCCGCTGCTGATCCTGGATTCCTTCATTACCACTGCCTATGAAACCCGCCTGGTGCGGAGCATGCTTGTTGTGGCGATTTTTGCCACTGTTATACACCTGCTGAGCATCCTCGTGGCTTCCCTGCTCTTCCGCCGCCAGCAGGAAAGCCACCGCAAGGTCATGACCTTTTGCGTGGTCTTTTCCAACTGCGGTTTTTTTGGCCTGCCCCTCCTGCACGCCATCGCCGGCAGCGAGGGCGTTTTCTACGGCGCCATCTATATCGCCGTGTTTAAGCTGTTCAACTGGACCTACGGCGTGGCGCTGATGGACCCTGCCGCTCAAAAGGCGGGCGGCCTGGTCAAGGCCCTGGTCAATCCCAACACGGTGTCCATCCTGATCGGCCTGGCGTTCTTCTTCACCCAGTGGAAGCCGCCCCAGATCCTTGCGTCCACCTTCCACAGCATCGGCATGATGAATAGCCCCCTGGCCATGATCATACTGGGCGTACAAATCAGCGCGCAGGGGGTTTCCGGCTTTTTGTCCAGCCCCAGGGTATGGCTGACCAGCCTCACACGCATGCTGCTCATCCCGGTCCTGACCCTGGGCCTGGCCCTGCTGTGCGTCAAGGACCGTACGCTGGCCGCCTGTCTGCTGTGCCTGTCCGCTGCGCCCGCCGCGGTGATAGCCGTGCTGTTTGCCGGGAAATACGGGCAGGATGTCCGCCTGAGCGCACAGATTGTCACCCTCACCACCCTGCTGTCCATCCTGACCACCCCAGGAATCATCGGTGTATTCAATTTGCTCGCTTAAAAATCAGGCAGGTTCAAAACTGCCTTGTACCGCCAAGATACAGGGATTGAATCCGGAGCTCGTCATTCAGCACTAAAATATCCGCGTCAGCCCCTGCAGCAAGCGCGCCCTTCTTGCCTTCCAGGCCAAGCAGGCGGGCCGGGTTGGCGGTGAAGAAAGGCAAGGCGTCCTCCAGGCCCAGGCCATGCAGGTTTACCAGACGGCGAAGCTCTGCCAGCAGGGAGCTGCTTGTCGCCTGTTCCATGCCTGTGCATTGCCCGGACTTGTCAAACACCGGCAGGCTGCCCCCGGCGTCAGAGCTGACGGTCAGCCTGCTTTTGTCCGCGCCTGCTGAAAGCGCCTGCATGATGGCCCCGGCGCTTCCCTGACCGCCGCCTTCATCGTCTGCCGTGAAATCCGCGTTGCCGCCCATCCGGGTGAACCGCGCGGCTTGCAGGACCAAGTCCGGGCTGCGCTCGCAATGGGTGGGCACAAAATTGCATGCGGGCACATCTGAGAGCTCTAAGGCGTCCAGCAGCGGAGTCATCATTCTTTTTGAGGAGCCAAGGTGGGCCATGGTGATGCCCGGCTTGCCCGCCAGCATCCCTGACACCCTTGCGTCGGAAGCCAGACGGGCAAGCTCAAGCGGGTTGATGTTTGAGCCCCGGTGGTCGCTGACGGCGATTTTCACGCCGATGCACTGTTCGATCAGCGCGATGTCCCTTTGCACGCTGCCCGTGAGGGTGGTGCTGGGATAGCTGTAGTGGCCGGTCAGCACAAGAACGGTCAGCCCTTGCTGCTGCAATGCCCGTGCCTTGAATATCAGGTTTTCAAGGCTGCGGGATATGCCGTCCGTGCCCAAAAGGCCAAGCACAGTGGTCACGCCATTGTGAATAAAATCCTCAAAGCGCAGTTCAGGCATTCTGGAAGCCGGTCCCATTTCACCGCCGCCGCCTGTGATGTGCGCGTGAACATCCACCAGCCCGGGGCAAACAATGCGGCCGTTCATGTCTTTTTTCTGCATTTCGCTGAGGGAACCTAGATGCTTCAGGCTGGGGGAGAGGGCCAGGATCTTCCCGCCTCCCAGAAGCATATCGCACAGACCCAAATGGTCCGGTGAATAGACATCGCAATTCATAAGCAGTTTCAACATGGTTGCATTCTCCGGTTTCCTGTTTGTTGTTGCCTCAACAGGTTGTTGAGTCCCTGGATGCTTGCTTTACATCCTTGCATCCGCGTGTTATATTTATGCAATGTTATCACAGAGACAGATCACTTTACAACCTTCGTTTACATATGGAGAGGAGAGGTCAAAATGAGGAATCATCACATCATGCGGACCCTGGCTCTGGCTCTGGCGCTGCTCCTGGTGTCTTCTTTTCTGGTTGCAACGGCGCAGACAAGCTACCAGACGGAGTACAAAAGCACCTTCAGCGGCAATATCACCAGCATGAACCCGTATACCACAGAGGCCCTGTCGGATTATATGTTCATCGCGAACCTGATTGACGGGCTGGTGGAGACCGACATCTACGGCCGTCCGGTTCCTTCCCTGGCCTTGTCCTGGGAGAGCAGCGAGGACAAGTCTGTGTGGACCTTCAAACTGCGGCCTGATGTATATTGGGTGGATGCCGAGGGCAACAAAACGGAATATCAGGTGACAGCGGAAGACTTCGTTTCGGGCCTGCGGTATGTTGCCGACCCGAAGAATACCGCCAGCAACTTCAGCACCATCCGCGGCGTGATTGCCGGTCTGTATGATTATTATAAGCTGCTGGCAGCCATTGATGATGGCGAGGACAAGGGCATGACCCGGGAGGAAGCGGAGCGCAGCTTCGATGAAACTGTCGGGGTCAAGGCGCTGGATGAGCTGACGGTGCAATATACCCTGAGCGCTTCCTATCCCTTTTTCCTGTCCTTCGCGCAACTGGATTTGCTCCTGCCGGTCAAGCAGGCTTTCCTGGACCAGGTTGGCAAGGACTTTGGCACGGGACGGGACAAGCTTTTATACAATGGCGGTTACTACATCTCCCAATGGGACCTGGACAAGCAGCTCACCTTCAGCAAAAATCCCCATTATTGGGACCTGGACAAGCTTACCCTGGATACCCTGAGCTGGGAATATGTTTCCGATGGGGTGTCCCGGCTTGAAATGTTCCAGCGCGGCAATGTCACCAGCACCAGTCTGACATCGGAAGAGGTGGCCAGCATCCGGGGCACCGAGTGGGAAAACTATGTTTACCTGTCCGAAAAGACCGCCACCACCTATTGGTTCTCCTTTAATTTTGCGACCAGAAACCCGGAAGCCGCGGCGGCAATGCACAATGTGGATTTTAGAAAGGCTGTGTTCACGGCCATCGACGCCGTCACCATATCCGCCATCTGGGAGCCCGAGGACCCGGAGTTCTTTACCCGCTATACCCTGCTGCCGGAAAACACCATGTTTGACCCGGACGGCGTGGACTATACCGATTATCCTGCCCTGCAGCCGTATAAAGGACAGGATCCCTTTGATGAGGAAGCGGCGCGCGCTTTGATGAAAAACGCCGTGCTCAGCCTGTGTGAAGCGGACGGCGTTACGCTCAAGGGCGTGGAAGCCTGCCAGGTGGACATGCTGCCCATTGCCGATTTCAAGGTGGATGGCAAGCTGCCGATCGACCTGGTGTTTTCTTCAGGCAGCAGCGAGACCGAGATGAAGAAGGCCGCGCTGGTCAAGGAGATGCTTGAAACCTACCTGGGCAAGGAATATATCAATGTCATCCTGGGACATTCCACCAGCAGTTTTTCAGCGGATGTGCTGGACCGCGGGAACTGGGACCTGTATGATGACAGCTACGGCTTCCGTTACGCTGATCCTTCCGCCAACATGAACCGTTTGATCAGCGAATATGACATCACCGAAAGCAGCTATCAGGTGCCGGAGTTTGATGCCATGGTGCAAGAAGCCAACAGCAAGACGGACATTAAGGAGCGCTACGCCCTCTTCTCGCAAGCGGAAGCCTGGATGATCAGAGAGGCTTATGTCAAGCCCTACATGACGGGCGGCGGCTCCTACAACATGACGCGCATCGTGCCCTTCACCGAGCCGGGCGGATACTTCGGAATGTCCAGGTACAAGATGAAGGGAGCCCTGATCCAGGAAACCCCTGTGACGGCCCGGCAACACCTGGAGCTGCAGCAAGCCCATGAGGCGCAAAGGGCGCTCCTGGCACAGGAACCTTGATCTGATCAGGCCCGGTTCTGTGCTGTCCGGCTGAACTGATACCGATTCCAATCTTTATTGCATCGTCGCGCGGATCTTTTGTCGCCCTGCTGTGCCAGTCAACCTCGACATAGCTCAGGCTACGCTTTCGGTTCCCTTCCTTGCAGGCCAACAAAATCCCTCGTCACTTTGGATGCAAACAAGCTTTACATCAGTATGACTGACATCTGATGACCGGAGGGTGCGGCATGAAACGCTACTATCTTTCCAAGCTGGGCCAGGCCATCATCACCATCACCCTGGTGGTGCTGGTGGTCTTTGCCTTGCTGCGTTTCATGCCCACCGCCGGTTATTTTTCAAAAGAACAATGGAAGGACATGAGCGAGCCGGAGAAGACCGCGTACCTGCGGTCCCTGGGCGTGCTAGACCCCTTGCTGGTACAGCTGAGACGCTTTGTGACCGGCCTGTTCTCCGGCGATTTGGGCCGCAGCATTGTCATGTACCCCAACATGCCCATCGCCAGCGTCCTGGGGGACAAGATGGCGCATTCTCTCCTGCTCAATCTGCTCAGCTGGTTTTTTTCCGCCCTGATCGGCATGCCCCTGGGACTGGCCATGGCCAGCAGGAAGGGCGGGCTGACGGACAAACTGGGCACCCTCTATGTGGTCATCATCAGGGCGGTGCCGTCCATTATCATTCATTTTTTCATACAGATTTACTGCTCCAGGTGGCTGGGCCTGCCCTTGCTGTTCTACCTGGAACAGCCCATTTCCTGGATTCTGCCCATTCTGTCCATGTCCATCGGTTCCATCGCGGGGTATGGCGTCTGGTTGCGCAGGTATATCGTGGATGAGGAAAACAAGGACTATATCAAGTTCGCCCGGGTCAAAGGCCTGTCGCAGCGCTATATCATGTGGCGGCATGTGCTGCGCAATGCCATCGTGCCCATCGCCATCAACCTCCCGGCTGATTTCCTGCTGATGCTGTCGGGCTCACTGGTCATTGAGAGCATGTACTCCATCCCGGGCACCGGCGGCATGCTGATCAAATCCATCAAAGCCATGGACAACCCCATGGTGCAGGTGCTGGTACTTTTGTATGGCGCGCTTTCCGTATTCGGGGTGTTTTTGGGGGATGTGGTGGTCTCCTTTGTGGACCCGCGCATCAAGCTGGTGGACAGCAATGGATAATTATTCTTTACAGTCACCTCCGTTTGAACCGGGGAAGGACGCCGTTCTTCCACAGGAGCTGTTTACCCGCGCCGAGTTTTCCGAGCAGGCGGGAGAAGACACCGGCTTTACCAATTATTCCTATTGGCGCAGCACCCTGAACACCTTCTTCAAGAGCCACCTGGTCAAGGTCATCGTGGTATTGGTGGCGCTTCTGGTGCTGTTTACGCTGCTTTTCCCTGTGCTGACGGATAAGGACCCCTACCAGGTGGCGCTCTCCGCCCGCAAATGGAACCTCCCCCCCTCGGCGGCGCATCCCTTTGGCACGGATGGCGTGGGCAGGGATATCTGGGCCAGGGTCTGGCACGGCACGCGCACTTCCCTGATTCTGGCGGTGGCTGTCGCGGTGGTTGAGGTCGGCATCGGCGTCATCATCGGCGCCGTATGGGGATTCTACCGCAAGCTTGATACCCTGATGTTTGCCATCTACAACACGCTGACAAACGTGCCCAGCACCATTTATCTGGTGTTGATCGCCTACATCATGAAGCCCAGCGTGTTCACTATCATGATTGCCCTGGTGGCTACAGGCTGGATCAGCGAAGCCAGATGGTTCAGGAGCCGCATCCTAGCGCTGCGGGAAGCTGATTACAACATCGCTTCCATCTGTCTGATGACGCCGATCCGCAGGATTATCAGCCGCAATGTGGTGCCTCATTTGATGAGCCTGGTCATCATGTCGGCAGCGCTGACCATACCGGCATCCATCGGCAGTGAGGTATTTTTAAGCTATATCGGAGTCGGGCTGCCCCCGGACCTTTGCACCCTGGGCAATCTTGTCAACCAGGGCCGCAGCGCTTTTCTGGTGTATCCCTACCAGATGATTATTCCAACCTTGATTTTGTGCTTTATCACGATTTCTTTCTATGTGATCGGCAACAAGTTTGCCGACGCTTCAGATCCGAGAAACCATATCTAAAATGCAGTATCAAGACCGCAAGAAGATTTTTTCCGCCCGGGATGTCGTGGTCAAGTTCAACCTCCGGGGCAAGGTATTGACCGCTGTACGAAAGGCTTCCCTGGATTTGTACGAAGGGGAAACCCTGGCCATAGTAGGGGAAAGCGGCAGCGGGAAGAGCGTGTTCACAAAAAGCTTTATCGGCATGCTGGACAAAAACGGCTATATGGAATCCGGCAGCCTTGCTTTGGATGGGCAGGAATATCCGGGCACGCAAAGCGAAAAGGAATGGCTGAACATCCGCGGCAAGAAAATCGCCATGGTGTTTCAGGACCCGATGACATCGCTGAATCCTGTGAAAACGGTTGGACAGCAGATCCGCGAGGTGATCACCTGGCACTTTAAAACAGACAAGGAAACAGCCAAACAGGAGGCCATCGAGCTGCTGCGCCTTGTGGGCATCCCGGAGCCGGAGCAGCGTTACAAGCAATATCCCCACCAGTTTTCCGGCGGCATGCGGCAGCGGGTCGTCATCGCGACAGCCATTGCCTGCAAACCCCGCATCCTGATTTGTGACGAGCCCACCACCGCCCTGGACGTCACCGTGCAGGCCCAGATCCTTCAATTGATCAAGGAGCTCAAGGATGAGTTCGGGATGTCGGTGATTTACATCACGCACGACCTGGGGGTTGTCGCCCATGTGGCGGACCGGGTGGCGGTGATGTATGCCGGGCAGATCATCGAGCATGGCCTGGCAAATGAGATTTTCAAAGACGCGCGCCACCCCTATACAAAAGCCCTGCTGCTTTCCCTGCCGCAGCTGGGCGAGAAGGGGAGGGATTTGCACGCCATCAAGGGGTCGCCCCCCAACCTGTACAAGGAGATCAAAGGCGATGCCTTCGCGCCCCGCAACCCGGAGGCCATGAAGATCGACTTTTTGTATGAGCCCCCGATGTTTCAGGTAAGCGACACCCATTTTGCCAAGACCTGGCTGCTGCATGCCCAGGCCAGGCCCTATACGGATGCTTTGGACCGGGAAGGTATCAAAGACACTGAGCCGCTCCGCTCATCCCGGCCTGCGGAAGGCAAGGAGCCCCCCCTGCTGTCTGTAAAAAACCTGACGGTCAATTATAAGCTGGGACGCAGGACTTTCTGCGCGGTGAATGATGTTTCCTTTGATATTCATGCCGGGGAAACCTTCTCCCTGGTGGGTGAAAGCGGATCCGGCAAGACCACTGTCGGCAAGGCCATCATGAAAATCTGCCGCACCAACGCAGGGGAAATCTGGTTCCAGGGCAAACAGGTCAACAAAAAGCTCGCCAGGAACGAGTTGGCAGCCTATCGCCAGGCGGTGCAGATGATTTTTCAGGATCCCATGGCGTCCCTGAATGACCGGGCCAAGGTGGAGTATATTATTTCCGAAGGCTTGTACAACTTCAAGCTGTTTAAAAAGGATGCGGAACGCAGGCAAAAGGTTTCCCGGGCGATGGAAAGCGTGGGATTGATGCCTGAATACCTGACACGCTTCCCCCATGAGTTTTCCGGCGGCCAGCGCCAGCGCATCGGCATCGCCAGAAGCCTGGTGGTCGAGCCCAGCCTGGTGGTGGCGGACGAGCCCATCTCCGCGCTGGATGTGTCCATCAGGGCCCAGGTGATCAACCTTTTGAACAGGCTTAAAGCGGAAAAGCAGCTGACCTATCTGTTTATCGCGCATGATTTGAGCGTGGTCCGCTATATCTCCGACCGGATTGCCGTGATGTACAAGGGCCGTCTGGTCGAGCTTGCCGAAGCGGAAGCCCTGTTCCGCAGGCCCTTGCATCCCTACACCAGGGCGTTGATGGACGCCGCTCCTGTGCCTGATCCGGAGATTGAACGGGACAAGAAAGTGGCCGTCTATAACCCGGCGGCACATGATTATACCAGGGAAGGCCCGGCGTGGCTGGAAGCTGAGCCGGGGCATTTTGTCCGGGCAAACCGCGCGGAGCTGGCGGACTGGCTTAAAACAACCCATGGACGGGGTGCGGGGGTTTGATGTGGAAGGTGCGCTGATCGTTGCCGGAGGCAATATCGATACCGGGAAAGAACAGATACTCTCTGAGTTTATCAGGCAATCCGGCGGGCCTGCCGCGAGCATCCTGGTGGCGGTGACAGCATCCGGAAGCCATCCGGATGATATTTTTGAGTACATCGCGACCTGCCTGGAAGATCAGGGGCTGGGACCGGGACAATGCCGGCTTTTGCCTTTGTATGAGAAAAATGTCCGGGACCGGCAGGGACGCAACCTCTTGACCGGGGACGCGCCGGGTATAGCACAGTACCTGGACGGCATCAGTGGGATCTGGTTCACAGGCGGCGACCAGTATTATGTCCGAAACGCTTTTGTCCGGGAGGACGGCAGCGATACCAAGCTGCTGGCGCGTCTGCGCGCTTTGCACGCGGAGGGGCTGTGCATTGGCGGCAGCAGCGCGGGCGCGGCCATCATGAGCCGCACCATGATCGGCGGGGGCAGCAACAAAGGGGTCCTGCACCGTGAGACGCTGTTTTCCTATGAAGGCTATGACCAGCTCTGCGAGGAGGATCCGCCCTGCCCGCCCCTGATCATCACCGGCGGCCTGGGCTTTTTTCCCTGCGGCGTGGTGGATCAGCACTTTGACGCCCGGCCGCGCTTGCTTCGCCTGATTGAGGCGTGCTTTATGAACCCCTCAGGTCAGCGCCTGGGTTTTGCCGTATCGGAAGACACCGCTTTTTGTTATCAGGCAGGCAGCCTGACAGTGCTTGGCGCTGGCAGCGTCTACGTGGTGGATACCAGGCAGGCGTCGCGCGTTCAAAAGGGCGAGTACCGCGATGTGGGTCTGATGGCTTTGCAGGCCGGGGACAGCCTGGACTGCGCGGGCTGGCAGGTCCGCCTGGCCAAAAAAGGAAAGGCCGGCGGAAGTGGTTTCAAAAAAGAGTATATCCCGGGCGGCATGGTTCACCATCCGGGCTTTGACACGATGATCATCGACGGGCTTCTGTACCAGAAAAGCGAGCTGCTGTTTGAAAGCCCTGGGGGCGGGCATCCCTGCGTGCTGGCCTGCTGTGCCTGTGAGGCAGGGGGAACGAGCTACGCGCTTCAGCTGTCATACGCGCGCACCCCTGATGCCCTGGGGTATCTGGGAGACAAGGGAAAAGCGTCTTTTTCCGGCGTGTGCCTGAGCACACGGTGGCAGCGGTTCAATACATGGAAAGCAGCAGGCCTGAGACGCCAAGGATAAGATACGACAAGGCGTTGGCCAGCAGGCGTTCCCTGATTGGCAAGTCCGAAACGGCTTCCTCCGCATCCTCTTCAAGGCTGTCGTCCTCGGGATAAGGGGGCCGGAACAGCCCCGGGCTGCGCTTGACGGCATATCCCGGGCTGCGCAGGCTGTCCGGCGGCAGCGGAGGGGCCTTGCGCTTGAGCAGCCTGAAGGGCCGGCTGCCTTTGCTGCGCAGGTAGCTCAGCCAGGCCAGCAAAAGGTAGATGAACCCAAGCAGACCGGCAAACCAGCCGGACAGGACCGCCCCCGTGTCAGCCCCTGACCTGATAGCGAACCAAAGCCCCAGGCACAGCGCCAGGTTCAACAGCGTTTTCCGGACAAAATAAAGGATCAAATCAATCACCAGAGGTCATTATGAGAGTTTCAAGCGCAGCGGCAGGGGAAAACACATACAGTGCGTGCGATTTCGGCAGCGGGCATCCGCAGATTTGCATCACAGCCGGGATCCACGGGGATGAGGTCAGCGGCATCTACACCGCGCAAAGGCTGATTGCCTACCTGAAAACCCACCCCCTGCTCAGGGGCAGTGTGCGTGTCATCCCCATTGTCAACCAGGCGGCCTATGCCGCGCAAAGCAGGCGGGACCCTGCTGACAATGAGGACTTGAACCGGATTTTTCCGGGGGATCCTGGCGGGAGCCCTTCCTTTCGCCTTGCCCGATCAGTATACGATGAAACTGAAGACGCCGCAATGATGGTGGACCTGCATTGCTGCGGCGGCCACGGCCTGCCTTACGTGCTGAGCGTTTACAGCGAGTCGGACAATACACGCAGTCTTGTGTCCAGTCTGTCCCTGCCGGTCGCGATCCATTCACAAGGCACAGGAGGGCAGCTGTTTGTGGAAGCGGGCAGGCGCAGAAATCAGGCGGCCTGCATAATCGAGCTGCCCAGCGCGTTTGGAAGGGGCGCGATCAACCTGCCGCTGGCGGAGCAATGCCTGGACGTCTTGCTGGACCTGCTTCGCTCACAGGGGATGCTGCCGGGCGAAAGACAGGGCAAGTCCCCCGTGCTTTTGGGAAAGCTGCAGGACAGGGAGACTCCTCAGCAGGGCCTTTGGCTGCCCAAAGCCCAAAAGGGGACCTGGGTGGACCGGGGTATGGCGGCAGGCGAGCTGAACGGCGAGCGGATATGCTTTGAATCAGAGGGATTTTTGATGTCTCTCCGGCCGGCTGCCTTTTTATTGGATGATGAAAACTGGCTGTACACCTTTGCCCCCAAGGGGCTCCGATAACAGCCCCTTCAATTTGGGGCGGATGCTCGCTGTGAATGACGCCCTGTTCACTCAGCGATATTCTTATTAAAATCCCTTGACAAGGAAAATCAAAAAGTGATATATTCGCGTTACTCTTACACGCCGCCGCGGCGGTGCAGAAGAGAGATCCGGAACGAATCAATTGAAGAAAGGCGGATCAATGGGAATACACAAGGCTGAAGCCGGCAGGAGAGAAAAGAACCTGGACATGTTTTTCAGCGCCATCCTGTCACTTGAGAATAAAGAAGAATGTGACAAGTTCTTTGAGGATATCTTTACCGCAAAGGAGTTGATCGATATTCCCCAGAGGCTGGAGGTCGCCATGCTCCTCCTGGCAGGCAAGACCTATCAGGAGGTGGGCGATGTGTCCGGCGCGAGCAACTCCACGATCACAAGGGTGAGCCGCTGCATTCAATACGGCAGGGGCGGATACAGGCAGATCGAGAAGAGGATATAACATGTTCAAAAAAGAGCTTTTCACGCACAAGGAGGTTTTATCCTTTGAGCTCAGGGCGCTGTGTTCATCCCAGGGCTACTCGCTTTATAAGATGAACGCCTTTGAGCCCTACAGCTTTTATCTTGAGAACATCGATTCTCTCTCTTCCAAGAATATCCTCTATTTTACCGACAGGGACGGCACGCTGATGGCGCTGAAGCCCGATATCACTCTGTCGATCATTAAAAATCTGGATACAGCCAAGGAGAAGCATAAGCTTTACTACAGCGAAAATGTCTACCGGGCGCCTAAAACGTCCGGAAATTTTCGGGAAATCCTGCAATTCGGCGTGGAGGTCATCGGCAGGCTCTCGGACGAGGATCTGTTCAACCTGATCTTTTTGGCGGCAAAATCGCTGCTTGTATTTGACGATATGCCCGTCCTCCTGGTATCTGACAACAGTATGATTCAAAAAATGATGGAAAAGGCGGGGCTGAGCAAGCTCAATGACAGGATTTTGAACGCGTTTCAGAATAAAAGCCTTATGCTGTTAAAGGAGGTTCTCACAGACAATCACGCGGATCAAAAAGACCAGGATATATTGGCCTCCCTCCTCTCCCTGCACCTGCCCCTGGACAGGGGGATAGAGAAACTTGAAAAGATACTGGATGGCGAGACATTCCGCGAGAATATTGAATACTTGAAGGACTTAAATCAATACCTGAAGAATCAGGACCTGAACACCCAGGTCTTTCTCGATTTTTCCATACCGGAAGGCTTGAAGTATTATGACAGGCTGAGCTTTGTCGGCGTCATACCCGGGGTCTCGTCGGCGATTTTGAGAGGCGGTGAATACAGCAACCTGGTCAAAACAAAAGAAAAGAGCTATCTGGCATCGGGCTTCGCGATTTATCTGGAAAAAATAGGCGATCAGGGGAGGCTGTGATGAAGGACGGTTTAAGAATAGCGCTTCCCAAAGGAAGGTTGGGCAAGAAGGCCTGCGACATCTTGAGCAAAATCGGCTATGGCTGTGATGAAATGCTGAAAGAGAGCAGAAAGCTGGTGTTTTACGATCAAGAAAAAGGCAACACGTACTTTTTGGTGAAACCGTCCGATGTGGCGACCTATGTGGAATATGGCGCGGCGGATATCGGCTTTGTCGGCAGGGACATCCTCCTTGAAAACAGGAGCGATGTGTTTGAGCTTTGCGACCTGGGCATCGGCAAATGCAGGATCTGCGTGGCCGGAGAAAGGGATTTCCCCTATCATGAGAAAAAGCACCTCAAAGTCGCAACCATCTTTCCCAACATCAGCCGGGATTTCTTTCTCAGTACGGGCAAGACCGTCGACATCATCAGCCTTCACGGCTCCATAGAAATCGCGCCCCTTGTCAAGCTGTCCGATGTGATCGTGGATATCGTCGAGACCGGCGCGACCCTGAAGGAGAACAATCTGACAGTGCTTGAGGAGATCTTTGCCATCAGCGCGAGATATATCGCGAACAAGGTGAGCTATACCTATAAAAACAGGGAAATCTGCAAAATCCATGAGCTGCTTGAAAAGGTGAGGGGTGAGGGGAATGATTAGAATCCAAAAGATCGATGAAATCAATTTACAACAGGGCTTGCCTGAAACCAGAGACGGGGACCTTGCAGGGGATGTCGCTGAAATTGTCGCGAATGTGAGAGAGCGCGGGGACAAGGCGCTCCGGGAGTACACGCTGAAATTTGACGGGGTGCAGGTGGAGGATTTTGAAGTTTCAGACAGCGAAATGGATGAAGCCCTGAACTCTGTGGAAAAGGAGTTTTTACAGGTACTCGAGGAAGCGAAGGAAAACATCTGCAGGTTCCATGAAAAACAGAAGCGGGATGACCTGATCATCTTTGAGGAGGGCGGGAAGATCCTGGGACAAAAACACACGCCCATAGAGAGGGTCGGCCTTTATGTGCCGGGCGGTACGGCAGTGTATCCCTCAACGGTGCTCATGACGGTCATACCGGCCAAAATCGCCGGATGCGCGCAGATATCCATTGTATCTCCGCCCGACAGGGCAGGCAAAATTTCGCCGCTGATTCTGGCCGCGGCAAAAATCACCGGCGTGAGCCAGGTATATAAGGTCGGCGGCGCGCAGGCGATCGCTGCGCTTGCCTACGGCACGCAGAGCGTTGAAAAGGTCTTCAAAATCGTCGGACCCGGAAACAGGTATGTGGCGGAGGCCAAGAGACAGATCTCAGGCGCCGTTGGCATCGATATGATCGCCGGGCCTTCCGAGATCCTGATCATCGCTGAAAAGAACGCGAATCCGGGCTTCATCGCCGCCGATCTTCTCTCACAGGCGGAACACGATATATACGCAAGGCCCATTCTCCTGACGGACGATCAGGAGCTGGCGCAGGCAGTCCGGGATCAAATAGAGATCAGGCTGCCGGATCTGATCAGGGAGGATATCGCGCGTAAATCCATAGAGGAACAAGGCTTCATCGTTATCTGTGAAAGCAGGGAGCAGATGTTTGATCTGTCCAACGCAATCGCGCCCGAGCATCTGGAGCTGATGACGGCAGACCCGGTTTCCGATTTGGGCCTGGTAAAAAATGCCGGCTCGGTATTCTTGGGAGAGTACACGCCCGAGGCCACTGGCGACTATTTTTCCGGGACCAACCACACGCTGCCTACCTCGGGCACGGCAAGGTTCGCAAGCCCGCTGTCAGTGGATGATTTTATCAAAAAAACGCAGTTCTCATTTTACACCATGGAGGCCTTGACGAGGGATGCGGAAGCCATGATGCATTTTGCGCGAAAGGAAGGCCTTACAGCGCACGCCAACAGCGTAAAGGAGAGGATACAATGAGCTTTTTAAACAATAGGTATTCGCATGTGAAACCCTATGTGCCCGGTGAGCAGCCTGATGACAGGGAATATATCAAGCTCAATACCAACGAGAGCCCTTACGAACCGTCGGAAATGGCAAGAAAATACGCGGAAGAGGAAATCGCGAAGTCCCGCCTCTATCAGGACCCGGAGAACCCGCTTCTTGCTGAAAAAGTTGCCGGATATTATCATGTGAACAAAAACCAAGTCATCATTACAAACGGTTCCGATGAAGCGCTTTATTTGATATTCACAGGTTTCTTTACTGGAGAAAAGACGCTGCTGTTCCCGAACATCACCTACGGGTTTTATAAGGTGTACGCGGACTTTTGCGGAATCCGTTATCATGAAGTGCCCTTGAGGGACGACTTTACTGTCAATATCGGCGACTATACCAAAGGCAACGCCAATGTGATTATCGCCAACCCCAACGCGCCTACGGGCATCTGTTTGGAGCTTTCCGAAATTGAGAAAATGCTTAAGGCTGACAAAAATTCTTTGGTCGTCATTGACGAGGCGTATGTAGATTTTGGCGGGACAAGCAGCATAGAGCTTCTGGGAGACTATGACAATCTGATCGTGGTTCAGACTTTTTCAAAGTCGCGTCAGCTGGCGGGCGCCAGGGTGGGCTTTGCCATCAGCAGTGAAAAAAACATCAGGGATCTAAAAAGGATCAAATACTCCATCAACCCCTACAATGTGAGCCGCGTATCCGAGGCCATGGCGAGGGGCGCCTTGGAGGACAAAGAATATTTTGATAAGATGATCCAAAACATTAAAGAAACGCGGACGCTTTTTACAAGCTCCCTGCGGAAAACAGGTTTCTTTGTCCTGGATTCATCCACGAACTTTGTATTTACCAGACACGCGGACATAAAGGGAAAAGCGCTGTATGCCTTGCTCAGGGACAGGGGATTTTTGGTCAGGCATTTTGATACTGAGCTGCTGACAGATTTCATCAGGATCAGCATAGGGAAAAGAGAAGACATGATGCAGCTGGCGGACGAGATCGCAGGCATCGTAAAGGAGGCCGGTCGGATATGAGAAAGGCGGATGTTTCAAGAACAACCGGCGAAACCGACATCAAGGTCAGCCTGGATCTGGACGGCACAGGCAAGGCCGACATTAAAACGGGGGCAGGGTTTTTGAATCATATGCTGCGCAGCTTCGCAAGGCATGGCAGGTTCGACCTGACAGTAAAAGCCGCAGGGGACATCGATGTGGATTTTCATCACACCACGGAGGACACAGGGATCGTCCTGGGCGAGGCTTTTTTGAGAATCCTCGCCGACAAGCGGGGCATCAGGAGATTCGGCTCGGCGATCATCCCCATGGACGAGGCCCTGTCCCTGGTGGCGCTCGATTTTTCAGGCAGGGAATACACTGTCTTCAGGGCGGGTTTTAACACAGAAAAGGTAGGGGAGTTTGACACGGAGCTGGTGGAGGAGTTTTTCCGGGGTTTTGCCCGCGGCGCCAAGTGCAGTATTCATGTCAGGCTGCTGGACGGGAGCAACAGCCACCATGCCATTGAGAGCATCTTCAAGGCCTTTGCCAAGGCGGCGCAGATGGCGGTATCCACGGAAGGGCATGATGATATACCGTCGACCAAAGGGATGCTGTGATGTATATCTTTCCGGCCATAGACCTGTACGACGCCAAGGCTGTCAGGCTGCTGAAAGGCGATTATGAGAAAATGACCGTCTACTCCGACAACCCTTTGGAGATCGTCAGAGATTTTGAGAAAAACGGGATGACTCATATGCACATGGTCGACCTGGAAGGGGCAAGGAGCGGAGAAAGCAGAAACTATCATGTGATCGCGGGGATCCGCGAGAAAACGGAACTGTTCATACAGCTGGGCGGCGGCATCAGGAGCATGGAGCAGGCTGAAAAATACCTGAGCATCGGCGTGAACAGGGTCATCCTGGGCACGGCAGCGGTCGAGGACGAAGGTTTCCTTGCGGAGCTGCTGGGCAAGCACCGGGAAAAAATCGCCGTAGGCGTCGATGTGATGGACGGCGTCGTCAGGACGCACGGCTGGAAAAAATCCACAGGCCTTCGAGTACAGGATTTTTGTGAAAAACTGAACGCGCTGAATATCAGAACGGTCATCGCCACAGACATCTCCAGGGACGGGGCGATGAGGGGGACGAACATCGCCCTTTACGAAGATTTGAAAAACTTCTAAACGCCGATATCATTGCGTCCGGCGGCATACACCATATCGAGGAGCTGAAAAAAATACACGGGCTTCGCCTTCATGGCGCCATTATCGGCAGGGCATATTACACAGGGGATATCAAGCTCAGCGAGGCGGTGAAATATGAGCAATAAGAGCATATACGCCTGCATGGACATCAAAAACGGCAAAGTGGTGAAAGGGGTAAAATTCAGCGATATTAGAGAAATTTCTGATGATCCCGTCATACTTGCGCAAAAATATGAACACGACGGCGCCGACTACCTGGTCTTTTACGATATCGGAGCGACCCTTGACAACAAAGACATCTTTTATGACAAAATTGAAGAAATACTCAGGTCCGTCAGGATTCCCCTGGTGGTCGGCGGCGGCATCAGAACCCTGACCGACTGCGACAGATTACATGATCTCGGGGTGAGGCATTTCAGCGTCAATTCCGCCGCTGTCAAAAATCCTGGCTTGCTCAAGGAGGTCAGCCGGAAGTATGGCAGCGACAGCCTGATCCTCTCGGTGGACGTCAAAAGGGTGCGGGGCGCTTACCATGTGTTTTTGGGCGCGGGGAAGGAGGACACAGGACTGGACGCCAAGGAATGGGTGGAGAAAGCCGCCGGTTTGGGCGCCGGCACGATTGTGGTCAACTCCATCGATGCCGACGGGATGAGAGCGGGCTACGATATAGAAATGCTGGCGTTTCTGACCCGGGATGTGGACTGCGGCATCGTCGCATCAGGCGGAGCGGGAAAAGCGGAAGATTTTTTGGAAGTATTTCAAACAAACAATAAAATAACCGGGGCCCTGGCGGCTTCAATTTTTCACTACAATCTGGTGAGCATCAGGGAGGTTAAAAAACAATTGGGCAAAATCACAGGTGTTCAAACAGACAGCTTGAAATTTGATGAGCGGGGGCTTATCCCCGCCATCGTGGTGGACGCAAAGAATAATGATGTCTTGATGCTTGCCTACATGAATAAAGAAAGCCTTGCACTGTCTGTTGAAAAAAGACTGACCCACTTTTACAGCAGGAGCAGGCAGTCGCTGTGGCTCAAAGGCGAAACGAGCGGCAACTATCAGCATATCACGAAAATCGTCGCGGATTGCGATCAGGATGCCCTTTTGGTCTATGTGAATCGGGACGGCCCGGCCTGTCATACAGGAGCGGACAGCTGTTTTTTTCACACCGTATATGAACATGAGGACAGAAAAGGCGAGGGCTTTTCTTTAGCCAGGCTCTATGAGCTGATCCTCGGACGAAAGGAGAACCCCCTTGAAAATTCATATACGAGCTACCTGTTCAGGGAAGGCAGGGACAAGATCCTAAAAAAAATCGGCGAAGAATCCACCGAAGTGGTGATCGCCGCCAAGGGGGACAGCAAAAAAGAAACGATCTATGAAATGGCGGATTTGCTCTATCACAGCCTGGTCCTCATGGCCGACATGGGCATTGAGATCGCTGATATAGTGAACGAGCTTCAAGGACGGCATAAATAATAACAGAAAAATTAAATGCGATAAGGCTTTTTATCGGGATTGCAGCCCAACCCCTTGCATCAGGTCAACGGAGATCACCCGATAGGCAGGATGATACCGCGCCTTATAAACCGATGAATGGGACGGCAGCCAGCTTTCGTCCAGGATCCTGCCCAGGGCTTCCTCATCCGGGACCTGGAGCTCGCCTGCATCGGCCATTATTTTGCAGAAGTCCAGCACGTCCTGCCGCGTGAACTGCATGGGGGAGCGGGATGCCAGCATCAAGCCGGCAATGGCGTGCGGCTGCATACGCTCCGCCTTGGCGCGCCGGAGGTTTAACCTGCACCAGGAGGGGCTGAGCGTTTCAAACAGCGGCTCCTCAGGATCAGGCGACAGCCCATCCATCTCGCGGGCGATACGGTTTGTGACCGCATCCCGGGAGGAAAGCAGGTGCCCCACGCCCAACATGGCCTGAAACACAAACTTCACCACATCCTGCTGCTGCATGGATGGGTACCGGAGGCGCTGCGCCTGGAGATGGCGCAGCATTTCCTGCTCAAATACTTCTCTCGCCATGTCCAAACCCTTTGCGTATCGTCATCAAAGAAACATGATGCTGATTTGACAGGGCAGTCTGACCACATTACGGGCAGATCGTTCCGGCCAGGTCTTCTTTCTACTTGTTGAGTGCCAGCCCCGCGCGATCCATGGCGATGACCAGAACGGGTATCAGGACAAGCTGCAGGATCATGCCGGGAACGGCGTTGGTAAAGGCTCCTGCCAGAAAAAGCGCCCAGGTAAAGCTGCTCCCGGACAGGCCGGCCAACACCACACGCGCTGCGCCCCAGGCAATGCGGCCGGCGATCATGGAAATCACAAGCACGGCATATGTGACGCCCTTTCTCCGGGGCAGCAGACAATAAAGGTATCCGGCCGTTCCCCCATACACCGCCATCTCAAAGGCCATGGCCACCGCGGCGGGAAACAGCGTGGGCATTCCAAAGACTACTGATCGAAGCAGCGGCGCGATAAAGCCGACTGCCAGACCCCAGGGCCAGCCGCACATGAAGCCGCAAAGCAGCGCCGGGATGTGCATCGGACACAGCATGGAGCCGATCTCCGGGACCTGGCCGGTCACGAAAGGAAGCACCATGGCAATGGACAGATACAATGCCGCGTAGGTCAGTTTACGGATTTGCAGAGGGGTCAATTGCTGTTCTCCTTGTTCATCAGCTGTTGGATATGCGCCATGGCGTCCTTCAGGATCGCGGAGGAGCCCTGCATCACGCCCGCCACATAGGTATTGCACAGGTTCATAGGGATCAGAACCCGGTGTGCCGCGCTGGACGCGACGGCGTTCGCCATCGCCGGTGAAATCTCTCCCTGCAGGGCGTTGGCGATAGCGATCCCAAAGGGACCTGCGATGATTTCCGCTTTTTTGCAGGCGACAATCACGGCGTTTTCGCCTGTCGCCAGGTAATCAGCGCAATTGCTGCCCATCATGTTTTCCGTCGCGGCGCTGTTCGTGCCCACAGCAGTCATCACTGCGCCCGGGCAGGTTTTGCGGATGCTTTCAAGCAGTTTGCGGCCCAGTCTGCCGCCCTGCCCGTCAATGACAAGAATGTTCATCAAAACGCTCCCTGGCCATGGTAATAGTATATCCCGGAAGGAAGACTGCCGGTAGCTTCCACGATCAGAATTTCCAGTGCCTTTTCAGTTTCCACGTCTTCAAATAGGGCGGGATTGGCAGTCTTGGCGATGATCAGCATTGCCGCCGTCTGCAGATACGGCGCTTTGAGAAGCTCTTCCGAAAGAATCAGCACCCGGCCGTTCCGCACCGCGTCGATGGCCTGCCAGCCGTCCCGGGAAAGCAAACCGGCATGGACTTTCTGCGCGGCTCCTGTGGAGAAAACACCGCTGCCCAGCACGCTGCTGTCTACGATCTTGACGATGACGCCCGGATTTTTTCGTCCGATCCAGCCGTCGTCCACGCGAAGATTCCCTTCCAGCAGCCGGGCGGATACGTTGTAGGTTCCGGAGTTCACAATCAGGCTGTGCTCAAGCGACGCTTTGAACACCGTTACATGGTCTTCCGCTGTTTCCCAGTACACATTCAGCCGCTGGCACTCAAAGAGGCTGCCCATTCGATCCCGAAGAAGCACTGTGTAATAAGTCAGCGCGGAATCAGCCTCTTGCGCGTCCTCCGATACCCCTATCTGCTCCGCCTGACTTGCCGCTACGGTCTGGGTGGCTGTGTCTTCAGCGGCATCATTCAGCTTTGCGACAGATATGGACGCGTCCTCCCCATGTTCAAAAGCGCCCTTGCTGTCACCTTCGCCATGAACTGTCCGGTCCGTTCCCGGCACGATCTCCGCCGGCGCGTTCTCATCATACTCCTTTTGGGACGCATCAGGGTTTTCCCTTGTCTGATCACCCGGTTCCTTGCTCTCTTCATCTTCGTGTTCGCCGGCATCGTTCTCGCTGTTGATCAGCGAAGAGCCGGACAAACTGCTGTCCGTCAGGCCGGCTGTTTCAGACATTTCGCCGGTTTGTCGCTGACCGTTGCCCGTCGTGCGGCTTCGGCAGCCGGCACACATGAGGCACAGCGCCATTAGGAAGAACAGGCTGACCATCTTCCTGATATTCATTCGCATAAGCATAACCAGTATTTCAGGCGGATACGCTGCTTCCAGTCCGCTTTTGTCCACAGGGCGGCTTCTGTTTCCTTTAAAAGCTTCAGAGCCTGTTGCCGCCTTTCACAGGGCAGCGTGTGACTGCTGTAGGCAGCTTCCTCAAACATCTCCACGCATTCAGAGAAGCGGACAGCATATCCTTCCGACAGAAGGCTTGACAGCTTGTCGGACCAGTCCCGGAAAAGCAAATTGCCCGCGCCATGGTCAGCAGCGTCCAGCCAGGAGATGATCTGATGGAAGATCGCGCAAACGGCTTCACTGATATTTTCGGATTCAAAGATTTTCCGGGCTTCCTGCGCTTTTTTCCGCCGTGCATTCAGCAGCAGGAAAGGCGCAAAGGGCACAACTACAAGCGCTACAGCCAGCAGAAGAAGCAGGATCATTTTCAGGTAATTCACCCAGTACGGCATGGAGATCTGCTCTTCTTCAACTGTCACCAGCCGGAATTCCCGCTCAGTCAGGGCCTGCCGCCCGCCTGTTTCAAGGGACTGGGTGTGTACATGACGGGTTTCCATTTCTCCGACAGGCATCTCCGACACAGCTCCCGCTATCCGCTGCGCCATCTGACTCAGGCGGTCCCGCGCCATTTCAGAGGCTGTCTCCGTGGGGGCGTCCACGCCGGGATATAGAAGGGTTACCAACAGGAAGACAGCCAGGACAAGCGCTGCGTATGTCATAAGGACTCTGCGTGAAGGATGCTGCTTCATCATCACCAGCGCCAGCAGCCCATACAAAGCGATGTTGACCCAGACCGGGAACGACAGCCCGAAATAAACCTGCAGGATCGTGGTTGCCGCCATGATGCACAGTGTCAGCAGACGGCTGCGCGCGACGACAGTCAGCGCGAGGAGGGACGCGAGGTTGAAAATCATCAGGATGCCGGCAAGCGTAACGCTCTGATGTTCCGCCACAGGAAAGTATCGGTACGCATAGGAGTTTACTGCTTCGCTGGCGGCAAACAGCCGGTTGCATAATGCCTGCGCGCCGCGGCGGGCCTCAGGAATCGCAAGGAGCAGGAGCAGACCCAACAGGATTGCAGCCGTCAAAACCCCCGGAAGCCATTTTCGAAGCGGTTTCCGATCCGCCTCCGCGTCAGGAATGCTTTTCCTTATTTCCTCGGCAGGTTCCTGCGTGATCACGGTGTCCCGAATCAGCAAATCGTCCTTTTTAGCTGACAGCTTCCAATGGATACAGCGCACCGGGTCGCCAGGCAGATAAGCGCGCACATCTCCCGGCTCATCCGTTTCCTGCCGGATAAAGGACTTGACGGTCCGCGCTTCGGCCGCTTTCTCTGTTTCCGCGCCATCCGGAGAAAAAAAGGCGGACCGTAACACAGGAAACAGCGGAACAAGCGCAGAGCAGGCCAGAATCACCCGTGTGCCTGTGTTGTTCTCGAAGAAATACAGACAGATGCCAAGCATCAGCCAACCGGCATACCCGGCCAAGCGCCTTCTCATTTTTTCAGCATCCCCGGGAAGCGGCTGTGACGATCCGGCGTCTCAACTTTTTTCAGAAGCTCTTCCAGCACTTGCTTTACCGTGCCTGCGCCAGCGCCTTCTTTCAGCAGCACCCGGTGGGCGCACACATCCATGAACACGTCCTGCACGTCCGCTCCGGTGACATAATCCCGCCCCTCAAGATAGGCTTTTGCCTTGGCCATTCTGTCAAGGAACAAAGCGCCGCGCGGGCTGATGCCGATTTCCACATCCTCATGCTCGCGGGAAGCCGTGGCCAGCCGGACAATGTAATCAAAAATCACTTCCCTGACGGCGATCGCGCGAACCTCCCGCTGCATGGCGATCAGTTCTTCCTTGCCAAGAACAGTTTCAACCTTGTCCAAGGGGTTTGCATCCTGACGGTCACGAAGCATGGTCATCTGCGCCTCATAATCGGGATAGCCCAGGGACAGACATACCAGGAAACGATCCATCTGCGCGTAGGGCAATATTTGCGTGCCCGCTGTTCCCACGCTGTTTTGCGTTGCAATCACCAGGAACGGAGCCTCCAGCGGATAGGTGTTTCCGTCCACAGTGATCTGACGCTCCTCCATGGCTTCCAGCAGGGCGGACTGTGTTTTGCTGGCAGCCCGGTTGATTTCATCTCCCAGCAGCAGGTTGACATGATTGAGAACTCCCGGACGGTACACAAAACTGCCGCTGCCTTTTTCATACATGGTAAAGCCCACAATGTCGGACGGGAGCACATCCGGCGTAAACTGAATGCGCCTGAAGGAAAGCCCCACGGCCCGGCTCAGCGCGACAGCCAAAGTGGTCTTGCCCACGCCGGGTACATCGTCCAGCAGGACATGTCCTTCCGCCAGCATCGCCATCAAAATTTTTCCTGCCACCTTCCGTTTGCCGGCGATCACCTTTTCAATTTCCCGGAGCACGTTTTCAAGCTGTGGACGCATCAGAAGATCCCCCTGAAAACACAGACAGCAAGTTTCTAAAAAGCTTGCTGTCACGTGCGATTGTCCGGCTGGACAGCTGCGACTTATCCGCGCCGGATGGTGAGAAGTGTTGACAACAGCACATCTGTGGAACGATGGTTACTTGATGGTGATCCGGCCCTGCGCATCGGCATAGGGATCGCCGATCACATTGTTCAGTTCACCGGCAATGTAGAGCCAGATCACATCCCGCACCACGGCAGTGGTGATGGTGCTCTTCTCGTTTTCTTCGGCGGCGGCCTTGAGCATGTAGGAGGAATCCATGCCGTTGAAATTGGCGTTGCTGGTGATCACGGCATAGGTCGCCTCTGCATCGAAGGGCTTGCCGTTTACTTCCTCAATGGTCACCCGGTTCAGGGAAGCGGCTTTGAACCAGTTGTCGCCATAGGCTTCGCCCTTGTCATATTCCTTCGTTGTATCCACCGCATATTTGAGACCTGACACTTGCATGAAGGAAGCGCAGGCAGCAGCGGTGTCCTCACAACAGGGCAGCGCCTGAGAGGCGGCTTCCAGCACCTCAAGCAGCTGTGCGCCGGACATGTAGACCACAGCGACCTTGTTGGGATAAGGCAATACCTCAGCCAGCTGCTCCGCGCCGAATTTGCCTTCCGCCACATCAGCGCGCAGGTTGCCGCCGTTCCACAGCGCGACAATATGATCCGCGTCCACGGCAATCTCAGTGTTGCCGGCGGCGACATCGTCTTCCTCAAAGTACTCATTCATCGTTCCGGAGGCGGCAAACCAGCGCAGCGCATCCGCCCACAGATCGCCCAGATTCGTTTCTCCCTTGCGGGCGGCATTATCCGCCCCATACAGCACGAAATTTGCATACGCTTCCAGGGAATCATCCAGTTCGATCTCATTCCCGTGCGCGTCAATAAACGTTCGGGCATACGTTGTCGCTGCCAGGCTGCAGCACAGGCAAAAAGCCAAAGCGAAGATCAGCGTTTTTCTCAAAGCGTTCATCAGGATCCTCCTTGTCCATCCGGTCCTTCCAGAACCCGGAAATATAAAAGGCGCGACAACCCGCATGGGAGTCATCGGCACCTTCATGATACCGGAATTCTGAAGCGAAAAATCATGGCGGCACGCTTGGGCGGGCCTTTGTCAGCTTGTGCTGACAGCTCTTTTTTAACATATGCCTGAACATTTGTCAATTTTGCGTTTTATTGAGGAAGTTGACAAGGTTTTGTCAGATGGAATCCGCATTGCATGGATTTGAATACACAAAAACCCATGCCGGTCATGGGCTTTTGTGGCGCAGGGCCTGCCTGGCCTGCAAACGGAAGACGGATGTTTACTCCGTCAGCCCCCACTTGACCAGCTGCTGCCACAGGGGGTGATCCTGGCTGAGCACCAGCAGGCTGTTTTCCTTGAAGCTGCCGCGCAGCGCCTGCAGGGAACGCCAGAAGCGGTAGAATTCCAGATCCGCCTTGTAGGCCTCGTTGTAGATGCTCATGGCGTCGGCGTCTGCCCGGGCGCGTGTCTCGCCGGCGGCCTTGACCGCTTCGGCTTCGATCTGCGCCGCTTTCAGGTCCGTGTCAGCCACCATCTTCCTGTAGGTTTCCTCGCCCTCGCTGCGCAATTGCTGCGCCACCTTGGCGCGGTCGGCCTTCATGCGGTCATAGGTGGTCTCCACATTGGCCTGGGGCAGGATGGTGCGGTGCACCTGGATATCGGTCACCTCAATGCCGCGGATGACCATGTCACGGTTGATGGTCGTCAGCCCGGCGCGCAGGGCCGCGTTGAGCGCTTCCTTATTGGAGATGAAGTCCTCCGCCAGCAGGCGGTTGATGGCCTGGACAATGACCGGGTGAATCAGGTTGTCCAGCTGGTTCTCCGCGTTCATGGTGCTGCCCAGCTTCAGGCTGAACAGGGCGGGATCCGCGATGCGCCACTGGGCGTAGGTGGTGATGTTGTACTGCTTTTTCTCACTGGTGTTGACCGTTTCCGAGTTGGAGGTGTAATTAAACAGCAGGGAGGGGAATTTGTCCACCCTGTCCACAAAGGGCAGCTTGAAGTACAGCCCGCTGCCCCTTCTGATGGCCACGCTGCCCGAGGTGGTGATCTCATTCTCCAAAAGGTCCTCAAAGCGGATGTGGAAGTCGTTTTGATCGTCCACGATGATGGATTTGATGACGCCGAAGCGGCTGACCACCGCCTGTTCAGCCTCGCCCACAATGAAGAAGGATTCGTTCATTAAGACCAAGGCGGCGATCAGGATGATGCCGATGATGATCAGCAGCCGGGTGTTCTTCCGCGCGAAACCGCGCAGCGCCTCAGCGATTTTGCTCGCCCGGGGATCAGGCCCGGAGGGGGTGCGCTGATAGTTGAATTGGCTCATCTTATTTCCCTCCTTCGATTGCTGCGGTGTCCGGTGTGCTCTGCTGCCCCAGGTCCATATGCTGGAGGACCGTGTTGTTTTGATCCACCACAACAATCCGGCCCGCGCCGCCCAGGATGTCCTCCATGGTTTCAATGAGCATGCGGCTGCGGGCGGAGTCCGGCTCGGCATTGTACTGCTCCAGCACTGCCTTGAATACCGCGGTCTCGGCCTCTGCCTGTGCGGTCACCTCGGCCTGGTAGGCAAGAGCGCCCTGAGTGAGCTCATAGGCCTTGGAGCGGGTCATCGGCAGCACCTGAAACTCATATTGCTGCGCCTCGTCCAGGCGCCTTGTCATCTCATTCTTGGCGTTGTTGACATCCTCGTAATAAGCGGTGACGGCGTCAGGCACAGTGATGTTCTGGATGTGAACGCTGTGCACCTTGACACCCATGTCATAGGAGTCTATCAGCGCCTGGAAATCCGGCAAGACCTCCTGCTCGATGACATCCTTGTTCAGCAGCGCGTCATCCAGCGAGCGGTTTTGGATGTTGCGGCGCAAAATGGCCTCAAAGGCCAGGTGCATGGTGCTTTCCGGATCCTCCACGTCAAAGAGGTACTCGCGCACATCACGGATGGTGTACTGGTAGATGGCTTCCAGCTGCACGATGCTGTTGTCATTGGTCAGCATGACCGACTCATCGGTCACATCGCGGTATTCCGCGGCTGAGCGGCTGGTGCCGCCGATGGCCGTACGGTAACCGTATTCCTTGTTGTGGATGGTGGTCACGCTGCGGGACACCACGGTTTGCACGCCAGGCATGCGCCAGTACAGGCCGGGCCCGTTGGTGTCGGTGACCTGGCCAAAGGTCAGCACCAGCGCCTGCTCCCCCTGTCCTACCCGGTACAGCCCGGTGAAGCCCAGCGCTGCGATGATGGCCAGGACCAGCAGCCAGCCCCAGACTTTGTTCTTTTTGCTTGCGCTCATTCAATCCTCGCTTTCTGATGAATCGTTATAGGCTCTGCCAATTTACCCGATGATCCGGATAAAGTCCAGCAGCCATTCCATGTTGAGCACGTCATAGGGACGCAGGCTGTCCTCCTCGCTGAGGCGCTGTTTGCCTTCCTTGTCAACCAGCGGGCCATAAAAGGGAGCAAAGCTGTCCCGTGCAATGCTGGCGCGCATATAGTGCAGCAACTGCGTGGTTTTGACCCCCATGCAGGGGGAGGTCAAAAAGCGGATCACGCCGGCGCCCAGCCCCCACCACAGGCCGGTCACGCTGGGATCCCCGCGGTCAATGATGCGCAGGATATCCAGGGACCCGTTGAGGTAGCTGGTGACGATTTCGCTGTAAAACCGTCCCCAGTCCCACTGTGGCGCCGCCAGATATTCCACAGGCTCGCCGCGCTCATCGATCCGGCAGACGAAGGAGAAGACATACTGCGGCAGCTCCAGGCCGGACAGGCCCGGGTAGCGCGGCGTATAGACGATATCCGCGCCCTCTTCAGCCGCGTGCCGCAGGCCTTGCGCGGTGGTGGCAGGCTGGTTGGGCAGCACATCGCGCCAGACCAGCAGCACCTGGGCATCCGCGCGGATGGACTTGACGCCCAGGCTGAAGGCATTGATGTCAGAGGTGTGACGCTTGTAATCAATGCGGGGAGTGATATAGGCAACCTTCATGGTGTTGGTGGCCATGGCGGCCGCCATGCCGCACAGGTATGACGCTTCATAATAACGCCCGTAATAGGTGCTTATGCGGTAGTCCTCTCGGATGCGGGAGTAGACCAGGGTCAGGCAGTCGGGATGTTCCAGGGAGAAGCGCAGGGAGGGCAGGGTCAGCTCCGAGGAGGTGATCAGCAGCAAATCCGCGTCGGTGGCCTGCGCCGACAGCTTCTCATACATATTGCCGGCGGACAGCCCGTCAATGAAGCTGGAGGTGACCTGGTCGCCCAGCTTGCTTTGCATGGTCTGGCGCCCCAGCTCATGCGCGCCAATCCAGTTGTCCTGGGTGCGTCCGGCCGGGTAGGCAAAGACTACATTGGCACTGCGTCTTTGCATGAACAAACGGGAAATCAGCCCGGGTATTGGCGGTTTTTCCGTCGGGGTGAGCACCAGGGTGGGCTCAGCCGGCGGCTTGCTGGCCAGTTCCAGCTGCGGCTGCAGGGCCTTGAGCTGTTCCGTCATCTGGAAAACCGTCACATCTACAGGCAAGCCATACAAGCGCAGATACTCCAGGAAGGCATCCCCTACGGGCAGGGAGGTGCTGATCTGATTCCAGGCGAATTCAAATTGCAGGCTCATGGCGTTGTAATTGATGTCCGCACCGCCGTATTCCTCGTCAAAGCCCGCTTCCAGGGCGGCCAGTTGCTCATAGGCGTCCTGGCTGGACAGGCGGATGTTTTTAAAATGCCCGCGCTTGTCATAATTCAAAAAGGCGTAATAAACGGCAATTTCCGGGTCGTTCTCATCCAGCCGGGGCACCACGCGGGTAATGTCCGCGCGAACCGTGGGGGAGCCAAAGTACTTGAGGATGCTTGTGCGCTTATTGCCTTCAATGACATAATAATTCCACAGATACTCGTAGACCTGAATGGCGTCGCGCAGCCCCTCTTTTATATGAATGCTGTACAGGTTGATCCATTTGCTGGCAAACTCGCTGTTCTCGGGGTGCAGCGGCATAAAGTTGGCAGCAAAGGAGTTGGCGCGCGCGGAGGTAAAGGTGCCTACCACCCGTGACATGGAAACTTCCTGCTGGGGTTGCTTCATATAGGCTACAATGCGCGCCTGGCTGGTCAACTCATCAAGCGCTGCCAGCGTGCCCCGTTTGCCCCTGGCGGCCCGAGCGCCGAACTCGCGCTGTCCCTGACGCAGGGCTTTGCCATAATTGACGCGCGCTTCTGTTTTAAGACTGCTTTCCATACGCTCTGCTCCAATCGTATCGTGCCTTGATGTAGCTGATGCGGTTGCGCTTTGGCGCTGTCTGAAACTCCAGGTCCAGCAGGCTGTAGCCAAAGCTGTTGTAGATGGTAGTCGGACCGTATTGGATAAGACGTTTGCTGCTGCCATAGTTCAAGTGCTGGTGACCGTGGAAATGGTAGGCCGGGCGATACAGGTCCAGCAGCGTGCGGTAGGCGATAAAACCCTTGTGGAAGGCATCCTGCCCGTCGCCCAGCCCAAAAGCGGGCGAGTGGGTGACCAGGACATCAAAGCCGCCGTGGAAGCTGATTTCCTGCATCCGCCGGGTTACCTGCCTGGCGACTTCCTGCTCCGTATAGTGAAAGGGTTTGGGGCTTCTGGAGTTGGCGCCGCCAAAGCCCAAGAAACGGATGCCCTTGATGACATGCATTTTCAGCTCAAGATTATCACAGCCTTCCGGTGGCGAAACGAGAAAGCGTGCATCATGGTTGCCATGGACATACAACAGCGGCGCTGCGACCATGGTGGTCAGAAAGGACAGATAGGACGCTTTGAGGTCGCCGCAGGAGATAATGACATCCACTCCCTGAAAGACGGAACGATCAAAATAATCCCAGATATAACAGCTTTCCTCGTCTGCCACCACCAGCGCCCGGATCCTTGTCAAGCCTGTGCCTCCCCCTGGATGAATCACCCTTAATTATACAGGAAAGCACAGTCAGCGTCAAAGAACTGCGCACCGTGCGCAGCATCATTCATTGCAGCAGGCGATTGACCGCCTCATAGATGCCTTCCAGCTCCTCAAAGGAGGCGTAGCGCAGCACGATGCGGCCCTTGTGCAGGTCGCCGGTGATCTGTGCGCGCACGCCAACGGCTTCCTGCAGGCGCTCCTGGAAATCGGCAAGCTCCGGAAGCGCGGGTGGGCTTGTCCGGGTTTTTTTGGCCGGCGCCTGCTTGCGCGCCAGGGTTTCCAGCGCGCGCACGCTCAGCCCCTCCTCCACCACTTTCAAGGCCAGGGCAAGCTGACGCTCTGGCGGCGTGATGCCGGCCAGGACCCGCGCGTGGCCTTCACTCAGCTTGCCTTCATATACCAGATGCTGCACCTTCTCATCCAGCTGCAGCAAACGCAGCAGGTTGGCAACCGCTGGACGGGATTTGCCCAGCCTGCGCGCCGCTTCTTCCTGGGTGAGCCTGGCCTCGTCCATCAGCGTGCGCACGCCCAACGCCGCCTCCATCGGGTTTAGGTCGGTGCGCTGCAAATTCTCGACCAGGGCTGCCAGCACGCGCTCATGCTGGGGCAGGCTGCGCACCAGAACGGGGACATGGGTCAGCCCGGCTCTCATGGCAGCGCGAAAACGCCGCTCGCCCGCGATAATGCGGTAACGCCCCTCATGGGGGCTGGCCAGGATGGGCTGCAGCAGGCCAAGTTCCCGGATGGAGTCTGCCAGCTCGTTGAGCGCTGTCTCCTCAAAGTCTTTGCGGGGCTGGTCCGGATTGGGATCCAGCAGGTTCAGCGGCAGCTGCACAACCTCGCCTTCATGGCTGCCCTGGGGAAAGAGTGCGTCCAGGCCGCGGCCCAGTGCTGTTTTTCTCATCGGGAAGCTCCTTTTGGCCAAACCTTGTTGTTGCGGATGATCTCGTTGGCCAGGCTCCTGTAGGCCAGCGCGCCGGCGCTTTTGGGGTCGTAGGTGCCAATAGGCTGGCCGTGGCTGGGTGCCTCGCCCAGGCGCACGCTGCGGGGGATGATGGACATAAACACCTTGTCCCGGAAATACTTCTTGACCTCGTCCGCTACCTGAAGGGAGAGATTGGTGCGCCCGTCAAACATGGTCAGCAGCACGCCCTCCAGCTCCAGCGCCGGGTTGAAGGTCTTTTGCACCCTGTTGACCGTGGCCATCAGCGCGCTGACGCCTTCCAGCGCGTAATACTCGCACTGGATTGGGACCAGCACGCTGTGGGCCGCGCTGAGCGCATTGAGGGTGAGCAGGCTCAGTGACGGCGGACAGTCAATCAGGACAAAATCATAAAGAGGCGCTTCAGGCTTGAGCATCGTATCCAGACGGAATTCACGCTGCGGCTCACCAACCAGCTCAACCTCGGCTGCGGCCAGGCGGATGTCACTGGGCACCAGCGCCAGACCGGCCTGTGAAGTGGCGATGATGGCCTGATTGAGGGGCAAGTGGTTGATCATGACCTCATAGCTGGTTTTATCACGTGCTGTGATGCCCAGACCGCTGGTTGCGTTGCCCTGGGGATCCATGTCCACCAGCAGGATCTTTTTGCCCTGGTCAGCCAGAGAGGCTGCCAGGCTGACGGCGCTGGTTGTTTTTCCGACGCCGCCTTTTTGGTTGGCGACCGCGATGATCTTTCCCACTGATTCGTTCTCCTTATTCCTCGGCCTCAAGCCACTGCCGCGTGCGCCAGGGCTCATGGCAAGCAGCGATGACCCGGCGGAGCGTATCGGTTTCTTCGGGGGTTTGCAAGTCCCTGTACAGCAGGTACAGCGCGCGAAGCGCGGACAGGCTGCCCGAACGCATGGCATATTCCCGGATGATCGCCTGATGGTAGGAGTTTCGTTCCATTTTTTCCAGCTGTAAATAAAGCAGTTCATCCGCCATCATGGCAAAATCCCCTGTGCGCAGGCGGATGAGCTGGCCATTGTCCATCTCCAGCGCCATACGGCCCTGTGTGTGCCCGCGCACAGCCATGAACAGCAAATTGTCCAGTCGCTGCACCAGATGGGTCAGGCTTTCGCGCTGGGGCTGCCAGGTGTACATCAACCAGGCAGCCTGCGCACACATGGGCTCCTGGCCGCTCAGAAAGGCCGAACCCAGCCAGGGCACCAGTGTCTGGGCCACCAGCTCCGGCGCGATCATCCGAACCCCTCCCGTTTTAACCCCTTAAGCTTTTATTCAGGAAGTTGAAGATGGTGTCGTGCAGCTCCTGACTCCAGAAGTTGCCCTCGTGCACGCCGCCGCGGACAAGCACATAGGTGCTCTGCGCGCCTGATGATTGCAGCTTCTCGTGCATCTTGAGCGTTTGGCTCAGCGGTACAATATCATCCGCGTCCCCTTGCAAGAGCATGAATGGAGGGTATGTGCCCCCTGCTTTCACCGCGTATACCGGGCTCATCGCGCGCAGAACCTTCAGCGGGCTATTATCCCCGAACAGGCCCAGCAAAGTATCCAAGAATCCGCCTTCTTCATCGGAGAAGTACTGTGCCAGTGCCTGTCGGCTGAGCTCGCGTTCCCCATCCAGCAGACCGGTCAGCTTGTTACCCTCGTAGTCCAGCATGTCCGTCGGGCCAAAGCAATCGACAACTGCCTGCACAGAATCGGAATGCCCGGCGTAGTCCGGCGTGCGGTAGCGCGGGTCATCCCCGCTCAAGCCGACCAGCAGGGCGGTGTTGCCGCCGGAGGAGGTGCCGAAAAAAGCCACGCGGTCCGGATCCAGATGAAACTCATCGGCGCGGCTGCGCAGGAAACGGATGGCGGCCTTGGCGTCTTTCAGATAAGCCGGAAACGGATGGCCTTCCTGGGCGTTGCGGTGAGTGATGCTGGCGATTGCCAGACCGCGCTGGGCATAACGGCACAGCTGGGGAAGCTGATAATACCGGTCGGGACTGGTCCAGCCGCTGCCTTGCAGGAAAACCACCAGGGGGAAGCGTGCGGACGCCTGTTCGTCGCGGTTGGGAGTGATCAGGGTAAGGGGGTGTGTGATGCCCTCGCAGGCAAAGCTTACGTTCTCCGTGATGCTGGCCATTCCGGCCAGGCTGGGATTGCAGTTAAAGATGGCATCCGGCTTCATGAATCCGCCTCCTGAGCGTGTTTGCTTAATTATAGCACGCCATGCCGGCCAGTCAAAGCGCCAGGGCCTGTCCCGGCGCAGCGCCGTGTGAATGGCTGCCGGCCTGACGCGCTACATCAGCTGTATGGAATTGGCCGGCAGCCAAAGCTGGACCCAGCCATAGCCGGCGCTTTTGGTATAAAATTCACAGTAATACCAGCCGTTCTCTTCGAAGAATACCAGGACGAAATCACCCGCATCCAGGCGGCAGGAGCTGAATTGCATGTAATGGTACCCCGGCCCGTTGAAGGGAGTGATTTGGGCAGCGGCCACACCAGAGCGTGCCGCCAGCAGCGAGAAAGCGGGCACGCCCTCAAACGGCTGGAACAGGCTTTGCGGAAAGTAACCGATGCCTGGCAGGCCATTCTCGCTTGCAATGCTGGCCAGGACATAGGAGCCGGCAGTGAACAGCGCGCGTATCTCGCGGATGCGGCTGCGCTGATAGTGCGGCTCGCCCTGTGGTCCTTCGGGCGCGAATACCGGATAACGGCTGTCAGGGCCGCATTGCGGGCGCAGGTCATCACCGGCAAGGGATTTCAAATAGATCTGCCTGCCGGCGCCTGCCCAGGGCTTTTGCGGCAGGCCGGTATGCGGCGTTTGTCCCGCTTGCACCGAGGAATTCCACAGCGCGTTCCCGCAGTAGGGGCAAAAAGAGAAGGCGTTGCCGGGACCAAGGTCGCTTCTGCAATAGGGACAGAAGCGATAGCTGCCGCTGCCCGGGTCGCTGGGGATACGGTCGGAAACAGATGACTGATGATTGACCCAACGCCCGCTGACCGCTGACGCTGTGACCCAGGCGCGGCGCAGAGAGCGCGAGGATGTCGCGGTGCGCGCGTCATAAAACTCGACCTGCACATAGCCGTTTTCCGCGTCATACACCGTGACGGAGGTATGATTGGGCACATTGTACTTGGCTTCCACATAGTCCCTGCCCGGACCCCAGTAAGCCCTGGCGGCGCTGGTCATCACCGCGTTGCCCAGGGCCTGCTCCTGATACAGGGAATTGATGTCGACATTGACCCGCTTCAGGCCGGTATAGGCGCGGAATTTTTTGCCCGAAGCTGCAAAGTCCACCTGCACCCACCAGATATCGTTGTGATCGTCCCAGGCGCTGTTGATCACCTGTACCTGCGCGGTATTCCATGTGTTTTGATAATAGGTGCCCGGCTCATCATATTGGGTGCCGGGGCCCGTGCGCGTGGACAGACGCATCAACAAGCCGGCCCTTACGCCCTGCGCGGCGTTTGTTCCCAGCGAAAAAACACAAATCAACACAGACATCATTGCCAACAGACGGGTATGTTTGCGCATGGATGACACCCACCTTCCACAGCATATCTTCCTGCCCCGCTTGAAGTATGAGTATTGTAGCATAGAGTAATGAAGAGATTCAAACCTTGCCGGCATCAGCCTGTAGGCCTCCTGGGCAAGGATTGCTTGCGGCAGGCGTTTTTGCTATATTGAAGCAGTCATAAATGATGAATACCAAGGGAGGCGTGGAATATTATGCCACAGACCAGACGGAACAAGATCTTCTTTGGCTTGGGCACCATCGGACGGGATATGTTCTACACCACGGTCGCTACCTATTTAATCTACTATCTGACGGACATCCTGGACCTCAGCGATGCCACCATGTGGTGGATGACCTTGATTCTTACCGTGCTGCGGATTTTTGACGCGCTGAATGACCCCGTCATGGGCATGGTGGTTGACAATGCCGGCGGCAAATTCGGCAAATTCAAACCGATGATCGTGCTGGGCGCCTTGCTGGGGGCCGCCTTCATGGTGCCCATGTTTATGGATTTTGGCCTGGGACAAACTGCATACTTGTTGCTGTTTACCTTCCTGTACCTGGGTTGGGATATCTTTTTTGGCGCCAATGACATTGCCTATTGGTCCATGCTGCCCGCGCTGTCCGTGCATCCTGCCGAGCGGGAAAAAATCGGTGCTTTCGCGCGTATATGCGCCAACATCGGCATGTACGCGGTGGTGGTCGGCATCCTGCCGGTGACCGGGATGCTGACCCAGGCCCTGGGCAGCGCCAAACAGGCATGGTTTGTGTTCGCTTTGGGCACCGCAGTATTGATGCTGCTGTTTCAAATGTTCACGGTTGTCGGTGTGCGCGAGCAGCGCGATGTCTTCAAGAAGGAAGAAAAATCCGGGCTGCGCGATCTGGTCGTCCTGCTCAGGGGCAACGATCAGTTGCGCTATACCATCATCTCCATGGGCCTGTTTATGATCGGCTATGTCACCACCACCGGCTTCGGGGTGCATTTCTTTAAATACGCCTTTGGCGATGAGGGGAAATATCCTGTCTTTGCCGGGGTGCTGGGCATCGCGCAGCTGAGCGCCCTGCTCGTTTTTCCCCTGCTGTCCCGGCGCCTGGAGCGCTCAAGGCTGTATTCCCTGTCCATGCTGCTGGTGGTAGCGGGATACCTGGTGTTTTTCTTCTCGCCCATGAATATCCTTCCCCTGGGCATCGCCGGCTTCCTGCTGTTTACAGGCCAGGCTTTCATCCAGCTGCTGATGCTGATGTTCCTGGCGGACTGTGTGGAGTATGGCCAATGGAAATTGAACAAGCGCCAGGAGAGCCTGACCTTTTCCTTTCAGCCGCTGATCAACAAGATCGGCGGGGCGGTTTCCAGCGGCATTGTCAGCGCTACGCTCATCCTCAGCGGCATTAACGCTGCGCGAAGCGCGCAGGAGGTCACCGCGCAGGGGATTTTGATGATGAAGGTCTCCATGCTGGTCTTGCCGCTGCTGTTCATCCTGGCGGGCTTTCTGATCTACAAGCGCTTCTACCGCCTTGATGCGGCCCTGCATGCGAAAATACTCAAGGAGCTGATGGCGCGCGGCGACCTGTCGGAAGATGTAGTATGAGCAATTCCGCGCCTGCCGCGGCTTGGGCGGGCGTGAAGCGTGGTCAAATCTGACTGAAAGGATTTGGAATTGCCAATTCTGGCGGCATCCGGGCCAAATTTGACATGCGTCGCGTGCATCGCGGGTTCGAGAATGGATCAAAAAAAGCGCTTGACACAATTACGGGGGGTATGGTACATTAATCAGGCACCCCAAACGGGGCCGCGCGGACCTTGAAAACGATACAGAGAAGAGAAGCGAAGAAACGACAGTCGATT